>WNFA01001302.1_pt1 | contig 20181 bp, 21 predicted proteins | sample 5400481 | NCBI WGS metagenome assembly WNFA01 (sample SAMN13153340, study PRJNA577476) | soil metagenome | isolation source: 120 cm saprolite under Douglas fir tree site 2 hole 1 replicate 2 | place: USA:California | collected 2015-04-18
GAACGAGGCGGTGTGGCGCACGCAGACCACCGATTTCTGGGTGAACTTCAAGGTGTTCGGCTTCACGCCGCTCACCTTTGTGTTCATGGCCCTGCAATATCCGCTGCTGATGAAATACGCGACCGAGAAGCCGAACCCGAAGGCAGAGGCGGAGCGCGAGGTCTCCTAGCGCATGTCCCGGCGAAGTGGACACCGGTTCGCCGAAAAGGACATGCGCCAACGAATGAATCTAGAACGTGTCCCGATTCCGCAGGAACGGGACACGTTCTAAGAGCCCGCCGCGAGTGCCTTCTCGATCGCGGGCTTCAACGCGCGCTCGAGATTGGAGGGCGTGATCGGACCGACCAGCTTGAACGCGACCTTGCCGTCGCGGCCGATGACGAAGGTTTCCGGCACGCCGTAGACGCCCCATTCGATCGAGGCGCGCCCGTTCGCGTCGACGCCCGACGCGACGAACGGATTGCCGTAGCGGCCGAGGAAGCGGCGGGCGTTCTCGGGCTGATCCTTCTGATTGATGCCGACCACGCGGATGCGCTTGTCCTCGGCGAGCCGCATCAGCAGCGGCGCCTCATCGTGACACGGCACGCACCAGGACGCCCACACGTTCATCAGCGTCACGGCGCCCTGGAAATCGGCCGACGCCAGCCCGGGGACCGGCCGGCCGTCGCGCTCGAGGCCCGGCAGCGGCGGCAGGTCCGTCGGCGGCGCCGGACGGCCGATCAACGCCGAGGGCAGCGCAGAGGGATCGCCGCCCTTGATGAGCTTGTTGAAGAACAGCGCCGTCACGCCGAGAAAAAGCACGAGCGGCACCAGCACCACGAGCCGCCACAACCACCGGCGCGGCACGCGCTCCTGCGGCAAGGCCGTCATGCCGGCTCCTTGAGCGGGGCGGAGCGGCGCGTCACGCCGTCGGCCTCGAGATCGCCGAGCAGGCGGCGCTGCGCGCGCCAGTCCAGCACCACCCAGCCGATGAGCCCGGCGACGACCGCGGCTGCGGCCGCATAGGCGGCCCAGATGAAAGCGGCGTGCGGCCCGAAATCCATGTCTCAGCCTCCCTGCGCGTGCGCCTGCATCAGCCGCATGCTGCGCACGCGGCGACGCAGGATCTCGTTGCGCATCGCGGCGATGTGCAGCGCCGCGAACAGAAACGTGAAGGCGATCGCCATGGAAAAGAGCGGCACCAGCATGCTGGGATGAATGGTCGGACCGCCGAGCCGAAAAACCGATGCGGGCTGGTGCAGCGTGTTCCACCAGTCGACCGAGAACTTGATGATCGGCAGGTTGATCGCACCGACCAGCGTGAGCACCGCGGCGGCGCGGCCGGCGCGCGTCGGATCCTCGACCGTGCGCCACAGCGCGATCAGGCCGAGATACATGATGAACATCACCAGCACCGAGGTGAGCCGCGCGTCCCACTGCCAGTAGGTGCCCCACATCGGCCGGCCCCACATCGAGCCGGTGAACAGGCAGAGGAACGTGAAGGCGGCGCCGATCGGCGCGGCCGCCTTGGCGGCCACGTCGGCGAGCGGATGGCGCCACACCAGCGTGCCGAGCGCCGCGACGCTCATCAGCCCCCAGCAGAACATGGCGAGCCAGGCCGACGGCACGTGGATGAACATGATCTTGACGGTCGCGCCCTGCAGGTAGTCGTCGGGCGCGACGAACAACGCCTGCGTGATGCCGATCGCGAAGGCGAACAGCGTCGCCGCCATCAGCCAGGGCAGCAGGCGTTCGGCGAGCGCCAGGAAACGCGTCGGATTGGCGAGATCGACCAGGGTCATGGGTGCTGTCTTACCAAAAGCGTGATGGCCGAGAAATGCGGCACGAGTGCGGATACGTTCAACACCGCGCGAGGTTTCCGGGTGCGCCTGGGCACGGTTAATCGAGTCCTTGCCGCAGCGTGGCCGCCGCCGCGAACGGGCCGATGACGAGACTCATCAAGGTGAGGGCGCACAGGACCGTGAAGGGCGTGCCGAACGGCACCGGCCCGACCACCGCGGCGTCGGCGGCGGCGACGCCGAAGATCAGCACCGGCACGGTCAGCGGCAGCACCAGGACGGGCAGCAACAGCCCGCCGCGGCGCAGCGCCACCGCGAGCGCGGCGCCAATGAGGCCGATGAAGGTGAGCGCCGGCGTGCCGACCAGCAGTGTCAGCATGACGGCGCCGAGCGCGGCGGGCTCGAGATCGAGCAGGAGGCCGAGCACCGGCGCCGCGACGACGAGCGGCAGGCCGGTGGTGAGCCAGTGGGCGAGCGCTTTCGCGGCGACCGCAAGCTCGAGCGGCGTGCGGCCCATCAGGATGAGATCGAGCGAGCCGTCCTCGTGATCGGCGGCAAACAGGCGATCGAGCGCGAGCAGCGAGGCCAGGAGCGCGCCGAGCCACAGGAGCGCGGGTCCGATGCGGCGGAGCAGCGCGAGGTCGGGCCCGATCGCGAACGGCGCGAGCGTCACCACCGCGAGGAAGAACAGCACGCCCATGAGCGCGCCGCCGCCGATGCGCACCGCAATGCGCATGTCGCGAACCAGGAGGGCGCGCAGCGCAATCATGCACTGCCGCCGTTCTCCCCTCCCCCCGCGCGCGAAGCGCGTGGCGGGGAGGGGTCGGGGGTGGGGGGCGCAGCTTGCGCTCGCGCCTGCGGCCACCCCCCTCCCCAGCCCTCCCCCGTCGCAAGTCGGGCTTGCCCGACTTGCGCACTATCATGCGGAACTCGGGCAGGCCCGAGTTCCGTGGGGGAGGAAGCAGGCTGTGCTTGGGGTGAGGACAGCGAATCCAACCGCAATTCCTTCGCCGGCAACCCGAGCGCGCCGTGAGTGGCGGCCACCAGAATTCCGCCGCCGGCGAGGTGGCCCCGCATCAGCTCGGTCAGCCGCTCCTGGCCGGCGGTGTCGAGCGCGGCGGTGGGCTCGTCGAGGAGCCAGATCGGCCGCTGCACCGCCAGGAGGCGCGCGATCGAGAGCCGCCGCCGCTGGCCGGCCGAGAGATAGCCGGCCGGAAGCGCGGCGAGGCCGGCGAGGCCGACCGTGTCGAGCGCCGATGCGATGGATGCATCGCCCCCGCCCAGAAACGCATACCAGAAGGTCAGATTCTCTAGGACCGAAAGGGCCGGCTTGAGCGGGTCGTGGTGGCCGAGATAGTGCGCCTGCTCGGCGACCGGGAGGTCCGGCGCGCCGCCGTCGAGTGCGACGTGCCCCTGCGCCGGCTCGAGCAGGCCCGCAATCAGGCGCAACAGCGAGGTTTTTCCGGCGCCATTGCGGCCGGTCAAGGCGAGCGCCTCGCCCGACGCGGCGGCGAAATCGAGGCCGGCGAACACCGTCCGCCCTCCCCGGATACAGGCGAGATTTTGGCCCGTCAGCCGCATCGGCAGCCGCCAAAACGAGGCTCCCGCATATGGTGCGGTCGCAGGCTGGTCCGCCGGTACCGCGAGGCGATGTTCACAACTCTCGTCCTTATGGCAGAAATCCGAGAAAGCCCTTATAAGGCCACGCACTAAGCCGCAGCACTGCCGAATTGCGCGGTTTGGACATGGGGCAATTTGGAAGTGGTAGTTAAATACCGAACAGCATCGATCCGGCGCCCCCGACCGCCGGAATGGAACCGAAGATCATGACCTCGCTCGACAGCTTCAAGTGCGCGCGGACCCTCAAGGTCGGCTCGAAGACCTATGCGTATTACAGCCTGCCGGCCGCTGAAAAGAACGGGCTCAAGGGCATCTCGCGGCTGCCGTTCTCCATGAAGGTGCTGCTCGAGAACCTGCTGCGCAGCGAGGATGGCCGCTCGGTCACCAAGGAAGACATCCAGGCGGTCGCGCAGTGGCTCAAGAACAAGACCTCCGAGCGCGAGATCGCGTTCCGCCCGGCGCGCGTGCTGATGCAGGATTTCACCGGCGTGCCCGCGGTCGTCGATCTCGCGGCGATGCGCGACGCGATGGAGCATCTCGACGGCGACCCGAAGAAGATCAATCCGCTGGTGCCGGTCGACCTCATCATCGACCACTCGGTCGCGGTCACGTTCTTCGGCGACAATCTGGCGTTCAAGAAGAACGTCGAGGAGGAGTACCGCCAGAACCAGGAGCGCTACCGCTTCCTCAAATGGGCGCAGCGCTCGTTCGAGAATTTCCGCGTGGTGCCGCCCGGCACCGGCATCTGCCATCAGGTCAATCTCGAATATCTCTCCTCGACGGTGTTCATCGGTCCGAAGACCAAGATGAAGATCGAGGGCAAGGAGGTCGCGGCCGAGCTCGCCTATCCGGACACCGTGGTCGGCACCGATTCGCACACCACCATGGTCAACGGCCTCGCGGTGCTCGGCTGGGGCGTGGGCGGCATCGAGGCGGAAGCCGCCATGCTGGGCCAGCCCTACTCGATGCTGCTGCCCGAGGTGATCGGCGTGAAGCTCTCGGGCAAGCTCAAGGAGGGCATGACCGCGACCGATCTCGTGCTCACCGTCACGCAGATGCTGCGCAAGCGCGGCGTGGTGGGCAAGTTCGTCGAATATTTCGGTCCGGGCCTTGCGGGCCTGACGATCGCGGACCGCGCCACGCTCGGCAACATGTCGCCCGAATACGGCGCGACCTGCGGCTTCTTCCCGGTCGACGACGACACGCTCAAATACCTGCGCGACACCAATCGCAGCGACGCGCGCGTCGCGCTGGTCGAGGCCTATGCCAAGGCGCAGGGCATGTTCCGCACCAAGAACACGCCCGATCCGGTATTCACCGACGTGCTCAAGCTCGAACTGTCGTCGGTCGAGCCGTCGCTCGCCGGCCCCAAGCGTCCGCAGGATCGCGTGGCGCTCAAGGAGGTGAAGGCGGGCTTTGCACAGTCGATGGACCGGGAGTTCGGCAAGGGCGCCGAGATGGGCAAGCGCGTGCCGGTGCCGGGCCGCAACCACGACCTCGGCCATGGCGACGTGGTGATCGCCGCGATCACGTCGTGCACCAACACGTCCAATCCGAGCGTGATGATCGGCGCGGGTCTCCTGGCCCGCAAGGCGGCGGCGCGCGGTCTCACGGTGAAGCCGTGGGTGAAGACCTCGCTCGCGCCCGGCAGCCAGGTGGTCGCCGACTATCTCGAGAAGTCCGGCCTGCAGAAGGATCTCGACAAGCTCGGCTTCAACCTGATCGGCTTCGGCTGCACCACCTGCATCGGCAATTCAGGGCCCCTGCCGCCGGAGATCTCGAAGGCGGTCAACGAGCACGATCTCGTCGCCGCCGCGGTGCTGTCGGGCAACCGCAACTTCGAGGGCCGCGTCAACGCGGACGTGCGCGCCAACTATCTCGCCTCGCCGCCCCTCGTCGTCGCCTACGCGATCGCGGGATCGATGAACGTCGACGTCGCCAAGTCGGCGCTCGGCGTCGACACCAAGGGCAAGAAGGTCTTTCTGCGCGACATCTGGCCGACCTCCCGCGAGATCGCCGCCGTGATCCGCAAGTGCATCACCAAGCAGGTGTTCGCCCGCAAATACGCCAACGTGTTCAAGGGCGACTCGACCTGGAGCAAGATCGGGGTCAAGGGCGGGCTCACCTATGGGTGGGACCGCAAGTCGACCTACGTGCAGAACCCGCCCTATTTCGAGGACATGCCGCGCTCGCCGCAGCCGCTCACCGACATCGTCGACGCGCGCATCCTCGGCCTCTTCCTCGACTCGATCACCACCGACCACATCTCGCCGGCGGGATCGATCAAGGTGGATTCGCCGGCCGGCAAATACCTGCTCGACCACAAGGTCAAGCCGACCGACTTCAACCAGTACGGCACGCGGCGCGGCAATCACGAGGTGATGATGCGCGGCACCTTCGCCAATATCCGCATCAAGAACCAGATGGTGCCGGGCGTCGAAGGCGGCTTCACGGTGCATCATCCGTCGCGCCAGCGCATGCCGATCTACGAGGCGGCGATGCGCTACAAGACCGACCAGGTGCCGCTAGTCGTGTTCGCGGGCCGCGAATACGGCACCGGATCCTCGCGCGACTGGGCCGCCAAAGGAACGATCCTGCTCGGCATCCGCGCGGTGGTCTGCCAGTCGTTCGAGCGCATCCATCGCTCGAACCTGATCGGCATGGGCGTCGTCCCATTGTGCTTCGAGGAAGGCACCTCGTGGCAGACGCTCGGGCTGCGCGGCAGCGAGCAGGTGACGATGCGCGGACTGCACGGCGAGCTCAAACCCCGCCAGCGGCTGATCGCCGAAATCGTCGCGGCGGACGGCGGCCTCAAGCGGGTTCCGCTCATCTGCCGCATCGATACGCTGGACGAGCTGGAATACTTCAAGAACGGCGGCATCCTGCAATACGTGCTGCGCCATCTCGCGGCCTAACAACGCGCGCCTATACGGCATCCCGCAACCGCCGGATCCCCGCGATCCGGCGGTTGCGCGTTTTCGCGGGTGCATTAACCTCACCTCGAATTGAGTGGCGGGTGAACGGCGGGGCACCTATTACAGTAGCGAGGGTTCAAGTGCTGCTGCGGCGCAGCGGATAGTCTGTTTGCACACGCCGCGGCGGGAGTGGGGCGTGCGTGTTCGAGGGAGATCGATCATGAGGGGTCGCGATTGGATCGTGTGGGGAGCGCTTGCCGCGGCACTGACCGCCGCTGCACCGGGCGCCGCCACCGCCGCACCGCGCGGCGTGCTCGAGCTCTTCACCAGCCAGGGCTGCTCGTCGTGTCCGCAGGCCGACAAGCTGCTCGGCGATTTCGCCAAGGATCCCTCGCTCATTCCGCTGACGCTTGCGATCGACTACTGGGACTATCTCGGCTGGAAGGACACGCTCGCGCTCGCCGGCCATGCGAGGCGCCAGCGCGCCTATGCGCGCGTGCGCAACGACCGCGACGTCTTTACCCCGCAGATGGTGATCAACGGCGCCGCCCAGGCGGTGGGCAGCGACCGCGCCGCGATCGAGCGCGCGCTCGTGAACAGCCGGCGCAGCGCTCAAACGCTGACGCTGCCTGTGACGCTCACGGTCGCGGACGGCCGCGTCAACGTCGCGGCGCCCGACGCGCAGAGCGAAGGCGCGAGCGGCGAGGTCTGGCTCTGCCCGCTGTCGAAAGCGGTCGAGGTCGCGATCGGACGCGGCGAGAACACCGGGCGCACGATCACGTATCACAACGTGGTGCGGCGCTGGGTGAAGGTCGGCGTGTGGAACGGCAAGGCCGAGACCTGGAGCGTGCCGCTCGACGACATCCGCAGCGAGGGCGTCGACGGCGTTGCGGTGCTGCTGCAGAGCGGCACGGCCGCCGCCCCCGGGCCGGTGCTCGGCGCCGCGATGGCGTCGGTGCCCGAGAAGAACGCCAACGCGGCGGTCTCGTTCACCAGCAAGCCGTAATCTCGCGTTTCCGCAATACTGAGTCGTCATGGCCGGGCTTGTCCCGGCCATCCACGTCTTTGCTTCCTGAGTTGCTGTTGAAGACGTGGATGCCCGCGACAAGCGCGGGCATGACGAACACACGGACATAAAAAAGGGCCGGCTTGCGCCGGCCCAACAACGTAGGGGATTGAACCTTACACGGAACAAGGGGAGTCGGCCGGCACAAGCCTCGGGGGGCTGGGGGGCTGAGGAATCCGAGACCCGTACCGGACCGAACCCTTGCCTGCCTTATGACAACGCACATGGACGACGGCTTGGCCGAAATTGGGCAGTATTATGAACTGATTAACGAACGCGTGATCGTGGCGCGACCGGTTCCGCCCCTGCGCGCTCATGGCTCAGAGTCGGGCTGTGGCGAAGCCCTTGCCGCCGCTCACGTTCGGCGCGATCATGACAGTTCAGTGGCGGACGTTCTGGTCGGCGAATCGTTATTCGCCGGAACATGGGTTCCGCGACAGGCAGCATGACAGGAGGCGCCGCATGACGTTCGGCGAAGCCGATCCCAGCGAGACGTACCGGGGCGATGTGCCGGTTGCCGTCGCCCCGACGGGCCGCGTGACCTTCGAGCGGCACGAGCTCGACCGCATTTTCGGACTCTATGGCCGCATGGTGGCCGCGGGTGAATGGCGCGATTACGCCATCGATTTCCTCAAAGAGCGCGCGGTCTTTTCGGTTTTTCGCCGCGCCGCCGAAGTTCCGATCTACCGCATCGAAAAACATCCGAAGCTGTCGCGCCGCCAGGGCGCCTACAGCGTGATCACGGCGACCGGCCTGATCATGCGCCGCGGCCACGAGCTCGACCGCGTGCTGCGCGTGCTCGACAATCAGCTCAAGCTGGTGGCGGGCTGAACGAGCGAGTGTCGTAGCCCGCATGGAGCGAAGCGGAATGCGGGGAAAACCTCGCAAGCGGACACCGTGACCCCGGATTTTGCTTCGCTCCATCCGGGCTACAAATTCCGCTATTCGCGCTCATCTCACGGCGGCTTAGTCGCGCCCGGGCCGAGCGCGCGCTGCATCACCACACTGTCGAGCCAGCGGCCGAACTTGAAGCCGACATTCTCGATGGTGCCGACCAGCCGGAAGCCGGCGGCGCGGTGCAGCTCGATCGACGGCACCTGGCGCGAATCGCCGATCACCGCGACCATCTGGCGGAAGCCGCGCTGCTCGGCGTCGACGATGAGGCGCGCCAGCAGGCTCGCGCCGACGCCGCGGCGATGCCGGTCGCGCGCCACATAGATCGAATCCTCGACGCTCCAGCGATAGGCCGGCCGCGCCCGATACGGCCCCGCATAGGCGTAGCCCGCGATCGCGCCGTCGATCTCGGCGATCAGATAGGGATAGCCGCCGTCGAGCAGCGCGCGCTGGCGGCGCGCGATCTCGGCCTCGCCGGGCGGATCGATCTCGAACGAGGCGGTGCCGTGCAGCACCGCCTGCGCATAGATCTCGGTGATGGCGGCAATGTCGGCGGGAGCGGCCGGCCGGATCGTCAGGTCCATGCAGATCGGATAGCGCCGATGGACCTGTGCTGCCAGCCCAAAGAAAACGCCCCGGGAAAACCCGGGGCGCTCCGATTCCAAGTCCTGTCGCGCGGGCTCAGCGGCGATCGCCGAACAGGCGCAGCATGAACAGGAACATGTTGATGAAGTCGAGATAGAGCGAGAGCGCGCCCATCACCGCCTTGCGGCCGGCGACCGTGCCGTCATCCATCGGGTCGTAGAACTCCTTGACCTTCTGGGTGTCCCAGGCGGTGAGCCCGGCGAAGATCAGCACGCCGGCGACCGAGATGACGAACTGCAGCGCGCCGTTCGGCCAGAAGATATTCACGATCGAGGCCAGGATGAGGCCGAACAGGCCCATGACCAGGAACGAGCCCATGGCGCTGAGGTCGCGCTTGGTGGTGTAGCCCCAGACCGACAAGGCGCCGAACGAGGCCGCGGTGATGAAGAACACGCGCGTGATCGACGCATGGGTGTAGACGATGAAGAGGCTCGCCAGCGAGAGGCCGAGCAGCGCCGCGTAGACGAAGAACACGAAACGCGCCGTCGACGCCTGCATGTACTGGATCCTGAAGCTCAGGAAGAACACCAGGCCGAGCGGTACCAGCAGCAGGACCCACATCAGCGGGCCGGAGAAGATCGCCTGGCCGAACGGCGTGAGGCCGCTGATGGAGTTGCCGGACACGCTGATCGCGTCGCCGCCGGCCGCCAGATAGGCGAGCCAGGCGACGATGCCGGTCAGCGCGAGCCCGCCGGTCATGTAGTTGTAGACGCGGATCATATGGGCGCGCAGGCCCTGATCGATCGCGATGGCGCGGTCGGTCCCGACGCCGCGGGCAGCCGCGTAGTTCCGGTCGAAGTCCGACATCGAAGCTTCCTTTCTGTCGCCCGGACCAAACCTACGGGCGCTAGGGGCGTCGGTTGCTAAGCCCGGCGCCGGATGGCGGGAATCTAGTTCTTGTTTCAGGCAGGCGAAAGATGCCTGCGACGCTATTCCTTAGCCTCCCCAAGGTTACCAAAGATTAACGGTAAAAGACGCCGGCCACAGGCCGACGCCCCGCAACCCCGAAAGATACGCTTTTGGCTATTCGTCGCGCTGGCCGAGCAGGTGCAGCAGCATCGTGAAAAGGTTGATGAAGTCGAGATAGAGCGACAGCGCGCCGACGATGGCCGAGCGCTCGGCCGTCTCCCCGTCCATGGCGCCGTAGAGATACTCGCTCTTGAGCCGCTGGGTGTCCCAGGCGGTGAGGCCGGCGAAGACGCCGACGCCGATCACCGACACCACCCATTGCAGCGTCGAGCTTCCGAGCCAGATGTTGACGATGCTGGCGATGATGATGCCGAACAGGCCCATCAGCAGGAACGAGCCCATGGCGCTGAGATCGCGCTGGGTGGTGTAGCCCCACAGCGACAAGGCGCCGAACGACGCCGCGGTGATGAAGAACACGCGCGTGATCGAGGTGTGCGTGTAAACGAGGAAGATCGATCCGAGCGAGAGCCCGACCAGCGCCGCATAGAGCCAGAACAGCGCCTGCGCGACGGCCGGCCGCATGCGCTCGACGCCGAAGCTGAGCGCGAACACGAGCACGAGCGGCGCGAAGATGATCGCCCACTTCAGCGGGCTCACGAAGACCGTGTAGCCGATATTGGTGAGCAGGATGTCGCGGCTCTGCACCACGAATCCGGCCGTCGCCGGGATGACGCGGCCGGCGCGCACCACGTAGGACGCATTTGCGATGTTGTCGGTGACCGACAAGAGGTAGATGCCGAGCGCCGCAACACCGGTGATCGCGAGCCCGATGATCATGTAGTTGTAGACGCGCAACATGTAGGCGCGCAGACCAGCGTCGATGGCGGCCGTTTCGGCCTGCGTCATCGTTCCGCCGAAGCCCGCAATGTTGCGATTGAAGTCCGACATCGTCGAAGCCCCTTTCCGTCCGCGAGCCTCGCGGAAGTCGCCCCGCCGGCTCGATCGGTCTGCATCATTGACTGCGAATCTTGCCGCCCACAAGGCGGCGCGACACTTAAGTCATTGGAATGGCGGAAAAATGCCAGTGAGTCGCACCCGCAATATCATGAAAGCGCTAGAGATTTCGCAATACTGCCGCAGGCTTGCGGCCTAGCGCCGCAAAGGTGCCGATCAGTCCGAACACGAGCGTGATCGCGAGCGCGATGAAAGCTGCGGCGATGGCGGGCGCGCCCTGCCACTCGAAGCGCAGGCTCATGATGTCGGCGACGATGCGCCAGGCGGCGATCGAGCCGGCCGCGACGCCGAACAGAACGGTGGCGAGCCCGATGAGCAGATACTCGAGCGCGTAGGCGGCGATGAGCTGCCGGCGCGTGGCGCCGAGCGTCTTGAGCACCACCGCGTCGTAGACGCGATGGCGGTGGCCGGCCGCGAGCGCTCCGCCGAGCACCAGCACGGCTGCGATCAGCGTGACGGCGCTGGCGCCGCGCACCGCGAGCACGAGGTTCATGACCACCTGCGCGACCGCGTCGAGGGCGTCCTTGACGCGCACCGCGGTGACGGCGGGAAACGCCTCGGCGGCGGCCTTGAGCAGCGCAGTCTCTTCCGCCACCGTGCCGCCGCCCGGATAGGTCACGGTCGCGATGTGGGTTGCGGGCGCGCCCGCAAACGCGCCGGGCGAAAACACCAGCACGAAGTTGATGCCGAGCGACTGCCAGTCGACCACGCGCATGTTGGCGATGGTCGCGGTGATGTTGCGGCCGAGCACGTTGACGGTGACCTGGTCGCCGAGCTTGAGGCCGAGACCGTCGGCGAGCTTCTTCTCGAACGAGAGCAGCGGCGGGCCCGAATAGTTCTCGCCCCACCAGGTGCCCTCGACGAGGCGCGAGCCCTGCGGGATCTCGCCCGCATAGGTGATGCCGCGGTCGCTCTGCAGCACCCATTGGGCGTCGGGGCGCGGCTTCAAGTCCTCGGCCCTGGTGCCGCCGGCCGAGACGATGCGGCCGCGCAGCATGGGCACGCGCTCGAAGCTCGCGCGCGGCGCCTGCGCGCGCAGGAAGGCGTCGAAGCGATCGGCTTCCGTTCCGGCGATATCCAGGAAAAAGAACGACGGCGCCCGCTCGGGCAGCGCCGCCATGAACTGCTTGCGCAGGTTTCCGTCGATCTCGAGCACCGTGACGAGCAGCGCCAAGCCGAGCCCGAGCGAAAGCACGACGGTCGGCGTCAAGGCGCCGGGCCGGTGGATGTTGGCGATGGCGAGCCGCAGCACGGTCGAGCGCGTCCGGGGGAGCGCGCGCGCGAGCGCCATCAGCAGCACGGCGATGAGGCGCAGGGCGAGAAAGACGGCGGCCGCCGCGCCCACGAAAATGAGCGCGATCTTGCGGTCGTAGGCGGCGAGCACGGCCAGCACGGCGAGCGCCGCGACGGCGAGCGCGCTCGCCACGATGTAGCGGGCGCGCGGGATGCGGCGCTCGGGCGCGATCTCGTCGCGAAAGAGGGCGGAGACCGGGACGTCGTGGGCGCGCCCGAGCGGCCACAGGGTGAATGCCGCCGCCGTGAGCGCGCCATACGCGACCGCAAGACCCAGTTCGCCCGGATGCAGCGCCGGCGCGAAGGGCAGCGGCATGACCGGACGCAAGGCGCCGGCGAGCGCGAACGGCAGCGCGGCGCCGAGCGCGAGCCCGATCGCCATGCCGATCGCGGCGAGCAGCATCACCTCGGTGAAATACACCGCGAACACGCGCGTGCCGGTCGCGCCGAGCGACTTCATGGTCGCGATCGTGTCGCGCCTGCGATCGAGATAGTGCTTGGCCGAATTGGCGACGCCGACCCCGCCGACCAGCAGGGCGGTGAGGCCGACGAGCGTGAGGTACTGGGTGAAGCGCTCGACATTGCGCTCGAGCTGCGGCGACGCGTTGGTGCGGGTGCGGATCTCCCAGCCGGCGTCCGGCAGCTGCCGCGCTGCTGCATCCTTCACCGCCGTCACGGACGCTTCGCCGCCGTCGGCGAGCCGCACCCGATAGTGCCAGCGCACCAGGCTGCCGGGCTGCAAGAGGCCGGTGGCGCGCAGCGCGTCTTCGCTCAGCATGAGACGCGGGCCAAAGCCGATGCCCCCGGCGAGCTTGTCGGGCTCGCTCGCGAGCGTGGCGCGCAGCTCGATCGCCGCGTTGCCGACGGTGAGCCGCGCGCCCGGCTTGAGATCGAGCCGCGCTAGCAGCGCCGCGTCCGCGACCGCGCCGAAGGTCTCGTCGCGGCGCGCCAGCAGATCGGCGATCGGCGCCGGCGGGTCGGTCGCGACCGCGCCGTAGAGCGGATAGGCGGCGTCGACCGCCTTGATCTCGACCAGGCTCGAGCGCCCGTCGGCGGTGCGCGCCATCGCCCGCATGGTGGCGGCGAGCGAGACCTCGCCCTGCGCGCCGAGGAAGGCGCGCTCCGGCGCGCTCGCCTCGCGCTGGATCAGGGTGAAGGCGAGATCGCCGCCCAGGATGCTGCGGCCTTCGCGCCCGAGCCCGTCGACCAAGCTCTGCGCGAAGGAGCCGACACCGGCGATCGCCATCACGCCGAGCGCGATGCAGGCGATGAACACGGTGAAGCCGCGCACGCCGCCGCGCAATTCGCGCAGCGCGAGGCGCAGCGGCAGCGCGCGTGAGGGAGGAGCGAGCGCGGCCGACGTCACGCCGTCACCAGCTGTGCGCCGGCTTCGGCGCGAACCGCGCCAGCAGGAAATGCACGGGCGCGTAGAGCACGACCGGCAGGAAGATCATCAGGCCGATCAGCCAGGCGGCGGGCGGCATCAAGGTCTGCGCCGCGGTGTCGCTCGTGCCCCACACGTAGTTGATGTTGACGGGCGTGAGCCCCGCATCGGGATTGGGCGGCGGCATGAAGAAGAAGCAGATCAGCAGCAGCGCCCACGCGAGCACCGTCCAGGCCGCGAAGCCGCGCCGGTCGTAGCCGAGCTTCGCGACCAGGAAAACGAGGAGGAAGGGCAGCCAGCCGTGGAAGAGCGAGAGGCCGCGCAGAAAGAGGGAGCGGTCCGCCATGAACATGTAGTCGGTCATGCCGGTGAGCGACACGCCGACCATGCCGGCGAGGAAATCGATCACCCACAGCGTCTGCGACGCGATGATCCCGACCGCGCACATGGAGACGAGCAAGGGGCTCTCGATCCACATGCCGACGAGCGTGATGAACAGCGCGATGTCGCAGAAGTAGAGGAAGTTGGTCGGCCCGTAGTAGCGCCAATAGACCGGGACAAGCACCGCCATGAAGGCCGTGTAGGCGAGCGTGAGCCACAGCGGAATGCGCCGGGCGCGCAGCGCCTCGTTCGTTGCGACCTGTGACATCAGACCCTCCCCGCCGGTTCGCCGGCTTCCACATGGCCGGAGCGCATGCGCACGACGCGATCGCAGCGCGCCGCCAGATTAGCATCGTGGGTGACCAGCACGAGCGTCGTATTGCGCTCGACGTGGCCGGCAAACATGAGATCGACGATGGCGAGGCCGGTCGCCTCGTCGAGATTGCCGGTCGGCTCGTCGGCGACGAGGATCGCGGGGTTCGGCGCGAGCGCGCGGGCGAGCGCGACGCGCTGCTGCTCGCCGCCGGAGAGCTGCGCCGGATAGTGCGCGAGGCGGTCCGAAAGGCCGACGGCGGCAAGCTCCTGCGCGGCGCGCTCGAAGGCGTCGGCGACGCCGGCAAGCTCGAGCGGCACCGCGACATTCTCCAGCGCCGTCATGGTGGGGATGAGGTGGAAGGACTGAAACACGATGCCGACCTGGCGGCCGCGAAAGCGCGCGAGCGCGTCCTCGTCGAGCGCGCCGATGTCCTCGCCCGCGACGACCACCGAGCCGGTGTCGGGGCGCTCGAGCCCGGCCATCACCATCAGCAGCGTGGACTTGCCGGAGCCGGACGGACCGGTGAGGCCGATCGCCTCGCCGCGGCCTATATTGAGGCTGATGTCCTTGAGGATGTGCACGCGGGCCGCGCCGCGGCCGAGCGAAAGATTGACCCCGGAAAGCGCGATGGCAGACGTACGCGCGGAGATGGCCGAGGTATCGTTCATGCGCAATTGGAAGCCCGCTCCCGGCGTGGTTTCGGCCCGCGGCCGAATCGGCACGTTTCGCTCATATGGGAATTGGGCCATGCGGGTCCAGATGATCTTGCGGGCGCTGGGCACGATCATGGCCGGCACAGCGTTGGCGCTCGGCTCCGCGGCCGCATCGGCCACCGGGGCTTCGGCCGCCGACAAGCCGGTCGCGATCGTGGCGTTGGGCGACTCGCTCACCGCGGGTCTCGGCCTTGCGGCGGGCGAGACGTTTCCGGCGAAGCTCGCCAAGGCGCTCGCCGCCAAGGGCATTCCCGCCACCATCGCCAATGCGGGCGTTTCCGGCGACACCACCTCGGGCGGCCTCGCGCGCCTCGACTGGTCGGTGCCGCCCGAAACCGAGGCGGTGATCCTGGAACTTGGCGCGAACGACGCACTGCGCGGCATCGATCCGGCGGTGTCGCGCCGCGCGCTCGACACCATGCTGCGCCGGCTCAAGGAGCGCGGCATTCCGGTGCTTCTGTGCGGCATGCTGGCGCCGCCCAATCTCGGGCCCGACTACGCGCGCGCCTTCAACGCTATCTATCCGGAGCTCGCGAAGACCTACGACGCCGTCCTTTACCCCTTCTTTCTCGAAGGGGTCGCCACGAACCGGCGCCTCAACCAGGGCGATGGCATCCATCCGACCGCGGCCGGCGTCGACGTGATCGTCACCGGGATCCTGCCCAAGGTCGAAGAGCTGATCGCGCGCGCCAAGGCCAAACCGGACAAGTGACCGGTCCGCGGCGCGCGCGAACTCCGCGAATCGACCGCCCGAAAACCTGTTGCGTCCAGCCCGCGAATCTCCACATTTATCGGGGCGACTGTCCGGAACGTGTCCCATGCCTCGGCTCTTCACCGCGCTCGAAATCCCGGCCGAGATCGGACAATCGCTTGCGGCGCTGCGCGGCGGCCTGCCCGGCGCGCGCTGGGTCGATCCCGAGAACTATCACCTCACGCTGCGCTTCATCGGCGACATCGACGACGTGCTGGCGCACGAGATCGCGTTCATGCTCAACAATGTCCGGCGCCCGAGCTTCGAGCTGCGCTTCGACGGCCTGCACTCGTTCGGCGGCCGCAAGCCGCGCGCGGTCGTCGCCACCGTGGCGCCGACGCCGCAAATCTACGAATTGCAGGCCGAGCAAGAACGGCTGATGCAGCGTGTCGGTCTCGAGCCCGAGGGCCGCAAGTTCATGCCGCATGTCACGCTCGCGCGGTTGCGCGACTCATCGAGCCGCGACGTCGCCGAATATCTTGCGACCCGCCAGCCGTTCCGGTCGGCGCCGTTCCGCGTCTCGCGCTTCGTGCTCTATTCGTCGCGCGCCTCGGTCGGCGGCGGGCCCTATGTGGTCGAGGCGGCCTATCCGCTCGCGGCCGAGCTGGCGCGCGTCGCGAACGGCCGATAACAAGATTGCAAATAGCGAATGAGCGGCAGGAAGCCGGGTGCATTGGCGGCCACCGCACGCCGCCAATGCCGCCGGCGCATTCAAGCTCACGCGGGCGTCGTCGATTCGAAAAGCTTGACCGGCCCCTTGATCGCCTTCCAGGCGAAATGTCCTCCGGCCATGTACCGCGCGTCAAATCCTGCCTTGCGCAAGGCTATCGCCGTTTGGCATCCGACGTGAAACCCGTAGACGCAAAACACGACGACGGGCGCGGTCTTCGAGAGCTCGCTCATCCACTCGTCGACCCGGTCGGGGTCGCGCCAAACCGCTCCCTCCATCATGTCCGGGGAACGGCTGCTGGAGTGCCGGGGCCGCGTATCGATAACCTGCACCGGCGTTCCCGAGTCGAGCATCGCCTGCACCTCATCGACCGTAACGGAGGGAAGATCGCCGAACTGCTTCTGCACGAGCGGACGCGGCGGCTTCACCTCGACAGCGTCCTCGTAACGGCCCGCCACGGCGCTCCAGTCGATGTTGCGCATGAACGTCGCCACATAGGAGACCGTGTTGGCGCCGAAGTCGAGATGATACGCGTGCTCGTACATGTCGAGCGCGAGCACCGTGGTCGCGCCGGCGACGGCCTGGCCGCCGTCGGAGATGGTATGATTGACGAGCCTGCCCGCGCGCGGCAGCCAGCTCAGCAGAACCCAGCCGGAGCCGCCGTCGAGCGAATTCGCCAGCGCCACGAATTCGGCGCGCCAGCGATCGACCGAGCCGAAATCGCGCGCGAGCGCATTCGCCATGACTTCCGGTATGGCGCGCCCGTCTGCGCCAAGGCTCGCAAAGTACAATTCGTGCAATGCCAACGAATTCAGCGCCGCCGCCTCGTCCTGCTTCAGGCGGCGGATGACATGCGCCGGCGTCGTGGCGGGATCGAGTGCTTCGAGCTCTTCGGAAATCGCGTTCAGGCGCGCGCAGGCGCCGCCATAGTTGTTCTCATAGTGGCTCTCGATGAGCCGCGGCGTGATGCCCAAAAGAGTCCAAGGCCGGCAAAAGAGGGGTGCGATCTGATATCTCATGTCGACGTCTCCAGGATCCGCCGCGGGCGCCTGGACGTCGTCATGCCCCACGCAGCCGCGCTTCGCCGCGGCGACGTCGCCTCGGCTCGCTTTGGAGCGGATTCGGGAAACGACATGCGCCAAGCCACAGCCCGCAGACGGGCGATGTGCAGTGCTTGGGCGGATGCCTTTGGAAGCTGGGCGACTGCGATCGAGCCCTGCTGTTCCCGAATGATCGACCATAGCGGGAAAGTCAATAGGCTGGCCGCAGCGCCGCTGCTTCCTATTCGCTATTCGCCATTTCGCCTCACCGCAGCAGGCGCGACTGGGCGTCGAGCACCGCGGTCGCGAGGCCGTGGCCGTCGGCGACCAGCTCGCGAAAGATCGACATCGGCGTCGGATGCGGCGCCTCGACCTCGCCGACCACGCCGCCGAAATCGACGCTCAGTTCGGCCGCGTACTTGCGCGCGAGCTGCTGCATGCGCGCGTTCTCGGCGAGACACGCCATGTGCACCTGCTTGATGCCGCGATTGCGCGCGGCGAGCAGCGTGCGCTCGAGCAGTGCCGAGCCGACGCCGTGACTCTGCCACGGCTTCTCGATGCTGAACGCGGCTTCCGCCTGGCGCGACAAGGGAGCGCCGACCGGGCGGAGTTCGGCGACGCCGCGCAGGATCCCGTCGACCAGAAATCCGTGCAGCACGGTGTCGGGGCGCGTGAGCGTGTCGGCGTAGCGGTGGATCAATTCGTCCGAGATGGCGCCGCCGAAGCGGTTGCGCCGGCTCTCGTGGTCGAGGCGAAGCAGGTGCTCACGATATTTGGCGATTTCGCCGATCCACAATTTGCGGATCACGCCCCCGTCGGCGAGAAGCTCATCCATGTCGGAATCTCCTGGCGGTCGGGCCGCCATCGGGCGTCCCGAATCAATTGTTTGCTGCAGCATGTTGCGCATATATTGCGGCGCAACATAAGGCGGCCAAGCCACGGAAATCGCATGGGTTTGTTGAGAGGGGCGCAATGCTGCGCAGCAAAAAGGCAGATTGCCGCCGGCGCGCGCAACGATCTGCCGCGCCAGCGGCTTATCACGGGATTGTGAAGCCGGCTCGCCTCGCCGGCCCGAGGGCTCAGCGCGTCCCGACCAGTTGCCGGCTGCGGTGGTAGTAGTCCGACACAGCCGGACGATAGCCGTGGCGATACCAGGCGTAATGGTGCCGGTAATGGCGCCAGCCATCGCGGTAGTGGCGAGCATCCGCGGGCGGCGCGAGCGCCACGAACGCGCACGCCAGCGCGATGAGCGCGAGTATCGATTTCGTCGACATTGCAATCCTCAATCTCTCAGCAGCGATCACGCGAAAAGAAACAGCGGCCGGCGGACCGGCCGCTGTTCTCGCATCTAGCGCGTTCCCTGCAGTTGACGGCTGTTGTGGTAGTAGTCGGATGTGGCGGGTGCGTAGCGGTAGCGATATCGCGGCCCGTACGACCGGCCGTAATAGGGCTCGCCCGCGTACGCATAGGCGCCGCCGTAGGCGTATGGGGCCGCATAGCCATAGCTGTAGGTGCGATACGGATACGGCCCCGCATAGGCGTAGCCGCCATACCAGCCGTCATCCACGTAGGCGTAGCCTCCGCCCCACTGCGCCATCGCGGGCGAGGCCGCGGCGGCGGCGAGGACGGCGGCGAGCGCAATCTTCGAGACGATCCTCATCGTTGGAACCTCCTGACACGTTGTCTTCCGGATCTCCCCACGATGATCACGCGCTGCGCCATTGTCCGACGCACCCATTCCATCCGGCACTGAAGGTAAGACGCGTGGGACGGACAAAAGTTTCCTGCGGCGCCCCGTGCGGACCCGGTTCCAGGCGCGGCGAAGCTCGTGTCCGCCGCCAAACGCAAAGCGGCCGGTCTTGCGACCGGCCGCGTGCTCGCCAGAGCGATGGACGTCTGGATCAGATGTTGCCCTGGGCCAGGCGGTCGTTGAGCCGCATCTCGGTGACCCACTTCTGCGCGGGCGCGCGCTTCGGCGCGATGTACTTCGCATAGGCGCCGGTGGTGGCGCTCATCACGACGGGGGCGAAGCGGCCGTCGCTGACCGGGTCGGCGCCGACGCCGAGCTGCGTGAACGCGAAGGACGGGGAAGCAATGGCCGAGAAGAGAACGGCCGCGATCGCGATTTTCGACTTGGTGTTCATGGTCAATCTCCTGCTGTTGCGGTGTTGTCGGGGTGTATTTCTGTACTCTGTCTTGGTTAGTCTCACTCTCGACTTCGATCGATTTGGTTGATCGTCCAACATCGGATGATACGGGCGTACCTGGAACGGGTTTCACTTGCGAATCACATGGACTGGCGCGAATCGCCCACTCGGTTTCACTTGAGCGTGAGCCCACCGTGATGCGGCGACACCGCGGCGTGGCGCGGGCGGCGCTGCTTGTAAGGAGGATGGAAATGCGGCTAATGCCTCGGGCCCTGGAATTATTTTCGGCCGGTCGATCGCAACGCCGCCGAAACATGCGCTGAGCCATCCCCTCCCAAACATGCCCGCTTGCCTCAGCGACCAATACGCGGCCCTCGTCGCTGGCGGTGTGCTCACGCGCGACGCGGCGCAGGCGGCGCTCGCCGCCCGACTGACGCGGCTCGAAGAGCGCCTCGCGATGCATCGCCTGGCGCGCAAGTCGTCCTCGCTCGGCTGGTTCTTCGGCAACCGCGAGAAGAGCGAGGCGCCGATCAAAGGACTTTACGTCCACGGCGAGGTCGGCCGCGGCAAGACCATGCTGATGGACTTGTTCTTCGAGGCCTCGGCGGTGCGCCGCAAGCGACGCGCGCATTTCCACGAGTTCAT
>WNFA01006301.1_pt1 | contig 20162 bp, 20 predicted proteins | sample 5400481 | NCBI WGS metagenome assembly WNFA01 (sample SAMN13153340, study PRJNA577476) | soil metagenome | isolation source: 120 cm saprolite under Douglas fir tree site 2 hole 1 replicate 2 | place: USA:California | collected 2015-04-18
GTCGACGGCGCGCATATCGCCTCGCTGCTGATCACGTTCTTCTACCGGCAGATGCCGCGGCTGATCGATGAAGGCCACCTCTACCTCGCGGTGCCGCCGCTCTATCGCCTCACCCACGGTAGCAAAACGATCTACGCGCGCGACGAAGCTCACAAGGACGCGCTCTTGAAGAGCGAATTCAACGCCAACGCCAAGGTCGATGTCGGCCGCTTCAAGGGTCTCGGCGAAATGATGCCGGCGCAACTGAAGGAAACCACGATGGACCCGGCCAAGCGCTCGATGCTCCGCGTGGTGCTGTTGGCCGACGACCGTGCCGGCACCGCCGATTCGGTCGAACGCCTGATGGGGACCAAGGCCGAGGCCCGATTTGCCTTCATTTCCGACAAGGCGGAATTCGCCAGCGAGGACCTTTTGGACGTGTAGCTTGTTTTTGCCTGCATCAGGTCTTAGGCCGCGTCGGCGGGCCTCACCCGCCTGCTGATGTCCGCGCCCTTCTCGCGTTCGATCACGGCAATATCGTATTGGCTTTGCAAATCGAGCCAGAACTGCGCATGGTTGCCGAAATACCGACCCAGCCGCACCGCCGTATCGGCTGATATCGAGCGCCGTCCATTGAGAATGTCGGTGATGCGTCCTGACGGCACCCCGAGATCGAGCGCCAAACGGTTGGCGCTGAGCTTGCGGGAGCCGAGTTCGCGTTTCAAAAGCCGTCCCGGATGTATTGCTGGAGCCATGTCCTACCCCTTGTGATAGTCGACGATCTCGACGTCGAACGCATCGCCATTGCGGAATTCAAAGCAAATACGCCAACGGTCGTTGACCGTCATGGCCCATTGCTTTTTCCGCGCGCCCTTCAATTTGTGCAATCCGACGCTCCGCAACGGACTGAGATCTTGAAGACTCTTCGCCACGTTGAGTGCCAACAGCAAATCGATCGCAGAATCGACGTCAAGGCCGCGGAATTGGTTTGACGGATGGCCCTCCCAGAATTTGCGGGCTGCGGCGTTTCGCCAAGACCGGATCATGGCATAATCATACTACGCAAAACGGTGCAAAACAATTGACCTGACATGAAGGTTGATGTCGGCCGCTTCAAGGGGCCTCGGCGAAATGATGCCGGCGCAGCTGAAGGAAACCACCATGGACCCGGCCAAGCGCACCATGCTCCGCGTCGTGCTGTTGGCCGACGACCGTGCGGGCACCGCCGATTCGGTCGAACGCCTAATGGGGACCAAGGCCGAGGCCCGATTTGCCTTCATTTCAGACAAGGCGGAATTCGCCAGCGAGGACCTTTTGGACGTGTGAGGGTGCGGCGACCCCTGCGGCGGTATTCAGGTGTGATTACCGTTGCAAAAAAGCCGATTTGACGCCGTTATCGGCCTTTTTCGAAGGCTTTTCCCTGACAGTGTTTTCAAGCGTGTGTGCCCCTGCCGCAACAGCATTTTGAGACGAACTGGCTATAGTCGTCGCCATGAGCTTAGGGAATCGGTGCTCTCGCACCACTGTCACGCGGTCGGGTCCGAGCGCTTACTTACTGAGGAAATGAAAAAAATGAAGAAATTAGTGCTCGCTTTGTCGGCGGTAGCGGCATTTACCGGATCGGCCCTCGCGGCTGATCTTCCTGCCCGGACCTACAGCAAGGCTCCCATGATGGCGCCGGTGTATAGCTGGACCGGCTTCTACATCTTCGGCGGCGCCGGCGGTGGATTGTGGGACGCTGATAGCAACGTTCTGACAACCACCGCTCCTATCACTGCTTTAACCCGGGATCAGCGGGTGGGCGGCGACGGCTGGTTTGGAACCGTGGGTGCCGGTTACGACTGGCAGTTTAACCATTCTTGGGTTGCCGGCATTTTCGCTGACGGCCAATTCGGTAGTCTCCGTGGCTCGATCAGCGATCCGAACATTGGTTTCGAGGGACGGGAAAAGCTGAAAACCAGCTATGCGGCGGGTGCGAGAATTGGCTATCTCGTTGCGCCTAACGTCTTATCCTACGTCAATGCCGGTTATTCCGGTTCGCAGTGGTCCGGTTCCAGCATGACGGCCCTTTTCGCTGGCGTCCCGGGCGTCGTCACTACGCCCTCTTTTCATCGTGACGGCTGGTTCGTCGGCGGCGGTGTGGAAAACAATCTCGACATTTTCGGCATTTCTGCTCCGGGCTGGTTCATGAAGACCGAATATCGCGGGGCCTACTACAACCGCATCACGCTTCCGGAGACCTTCGCTGGCGCTCCTCTCGGCAGTGCCGTTACCTTCAAGCCATTTGTGCAGACGATCAGCACCTCGCTGGTCTACCGCTTCAACTGGGGTGGCCCGGTCGTCGCGAAGTATTGACCTCTGCTGAACTTCAGCAATTCAAAAGCCCCGGCATTGTCCGGGGCTTTTTTGTGCCTGGGCTATGGATGGCTCGGCGCAGACCCTGCGACATCATCGCTGCTCTTGCCCCCGGGTAAGCAGGCGCGCCATTCTGGCCTGCGTTATGCGGCGCGCCGCCGGAAACACGGGGATCATCCATGCGTCTATTGCTCTTGATCCTCGGCATCCTCGCACTTCTGATCGGCCTGCTCTGGATCGGCCAAGGCACCGGCTATGTCGCATGGCCGCAATCGAGCTTCATGATCAGCCAAATCCAATGGGCCTATTACGGCGCCGCACTAGCCGTGGTCGGATTGATTCTGATCTGGCAGGGCAAGCGCTAAATCGATGCAACGCTTAATCGACTCGTCATGGCCGGGCTCAGCCGTCCGAAGGACGGCGTCGCTTGCGCTCGCCTATGTCCCGGCCATCCACGTCTTTTAACACCAGCGGCAAGAAAGACGTGGATGCCCGGCATCGCAGACAAGTTTACGCAGTCTGCGCAAGGCAGACTACTATGGCCGGGCATGACGAGGAGCATTTAGCGATGACATCAAAACTATTCGATCTCAGTGGCAAGGTGGCGATCGTCACCGGCGGCAATGGCGGCATTGGCCTTGGCATGGCGCGCGGGCTTGCTAGAGCCGGTGCCAACGTCGTGATCGTCGGCCGCAACGAGGCGAAGTCCGATGCTGCGGTCGCCGAGCTCAGCCAGCACGGCGTCGAGGCGATATCCGTCGCCGCCGACGTCACCGACAAGGCCGCCGTCACGGCCATGGTCGAACGCACCTTGCGCGAACTCGGTCGGATCGACATTCTCGTCAACAACGCCGGCATCAATATCCGCAAGGCCCCGCACGCGCTCGAACTCGAGGAATGGGACAGCGTGATCAAGACCAACCTGACCAGCGCGTTTCTGTGCTCGCAGGCGGTCTATCCGGCCATGAAGGCTGCGGGCGGCGGCAAGATCATCAACATCGGCTCGATGATGTCGATCTTCGGTGCGAGCTTCGCGCCGGCCTATGCGGCGAGCAAGGGCGGCATCGTGCAATTTACCCGCTCCTCCGCCGTCGCCTGGGCCGCCGACAACATCCAGGCCAACGCGGTGCTGCCGGGCTGGATCGATACCGATCTGACCAAACGCGCGCGCCAGGAGATCGACGGCCTGCACGACAAGGTGCTGGCGCGCACGCCGGCGGCGCGATGGGGTGGGATCGACGACTTCGCCGGCATCGCGGTGTTTCTCGCATCCAGCGCGTCGGATTTTGTCACGGGCACCGCGATCCCCGTCGATGGCGGATTTTCGGTGATGGGATAAGCAAAGCACCGTTCGCCGCGATCAAGAAAAAGCCCCGGTCGACGCCGGGGCTTTTTTATCGCTTGAGGCTTGGTCGCTATCGATACGGCGAGAACCCCGGGCCATCGAACCTGTAGTTCAACCGGACAACGGCCGACTGGATATCGCGTGGCTTCGCATCGAATGTGTAGACCCCGGCAGCGGCGCCGGCGAGCTGATAGCTCTTGGTTTCGAAGGCCGAGTAGTCGTATTCGAGACCGACAGTCCAGTTCCGGGTCATTCCGTATTCCCAGCCTGCGCCGATGGTCCAGCCATTGTGCCAGTGACTGTCAGAGCCCGAGCCGACAACCGGAGGAACCACATCGGAGACCGCCAGGCGGTTGTTGATGCCGGCATACCCACCCTTGGCATAGAAAAGATTGTTCTCCACCGCGTGGCCGATCCGGCCCGTGACAGTCGCCATCCAATTGGTGCGCCAGCTAAACACATCATCCCCGGCACCGAACACCGTGTTTGCTAGGCTTCCGCGGTTGTTCATCGCGGAAACGGTGCCCTCCAGACCGAACACGTAGTTGCTGGCCTGCCAGTTGTAACCTATCTGGCCACCGCCAAATACGCCCGTTCCCCGCTGGCCGAAGCCTTGGCCCGGACTGAGATCGCCGAACGCGGTCGTATTCGCGACGTTCGTCCATCTCTCGTTGGTCGAGGAGCCGCCGACATGACCTCCCACGTAGAAGCCGCCCCAGTTGTAAAGTGCATCAGCGATGGCTGGCGCCTTGGTATAGTAGGACCGCGCGCCCAGGTCCGCGGCAGATGCAGCTCCAACCCCAATGGCGGCAGTGAATGCCAACGCGGCGATAGATTTCGAGTTACTCATTTTACGCATTATTTGTACCCCAGTTTTTCCCACGATCTTTTCCTCGAAAACATACTGCCCCTATTTTCCTCGCCAATTCGTTAGGAGGCGCCGAGCGACGCGGGATTGCCGGAATCTCTTGGAGGCTCGCAACTGACACACGCGACGCACGAATGCGGCCATGAACAGCAATTCTTCGTGGCAAACGCCAGCATCACGGCGCAGATCATCGTCATGCCGAGCAGGACGTCGATTTTTCTGCTTCAGGCTTTCTTCACCACGTTGTCGATCAATTTCGGTCGCCAACTCAAAACGATCCGATCGTGAAAAACAAAGCGATCGCCAGCACGCGGATCAGCAAGTTTTTGCAACCGCATCGCGCTCGCGCGTTCGTCCTCGTCCGCAGGCATCGCAGGGTTTTGGCAGCGTCGAAAACGAAACAGCAATCTGCTCTGAACCCATCACACAAAAAAGCCCCGGCCGAGGCCGGGGCTTTTGATCCGACGAATGGTTTCGGGAAGATCAGTACTTCGCGACGACCGGGCCGCTAAAAATGATAGTTCACGCCAGCCCTGCCGATGTTGTAGGTATCACGCACTGTGCTGGTCAACGTACTCGTAAAAGGTCCGTATGTATACGTCAGCGTGTTGCTGTGACGGCCGAGATCCACGTACAGGTACTCGCCCTTAAGGGACCATTGTGGCGCGAACATCCATTCGAACCCCGCACCTGCAGTCCAGCCGGCCGACGTGTTAGTGGTGGTTAGATTATTGGTCGGCTCTGACTCACACGGCGGGCCTGCCAGCGGGCACGTGACCTTGCTGCCTATTTTGGTTTGGCCTACCGCCAAGCCGCCGGTCCCGAATAACAGAAGATTTGGTGACGCGACCACGCCGACGCGCCCCCGTACGGTGGCGAGCCAGTCGAGCTCACGAGTGTAAGTCTCGGTGTTTGGCGTAAACGCCGGAGGCCCCCCTAAAAAAACGGTGGTCTTCTTCGCGCTAACGCCGTCAATGTCGGCTTCGAAACCAACGAGCCACATTCCGCTCTGGTAATTATAGCCAAACTGAGCGCCGCCCAAGAAACCTTGGTTAGATAGCCCGACCGCTAGAGGATAAGCTCCGTTACCGAGCCCCGTTCCATAGCCACCCGTGCCAGTGTCCGTACCTGTGTTGGTGAGGGTGCCTTTGTTCGTACCGACCCACCCGGCGTTCAGACCTACGTACCAGCCAGTCCAGCCAGGGGCCAGCGCGACCGGGGCCGGCCTGGCCTTGACGGCCATATCCGCAGCCGAGGCGCCGCCGAGCCCCCCAAAAAGACCTAACGAAATAACGGAAGCAAGAGTCCATCCAAAATATCGACGCATGTTCTCCTCCAGCACGCAGTACAGATAAAACGCTCCCCCATTTGCAGGATGCGCTCCACCACTCGTATGATACCTCTGGGACTCAGGCGACAAAGAAATGCCCCATAAAGGGCATATAGGTGCGGTTTCTGTGGCATTGTTGCGCGCCTGCAACAAAAAGATGCTGGCACGCTAATTTGATACCGCTCAGGGAAGCCCGCGCCGCCCGCTATGTTGCAAAAAATTATAGAATCGTAAGGTTCACACGCGCCTGCTGCCGCCGACCCATCCGCCCCACGGCCCGATCGTCCACGGGCATCGCAGTGTTTCTTTGCTCGGCAGCGAAACGAAAGAGCAATCTTCTCTGAAACCCATCACACAAAAAAGCCCCGGCCGAGGCCGGGGCTTTGGTCAGTTTCGGGAGAGAGTCAGATCAGTATCGCGCAACAACGGGTGCGCCACCCCAACCCCAGTTGAACTTGTAGTTCACGCCCACTAACGCCTCCTGGACGGTTAAGTGGGATGATACGGTATCCGTGAAGACAAAACCGGGTGACGCCGCAAAGGCGAGGTTGCGGTGTCCGAAGTCCATAAAATTGTATTCGCCAAATACCGACCAGCCAGGAGCGAACATATACTCAAGGCCGCCACCCACGGTCCAGCCGGACCGATTGTTGCTGGCGAACTCAACAGTCGCATTAGCAGGGCCTAGAATGCTCAGATTGGTGCGTGCCCAGGCGCCACCACCCTTGACGTAGCCAAGCAGTTGGGGCGTGAACAGGTAGCCGACGCGGCCGGTAACGCTGAAAATGTCCTTAACCCGACTTGTTTCAAAAAAACCAGGGAAGCCCGGGATCTGGTGCGAGCTATCAATGTTGCCGAAGTCGAACATGCCTTGGATGCCGGCTACCCAATTGCCGGCGAATTGATAGTCGCAACCGATTTGGGCGCCACCGATAACGCTGCTGCCGTTGTCGGAACCCAAATCCGTAAACGCAACAGGCGTACCGAGGAAGGTGGTTGTGCTGCTAAGCGTGTTTCGTTTCCAGCCGCCGCCGACATTGCCGCCGATGTAGCAGCCCGACCAGTTGTAGATCACAACCGGAGGAGCGACTGGGCGTGCCTTGACGGCCATATCGGCGGCCATCGCGCCGCCGAGCCCACTAAGAGCTACCAAGATAACCGAGGCGAGAGCCCATCCAAGATGTCGGCGCATAATGTCCTCCAGCAACAATACAAGAATCTAAGTGCGATTAATTGTTAGGCTCGATTGCGCGTTTCAGCGACACGGAACTGCAACCAGGAGGCTCTACAGGCACATTTTTCGTACCAGCGTTGCATCTCTGCAACAGAAGGTTGCGGTCGCGGTAATACGATACAATTAAGGGAACCACGCGCCGCCCGCTTATGCCGACACAGCTCCCGCACTGCAACGCCGACAACACCCGGCCAACGCGATGCCACCGCCCTGTACCGATTCGATCAAGCGTGCTGATCAGGAGATCGACGGTCAGCCCGGCAAGGCCGGCGAACGCACATGCTCCGGTCGCACGCCGAGCGCGACGAATCGCGCGGTGATACCCTGCAACCACGGCACGGCGTTGATGAGACGCGCGAACAACGGAACCTTGAGTTCCCGACCGGCTGAATTGAGCGCGACGCTGATGATGTTGTTCTGGGCGACGACCTGCATGGTCTGCGTCATCCGCACCGGAAATTCCCGGCGCCGGCGCACGGCGTCCAGTTCGTTTTCGTCGGGACAGCCCTCTGCCAGCTTCGCCGCCAGCAGGTTCGCGGTCGCAACCGCATCCTGAACCGCAAGATTGACGCCGACGCCGCCGACCGGCGACATCGCGTGCGCGGCGTCGCCGATGCAGAGCAGCCCCGGGCGGGTCCAGCGCTTCAGCCGGTTGATCGCCACCGTCAGCAGCTTGACGTCGTCCCACGTCTTCACTTCCGAGATCCCCGATTTCAGGATCGGCGCCATGCCGACAATGTCGTCGCGGAATGCGTCCAGCCCGCGCGCCTTGACCGCGTCATATTGGCCCTTGGCGATCACATAGGCGCATTGCCAGTATTCGCCGCGATCGAACGTCACCATCATCTTGCCGGTCTCGACGCGCGCGAATACGCTTTCGGCTTGGTTGGCGCCTTTGCCTGCCCGGAACCAGAGCACGTCCATCGGCGCACCGATCTCTTCGACCTCAAGATTGGCGCACTGCCGCACGATCGAATGCCGGCCATCGCAGCCGATAGTCAGATCCGCGCGGATCTCGAGCGGTCCATCCGGCGTATCTGCCAAGACGCCCACCACCCCATCGCCCGACCACCGCAGATCGGTGGCATCGGCATTCATCATCACCTTGAGCGAGGAAAACCGCTTGCCGCTCTCGCGCAGGAAATTGAGAAAATCCCATTGCGGCATGAAGGCGATGAAGGGGTATTTCACCTTGAGACGACTGAGATCCCCGACTCGAATCGAGGTGCCGCCGAATTTCCCGTCCAGTTTTTGCAGTCGCTGGTGCGGAAGTTTCAGGAATCCCTCGATCAGGCCGAGTTCGTCCATCACCTCAAGCGTCGAGGGATGCACGGTATCGCCGCGAAAATCCCGGAAGAAGTCGGCGTGTTTCTCCAGCACCAGCGTGTCGATGCCGGCGCGGCCGAGCAAATAGCCGAGCATCATGCCGGCGGGACCGCCGCCGACGATGCAGCATCGGGTGTTGATCGTGCGCTGGAATGGTCGCTCAGGAGAAGTGCCCGCGTCCATGATCTGACTTTCGTCGAGACCGCTCTCAGCGCCGGAAACTCTTGATCTCCGAGACGCTGCCGTCGCGATAGGTCAATTCCACCGAGACCGATTGGGTGGAAGGCGCCAGCTTCAGATAAGGCTGCGCGTCGCTGGGAATAGCGCTTGGATCCCTGGGATCGCAGGGCGGCATTTTCAGCACCTTGTCCGGTACCGTCGTATCGATGCCGACGCGCACCTCGCGAATCGCACAGCGATACGACATCAGATGGGTGTAATAGACTAGGAGGCCGTTGAACTCGCGGAACGACAGCCAGCTGGTCGCGGTCATGTCGAGAATTTTTCGCTGATCGCGGATCAGCGCCGCTTCCGGATCGAATTTGATCGGAAACGGTCCCTGCATCTCACCCGAAGTATCGATATAGCGAACTTGAATGGTCGCCGCCGGCGCATCGCCGGGAAGCTCGATCGATAGATTGGGCATCCGCTTGCGGGTGCGCGGATCCAGGATGTCCATAAAGCCGGTCTCGCGGAATTCGCCCTTGTCCCCCATCCGCCAGGAAATCCCCAGCGTCGGATCGGCGATCGAGAACACCACGGTCCAGCCGCCATTGTGGCGGGAGAACATCGCGATCGGCGCGTTGATCGAATCATTTTGGGGAATGCGCGGCACCGACACCGGCGGCAGCGCCGCCACCTTCTGCGTCGGCTCGGCAGGTTTTGCGGCTTCAGGCTGGCCCTTCGCCATGCCATTCAGGAATACGTCGTCGACCATCTGGTCGAAATAGACCGGGATCTGCTTGTGGCTGACGGTCTCCGCCATCTCGCTGACCAGCCGGCGCGTGTGCTGGGCGACCTGAACCAGATTCTCGCCGGGTTGCAGCAGCTCTTTGGAAAATGTTCGCGTGAACACCGAATTGGGATTGTCGTCAGCGTTGGAGAGACGATCGAGCGCGGTCTGGCGGGGGCCTGCCGAAAACACCGAGAAGACGCCCTCCGGCAATTGTGTCATCGGCGCGAGGCCTCCGCCGCCGGCGACGGCGCGGGTGCCTGCCCGCTCGAACGGATTATTGCGACAGGCGTCGAACACCAGGATGGAGGTGCGCACTTTCTTGTTTTGCAGGCGTTCGATGATGCGGTCGGCGAGCACGGAGGCGTCGCGGACCAGTTCTTCCTGGCCTTCGCCCGCGGCGGGCACGTCGGTCGGCAGCAGGAAATTCTGACCCGCGATCTCGAAGCCGTGGCCGGCATAGAAGAAGAACGCGGTGTCGCCCGGCTCAACCGCATTGTCGAACGCCAGCAGGGTCTGGCTGAACGCCTGCCGCGTCTGGTTTTCCGCGACCATCACGGAGGGTGGCGCCCATGGTGCGGGCATCGTTGACCGCCTTCTGCAGTTTCGGCACGTTCTTGTAGTCGTTGTTACCGACGACAAGCGCGACCCGTTTTTCCGCGTGCGCCGGCGCTGCGAGCGCCATCAGCGCGACTGCGACGCTTGTCAGCGTTGGTAGCCCGGAAAGCCATCTCGTCATCGAATTCCCCACCTCGCACGATTGACCCGCGGCTCGCGCCAACCGCCTTATGCCGTAGTCGGCAAACCTGCGCCGCCGGTTCAATCGAGCACCGCAGCCCGGCGCCCCACCGCCGAGCAGCGGCCCGGCAAAGTTCAGGGCGAGTGCCGATAGCGCCAGCCGCGGATTGACACAACTCAGCGCAATCGCAAGCAGCGATGAGCCCATCAGCATGATCGCCGACATCTGCCGATGACGCAAATGGTCGCCCAGTTCCAGATGCGGCGTGATCAAGACAAGACGAAGGCCGATGGCAGCAATCAGCGCCGTATGACTCGTATAGCGCCAGATCGCCGCCGTGAACTGCGCAAAACCGCCGACGACGATAGTCGTGAACGGGGCGCAGCCGACAACACGGGCAAGGACAGTGTCAAGCTTCGCATGGGCAGCAGGACAACCGGAACGGGTGGATAGAATGTGGCGCCATCCATGCAAAACATTAAGCTTTTTCGCCCTTCCGCCGCCCGCTCCATTGACTTTGGCCAATTCGCCCCTATGTTCCGCTTCGACGCGGCCCGGTATCGAAACGCGATATCTTGAATAAGCCGCCTGCCTGCGTTTCCGAAAACCCCGTGCAAATCTGCGTGCCGTTCCGGGGTTGAGCGCGACAGTCTTTTCCGGGATTCCAAGCGGCGGTATCTTCCAGAGGCTCAATGTCTTTTTCCCATCTCGGCTTGTCCGACAAGGTGCTCGCCGCCGTCGCGGCCGCCGGTTACACCACCCCCACTCCCATTCAGGAACAGGCGATTCCCCATGTTCTGGCCCGCCGAGACGTTCTCGGCATCGCCCAGACCGGCACCGGCAAGACCGCTGCCTTCGTCCTTCCGATGCTTACCATGCTGGAAAAGGGCCGCGCCCGCGCCCGAATGCCCCGCACCCTCATCCTGGAGCCGACGCGCGAATTGGCGGCGCAGGTCAAGGAACAGTTCGACAAATACGGCGCCGGCCAGAAACTCAACGTCGCGCTGTTGATCGGCGGGGTCTCGTTCGGCGACCAGGACATCAAGCTGACCCGCGGCGTCGATGTGCTGATCGCAACTCCGGGACGCCTGCTCGACCATACCGAGCGCGGCGGACTTCTGCTCACCGGCGTCGAACTGCTGGTCATCGACGAAGCCGACCGCATGCTGGACATGGGCTTCATTCCCGACATCGAACGCATCTGCAAGATGATTCCATTCACCAGGCAGACGCTGTTTTTCACCGCGACCATGCCCCCCGAAATCCGCCGCATCACCGAAACTTTCCTGCACAACCCCGAGAAGATCGAAGTTTCGAGGCCGGCGACGACCGCCGTGGGCGTGGCCCAGTTTCAGGTCCCGGTTGGCCGCGAGCCGCATGAGAAGCGCGAAACGCTGCGCCGCCTGCTGCGCGAGGCCAAGGATCTCAACAACGCGATCATCTTCTGCAACCGCAAGCGCGAAGTGGCGCTGTTGTACAAATCGCTGCAGAAGCACGGCTTTGCCGTCGGCGCCCTGCACGGCGATATGGACCAGTCGGCGCGCACCGCGGCCCTCGATCAATTCCGCAAGGGCGAAATTCCGCTGCTGGTGGCATCCGACGTGGCAGCCCGCGGTCTCGATATTCCCACGACCAGCCACGTCTTCAATTTCGACGTCCCGCATCATCCCGATGATTACGTCCATCGCATCGGCCGCACCGGGCGCGCGGGACGCGCCGGCACCGCGATCTCCATCGTCACCCCGCTCGACCAAAAATCCATCCTCGCGATCGAAAAGCTGATCGGGCAAACCATTCCGCGCGCCGAAAGCAGTGTCGAGGTCCCGTCGGTCGATGGCCCGGTGGCGTCGAACGAAACCGAACGGTCGCGCGAAGGCGCCAGAGGCGGATCGCGCGAGGGTTCACGCGGCGGCCGCAAGCCGCGCCGTGAACGCGAACCCCGACGCTCCGGTGGCGGCCGCAATCCCACCAAGCCGCCGCAGGCACCAGCGGCTGTGTTCACGCCGCCGGTTGCCCCTGCGGCCTCGCGCACACCCTCGATCGGCCGGGCGGCCGTACCGCAAACCTCGCCCGAACCCTCGTCAGAACCTGCCGATCACTCGCATCTCCCGGCATTCCTGTTGCGACCCGTTCGCGCCCGCCTCTAAGCAAGATCTCGCAGCTGCAAGCAGAATCTCGCCGCTGCGAACAAGGCTTAAGAGTTCCCGTTTACCGGTCTTTCATCCTCCTCCGTTAACTTGGCGGCGATAATTTTAATTATTGCCGCGGTGAGCGGGCTGAACTGCCCGCTATTTTGGGGACGGATCCGGTGCTCGAAGAACACGAACGCACGATGGCATTCGCGGAAATAGCGCTTGGCCAGATCAGATCGCTCCGGCAAACCGCCGTCCCCCGCAACTATGAAATCTGGTACGTCTACGCGACCGGGTATAATCCACCGCTCAACAAGATCATCAACGAGACGCTGGCGCGCAACGGCAAGCTGACCGAAGCCGACCTCGAACAGATCTACGAGACCTATCTTTCCCAGATCAAGACCACCGACCGCATCGACAAGGTCGGCGCCCGCGTGATCGGCGAAATCGACGACGTGATGAATCTCATCACCGAGGCCCTCGCCATGTCGGCCAGATACGACGACAGCCTGTCCGGCGCCAGCCGGAAGCTCGAGGTTGCCCAGAGCCGTGACCAGGTGAAAACGGTCGTCGAATCGCTGATGAAGTCTACCCGCGAGATGCGCGATACCAACAAGGCGCTGGACGATCGGCTGACGCTGTCGAAATCCGAGATCAGCAATCTCCAGCAGAGCCTGGAGGCGATCAGAGCCGAAAGCCTGACCGATCCGCTCACCGGTCTCGGCAACCGCAAATATTTCGACCGCTCGATCGATGCGGCCGTGCAGAGTGCGCTGGCCAGCGACGAACCGCTTTCACTGCTGATGTTCGACATCGACCACTTCAAATCGTTCAACGACTCCTACGGCCACCTCACCGGCGATCAGGTGCTGCGGCTGGTCGGCATGTCGCTGAGGCAGACCATCAAGGGCCAGGACATCACCGCCCGCTACGGCGGCGAGGAGTTCGCGGTGGTGCTGCCCAACACCGCGCTGCGCCAGGCGCTGACGGTCGCCGATCATATCCGGCGCGCCGTCATGGCGAAGGAATTGAAGAAAAAATCCACCGGCGAGATTTTGGGGCGCGTCACCATTTCGGTCGGCGTTTCCATGCTGAAGCCCGGCGACGATACCGATTCGCTGATCGAGCGCGCCGACGCCTGCCTCTACGCCGCCAAGCGCAACGGCCGCAATCGAGTCGTCTGCGAAGCCGACCCGGAATACGCCGCCGAGACCCACGGCCGGGTCGCCTGACGTCCCGCAGACCGTCATTCCTGCTTAACAGCTTAGCCGTCATCCTGAGGTGCGAGCTCTTGCGAGCCTCGAAGGATGAAGAATGACGGCGTGCGTGGCTATCCTTCGAGGCCGTCGCAAGTGCGACGGCACCTCAGGATGACGCTTTCTTTTTCTTTGATGTCCTCTTCGCAGCTACTCTCTTCTTAACCGTCTTCTTCGCCTTCGGGCGCTTGCGCAACGCAGCGCGCTGCGCCGCCGCGAGGGCCGCCCTCGCCCAACCCGTCAGTTCTTCCGGGTCGTCATACAGCCGCTCCGGCAATTGCCAGCAGGAGCCCACCGTGACGGTCTTGGCCCTGGTTTGATATTGAAACGGTTTTGATCCCTCCGCCTCGAACCGCGGAATGGTCTCATCGTCGGCGCGAAGGTAAAGGCCGCCACGCAGCGCCAAGGCAAAGTTGGTACCGTCTGCGGAAATGCCGAAGCCCGAGAACATCCGGCGGATCGTGACCGGCCCGAAATCTGCAAACAAGTCGATCAGGAAATCGCGGTCCATGGAATGCCGCTCACGACTCTACGAGTCGTCCCGGCGAACGCCGGGACCCATACGCCGTGTTGTCTCGTTTGAGCAGAGTGGTAGATGCCTTCTTTAAGAAGCGACGCCAGGGGTTATGGGTCCCGGCGTTCGCCGGGACGACCAGCCGCCAGGTTAAAGCCGCGCAGTCACCCATCGACCTTCGCGGCCGTCAGCTGCACCGATTCGCCGCAGCCGCAGGCGCCGGTCTGGTTCGGGTTGTTGAAGATGAACTGCGCCGACATCTTGTCGACCTTGTAGTCCATCTCGGTGCCGAGCAGAAACAGCACGGCCTTGGGATCGACCAGAATCTTCACGCCCTTGTCCTCGACCACCTCGTCCGTGGCGCGCACCTCGTGGGCGTATTCAACCGTGTAGGATTGCCCGGCGCAGCCGCCGTTCTTGATCCCGACCCGCAGGCCCACGATCTCGGAATCGGCGCGTCGGGTCAGCTCGGCGATCCGGTGCGCTGCCGCTTCGGTCAGCTTCATCACCTGCGGACGCGGACGCGGCTTCGGCTTGGATGCAGGACTTGATGAGGCAGGTGTCATGTCAGTCATGTGGTCAATCCAAAAGGCAAATCAATGCCGGCTATCTTCCCGTGATCGAGTTAAGTCCCAACCAATCAAGCTCACCACATATTGAGGACAAGGCGCGCCTCGTCGGTCATTCTATCCGGCGTCCATGCCGGGTCCCAAACCAGGTTGACATTGACGACGCCGACGCCGGGGACACTGGCGACCGCGTTCTCGACCATCTGCGGCAACTCTCCGGCCGCCGGGCAGTTTGGCGTCGTCAGCGTCATCTCGACGTCCACGGTGCGGTCGTCCTTGATGTCGACCTTGTAGATCAGACCGAGTTCGTAGATATCGGCCGGAATTTCCGGATCGAACACAGTTTTTAGCGCGGCGACGATTTCGCCGCCGAGCCGCTCAGTCTCCTCCGGCGGCAACGCCGAATTGGTCTGCATGTTGCCGGTTTTGACTTCGAGGTCCTTGGCTTCGACGGTGTCGGTCATGAAAACAATTCCCGCGCCTTGATCAGCGCCTGTGCCAGATGGTCGACTTCTTCACGGGTATTATACATCCCGAACGAGGCGCGGCACGTCGCCGTGACATTGAACCGCTCTAAAAGCGGCATCACGCAATGGGTGCCGGCGCGTACCGCGATCCCCTGCCGGTCGATCACGGTGGCGACATCGTGGGGATGCGCGCCCTTCATCTCGAACGAGATCACCGGTCCCTTGGTCTTCGCGGTGCCGATCAGGCGCAGCGAATTGATTTCGCGCAGGCGCTCCTGGGCATAGGTCAAAAGGTCGTGCTCATGGGCGGCGATCCGTTCCTTGCCGATCGAATTGACGTAGTCGATCGCAGCCCCCAGCCCGATCGATTCCACGATCGCCGGCGTGCCTGCCTCGAATTTGTGCGGCGGATCGCCATAGGTGACCCAGTCTCTTGCGACCTCGCGGATCATCTCGCCGCCGCCATTATAGGGCCGCATCGCCACCAGGTGTTCGTGCTTGGCGTAGAGCACGCCGATGCCGGTCGGGCCATAGAGCTTGTGGCCGGTGAAGACGTAGAAATCGCAATCGATGTCCTGCACGTCGATCGCCAGATGCACCGCGGCCTGGCTGCCGTCGATCAGCACCGGGATGCCGCGGGCATGGGCAAGCTTCACGACATCCTTGACCGGCACGATGGTGCCGAGCGCATTCGACATCTGGGTGATCGCGACCAGTTTGGTGCGCGGCGTCAGCGCCTTTTCGAACGCGTCGATCAGGAAATTGCCCTCGTCATCGACGTCAACCCACTTGATGACGGCGCCGTGACGTTCCCTGAGGAAATGCCAGGGCACGATGTTGGAATGGTGCTCCATGATCGAAAGCACGATCTCGTCGCCAGCCTTGATGTTGGGCTCGCCCCATGACGACGCCACGAGGTTGATCGCCTCGGTGGCGTTGCGGGTGAACACGATCTCTTCGTTACGCCCGGCGTTGAGGAATTTTGCGACCTTGGCGCGGCCGCCCTCATAGGCCTCCGTCGCCGCATTGGCGAGATAATGCAGCCCGCGATGCACGTTTGCGTATTCGCTTTTGTAGGCTTCCGTCATGCGGTCGAGCACCGCATTGGGCTTTTGCGCCGACGCCGCGTTGTCGAGATAGACCAGCGGCTTGCCATAGACTTTTAACGCCAGCGCCGGAAAGTCTTCCCGCACCCGGGCGACATCATATGAACCGTTCAGGACTGCCGGATGCATGGTCAACCTCTTGCCGCCAGCCAGCGCTGCGCCGCCGAGATCGCAAGTTCGCGCAAGCCATCATTGGCGATGGATTCGATGGCCTCCCCGACGAAGGCCTGGATCAGCAGCGCCTGCGCTTCCTTCTCGGAAAGGCCGCGCGCGCGCAGATAAAACAAAAGGCTCTCGTCGAGCGCGCCGGTGGTGGCGCCGTGGCCGCAGGTGACATCGTCGGCGAAAATTTCCAGTTCCGGCTTGTTGTCGGCCTCGGCCTCGTCGGACAACAGCAGCGCCCGCGTCATCATCTTGGCATCGGTCTTCTGCGCCTTGGGACGGACGATGATGCGGCCCTGAAACACCGAATGGCCGCGGTCGTCGACCACAGCGCGGAAGATCTCGCGGCTGGCGCAGTTCGGCACCGCGTGATCGAGAAACAGCATGGTATCGTATCTGCATGCTGGCGGCCGTTGAGCAGATTGACGCCGTTGGTCTCGACCTTTGAGCCCTGGCCGGCAAACGCGATCACCGCCTGATAGCGGCTGACGCTTGAACCGCTGGTCATGCAAAAAGTGTTGAAGTGCGCATGCGCGCCCAATCGCAATACGGCGGAGGAAATATTAAAGGCCTCGCGGCCGTCTTCGATCAGGCGCACATGATCAAGCCGCGCGCCATCGCCGATCGAAACCACAAGCGAGTCGTGAACCTGATAGGCCTTCGCGCCATCGGCGGCGATATAGCTTTCCACCAGCGTCGCGCTTGCGGCCTTGCCGACCTTCAACAATGAGCGCGTGAACATCGCCGCGGGCGCGCCGCCGCTGGCGATATGGACGATATGCAGGGGCTGTGTGAGCACGACGCCATCGGCAACCTCGATCACGAGGCCATCCGTCATCATCGCGCTGTTGAGCGCCACCATGGAATCGGAGTTTTCGGGCGCGAACAGGAGCGCATGCAGCGCGGTATCGCCGGCTTCCAGCACGTCCCTCAGCGTGCGAATGCTGAGGCCTTTTCCAAGATCAGCCGCCTCGGACAGTTTTGGCGCAAATACGCCGTCGACCAGCACCAGCCGGCGCACGCCCTCGATGGCGTGAAGCTTCAAGGCCATGCCCGCGCGCGTCAGCGCCGCCGCGTCCGGCACAGCAGCCATCGGCAGAACCTCGCGCATCAGCACCCGCAGATCGGTGTATTTCCAGTCCTCGATGCGCCGGTGCGGCAGGCCAACGCGTTCGTAAGCCTCGAATGCCTGCCGCCTGTGATCAGCGACCTTGCCTGTGCCCGGCAGCCGGTCCTGTGCGATGGCGAAGATATCGCTCAGCGCGCGTCCGGTTTCGGTTTTGGCCAGTACTACGTTCATTACAAAATCCGCAATTGGGGGCGTCAGGCTGCGTCTTCGAACTGGGCATAGCCGGAAGCCTCGAGCTCCAGCGCCAGTTCCTTGCCGCCGCTTTTGACAACCCGCCCCTTCGACATCACATGCACGAAATCAGGCACGATGTAATTCAACAGCCGCTGGTAATGCGTGATCACCACCATGGCGCGGTCAGGCGAACGCAGCGCATTGACGCCGTCGGCGGCAACCCGCAGCGCGTCGATGTCGAGGCCGGAATCCATCTCGTCGAGGATGCACAGGCTCGGCTCGAACAGCGCCATCTGCAGAATCTCGTTGCGCTTCTTCTCGCCACCAGAGAAGCCGACATTGACGCCGCGGCGAAGCATGTCCTGGGGAATGTTAAGGGAGGCGGCGACGCTACGCACTTTCTTCAAGAAATCCGGCGTGGAGAATTCGCTCTCGCCGCGCGCCTTGCGTTGCGCATTCAGCGCCGTGCGCAGGAACGTCATGGTGGCGACGCCGGGAATTTCCACCGGATACTGGAACGCGAGGAATACGCCCTTGGCGGACCGCTCGTCGGGCGCCATGGCGAGCAGGTCTTCGCCCTTGAACAGGATTTCGCCCGCCGTGACTTCGTAGCCGGGCTTGCCGGCGATGACGTGGGACAGCGTCGACTTGCCGGAGCCGTTCGGCCCCATGATGGCGTGCACCTCGCCCAGGTTCACGGTGAGCGAAAGCGCGTGGAGAATTTCACGCTCCTCGACACGGACCTGCAGATTTTTGACTTCAAGCAACGACATATCTTCAAACTTTCTATTCGCGCACCGACGCTCTAGCGCCAACGCCATTCGCCATCCGTTTTTGCCTTCGCCAGCGCGAGGAACCCAGCGGTGACGGCAAGCACCACCAGCACGAACCAAAGTAACGACAGGGCCTCAGCCTGCAACGCCAGCACCATGGCGATAACGAAAGCGCCGAACCCCACGGTCAACGCCCAGCCTTGCCAGGTCGTCGGAACGTTGCCGTAGCCACGCTCCTTGGGTTTGAACCAATACGCGCTCATCACCCAACGCTGCCTTCCAGCGAGATCGAGATCAGCTTCTGCGCCTCGACCGCGAACTCCATCGGCAGTTGCTGCAGCACGTCCTTCACAAAACCGTTGACCACGAGGCCGACCGCTTCTTCCTGCGACAGCCCGCGCTGCACGCAATAGAACAGCACGTCTTCCGAGATCTTCGACGTGGTCGCCTCATGCTCGAACAGCGCAGACGAATTCTTCGCCTCGATATAGGGCACGGTGTGCGCGCCGCATTTGTCGCCGATCAGCAGTGAGTCGCAGGCCGTGAAATTGCGCGCGCCGGTCGCCTTGCGGTGGGCGGTGACGAGGCCGCGATAGGTGTTCTGCGATACGCCGGCGGCGATGCCCTTGGAGATGATCCGGCTGGTGGTGTTCTTGCCGAGATGAATCATCTTGGTGCCGGAATCGACCTGCTGGTGGCCGTTCGAAATCGCGATCGAATAGAATTCGCCGCGCGAATTGTCGCCGCGCAGGATGCAGCTCGGATATTTCCAGGTGATCGCAGATCCGGTTTCGACCTGGGTCCAGGAAATCTTCGAATTGTTGCCGCGGCAGTCGCCGCGCTTGGTGACGAAATTGTAGATGCCGCCCAGCCCTTCCGAATTGCCTGGATACCAGTTCTGCACCGTCGAATATTTGATCTCGGCGTCGTCAAGCGTGACCAGTTCGACGACGGCGGCGTGCAACTGGTTTTCGTCGCGCTGAGGTGCTGTGCAGCCTTCGAGGTAGCTGACATAAGCGCCCTTGTCGGCGATGATCAGCGTGCGCTCGAACTGGCCGGTGTTGCGCTCGTTGATGCGGAAATAGGTCGACAGCTCCATCGGGCAGCGCACGCCCGGCGGCACATAGACGAACGAGCCGTCGGAGAACACCGCCGAGTTCAGGGTGGCAAAATAATTGTCCGAGGTCGGCACGACCGTGCCGAGATATTTCTTCACGAGGTCCGGATGCTCGCGGATCGCCTCCGAGATCGGCATGAAAATCACGCCGGCCTGTTTTAACTCTTTCTGGAACGTGGTCGCCACGGAAACCGAGTCGAACACGGCATCGACCGCAATGCGCCGCTCACCTTCCGGGCGCACCACGCCTTCCAGCACCTCGACCTCGCGCAGGGGGATGCCGAGCTTTTCGTAGGTCTTCAGGATTTCCGGATCGACCTCGTCGAGCGAGCCGATCGTCTTCTTCGGCTTCGGCGCGGAGTAGTAATAGAGATCCTGGTAATCGATCTTCGGATAATTGACGCGGGCCCATTTCGGCTCGGTCATGGTCAGCCAGCGGCGATAGGCTTCCAGCCGCCACTCCAGCATCCAGGCCGGTTCGTTCTTTTTAGCAGAAATGAAGCGGACGGTATCTTCCGATAGCCCCTTCGGGGCCTTGTCGGACTCGATAAGCGTCTCAAATCCATATCGATATTGATCGACGTCGATCTGGCGAACCCGATCGACGGTCTCTTGTACGGCAGACATTCTCT
>WNFA01001308.1_pt1 | contig 20146 bp, 20 predicted proteins | sample 5400481 | NCBI WGS metagenome assembly WNFA01 (sample SAMN13153340, study PRJNA577476) | soil metagenome | isolation source: 120 cm saprolite under Douglas fir tree site 2 hole 1 replicate 2 | place: USA:California | collected 2015-04-18
GGCGCTGATCTGTATGACTCACAACATTCTGAAGTTTCACAAGATCATTTGCAGTGGATAGCGCGACGATTTCCAGGGCAAGGGTCAGAAAGCGGTTCCCGGAAGCGATTTGGAAGACAAAGTAACTCACGGGAACAAATTCCAACTCGCCATAGGGTTTCCGCTAGCCTCACGAATCAGAAACGCCCACCTCGACGTCATTGAATGTTAATTTTCGGACGCGCTCCTAGTCTCGCTGGTCATTCTGATTTGGGCATCCGGAACGCTCGCACCGCTCGAGTCGGTAATGCCGCCGGCGAGTGCCCCCGTGCCCGTTGTTTGCGTGCGCGCAAATGGGCACAAAATCGCACAAAAGAGCCCTAGGAGTGCGCACAGCGCGGCAATGCCTGTCTGATGTGACTGCTGCTTCTGGAATGAAGACGTACCTGTATGCGGCGAGAGCATCCCTGCTTTTCTCGGACGACAAATCTTGGGTGAAATTTCCCATCGCTCCGCTTGCGACGGAAACCTCTTGTGGTTGAGCCAATTGCCTGGAGACTAGGCCCGCATCTGCTAACTGTCAAGTAGGATCACTTTCGGGAGATGGCCCTCTCAGAGAGGAAAACTCCGCGCAAATTGCATTCATGTCGGCGATTGTGGGCGGATGACGGGCGACTCTGACGTAACGCGATTAGGTAAGGGTTACCGACAAGTTGGCAACTAACCCGAATCTTCTACCAGGCGCGTCGCTAGCGGCTTCTCTCGCGCCGTCGTGATTACGACAACGCTGAGCAGAACAAACAGAGTCCCGAGAATCGTTCGGACGCTCAGCGCATCGCCGCCAGAATTAACGGCGGAACTTCTCGCACGCCAACGCGAAATAGATAATCGCGAAAGCCAACAAAGTCTTCCACGTTGGGCAATCGGTGTTGCCTTCCATAGCAGATTCTTACCAGCATTGTATCAATTGATATTGGATTTCGCTCGGTTCGATCGCCATGTTTGTAGCAGCGCTGCTAATCCTGACGGACCGCATGGGAGTGCAGAGCTGTCTGAGTCTTCCAAAACCGCGGAGGGCAATGAGCACGAATCGTTCCGCAGCGAAGCACTAGGTCAATCGATTGAAAAAAGTGCGACGCCGATTCGGTAGAGAACCGAACGGTGTCCGGCAACCGTGCCGACCCAAAGTCCAATTCCCGGTAACGGTTTACATGACCGCTGCAGGCGCCAGACGATTCCAGGGAATCCCCCCACAAAGCGTATGTATAAAGGATCAGCCTTCGTCGCCAATTTCTGTATCTAACTGTATCTATGAGACTTACGATCTTGGTAATTACTCGCATCGGATCCGCTGAACTTGACGCGCTCCAGCTGATTGTTGTCGCATTTCCTCCTTGCGACTTACTATGTCCTAGGGTCGCCGCTTCGTGTTGTGGTCGAGTATTACCACATTTGTGGTATGCTTACACCATGATCGACCTGCGCTCGAAAGCGCGTCAGCGCCTCCTCGCCTACTACTTCGCGAACCCTACGGCCCGGCTCCATCTCCGGAACCTGGCGGGACAGCTTTATATCGACCCTGCCAATCTCTCGAAGGAGCTGCGGCGGCTCGAAACCGAAGGGCTGTTCCGGTCGGAAGTAAACGGCCGCCAGAAATATTTCCAGCTCAATCGCGATTATCCGCTGTTTGCCGAACTGCGCAGCATCGTGTCAAAAACCATCGGCGCTCCTTCTTTGCTTGCGCAAGCTCTCAAGAAAATTGAGGGAATTGAGGAGGCTTATCTGTACGGCTCCTTCGCGAGCAACCAGCAGGATGCCGCGAGCGACATCGATGTGCTCGTGATCGGCGCTCCTCGCGGCGAAGCACTGGCGGAAGCCATGCGCAAAATCGAGCGGCAACTGGGGCGCGAAGTGAGCTATACGGTTCTGACGCGGAAAGAATTCAACTCGCGCCGCGCTCGAAAAGATGCGTTCCTGGAAAACGTCTGGCACAATAAGCGCGTTCCGCTCGTAGGTCCGCTTGAAAAAACTAAAAGCGCACACGATTGACTGGGCGCAGATTGATCGCTTCCTCGCGAGTGCCGACAAGAAACTCGCGTCGGCCCGGAAAATCCTCGCTTTCGACGAGGAAGCCTGTCTTCAGCAGGCTTATGAAGCGATGCTCAAAGCTTCGCTTGGCTTCATGTTCAGCCACGGCTTTCGTGCTCGCAGCCAGCCTGGCCACCATATCGCCATCATCGAATTTGTCCGCCAGCGCATTGACAGGAAACATGCCGGATTGCTGACCGTTCTGGATCGCCTTCGGCGAAAACGAAACCAGGCTCTCTATGACGACGCGGGATTTGTTTCTCACCACGACGCTGAACAAGCCCTCGTGGCAACCCGCGACTACTTGGAGGTCATTCGAGCGGACGTCACCGCGCGAAAACCATGACCGATATCACTCACGCGCAGCGAACCTGTCTAAACCGCTGCCTAACGAGCTCCTTCACGCGCTGGTTAAAAACCGGCCCTCTTTTGTCAGCAGCGAACCCTTGAGCTAAGACGCGGTTCCAACCTCGCGGCCGCGTCGAAATATTTTCATTATCCCGCAACACATTTTTCTCTCCAAACACTGAATTGGTAGATAGAGGGAAGTTCACACGCCAGCCCGCCTCCTGCCGTGCAGCGGCGTCAAGACGCAACGGGCGAGGTTGTACGGGGCAAGCCTAGTAGCGTGTCTTTGGACCAGTGCGTTCCGGCCGTAACTCCGAGCACGAGTCGGACATGTGGGCTTCCCTCGCATTGCTCATTGCAGTGCAGAACCTTTGCCGAGGTATCGAAATGAAAAAGCGTTGGATGGTCTTTTACTGCTGGCTTCGCTCAACTCGAGTTGTCCTCTCCTCCCTTGTGGCTCTGTGTCTCGCCGCGCCCGCATTGGCGCAAACCGGCAACTCTCCGTGGGAGAACGCTGGCAGGCCTCAAAGATCTCGATGCAAAGTTCGAGCGTTTTGTAGTGCCAGTTCTCTTTCGCTAGGTATGGGCGGAGTTCCTGTTGATACCTCTCCCGAAGGGCCTGGGAATCGAGTTTCTGTGTTCTGAAGACATAGTCGGCGTCGTCGCGGTCTTTCGAAGTGTTCCTCTCCAGCTTTGACAAGATGTAGTCATACGGGTCCGGGGCAAACAGCCGCAGCTGTTTGAACATCCCCGGAAACATTTCTGTCAGCCTTGTTTCGTGGTCTTCTGACATCGTCATGACGGCGACGTGATGCAGCCTGATTTTGTATCTGTTGGATAGTTCAGATCCTTCACCGGCAATGTCGAGCAGGTTGAGATTTGCCGGCACAGCGGTATAGTAGTCGATATCGCCCGTTACGCGTGGCAGACCGTAGAAGTAACAGATGACGAAACCACCGATGCAGTGCAGCTGCAACGGCTCTTTGAGCATGGAATCGATCTCTCAAAGAAACTCTCTCCACGGTGATGGGAGTCGACCTTTAGATCTAGATTGGGTATCAACTGGCATATTGAAGATGCTCTGGTCTCAGATCCGTCAGCAAATTCCAATGCGCTGCTTCTGTTGACCGGTTTTGAGCTAACCACCGCCTTTCGCCGTCGGTCTTCGGCGGGCGGAAGAATGTATCTTCCCTCGCCAGACGACTATCATCTAGCATCGACCTGAGTTCACGAAGGGATTGCACTTTTCCCTGGTCGTGGCCTGCAGTTCTCTCAGCTACTTCCAGAGCGAGACTGACAACGAATCCCAAACGATTCTGGAGGTTTAATTTCCTCGCCTGCGCGACCAGCCATTTTGATCCACTGTGGGCGTAGCGCATCGCAACCCAAGGGAGAGCCTCTGCGACACGAGCTTCGAGCTTCTCTTGCGCTAACGCCGTCAACAAAACCTCAGCTGGATTTTTCTGCTGTACACGCGGGCGCATGTAAGCAAAACCTGGATATCCGAGTTTCGCTAGAGACTCAGCCAAGCGTTGGTGATCCGTGCGGGCTGGCACAAATTCTTCTGAAAGAGGCAGCGTTTCGGGCGAAAGACTGTAAAGCGCAGTAACACGCCGACTAAGTGCAGGTGTAAGCCGTCTTTTTCCGTGTTCAAGCATGTTGACGTAGGCCTGCGTCACTCCCAGATACTCTGCGACTTGGACCTGAACCCAGCCTTTCTTTAAACGAGCAGCTTTTAATTCATTCGGCTTCATTTCTTCTTGTTTATAACACTATTGTTATATTCTGTCAATCGAGGAACTCTAGGCAATTTCGCATGCAGGTGTCCGTAAGTCCCGTAACAAGAGCAGAATGCGAATGGTATTAAACCCGAGCTTGTGACCCAACTTTACAACAGGGTCGAAAATCACTGCACCTGTGCTGAACTGGAGTGCTGAGGATTTGGTAGTTCGATCCGATAGCCGAGTGCTCGGAGTTGCCGGACCATTCTCGCAGTGCGCCTTTGCTTTGATTGTTTGGTGACGGCTGGACCCTGTTCTTCATAACGGACTCCCTGACGCAGGATCAGCCAGATCAGTCGGCATTGTCGATGGGCAATCGCCCCGATGGCTTGATTATGTCCCAGGCGCGGGACGCAGCGGCGATACACAATCTCGAAGATGCTTCCTTTGGTCCTGGCTGCGGCGTTGGCCGTTTGGTTGAGAACGCGACGCATGTGGCGGTTGCCTTTCGGAGATCGGTGGCTGTAGTTCACGCCCGCGCTCTCGTCGTCGCCGGGGCAGGCACCAACCCAGGAGGAGAGGCATTTCGCGGAAGGAAATGTCGCCGCGGTGGGACCGACTTCGGCAATGATCTGCTGCGCTGAATCCACTCCCAGACCTGGCACCTCCGCCAGCCTCGTGACTGCATCCTGGTGCTGATTGAGCAGCATGGCCATCTCCTGGTCCAGTTGGCCAATCTGTTGATCGAGGAATTGTAACTGCTCCAGCACCATCTTCAGGAGCCGTCGGTACACGGGCTTGAGGTCCGTGCACGCACCGAGCGCATCACACAATTGTTCCGGTGTGGCGCGCAACTTTCGATCGGCCAAAGCGGCCAGAGCCGCCGGGTTGGTTTCTCCGTCAGCTAGTGCCTTCAGCATGCGCTGGGCACTGACGCCTAGCAGATCCGAGACCAGGCAGGACAACTTAATGTGGACCTCTTCCAGAAGAGATTCCAATTGGTTCTGCAGCCTCACCCGATCCCGCGTCAACTGGTACTTCCTTCGTGTCACCGTTCGCCACAGACGCTGCTCGGTATCGGGCACAAAGCTCAGAATCAATTCCCGAGCCACCAGCCTCTTCACCAGGCGTTCGGCATCTGGGAAATCCCTCTTGCGTCCCCGCCGTCCGCGATTGGATTGCGCCTGTGCCAAATGCAGAGTTCCCGACCTCCGGCTTGCGCCCTCCTGCTTCTGGCGTAGCGGTTTCCAGTGCCGTCGTCGATTCCATGACCACTTCCTCGACCTCTTGCTCGAGAAGCCATGCGGCCAGCGATCGCAGTTGTTCGGGATTGCTGCCAAACATCCGCCGCTCGAACTTGTACTCATCTTCGACTTCCACGTCGGACACAATTACAGCCAGCATCTTTTTATGAACATCAATTCCCGCTATCCTGTAAGACATTGTCTACTCCTGGCGGGAGCGGAGAGCGTGCTGCAGTTACCTTAACCAGGGTCGCGGGCTATCGCTGCTCCCCCAGGGGAATGCAACGACGCCCAATTATTCGCTCAATCACGCACGCTCCGGATCAGACAACTTAACGGCCTCTCCTTATCCATTGTTGTATCGACCTCGCCGCTCCGGGCCGTTGCGAGCATACCTCTAAGTGATTTTCATGGGGTTTCGCGGGCCGGAGGCCCTAAAGGACAACTTAGAACACCGCTGGGACTGCCAAACACCGCAGGACCTCGAGCCCGTTTCGGAGAAATCACTTCTACGGCGCGTCCCAAGCCAAGTGACGGTGATTGGCGATACATTCAGCGTAGTCCGGCGAAGCGCCAAGAAGCCCAAAAAGTGGCGAAAAACAGTAGCCCGGATCAACGTAGCAAAGATGCTCTGTGGCCGCGTATTGCAACGATCTTGCGCAGAGACTGGATCACATGCTGGACAAATCCACCAGGATTCTCGCTTCTTGAGCGATGAAATCTAGGCCGCCGCAAGATAGACATAGCGCAGAATGAACAAGACGGTGAGAACCCAAACAAGGGTATTGATTTCCTCGAACTTGCCCGCTGCCAGTTTCACTACAGTATAAGAAATGAGGCCGAGACTCAGGCCGGTCGCGATACTGAATGCCAGGGGCGTCGCCAGCATGGTGATGAATGCGGGCAAGGCCTCGCTGAAGTCTTTCCATTTCACCTGTGCCAGAGATTGGGACATTAAAACGCCCACCAGGATCAATGCCGGGGCCGTTGCGTAGGCCGGAATCGCGGTCGCCAGAGGCGAGCAAAACATGGCCAGTAAGAAGAGCGCCGCCACGGCAAGATTGCTAAGACCTGTGCGGGCCCCGGCTGCAACACCCGCGGCGCTTTCGATATAGCTTGTGACCGTGGAAGTACCTGTCAAAGATCCGAAAATCGTCCCCACGGAATCCGCCAACAATACTCGGCCAACACGGGGAATTTTGCCATCTTTGATGAAGCCTCCTTGCTCGCAGACGCCTACCAGCGTGCCAACGTTGTCGAAGAGATCGACAAACAGGAACGCGAAGAGAATCTCCAGTAAACCGAGATGAAGGGCTCCTCGAAAATCCAGCTGCAGAAAGGTGGAGGAAGGGTGCGGCATGGAAAAGAACGTCGAAGGCCAACTCGAAATACCGCGGAGCATCCCGAGAACTGTAGTTCCGATGATGCCTAGCAAGATGGCACCATGGATCCTCCGGGCCATAAGAACCAGCGTCAGGGCGAGCCCGAAGCAGCCGATCTGTACTTCTTTGGCGGCGAAGCTGCCGATACCTACAAACGTGGCGGAGTTGGCCACGATGAGCTTGGTATTTCGCATACCAACAAATGCGATGAACATACCGATTCCCGCTGCTGTCGAGTGCTTCAAGCAATCGGGCATGCCATTGACAATCTGTTCGCGAACTCGCGTTACCGTAAGAACCAGGAAAAGCACGCCCGAAAAAAAGACAACAGCGAGAGCGGTCCGCCATGGCACGTGCATCGCCAGACATACCGAGTAGGTGAAGTAGGCGTTCAGCGACATCCCCGGGGCCAGGGCGATCGGATAGTTCGCATATAATCCCATGACCAGCGTGGCGACCGCAGCCGAGAGACAAGTGGCAAAGACAACGCCCTCAGCAGGCATTCCAGCCTGAGCGAGGATCTGTGGATTGACCACGACGATATAAGCCATGGTCATAAACGTAGTGAGGCCGCCCAGCAACTCCTGCTTCACGGACGTCTGATTCTCAGCAAGTTTGAAGTAGCGATTGATCAATCGTTTCCCCTCGATCTGGCCTGACCCGCAAAAGTCTCTTCGATCACAGATGTACCCTGCCGACGAAACAGCCGATAAGACTATCCATGAAGTTACGGACGCATTTGTCCCTCTGCCGGGGGCCCATAGTTGCCGGGTTCAGCGAGAAACACGCGCGACACCGCGCAGAGATCTCAATACGGAATCTTGTCGGGCCTGTCTGCCCATGCGCGAAGTCCCGCGAGTGCTTCTTCGCGCATCAACTGGATTGTAGGGATGCGGCGCCGCGAATGGGGCTGTTTCAGCTCACTGTAGATGAATGAGTCGTCAAAACCAATTTTGGCCGCGTCCTCGGCGGTATTGGCGAAATAGATGCGCGAAAGTCGGGCCCAATAGATTGCGCCCAGGCACATGGGACACGGTTCGCACGAAGTGTACAGCTCGCAATCTTTCAGTTCGAAAACGCCGAGTTTTTCGCAAGCCTTGCGGATAGCCAGGACTTCCGCATGGGCTGTTGGATCCTTGGTCGAGGTCACCTGATTTACGCCCTCGGCAACAATCTTACCGTCTCTCACAACCACCGCGCCAAACGGGCCACCCTGCCTGGAGTGAACGCCGTCGATCGAGAGCTGAATCGCCCGCGCCATGAAAAGGTTGTTCATCTGTTATTGCTACCGCTCCCTTCGCGTTGGCCATCTGTGAGGCAAGTTCTTGGTACGTTTCGAATCCCCAGCAGAAAGCCAGCCAGATGCCCGCGTTAGGGAGCAAGTATATGCCCGGATAACAGCCACCCGGCACTTTTTTCCTGTTGAAATTATCGATTTTGGTGAGTTGAAAAACTATCGGTATAAAGCTACGCTCTTGCCTCAACCTCAGGAGACTTTGCAAGGATCCGCTTCTCACCATGAGTCTGCGTGCCTTCCTCTCTCGCCGGGTCGTGACACCGGAAGGGGTACGTCCAGCCGCCCTGCTCGTGGAAGGAGACCGAATCAGTGACGTGGTTGCTCCTGATCAAGCGCCGGCGCAGGCGGATGCCCATGATTTTGGCGATGCGGTGATTCTACCCGGACTGGTCGATTCCCACGTTCACATCAATGATCCCGGCCGCACGGAATGGGAAGGATTTGAGACGGCGACGCGAGGCGCGGCAGTGGGAGGATACACACTGTTGGTGGACATGCCTTTGAATTGCCTCCCGGCCACCACCCATGTCGCCGCGCTCCAGGCCAAGCGGGAGGCGGCCCAGGGCCGATGCCGGGTCGATTGGATGGCCTGGGGAGGAGTTGTCGCAGATAACCAGCGCGACATTGAGTCGCTGGCAGACGCGGGAGTGCCGGGGTTCAAGTGTTTTCTCGTTCATCCCGGCATTGATGGCTTCACCATGGTTACGGAGCAGCAGTTACGAGTTGCATTGCCTCATGTAGCCCGGACAGGCTTACCACTGCTTGTGCACGCAGAACTTCCTACTCCGATAGATTCGGCGACAGAAAGTTTGGCGGATGCGGATTGGTCCCTGTACCGGACGTATCTGCAATCGCGGCCGGAAGAAGCGGAACTGTCAGCGATCCGACTGTTGTTGTCGCTGTGCCGCGAATACAAGTTCCGCTTGCACATTGTCCATCTCTCGGCCAGCACAGCGCTTCCGGAGTTGCGCGCCGCACGTTCTGAAGGTCTGCCCGTGAGTGTGGAGACCTGCCCGCACTATCTGCATTTGACTGCCGAAACAATCCTCAAGGGAGCAACGCTGTTTAAGTGCGCTCCGCCGATTCGCAGCCGCGAAAACTGCGAACGATTATGGCAGGGCCTCCGCGATAGAACTATCGACCTCGTGGCCACAGATCATTCTCCCTGTCCCCTGGAAATGAAGCGGCTTGCCGAAGGAAATTTCCGAAGCGCATGGGGCGGCATTGCGAGCTTATCCATGGCGCTGCCGGTGATGTACACCGAGGCCAGCGAGCGCGGATTTTCGCTGACCGATATCGCTCGTTGGATGGCCGAGGCTCCCGCAAATCTGGCTGGATGCCAGCTGCGGAAAGGCCGAATTGCCGCAGGATACCATGCCGACTTCGTCGTTTTCGATCCCGAGAGCGAGTTCGTAGTGACCTGTAACCGCTTGCATTACCGTCACCCGGTTTCGCCGTACCTTGGAGAAAAGCTACGTGGGGTGGTGAGAGCCACTTATCTTAGAGGCATGCTGGTGTTCAAGGACGGCGAGTTTCCTGGAGAGCCCGTTGGCCGGGAGTACCGAGGTTAGCGGAGAAAAACTCAATTGGCATGCGAGGCTGTGAGTAATTCACTCTTGCAACAGTCGCACAGCCAGGTTCGGATTGTCTGTCATACATTATCGCAATCGGAGAAACCGGTGCAGAAACTCGGATGATTCCGCGATTCGTATGAAGAATACTCGCATCGTCGGCACTTCGGTTCCCCGCCTGGAAGGGCGCGACAAAGTCACCGGACAGGCGCGGTATGTCGACGACATGGTTTTGCCGGGCATGCTATATGGGGCCACCGTTCGTAGCCGGATTCCCCGGGGCGAGATCAAAAAGTTCACCTTCGGCCCGGGAATCGATTGGAAAGAGTTCGTGATCGTCTCACCTAAGGATATTCCCGGGAAAAATTGCATCGCCCTCATCGAAGACGATCAGCCGTGTCTGGCGGATGGGACGGTCAATCATCCTGAGGAGCCCCTTCTCTTGCTGGCTCATCCGGACCGCTATCTTCTCCCGAAAGCTGTTGAGGCGGTATCGGTCGAATACGATCCCCTTCCTGCCATCTTCAGCATGGAAGAGAGCGAGGGGCTCTCCCAAATCATATGGGGTACAAACAACACCTTCAAAAGCTGTCTGATCGAAAAAGGCGATGTCGATGCCCTATGGAAAAACGCTGACTATATCGTCGAAGGTGAATATACGACCGGGGCGCAGGAACAGCTCTATATAGAAAATAACGGAATGATCGCCGCCTTCGACGCGCAGCAAGGCCTCACTGTATGGGGCTCGCTCCAGTGCCCCTACTACATACACAAAGCGCTGATGAAACTCTGCGACCTGCCCGCTGATCGCGTGCGCGTCGTGCAGATGGAAACGGGCGGCGCTTTTGGCGGCAAGGAAGAATATCCGTCGATGATCGCGGCCCACGCGGCGCTCCTGGCCATGAAGTCGGGGAAACCGGTGAAAATTATCTATGACCGCATGGAAGACATGACGGCCACCACGAAGCGACATCCTTCTCGGACGCGCCACCGCACGGCCGTAAGCAAAGACGGCAGAATTCTGGGTGGAGAGATTGAATTCACCATTGACGGCGGCGCTTACGAAACTTTGTCACCCGTGGTTCTTTCGCGCGGCGCCCTTCATGCCGGTGGTCCCTACTATTGGCCCAGTGTTCGCATTCGCGCTAAGGCTGTGGCCACCAATGCACCGCCGCACGGCGCGTTTCGCGGGTTTGGTGCGCCGCAGTCCCTATTCGCGCTGGAGCGCCACATGGACCGCATCGCTCAGGCCGTTGGGCTTTCGCCCGTCGAAATCCGGCGTCCAAATTTCCTCAAGCCTGGCCAGACCACGACAACAGGGCAAACTGTGCGTGAAGAGATCGATCTGGGCAGGCTTCTCGACCGAGCGCTGGAACTCTCGGACTATCACGCAAAGAAAAAGAAATTCGCGGAGGAAAATCAGCAGGGTGGCAGCAAGAAGGGAATCGGCATTGCCGCCTTTCTGCACGGCGCGGGATTCACCGGTTCAGGCGAGCGCTATCTCGGATCGGTGGTTGGCGTGGAGGCATGCGCCGACGGCGGTGTGCGCGTACTGGTCTCAAGCACGGAATTCGGCCAGGGGACGAAGACCGTGCTGTGCCAGATCGCGGCGGAAGCGCTTGGGCTGCGGTATGAAGACGTCGGAATCGCCCAGCCGGATACGCAGGAAGTGCCGAATAGCGGCCCTACCGTGGCGTCACGCACGGCTATGGTGGTCGGAAAGCTGGTCCAATCGGCCGCCTTGGGAATCAGACAAACCTTGAGGGCCTGCGGCCTGCTCGAGGATTCTTACTCGCCTGAGGAGTTCTGCGCCGCATGTCGCGCCTATGTCGCAGAACACGGCAAATTCCGCAGCATAGCGCGCTACGAACAACCTGACGACGTTGTTTGGGATGAGGAAAAATATTGCGGATCGGCTTACGCGGCGTTTGCCTGGGCAGTTTATGTCGCGGAAGTCAAAGTAGATCTGACCACGTACAGCGTATCGGTGGACGACTTTGTGGCGCTTCAAGAAGTGGGAAAGGTCCTTCACCCGGTTCTGGCGAAAGGACAAATTATTGGTGGGGTGGCGCAGGCCATCGGCTTTGCCTTGTATGAGAAAGTGATTTGGGAACAGGGGCGCATGCAGAACGGCCAGATGACCAACTACATCATGCCAACTTCCGCCGACCTGCCTTCTATTCGGGTATATTTTGAGGAATTGGGCAACGTTCACGGCGCATTTGGGGCCAAAGGAATCGGTGAACTGCCGATGGATGGCCCGGCGCCGGCGATTGTCAATGCCGTCGAAGACGCGCTAGAGGTCCCTTTCGATTCGATTCCGTTGCTTCCGGAGGACATTTTCGATGCGCTGGCCGAAAGGGTGGACCAATGAGCAAATCTTCGCAGGATCGTGCAAAATGCGAAATCTCTCTCTCGGTCAACAGCCAGTTGGTAACCGTGCGTGTGCACGCGATGGAGCGCCTGCTGGACGTGCTGCGGCACGAGCTTGGATTGACGGGAACGAAGGAAGGTTGCGGAGAGGGCGAGTGCGGTTCGTGCTCCGTTTTGCTAGACGGAATTTTGGTGAATAGCTGCCTCATTCCAGTGCTGCAGGCGAATGGCGCTAACATCGTAACCATCGAGGGCCTGTCCACTGACGGCCGATTACGAATGTTGCAGCAGGCTTTTCTTGAGTGCGGCGGCGCCCAGTGCGGCATCTGCACGCCGGGAATGATCCTTGCGGCCCTTCACCTATTAAAGGAGAAACCACAGCCCACCTTGGAAGAGATCCGCGAAGGGCTAGCCGGCAATCTTTGCCGCTGCACGGGATACATGCAAATTTTTGAAGCCGTGGCAGAAGCGGGACGCCGGGGAGCCACGACATGAGGGCGCATCCTGCCGAATATGAACTCGTTGCCCCCCGCACCTTGCCTTCGGTGTTATCGCTTCTGGCTCAGGAGCCCGGCGTATGGCTTCCCATCGCCGGCGGCACGGATGTAATGGTGCAGTATTGCGCGGGTGAACTGCCTACGCGGAAATTGGTCAGCATCTGGAATCTTCCGGAGTTGCGTCGAATTGAAGTTTTCACTGACGAGATTCAGATTGGCGCGGGTTGCACTTATACGGATCTGCGTGAACAGGAAGTTGTCAGTCGAGAATTCGCGCTCTTGTCCAGTGCGGCGCGCTGGACCGGCGGGATCGCCAACCAGAATCGCGGGACCATCGGGGGCAATATCGTGAATGCTTCGCCAGCCGCGGATTCGCTAGCTGCACTTCTGGTCTATGAGGCAGAACTGCTTCTCATTTCGGTCCGAGGTGAACGCCGGGTGCCCTACACGAGCTTTCACATCGATTACCGGAAGACGCAGCTCGCACCCGATGAACTGATTCGGGCCGTTTGCCTGAAGAAACGGTTTTCAGAGTATTATGCGCATGCGCGCAAGGTTGGGGCCCGAAACGCACAGGCGATCTCGAAGGTGTGCCTAGCGGCGTTGGGGCGGCTCGCGGATGGCGTTGTCGGGGATATTCGTTTTGCGATGGGAAGCGTGGCTCCAATTCCGCTTCGTTTGACTGAGACAGAGCGAATCGTAAAGGGAAAAAGGATCGATCCGCTGCTTGTGCGGTTGGCAAGAACGACAGCAGCCGCGGAGGTCCGGCCGATTGACGACATTCGATCCACGGCTCGATATCGTGCGGCAGTCGCCGGGAATCTGGTAGCGGAATTTCTGGAGCAGCTGACCGCTGGCGGAATGAAGACATGAGCGCTGTGCTGGCGCGGTGGAACGGTCTGCGATCGGATGAAGCGGCGGAGGAGATCTTGCCCTGTTGCGGTTCAAAAGCCTGGGCCCACGGGATGGCGGCTCGAAGACCGATCCTAGATGAAACAGCTCTGTTGGCTGCCTGCGACTTGGTCTGGAAGAGTTTGCCGGAATCCGATTGGATGGAGACGTTTCGCAGTCATCCCCGGATTGGCGAATCGCATTCGCCGGCCTCCGGTCCAGCGCGGTCTGCGGCTTGGTCGGAAGAAGAACAACGGAGGGTTGGCACTGCCAGCGAGGATGTTAAGGTTGCTATGGCGGAAGGCAATCGCGCTTACGAACAGCGGTTCAACCGCATCTTTATCGTCTGTGCCGGCGGTAAATCGGCGCCGGAAATCCTGGAGATTCTCCGGCGCCGCTTGCGGAACGACGAAACGACGGAACTTCACGAAGCAGCTGAGCAGCAGCGACAGATCGCGCACCTTCGGCTAAAGAAATGGCTCTCTTCATGAAACGAATTTCAACGCATGTTCTGGATATCGCTCAGGGCAAGCCAGCGAAAGACGTGCCGGTGCGGCTGGAGAGGCAAGAGTCCGCCGGCGAATGGGTCCCGCTCCATTCATCGCGCACGGACGGAGACGGCCGGTGCGGTCAATTGCTGCCCGAGAACGAGGTTCTTCGTACCGGGCTTTACCGCTTGGCCTTCGATACGGCAAGCTATCACCGCGCTCAGAAGATCGAAGGATTGTATCCGGTTGTCGAGATTACGTTTCAGGTGCGGGAGGGCGAATCGCACTTTCACATTCCGTTGCTGCTGAGTCCGTATGGTTATACGACGTACCGGGGAAGCTGATCCGATGATTTCGCTGGCCGAAAACAGGTACGGCAAGTCACGAGTCCGCGTTGTAAGAGTGAAGAGACATCCTGACCGGCACGATTTTCGCGAATGGACTCTGGAGATTCTGCTTGAGGGGGATTTCGACCCCTGCTTTGTCGATGGAGACAACAGCAAGATTCTCCCCACAGATACGTTGAAGAACACGGTGTACTCGTTGGCACGAAGCTCCATGGCGGAGTGCATGGAAGAGTTTGGCAAAGAACTGATCGCTTTCTTGCTGGACCGCAACCCCCAGGTCTCTGCGGCACGAGTCATACTTTCGGAAAAAGCTTGGGAGCATCTCTACACGGGCGGAAAGCCACATCCCACTACCTTTGTGCAATCGAGCACCGAGTGCCAGACGGCTGAGATTGCGGCGACGCGAAATGGCATGCCATCCGTCCGGTCGGGGCTCGAAAACTTGGTCATCCTGAAAACGGCGGGCTCGGAATTCGTGGGGTTCATTAAGGATTCGTTGACGACTCTGCCGGAGGCGACCGACCGGTTGTTCGGCAGCGTCGTCCGCGCACGTTGGAATTACTCGTCGCCCAGGGTCCCGTTTGTTGCTTTGCGGTCCAAGATCCGCGAAATTTTGCTGAGCGTATTTGCCGCGCATACCAGCAAATCCGTGCAACACACCTTGTACGCCATGAGTGAAACCGTTCTCGCAAATGTTCCGGAAATTGAAGACATCGAATTGACGATGCCGAACAAGCATTATCTTCTGGTTGATCTTTCGCGCTTTGGCCAGGACAACCCCAATGAGATCTTTGTGCCAATCGAAGAGCCACACGGCTACATCGAGGCACGCATTCGCCGGCAAGGTTAAGGCTCCGTGTCAACGCCTGGGAATGCAAAAATTCGCGCAGAAGAGATTGTCGCTCGCTGCAAGAGACTGGCGTCTTTCTCGGAAGACCCGGGTAGCACGCGCCGGACGTTCCTCTCTCCGCCGATGCGTGATTGTCACCAGGAGATCACGAAGTGGCTGACAGCTGTGGGAGCCGACGTAACTGTGGATGCGGCTGGAAATTTGCGCGGCCTCTATGCCGCCGCACAATCTACTGCACCGAGGCTGCTCCTCGGGTCGCACCTCGATACGGTCCCGAATGCCGGAGCCTATGATGGTGTTCTCGGAGTAGTTGTTGCGGTTGCATTGCTCGAAGCCTTGGAAGGACGACGGCTTCCATTCGGAATCGAGGTTGTCGGATTTTCCGAAGAGGAAGGAGTGCGGTTCGGCACACCCTTCATTGGCAGCCGCGCGCTGGCCGGCAGGCTCGATGAGGAACTCCTGAATCGCAAGGACGCGAATGGAATCTCCATTCGCGCGGCTATCGAAAGCTTTGGACTGAATCCCGCGGAAATACTACGCGCGGCGTTGAGGGACGATACGCTGGCTTACTTGGAATTTCACATCGAGCAAGGTCCAGTCCTGGAGTCGCTTGGACGCCGGCTCGGAGTGGTAGAGGCCATCGTGGGTCAGACTCGCATGGAGTTCGTGTTTTTAGGCCACGCCAACCACGCAGGTACTACACCAATGCATCTTCGGCACGATGCCATTGCTGCGGCGGCAGACTGGATCGTAGCGGTAGAGCGCGCGGCTCACAGCCATCCGGGACTAGTAGCGACTGTGGGCCAGATCGAAGCAAAGCCGGGAGCGATCAATGTGATTCCCGGAGAGGCCCGTGTGACATTGGATCTTCGTCACAAGTCGGATGACGTTTGCACCGGCGTGACAGAATTGCTTGTTCGGCTGGCCGAGGAAATTGCCGGGCGACGCGGGTTGTCGCTGCGGAGGAGTGTGCTGTTGAGCCAGAGGGCAGTCGCTATGGACCCGTTTCTCGTCGATCAGATCGAGGAGGCCATCCGGAGCGTAGGCTGCGAGCCGCATCGTATGGTCAGCGGCGCCGGCCATGACGCCATGATCCTGGCTGAAAAAGTACCAGCGGCAATGATCTTTCTGCGAACTCCCGGGGGAATCAGCCACGACCCGGCGGAATCGGTCGAGATAGAAGACGTGGCAAAGGCGCTCGAATGTGGGTTGCACTTGCTTGATCAGCTTGCGAGTTCCTCGGAACTTCAAAAAAGGATGTGTCGTGCATAAACTGGGCCAAACGCGAAGCTCCCATAAACACAACCATCTGCTGCAGACAGTAGACACTTTCGTTCGTACCACGTTGCCGGACATGAAAGCGTGCGCAGCCATTGTGCATGCGAGCCTGGCATTGGGCGCGAGATTTACTCAGTACACCGCCGAATTGGAATCTGGAGGCGAACTTGGAAGTACCTCAGCGCAGCGCTTCCTCTTTGTGCTTGAGGGTCAGCTCAAGTTAGAAGTTGATGGCCGCCAGAGCGAGATGGTAAGCCGTGGCTACGCTTACTTACCCGAAGGCTTGCCACATCGAGTGGTGGCCACGAGGGCAAGCCGGGCCGCTGTCATCGAGAAGCCATACCAGCCGCTTGCCTCGATGGAGTCGCCGCGTATACTCATTTCCAGTGAAGACGCGGTTTCCTGTCACCCACTTGGCGATGATCCGAGCCTGCAGGTCAAATGCTTGCTTCCGGATGCGATGAATTTCGATTTCGCCGTGAACACGATGGTGTACCAGCCGGGAGCTTCCCTGAGCATGGTCGAAATGCATGTGATGGAGCATGGACTCCTGATGCTGGAAGGCGGCGGCATTTATCGGCTGGGCGATTCGTGGTATCCGGTCACAGCCGGTGATTTCATCTGGATGGGACCGTGGTGCCCGCAGTGGTTCGGAGCGATCGGCAAGGTTCCGTCGAAGTATCTCATCTACAAAAACTGGAACCGGCATCCGCTGGCAGGCACACCCCGATGAATTTCGACGTGGATCGCGATCGCCTGGCAAAGGAGATCGAGGAGCTAGCCTCGATTTCCGACGCTGAGGCTCCTGCGGTAACACGAATTGTTTTTACGCCAACGGATCTCAAAGCGCGTGCGTGGCTCATCGCCCGGTGTGAAAAAGCCGGGTTAGCTGTTCGCCAGGATTCCATTGGAAATATCTTCGCGCGATGGACGGGTTCCGAGCCAAGCGTTGCGGCACTGGGCACGGGTTCTCATATCGACGCAATCCCCAACGCCGGAAAATATGATGGGGTCGTGGGTGTGCTCGGAGGTCTTGAGGCGATTCGGTCGCTGCAGGGTAGCGGTTTCCGCCCGAAACACTCGATCGAATTGCTTGTATTTACTTCGGAAGAACCTACGCGCTTTGGAATTGGATGTCTCGGGAGCCGGCTGCTGTCGGGGACTATGTCTACAGATACGGCGAGAATGTTAGTGGACAAGGAAGGAGCTCCGATAGAGGAAGTGCGCCGGAATGCCGGGTTTAAAGGGCCACTCGAAGAAATAAAACTGCCGGACGGCTACTACAAAGCGTTTGTGGAATTGCATATCGAGCAAGGTCCCCTGCTGGAGCGGAAGAAAATTCCTCTCGGGATTGTCACTGAAATCGCCGCTCCCGCCAGCCTACGCATTTCGATCGAAGGCGCGGGGGGACACGCGGGTGGAGTCCTGATGCCCGATCGCAGAGATGCCCTGTGCGCGGCAGCGGAACTGGTTCTCTCGATCGAAAAGGCGGCGCGGACGAGCGGAGCGTTGGATACGGTGGCTACAGTGGGTATCTGTGAAGTGTTTCCAGGTGCCGTCAACAGCATCCCCAGCCGCGTACATCTGAGTGCAGATATACGGGATACTAATCTTGAACGGCGTGATGCTGTCATGCGTGCGATAGAGGCGGCGCGTCAGACCATTGCAATGAAGCGACAAGTCTCGATCCACGAGGAAGTGTTGAACGCGGATGCACCGGCCCAATGCGCTCCTGCGATTGCTGAAGTGCTTTCTCAATCCTGCATAAAGTACCAACTGGATTTTATCCCTATGGTCAGCCGTGCCTATCATGACTCGCTTTTTATGTCGCGCATCGCCCCTGTCGCGATGCTGTTCATTCCTTGCCGCAATGGTTACAGCCACCGTCCCGACGAATACGCATCTCCGGAGGACATTGGACGCGGAGTCGTTGTACTCGCGGAAACTCTGGCTACTCTCGCCGCGTGACCCCAATTACGACACCCGCCCCAGATTCTCGAGGTCACTTTGTTGCCTGAGAGTTACGGACCTTGGCGTAAGCCGGCTTGATTGCGGAGTAGATGAAATCGCAACGCTGGTCATAGGGCAGAAAGGCGCTCTTCATCGCGTTGATAGTGATCTTTTCGAAGTCCTCCAGAGACAGACCAAAGGTATCCCTAGCAGCCTCGCATTCTTTGGTCATAGCCGTATCGCTCATCAACCGGTTGTCGGTGTTTAGGGTGACGCGAAATTTCTCCTGATAAAGAATCTTAAAGGGATGCTCAGACAGGCTGCGTGCGGCCCCTGTATGGAGGTTGCTGAGCAGGCAAATCTCCAACGGAATCCTTTTGTCGAGAACGTATTGCGCGAGGTCGCCCAATCTCACGGCCTTGCCGTCCACGACGGCAATATCATCGTGGGCTTTACGCACGTAAGGATTTTTCCGCGGACTTTGAGCGCCAGATAATGCTCGCGTGTAAGCGCGTACCCAATGGCATCGTTTGCCTGAAGTCCGCAGTCAGGTTCCACGGCCTTCTTCCGCTTGACTCTGCCTCGATTTGGATGGCCATCGACTTTAAAGCGAAAAAGCCTGTGGCCGGTGGCCTGAAACTGCGCTTCGTCCGATTCTCCGGCCAAGCACTGACACAGGGAGTCGAGAATATAAGAATTGATGGCGTTCCTGTTCGAATTTACAGCGCGGCAAAGACCATCGCTGACTGCCTCAAGTACCGCAAGAAACTTGGCGGCAACTTCGCTGTAAAAGTGTTGCGAAAAAGTATCGATCGACGTAAATGTAGCGAACAAAGACTCCGGCATTTCGCAAGAATATGTCGCGTACGAAAATTGGTTCACGCCGCATACTCTTTGGGCCCGAGAGCATGAGCTTTAGAGAGCTGGCTGACAGGTCCAACACACACACATATTCAACAACACTGCTGTCCGGTTAAAGATTGAACAGAATCAGTTGGTTGGCGTCCTGTAGCAAATTTTCTTCGATGTCGAATGTCTGAAGAGCTTGCAAAATGGGCGTTTTCTCGAAAAGGGTTACACTCAGAATCTGTAGAGTCTGATAGAGACTGGCTTCCAGCCCCAGCCGCTTTCGCAGGATGGCCACGAGCACATAAATCGATACGGCGATCCAGATCTGGGTCTTCACTGCATTCTCGCTGGTGCCGTAGAATGCCTTAATTCTGAGGTGCTGCTTGATCCATTTGAAGAACAACTCCACGGCCCACCTCGACTTGTAGATTTGAGCGATCACATGAGCAGGTAGAGTGAAGTTGTTGGTGAGAAACTTGAACCGCTTTTTCGTTTCCGCATCCAGATAGGTGACGCGGCGGAACGCATCCGGGTAAACAGAGGCGGATTCAAAAGAAGTCAGGATGACGGTGTGATCGGATCGCACGCCCGTCGTCTTGTCCACTGGATGGGAGTAGCGCCGTTGCAGCAAGACGTTCTCTTTGGTACGTACGACGAAAAATGCCGAGCAGAGAGTGAACACGAATAAACGCTCAAAATCGATGTAGCCTCGGTCCATGACATAGAACGCGCCGGCCTCCGGCATGATCTCGTCCAGGATGTTAACGTCGTGCACTTTGCCATTGGTAATGCGGATAAACGTGGGGATATTGCCGTGCAGGTCCAACAAGGTGTGCATCTTTACGGCTGCTTTGTGTTTGCGAAACTTCGCCCACGGAAATAAAGATAGGCACAGGTCGATGGTCGTAGAGTCCAACGCATATAAGCTCTGGTCCAGATCGACGCCGATCGGGTCGTGCACGTAGAGCGGACGAGCGATGGCGATCAAAACCT
>WNFA01001365.1_pt1 | contig 20140 bp, 16 predicted proteins | sample 5400481 | NCBI WGS metagenome assembly WNFA01 (sample SAMN13153340, study PRJNA577476) | soil metagenome | isolation source: 120 cm saprolite under Douglas fir tree site 2 hole 1 replicate 2 | place: USA:California | collected 2015-04-18
CGACCCCTGGGGCAAGTCGGACAGCCGCACAAATTTCCACGGAGCAACATTGAACAGAGGCAAAACCGCGGTCATCGTTGGGGCCCAGTGGGGCGACGAAGGTAAGGGCAAGATTGTTGACGTGCTCACCCAGACTTTTTCAGTCGTCGCCCGTTACGCTGGCGGGCACAACGCCGGTCACACCGTCATCATCGGCGGCAAGAAGTTCGTCTTGCAGCTGGTACCGGGCGGCATCCTCCGTCCCAGCTGCGTGAATGTAATCGGGAACGGAGTGGTCTTCGATCCGCTCGCCTTCCTCAAGGAAGTGGCCTCGCTGCGCGACGCGGGCGTGAAGATCGATGGCAACCTGTTCATCTCGAACCGCGCGCACGTAATTCTTCCGTACCACCGCATGATGGAACTGGGCGCGGAAAATGCGCCCGGGCGTGTGAAGATTGGAACCACTTCACGCGGCATTGGCCCCACTTACGAAGACAAGATGGGACGTCGCGGCCTGCGCGTCGCCGACCTGCTCGATAACACGCTGTGAACGCTTGTCGCGAAAAAAACATGATCGGGCACGCGCTCTTCAACTCCGACCCGCTCGATGCCGACAAGATGTTCAAGGAGTACTCCGAGGCCGCGCAGAAAATTGCTCCCTTCGTCTGCGATACCGCACTGCTGCTGAATCAGGCAATCGCGGCCGGCAAGTCCGTCGTGTTCGAAGGTGCCCAGGGCACCATGCTCGACATTGATCATGGCACTTACCCTTTTGTGACCTCCTCAAGCGCAACGTCTGGCGGCGCGGTCACGGGCACGGGTGTGCCGCCGACTTCGATCGATACCGTAATCGGCATCACGAAGGCGTACTGCACGCGCGTCGGCGGCGGACCATTTCCCACCGAGCTTCTCGACGAGCAGGGAGAAGACTTGCGCAAACGGGGCAACGAATTCGGCGCTGTCACTGGACGTCCCCGGCGCACCGGCTGGCTCGATTTGCCTCTGCTGCGCTACGCTGGCATGATTAATGGCATTGCCTGGCTGGTGGTGACAAAGTTGGACGTGCTCGACCATCTCACCGAAATCCCGGTTTGCATTGGATACAAAGTCAACGGCAAGGAGATGGTCGAAGTGCCGGCACAGGCGTGTGGCTACGAAAAGATCGAATGCGTATATCGAAAAATGCCCGGCTGGACTACTCCCACCCAGGACATTCAGACGCTTGAGGGATTACCCAAGGCGGCGCGCGAGTACCTGGCCTTCATCGAGAAGGAAACCGGTGCGCGTGTCGGCATGATTTCTACCGGCCCGGATCGCGAGCAAACGATCCTGGTGCCGGATTTTGTGAGCCAGCTGGGCCTGCAACCAATCAAGAGCCCGGCGGCTCGAGCCTGAAACCAGACAAAGAGAACAAGAACGGAGCGATGGATGGTAGTGCTGGCAGTGACCTGGATGGCGAAGACCGGACGTGAGTCCGAAGTGGCTGCACTCTTTGAAAAATTAACCGCCGAGTCGCGCAAAGAGCCGGGCTGCGTCATGTATCAGGTGCACAAACACAAAACCGAGCTGCGCCGCTTCTTCGTCTACGAACAGTACAAAGACGACGCCGCGCTCGAAGCGCACCGCGCCACTCCCCACTTCCTGCAATTTGCAAAGAAAGATCTGCCCAAGGTCGCCGACCGCACCGAAGGACACCTGTTCGAACCGCTGGGCTAGGTGGGTGTGGAGCCGGGTCTTTGACCCGGCTGGACGGGTCGAAGACCCGTCCCTACATCTGTTATTTATCCGCCATCAGCACGCCGCCCGAAGCGTAGCTTTCTTTCGACACTTCCAGGAATGTCACAACGATGGCTTCCCGCCGCGCCCCCGCTTCCTCCACCATCGTGTCCGTAATGCGCTGCGCGATCTTCCGCTTCTGATCGGCCGTGCGGCCAGTTAGCATCGTGACCTGAATTAAAGGCATGAGTTCTCAGTTCCCAGTTCCCAGTTCTCAGTTCTCAGAAAAACCCAGCTCGGTTTCAACTGGGAACCGAGAACTGGGAACTGAGAACTGACTATTGCGCCAATTCGTATCCCGCAAAGAAGAAGCTCAATTCGAAGCGAGCAGTATCCTCCGCATCCGAGCCGTGGATCGCATTGTGCTCGATGCTGCTGGCCCACTTCTTCCGAATAGTGCCCTCTTCGGCGTTCGCTGGATTGGTCGCGCCCATAAGCTTGCGGAGATCGGCGATGGCATTTTCCTTCTCCAGCGCCAGCGCCACGATCGGTCCACTCGACATAAAGTTGGTCAGCGAGTTATAGAACGGACGGCTGGCATGCACGGCATAGAATTGCTCCGCCTGATGCTTGGAAATCTCCAACATCTTCATTGCCAGAATCTGAAAACCGTTCTTCTCAAACTGCTCGATGATGTCTCCGATCGCGTTTCTCTTGACCGCGTCCGGCTTGATGATAGTGAGAGTGCGTTGCAGTGTTTTCATAGTCAGGTGTTAGGTCCCAGGTGTCAGGTCTCAGGAAGCGCCAAATGCTAAGTGCTAAGCACTAAGTGCTGCTTTTCCCAGCGCCGCCGCCAGCGTCTCGCCAATGTCGGCGGGGGACTTCGCCACTTTGATTCCAGCTTTCTCCATGGCGGTGATTTTTTCTGCAGCCGTGCCTTTGCCACCGGAGATAATCGCGCCGGCGTGGCCCATGCGGCGTCCCGGAGGCGCAGTCTGTCCTGCGATAAAGCCGACCACCGGTTTCTTCATGTGCGCCTTCACGAACTCAGCGGCCGTCTCTTCTGCATTGCCGCCGATTTCCCCGATCATGATGACCGCTTCGGTCTGGGGATCACGGTTGAATAATTCGAGCGCGTCCACAAAATTTGTTCCGATGATCGGATCGCCGCCAATTCCAATCGCGGTCGATTGGCCGATGCCGCGCTGCGTAAGCTGATGCACAGCCTCATAGGTTAGTGTGCCCGATCGCGAGACAATGCCCACGCTGCCTTCTTTGTGGATGTGTGCCGGCATGATTCCGATTTTGCACTTGCCGGGCGAGATGATGCCCGGACAATTCGGTCCAATCAACCGCGAGCGCCGGTCTTGCAGGAATTCCCAGGCGCGCACCATGTCGAGCGTTGGGATGCCTTCGGTGATGCAGACGATTAGTTCGATTTCGGCGTCGGCCGCTTCCATGATGGCGTCCGCTGCGAACGGTGGCGGAACAAAAATCACCGTGGCAGTCGCGCCGGTCTTGTCGGCAGCCTCCTGCACAGTGTTAAAGACTGGCCAGCCTTCGTGGGTAGTGCCGCCTTTGCCAGGGGTGACGCCGCCCACAACCTGCGTTCCATAAGCCGCGCAAGCCTTGGCGTGGAACGTTCCCTCGCGGCCGGTCAGGCCCTGCACAATCAATCTCGTTCGCTTATCAACCAGAATAGCCATGATTGCTCTTTCTAAATCCACCCACAACTTCGTGTAGAGACGCCGGCTTGCCGCGTCTCCTGCCGGCGGCTGCTGTATTCGACGCTGTGAGAGACGGGGCAAGCCCCGCCTCTACACTAGGACCTTGCTGCTGCCACCACTTTATCGGCCGCGTCTTTCATTGTGTCGGCGATTGTAAAGTTCAGGCCCGATTCCATCAGGATCTTCTTGCCTTCCTGAACATTGGTGCCTTCCAGGCGCAGCACCACTGGTAACTGGATGTTGGTCTTTTTGGCCGCTTCGACCACACCGTTAGCCAACGTATCCACCCGCAGAATCCCGCCAAAAATATTGACCAGCACTGCCCGCACACTCTTGTCGCTCAACAGGATCTCAAACGCGTGCGCCACCTGCTCGGCATTCGCGCCCCCGCCCACATCTAGAAAATTCGCTGGCATCCCACCCGCATACTTGATGATGTCCATGGTCGCCATAGCGAGCCCGGCGCCATTCACCATGCATCCGACGCTGCCGTCGAGCTTGATGTAGTTCAGGTTGTATTTCGACGCTTCGACTTCCAGCGGATCTTCCTCCGTGAGGTCCCGCAGGTCGCGGATGTCCGGATGCCGAAAGAGCGCGTTATCGTCGAAGGTCATCTTCGCATCGAGAGCAAAGACGCGCCCGTCAGTCGTCGTAATGAATGGATTAATCTCCACCAGCGACGCGTCAGTCTCGAGAAACGCGCGATACAGCCCAGTCAGAAATTTCACCGCAGAATTGATCTGTGCACCCGATAGCCCAAGCGCAAATGCAATCTTGCGGGCCTGAAACGGCTCCAGACCCATACCCGGGTCGATGTACTGCTTAAGGATAGCTTCCGGCGTCTCTGCCGCTACCTGCTCGATCTCCATGCCGCCCGCCGCCGACGCCATGAATACCGGCTTTCCTTCGCTGCGATCCACCAGGATCCCGAGATAAAGTTCTTTCGCGATCGGCAACATCTCTTCGACCAGCAAACGGCGTACGATCCGACCTTCCGGGCCAGTCTGGTGCGTGACCAGCGTCATGCCCAGAATCTTGCCGGCAAGTTCGCTCACTTCCGCGACCGACTTGGCGATCTTCACGCCGCCACCCTTGCCGCGTCCGCCGGCATGGATCTGCGCTTTCACCACAACACCCGTAGCACCCGAGTCGAACAGATCCTTCGCAGCGGCTTCAGCTTCTTCTCGCGTCTGCGCCATCGTGCCCCGCGGCACTGTCACGCCGAACTTCTTCAGGATTTCTTTTCCCTGATACTCGTGAATCTTCATATTGATTCCTGGGTCGCGTACTGATTCGATTCCAAACCGGGAGGAACCTGCTTGCGGCTTACGACGGCAGTCAGCAAACTCTCGATTTTATAGGACGTAACGGCAATCGGCAAAGCATCGTACGCAAATCAGCAAGAAGTATCCCGCGGCGCGCTCGAAATCTGCATCGCTCAGACCATCCGCGTCGTCTGATAGATAAACATGCGACTCGTATCCGTGAATGTCGGCCTGCCCCGTCTTCTCGCTTGGAAGGGTGCCTCCTTCAAAACCGGTATTTTCAAGAAGGCCGTTGACGGCCGGATCATGCTCCGGGAAACGAATCTCGACGGCGACCGTCAAGCCGACCTCTCGGTGCATGGCGGCGTGAACAAAGCCGTTTACGTTTATCCTTCCGAGCACTACAGCTATTGGCGCCATCAACTTCCCAAGGAAGAATTGGCCTGGGGTGCCTTCGGTGAGAACTTCACGACCGAAGGCCTGCTTGAGTCCGGTGTCTGCATGGGAGACCGGTATCGCGTTGGCTCAGCCGTCGTCAGAGTTACAACTCCCCGCCTCCCTTGCTTCAAACTGGCAGCCAAATTCCAGCGCGAGGACATGATCAATCGCTTCCTCGGCAGCGGATTCAGTGGCTTCTATTTTTCGGTAGTCGAGGAAGGAGAAGTCGGCGCCGGAGACGAATTTCAATTCCTCACTGGCGAGATCCCCAGTCTGAGCATCGCCGAGTTCAACCATCTCTACACTTCCCCTGCCCCTGAACTCGAGTTACTCAAACGCGCTGTCGAAGTCAAAAGCCTGCCTGAAAGCTGGCGCGAGCGCTTTTATGCGCGCATGGAATTGGCCAGCGAAAAGCGCCGGATTTGAAAGGATGCCCCGGCTGCGATAGCTTGGAAGCCGGAATGGTCGCCGACGTCCTCCATCGCCTCGCTAACCACTGCCAGTCGCTCGAACGCGATGAGGCGCGGGCGGTCATGACCGAGGTTCTCTCCGGTCTCTGGACTGATGCCCAGATCGCAGCGCTCCTGGTCGCGCTGCACATGAAAGGCGAGACCGTCGAGGAGATTGTCGGTTTCGCCGAGGCGATTCGCGCAGCCGCCATTCCTCTGGAACTCCACGGCAACTCCATTCTCGATGCGAGCGGGACCGGGCGTGAGGCGTTGCTTGATACCTGCGGAACCGGTGGCGATGCCAGCGGCACCTTCAATATTTCGACCGCGACTGCTTTCGTGGTTGCCGGCGCCGGCGTGCGCGTAGCCAAGCACGGCAACCGCAGCATCTCTTCGAAATGCGGCTCGGCCGATGTCATGGAAGCGCTCGGCGTGAACGTCAACCTGCCGCCGGTGCAAATCGCCTCCTGCCTGGAGCAGACTGGAATTGCCTTTCTCTACGCGCCCGCTATGCACTCGGCTATGAAATACGTGCAAACCGCGCGGCGCGAACTACGCCTGCGCACGGTGTTCAATTTGTTAGGCCCGCTGACCAATCCCGCGCGCGCCACCTGTCAAGTCGTCGGAGTGTATTCAGACGATCTTGTGGAGAAACTGGCGGAAGCGCTTAGCATGCTGGGACTGCGGCGGGCGCTGGTCGTCCATGGCAGCGATGGACTGGATGAAATCACGATCACCGGCCCGACCCGCGTGGGCGAACTCCGCGATGGACAGGTGCGCACCTACGAAGTTACTCCGGACGAATGCGGCTTGCCGCGAGCCACGCTCAACGACATCGCCGGCGGAGACGCCGCGCTGAACGCTGCGCTAATCCGTGACGTGCTGTCCGGCAAGAAATCCGCTCGCCGCGATGTCGTCCTTCTTAACGCGGCCGCCGCACTCGTCGCCGCCGGCCGGTCCGATCATTTGCGAGACGCCGTGCCGATGGCCGCAAAGGCGATTGATTCGGGCGCCGCGCTGGAAAAGCTACAAGCACTGGCAGCGTTTTCCAATCTCTCCTGAATTGTCATCCTGAGGAAGCGAAGAGCCTGTCCCGAGCGAAGTCGAGGGAACCTGCTGCTCCGTTTGGAAGGACGGCCTACTTCCCGCCCGCCTGCCGCTTTAGTTGCTCAATCTGTCGCAGATGGCTCGCCCCGTGCCCGCCCATGGTCCCGACAAGCTCCGCCACCGTGACCTCGCGCTGCAACTCCGGATGGAAGGCCGACTTCGAGAAATCGGCGGCCTTGGCGCGACGTAACATTCGCAGATTGTGGTGGCGCGCAATTCCATAGAACGCGACGAGTTCTGCGGGCGGTGTCTCCATATATCCGAGGTTCCGAGCCCACGCGTCCTGATCGAGCGGCGCGATCACGGGTTTAGTATCCGCCAGCATCTGTCGCAGCCGGTATCCGTAGACGATTTCGATATCCGCAAGATGTCCGAGGATCTCCAGCACGCACCATTTTTCGGGCGAAGGCTTGTAGCGCAGGACCTTCTCCTGCAAGCCAGAGACCGCAGCCGCAATCTCCTTCGGACTCTTTTCCGCCGCGTCCAGATGCTTCTTGAACTCTGCTTCCGTCATAGATTACAAAATCCTACTTCACTTCCACTTTCTCCATATATTCCGCCACCTGCACGTTCCATCCGAGTTCATTCTGTATTGCATCACGCAGTTGCGACGAAGCAGCCGGCTCCCCATGAACGAGATACGTAACTCCCGGTTTATTGGTGAACGTATTCAGCCACTTCAATAGTTCCGGCGTGTCGGCATGATCGCTGAACTGTTCAAGCGATGCGACCTGAGCTCGAATTGGGACGAAGTCCCCGAAGATCTTCACCTCGGGCGCGCCGCTCTTGATGATTGCTCCCCGTGTGCCGGGCGCCTGGAACCCGATAAAAAGTACGAGATTCTTCGGATCCGGCAGCCGCTGCGAGAGATGATGCAAAATGCGCCCGCCCGTCACCATGCCGCTCGACGAAATAATGATCGATGGATACTGGCTGGCATTGATTTTCTTCGACTGCTCGGCCGTTTGTGCGAAGGCGAGTCCCGGCCAGTTAAGCGGGGAACCGTACTTTTTGATGAGATCAGCGGTCTGCGACGTGTATTCCTCCGAGTGCTTCAGAAAAATTTCGACCGCCTTGATGGCCATCGGGCTGTCGCAAAAGACTGGGATGCGGGGAATTTGTCCGGACTCCATCAGTTCCTTAAGCATGAAAAGAAATTTCTGCGTGCGCTCAACCGCAAACGCCGGAACCACAACGCTCCCGCCACGCTGTACCGTTTCGCGAATCAGCTGCGCCAGTTCCGGACGCGGGTCGGTGTCGGGATGCTTCCGGTTGCCATAGGTTGACTCCATCACCAGCACGTCGGCCGTTTCGCCCTCTTGCGGCCCCGAGTGCACAACCTTACCTGGCGCAATCTCGCTGTTGCGCACGCGGCCGATATCGCCGGTGAAGAGCAATCGGCGCGTCTGGCCGCCGGTGTTGAGCGTAAGCTCCGCCATGGTCGATCCCAGAATGTGCGCTGCCGGCACAAATCGAAAAGAAAGTTCGGGGCTCACCTGCGTGGTTTGCCCGACCGCCGCTGGCTTGAAGTACTGCATGCAGTCCTGAGCTTCCTGAAGTGTGTACAACGGCAAAGCGGGATCGTGCTTGGAAGCTTTTTTCTTGTTGTAGAACGCTGCATCCTCTTCCTGCAGGTGACCGGAATCGGCGAGCACCACCGAGCAAAGCTCTGCCGTCGCTTGCGTCGCATAGATCGGCCCGCGAAACCCCTGTTTCACCAGACGCGGAATCCAGCCGCAATGATCAAGGTGCGCGTGCGTGAGAATGACAGCCTCAATTTCGCGTGCCGGAACCGGGGTGTCCCGCCAGTTGAGGTCGCGCCATTCCTTTTGCCCCTGAAACATACCGCAGTCAATCAAAACCTGAAGCCCCTGTTTGCCGCTCGAATCGGTAGCCGTATTGATGAGATGCTTTGAGCCGGTGACAGTCCCGGCAGCGCCAAGAAATTGGATGTAGGACAAACATTCCTCCGGAAATTCCGGTTTCAGAAGTCAAATTGCAGAAGTGAAGAGGCCCGCTCTTGATTCTACCTCTGCAATCTGACCTCTGCCCTCTGACCTGTTCTGCTACGGTTCCGTGATCTTGAAAACGTTGTTAGTCAGGTCGCTCTCGGGCACGCTGCCATCATTGACCGCCACCTCGGCCGCCGTGCCAGGCACTTCCACGCGCGTCGTCGCAGTGGACTTGGCGCGAACTTCGATGCGGCGCGTGATCTGGCCGCTCCCGAAACGAATCGTGAACGGAACTTCCGCCCCGGCGCCGCCCAGGTTTTCGATCGTAACCGTCACGATCTGCGTCTCTTTTGTGCCCTTCCACGGATGCGCCGCCAGCACGCGAAAATCCGGCAAGCCGCGATCCTGATACACCCAGTCGTCAAAGAACCAGCCGAGATCGCGCTTCGCCGCCGCCGCAACCAACTGCTCCACGTATTTTGCGTCCTTGTCGTCCCCGGCCCGATAGTTGTGAATCGCCTGCTTCAGCGCATCGTCGCCGATCATGTCGCGCAACATCCACCAGACATACGCGGCCTTGCTGCGGTAGTAGCTCTCATCAAAAGTCGTCACCAGGGGTTGGCCGGGATTTTTCTGTGGCGCAGCGGTGATATCTTTTTCTGCTTCGACAAAAGTCGTGCGATGCAGATTGAGAAAGTCGAGAGCGGCCTCCCGGCCATCTTGCTTTTGCTCCCGATACAGAGCTTCGCCGAAGTGGGCTAGTCCTTCATGGATCCATGGACGCGGGGAAGTGAATGCTGCATGGACGAGTTCGTGAACCAGGTTGATCTCAGCTAGTTTCGTGTCCTCGTGCGCCATAGACGTCAGTAACAAGGTGCCACTCTCGAAAGGTGCGGCGTCGGAATCTGCCAGGTCAGCGAGTTCAACCACCCTACTAGGCTGCCCAAACCATTCCTCCGCAAATTTGGACACTGTCGCCAGGGCGTCGGAATAAAGTGCAGCCCCCGCCTCGCGGCCCGGCAATGCGAAGATACCTACCCACGGTTTCGACCGGTCAACATAGCTGCCAATCACGAATGTCGGAGTAGCTGTACCTAGTGGCGACCAAGCACACGCCGTTCCGCTTTCGTAATTTCTTCCTGCCCTCCCAAAGTGGCCGCCGCTCTCGTGACCGCACAAAAGAGTCGGGGCGGCGCCCGCGGCTTCTCCGGAAAAGTCGAGCCTTGCACTGACAGTGCTCTCCGCTTCGCGCGACCGCCACCGGTCCGCCACCTGAAACATGCTGTTGCCTTCCGAGAAATCCGCCGACTCGGTCGCAATCGGATACCACGCAACATACCCCGCGCCCCGTACTGCCGTAAACGTTGGGCTGATCTGATCCCAACTGGAGTGCTTGGCAATGTCCTCGGGGATGCCAATCTGCGTCAGCCGGGTGCCGTCCTGGACAATCGTTCCTTCGTAACCGATTTCAAGCTCCACCGATTCCTTCGGCTTGATCTCTGCGGGCAGGGTGACGATGGCCTCGGAAAGAGCGGACGTGTGGTCGATATCGGAAGCGTAGGGCTGCGACACAAACTGCACGCCTTTCCCCTCCACCTTGATCGACCGCCATGCGAGCGAAGAAGAGATCTGCAGCACTGCGATCTTCTGCGGAAGGGCCGAATCGTTGCGCAACGTGATCTTCCCGCGCGCGCCTAGTCGTTGCTGCTCCGGCTCGAGGCGGATTTCGAGATCGTATTTCGTGAAGGTGAACGCCTCGCGATCGATCGCGACGGCCGAAGAACCTAAGCCACAGAGGACACAGAGAGCCCAGAAGAACCTCATGATTGCTTCGATGCAGCCAGACGCCTCTGTCGCACCACCTCAAATAGGACGATGCCCGCCGCCACTGAGACATTCAGCGACGGCACCTTCCCCAGCATCGGGATCGAGACCAGAAAGTCGCAATGGTTCCGCACCAGATCGTGGAGTCCCTTGCCTTCTGCGCCCAGCACCACCGCGCAGTGCATCTTGTAGTCGATCGCGTCGTAGGTTTGCGGGCCGCGTTCATCCAGGCCGACGATCCACAGATCATTCGACTTCAACTCTTCGAGCGAGCGCGAAATGTTCGTAACCTTGGCGATGGGAAGATGCTCGCTCGCTCCGGCGGATACCTTCGCCACCGTCCCGGTCACGCCTGCCGCGCGCCGGTCCGGGACCACGACGCCGTCCGCGCCCGCCGCGTCGGCGGTTCGCAGAATCGCTCCCAGATTGTGCGGATCCTCGACCCCATCCAGCACGACGATCAGCGAGTGTTCGCCGCGCCGCGCTGCCAGCAGGTCGTCCAGATCGTTGTACTGCTTCGCCGAAGTAACGGCCACCAAGCCCTGATGTGCAGCGTTGCCTGCCAGACGGTCGAGTTCCACTCGCGACAGAAAACGGACCTGCACGCCAATCTTGCGGCACTCGTCAATCACACGCTTGAGGCGGATGTCCTTGCGCTCGGTTGCCACGCCCACCCACTCAAACGCACGACCGCGAGCTTTTAGTGCCTCAGCGACGGTGTTGATTCCATAGAGAACATTCATGTATAGATACGCCGGCTTGCGTCTCCTGAATCCATAGGTAGAGACGCGGCGTGCCGCGTCTTTCCGGACCCAGATCAGTCTACCGGACAGGAAGTGCTCGGCGCGCCGCGTTTCCTGTTCCGCGCTTTCCAGAATGCTAGACTGAAATGTTTGGAGGATCCTGGTTGAACAGCGTGTACATCGTCTCCGCCGTCCGCACGCCGATCGGAAAGTTTGGCGGCTCGCTCGCGTCGCAGACTGCCGTTGACATGGGCGTAGTCGCCGCGAAGGCCGCCATGGAGCGCGCCGGAATTCAGCCGCGGCAAGTGGAGGAAACGATCTTCGGCAACGCGCGGCAGGCCGGTGGCGGCCCGAATCCGGCGCGGCAGATTTCGATTCGCAGCGGCGTCCCGCAGGAAGTTCCCGCCTACACCGTGAACAAGGCCTGCGCTTCAGGCATCAAGAGCATTGCCCTTGGATTTCAGGAAATCGGCACCGGCAATCTGGAGTGCGTTCTCGCAGGCGGCGCCGAGTCCATGTCGCGTCTGCCCTACTATCTCGAGGGCGCACGTTGGGGATACCGCCTGGGCCATCAGGAACTCGTCGATGGCATGTACCGCGACGGCTTCTTCTGCCCCATGGCAAAAATGGTAATGGGCGAGACCGCCGAGCTACTGGCCGAGCAATACAAGATTTCCCGTGAAGAGCAGGACCAGTTCGCGCTCTGCTCGCAGAAACGCGCCGCCATCGCCCAATCCAGCGGACGCCTTGAAGCCGAAATTGTGCCTGTCACCATCGAAGGCAAGAAAGGCAGCATGGTCTTCTCGCGAGACGAGCACTTGTTCCTCGAAGCGACGATAGAGAAGATGGCCAAACTTGCGCCAGTTTTTTCGAAGACCGGTACCATCTCGGCGGGCAATTCCTCCGGCATCACCGACGGCGCTGCCGCGGTCGTTCTGGCGAGCGAGAACGTCGTCAAGCAGAACAACCTCAAGCCGCTGGCGCGGATCATGGCCGTGACCTCCGCCGGCGTCGATCCCCGCCTCATGGGAATCGGCCCAGTCCCGGCGATCCACAAGCTGGAGAAGAAACACAGTCTCAAACTCATCGACTTCGATCTAGTCGAAATCAACGAAGCCTTCGCCGCCCAGGTGCTGGCCTGCGATCGCGAACTGCATTTTGATCGCGACAAGCTGAACGTCAACGGCGGCGCAATCGCGCTCGGCCACCCCATCGGCTGCACCGGAACGCGCATTACCGTCACGCTGCTCCACGAGATGCTGAAGCGCAAATCCAAGCGCGGCCTCGCCACTCTCTGCGTGAGCGGCGGCATGGGGATGGCTCTGGCCCTCGAACTTTCCTAAGTCTAGTGTGGGGCGGACACTCCCGTCCGCCGCCGTTGACGTTGACATTGAAGTTGCTTTTGGGTCGGTTTTGACTCCGTCCTTTGCTCGACAATCCCTCCGCGACTATCAGACAAAAGCAACCATGAAAGGCAAAAAGCAAAAGCAACTCCAACAGCAACTGCAGCGGACAAAGCCTGCCCTGAGCGAAGTCGAAGGGAGTGTCCTCCCCACACTTATATCTGCACCCTAAGTGGAGTTCCAAATTGGGAAAACCACGCTGTATCTGCTCATTGACCCTACATGCCCTCCGGACTAATATTCACTACTGCGGACGAAAACGCCGAACCCAGGCTCCGCTTGCAGACGTCCCCTGTAGAGTCGGACCTCATACGGTCACTGAGCGTCGCTCCGCCCAGGCGGTTTCCCATGAGAGGTTCGGTAGTAAGAATGAAGTCCCGCAACCCCGCTTCTCCGGCGATGCGGGGCAATCGCCCTGCGCCCTTTCCCATTGTCGGCATCGGCGCCTCGGCGGGAGGGTTGGAAGCCTTCTCCGAACTCCTGCGTCAGCTTCCACTGAAAACGGGAATGGCGTTTGTGCTGGTGCAGCACCTGGACCCCAAACACTCCAGCGAACTCAGAGAAATCCTGGCGCGGACCACCAAAATTCCGGTGGCAGAGGTCACCGATGGCACGGTAGTCCGTCCTGACCATATCTATGTGATTCCGCCCAATACGGTGATGGCCATCAAGGGAGGAGTTCTACGGCTCTCAGCGCGGGTGCTCACCCATGGCCAGCACCTGCCGATAGACCATTTTCTCCGATCCCTGGCGGAAGAAAGCGCAGACCGCGCCATCAGTGTGATTTTGTCGGGCACAGCCTCGGACGGAACCGAGGGCAGCCGCGCCATCAAAGCCTCCGGCGGAATCACATTCGCTCAGGACGAGCAATCTGCCAAGTACGGAGGCATGCCGCAGAGCGCAGTCAATACCGGCTGCGTTGACTTCGTGCTGCCTCCTTCCGCAATCGCCCATGAGTTAGCCAGGGTGGGACAACACCCGTATCTCGCTCCCGCGGCGACCGAGAAGCCTGAGCTGGCGATTGCTCCCGGCAATCAGATGGAAACTCTGTTGTCGCTGCTGCGCGTGGCTTCGGGGGTCGATTTTACGCACTACAAGCACACCACGCTGCAGCGGCGAATTAAGCGCCGAATGGTCTTGCACAAACTCGAAAAAGTTGGGGAATGTGTTCGTTTCATTAAGAATAAGCCGGGTGAACTCGACGAGTTATACAAAGATATTCTTATCCATGTAACCAGTTTCTTCCGCGATCCCGAGGCCTTTGAAGCGCTGCACAAGCATGTATTTCCCAATTTGTTTCAGGACCATAAGGCCGGCACGATACGGGTATGGGTCCCGGGCTGCTCCACCGGAGAGGAGGTCTATTCGCTCGCCATGGCGATGCTGGAATACATCTGGCTGGAAACTCAAAAGACCGCCCGGCCAGCACCGGGTAGCGTGCCCTTCCAAATCTTCGCCACCGATATCAGCGAAGGCTCGCTCGACCGCGCTCGGGCCGGTCTTTATTCGGCAGCCGCGGTTGCAGAAGTCCCTCCGGAGCGCCTGCGGCGATTTTTCGTCAAGCTCGACGGGGGATATCAAATTAATAAGTCCGTGCGAGAGATGTGTATTTTCGCCCGCCAGAACGTTGCCAGGGACCCGCCCTTTTCCAATCTGGATCTCATCACCTGCCGCAACCTGCTCATCTACCTCGGGGCGGTTCTCCAAAAGCGTGTAATCCCCACCCTGCACTATGCCCTCAAACCCGACGGCTACCTGATGCTCGGCGGAGCAGAAAGTCTGGGGAGCTTTGCGGAGTATTTCACCCCGGTGGACAAGAAGAACCGGCTCTTCCAGAAGAAGAAGTCTGCCAGCCGGCTGGCCACTTATTTCAGCGGCGTTGAGTACGGCATTCGCCGGGTCGAAGACAATAAAGCGGCCCGTGAGCCGGAAGCTGTTTCCACCGTCGAAAAGGCCGCTGACCGAGTGCTCTTTAGCCGGTTCGTTCCTGCCAGCATTGTGGTCAACGAAGAGATGGAAATTGTGCAGTTCCGGGGAAAGACCGGGGCATATCTGGAACCGGCTTCAGGCCACCCCACATTCAACTTGGTAAAGATGGCCCGCGAAGGACTGCTCGTGGATCTGCGCGCCGCCTTGACCAAGGCCCGTAAGGAAAGAGCTTCCGTGCGGAAAGAGGGGGTAATTATTCAATCCAACGGAGGAACACGGGAAGTGAACCTGGAGGTCACCCCCCTTCGCGGCGAAGGCATGCCGGAGCGCTTTTATCTGGTCGTCTTTCAGGACGCACAGGTTTCCGAGCCCGTGAAAAACCGCAAAGGCAACAAGAGAGCTTCCGCGTCAAAGAGCGCTTCCGCGTCCGAGAACGAACGCTTGCAGCGCGAAGCAAATCAGCTCCGGGAACAATTACAGGGATTGATTGAAGACCACGAAACCGTCACCGAAGAATTTAAAGCCTCCAATGAGGAGGTCATGTCGGCCAACGAAGAGCTGCAGAGCACCAACGAGGAATTGGAGACTGCGAAGGAAGAATTGCAGTCCACCAATGAAGAGCTGACCACTCTCAACGAAGAACTGCAACACCGGAACGCCGAGTTATCGTTGGCCAACAACGACCTGCTCAACCTGCTGGATAATGTAAGTATCCCGGTCGTGATCGTGGGAAACGACTTGCACATCCGGCACTTCACGCCCCCGGCGCAAAAACTGCTGAACTTGCTGCCCGGCGATATTGGACGCCGCCTGAACGAAATCCGTCCCAATGTGAATGTGCCCGATCTGGGCGCAATGGCGCGCGAGACCATCGACACCATGTCCACTCACGAACTCGAGGTTCGCGAGAACGAAAACGGCAAATGGCATCTGATGCGGGTACGGCCCTACAAAACATGGGACAACAAGATTGAGGGCGCGGTGGTCAGCTTCCAGGATATCGACGCCTTGAAGCGCAATCTCGAGCAGGCGCAACTCTACGCCGATGCGATCAGCGAAACGGCTCGCGAAGCGATTCTGGTCCTGGACAGCAACCTGCGCGTCACCAATGCCAACCCCGCGTTTTATCGGAATTTTGAAGTTTCACGCGCGGAGACAGAAAATCGCGCGATTTATGACCTCGGCGATAAGCAATGGAACATCCCCAAACTACGAGAATTACTGGAGAGAATTCTCCCCAACAACGAGTTAGTAGAAGACTTCGAAGTGCGCCACGATTTTCCCCACCTCGGGCCGCGCGTGATGATGCTCAACGCCCGCCGCATCGAACCCCATCCCGGCCAGCAACTGATCCTGCTCCATATCGAGGATGCGACCGGGAAGAAGTTCAACTAGCCGCGCACACTCGGGGAACCGGTGCTCACCCCTGCCTCTTCAAGGGGTGAGCACTTTCCCCGTCCAGCCTCTGCAGCTTCCTCGTGATCCGCCGATTTGAGACTGTTGTGACGGCTTATGCCCTAGTGGGGTAAAGCATTCGCCTGTGCCAGCAATGACTGGCCCTGCGCGATGAGCGCTTGAGCCTGTGAATCGCTGAACGCCTGACCGTTAAATGCAGCGCCTTCCAGCAGTGCCTTCATTTGTGTGGAGACCGCATCGCGCTGGGAAGTGAGAGACTGGATCTGCCCTTCAACGGAGTTGTAAGTTGCGTCGCCCGCGTCGTTCGAGGAGAGCGCAAATGTGGATGACTTTAGCGTATCCATCGCAAACTCGCCGAACGGTGCATTCAACTGTTTGTATGTTTGAGCGAGTGCGATAAAGCTGCCACTTTGTTTCACAGCCAACGGCTGCGAATAACCTTGGAGTATCTCGGAGATCAAACGCCCATCGTGGATGTAGTCATCCTTCAAGCCGACCAAGTCCAATATCGTCGGGCGCAGATCCGTGTGATCCGACCAGGTTGTGCTGTCGATACCGATGCTTTCTATACCCGGACCCACGTAGCCGGCCCAGGTCGAAGCAATCTCATCCTGGATGTCACCGTGGTTCCATGCAAAACTCTGCGAAGTACGCGCCGGAATGAACGCGCAGTCGCCCTGGTTCACACAAATCCCCCCTCCGGTTGCGAAGAAGAACCAGTCCGGATCGGCGAACGGTGTGAAGGTGGGCGTGCGGAATGGATCCGCCGTGATCATGTGGAGCGTCTTCATCCCGGTATGGTCCGCGAGCGCTACCATGATGTTGTTTTCGACTACGTTCGTGTAGGGGTTGAGCCAGTTCAGTTGCGCCATCTCCCGCTCGAGATTACGCACGACCGGGTCAGTCTGATCACGAATCGGTTGGGAAGCTGTGCCGTTGACATACACCGTCGGCGCGTCGTCGGAATGTACCGAGAACACCGTCGTGTCACCGGACTGCGTGCGGACCATGCGCCGCAGGTCGGCGTTGATCTCACCGACGCGATTGTAATTGCATGCTGTCGTAACGCCATCGCAACCCGCGGGGGTCGGTTGGTCGCCGACAAAGTGATCGCCCTCATCCACGGTGAAGACGAAGAGCGTGTTCTTGCCCGTGATTCCGTCTGCCGCCAGACGGTCAAAGAACATCTGGAACGCGACGTCATAGTCGTGTAACTGCTGAACGTAACCCGCCTCGCCGGGCCCGTATGCGAAGTGGATGTTGCCCGAAGTGCCATGGCCATCGTGCGCATCCGAGATATAGGCATAAGTCACCGGGACGCCAGCCTCCTGCATTTGCGCAACAAAGGAGAGCGTTACGGTCGCTTCCATGCCATCGAAGCCTGGGAAGCCGATATGGCCGGTCGCATCCTGGATCACGTTGCCGTTGAGATCGGTCATCGGGCCGCTTGGCTTGATCACCGGATTTACATACTTGGCGCCAAAAAGGCCGCTGAATCCCGAGTAGCCGCCTGGTTCGTCGGGCAATAAATCTGGACGTGTGTGGTTCGATGCCGCGCATAAAGCTGAACCCTGCCCGCAGTGGACGCCAATGCCGACAAAATCCGCGAAGGCTTGACCAGGATTGGCGATGACTTCGGCCGCCTCGGGCGAGTTAGCACCGAACACAACGGGGATGTCGATCGCCGTATTCTCGAGAATAGTGTTTGCGGTCGCGACCGCACCGAAATCACAGCCAGCGCGCGTAAAGGGCACCCATGGCGCAGGAGCGATCTTGCCGTTCTCGTTGATCATCTCCGGCGTTGTGTCGGTGGTACTGCCGCCGGGATCAAAGAGCGGCGACGTCCAATAGGCGAACGAGACGCCGGTGCGGGTCGTTCCATCAGTCTTGAAATAGCGAAAGCTGTTCGACACCGGTTGGCCCATGCGGTCCGGATAGACACCGGTAAGTGATGTCAGGATCCCGGTTGCAGTGTGGGAAATCAGGGCGGTGTGGTCATTGCTGAGCAGAGTGCCATTGCTGGTGATGAAGTTCAAGAGGTGCGGCATCTGCTCGAGGTCAGACGGGACGTTTGGGTTATCCCGCCGGAAATGCGTGTTGTCAAACTGGATATAAATCACATGGTGAATGTTGCTTTTCGGTGAATTGAGCTGACAAGTACTAGCGCCGGCCGCCGCTCCCGCAGGTGCCAATAGCATGACAACCATCACAAAGGCTGAAAACACAAGAAGCAGAGGCACTCTGCTTCGCTGGCAAGACTCGAAATTAGCCATGATCAATCTCCTCGTGCGTAAAGATATCAATCTTCCCCTGCAACAAAGTTAAGGTGAGATTAAAATCGGACAGCAGCATGGGCCATTGCGCAGTCGCTTGTTCCCTGGTGAATTAAAAAAGTTGCGCCCGTCACCACCTTTCGTTCTGGATGGCTTAGAATTGCACGCTCGTAACAGTCCGAAACGATACGCCGACGACCTACGTTTCATCAAGTGCTGGGGCTCCTTGGCACTTTGGCTAATCCGCCGCGTCCTCGCGGAGACGCGTCGCCGCCGCATTGGCGCCCAGACCAGCCTGTTCGAGCACGTCCCGCAGCATATCTGGCAGAAACGTTTCTACGATTTCAACGTCTGGAGCAATCGCAAGCATGTCGAGAAGCTGCGCTACATGCACCGCAACCCGGTAAAGCGCGGACTGGTGGAGTCCCCAGAACTCTGGCGCTGGAGTAGTTACTGCGCCTACGCCTTCGGCGAGGCCGGACCGGTGAAAGTGAACGAGTGGCAAGTCCTCAAAATGAAGATTCGCCCGCCAGCCGCGTAAAACCAACCCCACTCCGGTGCCAGCTGCCCTGCTCCCCACGTCTCGAAAACCGCGAGACGTGGGGCACCCCGTTTGGTTTCTCCGCGAACACTAAGACCTACGTGGGCTATACTTACGGGCCGGAGACCTGGGCCACCCGCCTACACCTGTAGCGTCGGCCCAACAAATATAAATCTTGCTTCCTGCGCCAGCGGCGGTAGCTGCAGTTCGCGACAAGTTGATCAGATTAACAGCGGCTACGGTGACATCGTCGGAGGGGCGATCGCCATGGCCCCCGATGGGAACCCCGCTGTTGCCTACACTGATTTGGTAGCCAATCCTGGGGGCCCGCCGAACAGCATCTATTACTCCCACAACGGCAGCCGGGAATTGATATCGAATGATGTTGGAGATTTTATGGTCGATGTAGCGTTTGCGCCAGACGGCTCTGCGCGAATCCTCTTTCCGAGCGGCGGCGCGACGAGCTTAAATATGGCTAAATGCGCTGATCCCTCCTGCGTTTCGACGAGCGTTACCGTCCTTGCACCTCCGGGATATTCGGACGGTTTCTTCTCAGAAGCTGTAGACGCAAACGGCAATCCTCAAATCGGAGTTGTTATTAGCGGATATCCGTCGGACTCTATGTACTACATTCAGTGCTCGTCGGCTGACTGCTCGACTTACACGACGGACGGAGTGCCCGGAAGCTGGGAGGACGTTTCTCTAGTCGCCGATTCGAACGGATTACCTCGAATCCTTGCGCAGGAATTTTCAAATCCGGGGCAAATAAACAGAATCGATCACATTCACGTCCAAGAGTGTCCAACATCGGTGACGCTCAACAACAAGGTGCCATTCTCGCTTGCGGATAATTCCCCGCCCCACTACTCGGGAATCGGAATTCTCTCTTCTATGCAGGTGAACCCGCCCACAAAATCGAATGGACAGAACTGGAATCACACTCTAATAGGCGAGTCTGTCCAAATAAACAATATCAATACGTGTCCTTCTTCCGTTCCGAACCTTTGCATAGGTCATGACACTTTCACTGTCGGGATTGATCCCCAGAATGGCGGACGGTGGCTTGGGCTCACATCGCCTGCGGTGGACAACATTTTCTACGATTGGCACGTCGGGGCTTCCACCAAAAACTGGCTGAGCGGAAGTCAGAGTCAGTGTTTGCAGACATGCGGTCAACAGTACTCCTGTAATGGGAAACCCGTGAGCAACTTCACCATTTTCTACAATCTATCACAAGGAACAATACAGGGTACTCCTGTAACAAACGTTGGCGTGACTAAACAATAGAGGAACTCATGTACCCATCCAATTTTGCGGCTCGCGTGATGCTTGTTCTCATCCCGGCTCTGATTACTGCCGGTGCGTGGGCCCAAGTAGG
>WNFA01004903.1_pt1 | contig 20140 bp, 14 predicted proteins | sample 5400481 | NCBI WGS metagenome assembly WNFA01 (sample SAMN13153340, study PRJNA577476) | soil metagenome | isolation source: 120 cm saprolite under Douglas fir tree site 2 hole 1 replicate 2 | place: USA:California | collected 2015-04-18
CCTTAACGGCGTCAATCGCGCACGAAGTGAATCAGCCGCTCTCAGGTATCGTCACTAACGCCGGCACCTGTCTGCGGATGCTGACATTGGATCCACCGAACGTCAACGGTGCGCGTGAAACGGCCCGGCGAACGATTCGCGATGGCAACCGTGCGTCTGATGTGATCACGCGATTGCGCGCACTCTTCAGCAAGAAAGACACCATCGCTGAGCGGGTGGATCTGAATGACACTACGAGAGAGGTGATTGCTCTGTCATTGAGTGAGCTTCAAAGAGACCGGGTCATTTTGCGATGTGAGCTTGCCGACGACCTCCCGCTTGTCACCGGTGACCGTGTCCAGCTTCAGCAGGTAATCCTGAACCTCCTCCGGAATGGTTCGGACGCGATGAATACCGTCCATGATCGCCCGAGGAAGTTGCTGATCAGGACCGAACGAGACGAAGGCGATCAGGTGCTCCTTAGCGTGAAAGATGCGGGGATCGGTTTCGACCCTCAATTTATGGACAAACTATTCCAAGCCTTCTACACGACCAAGAATGACGGGATGGGGATTGGCTTGTCGGTTTCTCGCTCCATCATAGAACAACATCATGGCCGTTTATGGGCAACGCTAAATGATGGTCCAGGAGCAACATTTTCATTTTCTATTCCTTGCACAGCCAATACCTAAGTGCAATAGACTCTTTACCCGGTCTGCCGCATTCTTGTGTTATGGACTCCTGCCGAGAAAAGATCGCTGGCGAGTATCCACTTGTGGCAGTAGTGGATGATGATGAATCCGTGCGCGAGTCATTGCCTGACTTGTTGCGCGAGTTCGGATTTGCGACGCACTCCTTCTCATCTGCGGAAGAGTTCCTCACTTCCGATAGCCTGGTTCAAACTGAATGTCTCATCCTCGACATCGCCATGCCGGGCATGACTGGATTTGATCTCCAGCGAGAATTGAAGCTTCGCGGGCACAGCATTCCGATCATCTTCATCAGTGCTCACAAAGACGAGGTTGTCCGCAGGCGAGCGTTCCAGCAAGGAGCCGTTGAATTCTTGTTCAAGCCATTCAGCGACACGGCCCTGCTCCAGGCGCTGAATACTGCACTTCGAGTGAGGTGAGCGATCGGCGACTCTCACGCATTTGGGAATATACTATGACGTTAGCACGCGTTTTGGGCCACCAATTGGAGTCATCAGCGATGACACCGGCAACACCCATCGTATTCGTTGTTGATGACGACGTCTCCGTGCGTGAGTCGCTGCAGTTGCTGATTCAATGCGAAGGCTGGTATCCGGAGACATTCGCATCCGCACAAGAGTTCCTCGATCGCCCACGAAGCCTTGTTCCGAGCTGTCTAGTCCTTGACGTTTCTCTTCCCGGCCTCAATGGTCTCGACCTACAGAAGCATGTCGCCGTCGCGCGGCCGGATATGCCGATCATCTTCATCACGGGACACGGCGACGTTCCCACAACGGTCCGAGCCATGAAGGCAGGGGCTGTGGAGTTCTTGACGAAGCCATTCAGTGACGACGCACTTTTGAATGCCATCCGGCAAGCCATCGAACGTAGCCGGGTTGCACTTGGTTACGAGGCGGAGATGCAAGCGGTCCGGAACTGTTATGCGTCACTCACACATCGTGAGCGGCAGGTTATGGCGCTGGTGGTTTCCGGTCTGTTGAATAAACAGGTCGGTGGGGAACTCGGCATAAGCGAGATCACGGTGAAGGCACACCGCGGCAAAGTGATGCTGAAGATGAAGGCCGACTCCCTCGCTGAGTTGGTGAAGATGGCCGCGAGGCTCCGACTCGCAGGTGTGCCGAAAGCTTGATACTCCAATCGTGATTCAAATCACTTTAGAAACAAGAACGCTGTTGATTTGAGCGGGGCATTGAGCCGCTCCAACAATATTCGGGTGGCCGGCAGATGCTCGGTAACAAGTTTGTCTTACGAAGAAGTCTTGGGGAGAGATGCATTTGTCGCATGATGTACGCCAACAGTGCAGCACTCTCGAAACGATTTCTCGCTGCCTTACGAAGCTTCTGGAATCAGACCAGACGATCCAGGAATTCCACACTCGTCCGCACCATGTCTGCCGATTTCCGAACGTTTCCGCACCTCTGAAATGTGGATTCCGCACTGAAATTTAGATTTGGACAGTATCACTCAGTCGGAGCAGCTTGGAAGATTTATTGGGCAAAGTTTCCTTTTGTCTAACCTATTGTTGCATCGCCACATCCGTGCTTCCCTTCCCGGCTGGCAGTTGGTGGAGATGGTGCGGGAATCGGCGCCATTCAGCGTCAAACCCACGCCAAATCGAGGTTTTTCGTCATTTGTGCCCCAATTGTGCCCCAATAATGAAAAACCGAGTGCTGAAAAGATGGGCTAAGTGGTTGAAAAGATATATGGTAGGCACGAGGAGACTCGAACTCCTGACCTCTACCGTGTCAAGGTAGCGCTCTAACCAACTGAGCTACGCGCCTACAATCAGGTTGGCAAAACCATTTTAGCACTTCACGCCGTTTTCGACATCGCTTTCAACCAGTTGGACCCAAGCGGGCGCATTCGCGAGCGAATCTGCCGCACGCAGCGAATCTTGGGGACGAAGATCGCGTTTCAGTTCGGTTTCATTTCCGCTGCGCTGGATTGACTTGAGCATGCACCGTGTCGGGAGTCGTCGCCAGATTGCGATCCACTGGAGTTGTGGCTCTATGCCATGTCCTCTCATTCCTGTGGCCGGCTGCAGCTGGCAGTTCACATCATTCGGCCGGAACGAAGAATACAAAGTTTCGCGAAGGTTCCACGACTCAGATGGCGCACTTACGCCAAGGAATGACGTCAAGACATTTGGGGCAACCGCCCCTTTCAAACCTGCGACTAAGCACGTAAGCAAAATGCTCATTTCTTAGCAGTACGATTCCGCTGATCAGCCACTGATTGATCCAGCACGCCTCAGGAGAATGCATGAAGTCTAGTTTTTTGTTTTTGATCGCCACTTTGACCTTCACATTTTTAAGCGTCGCGCCCGCGTTGCACGCACAACAGGACGAGCAACCGCCGATTGACGCCTTCTTCGGCTACTCCCGATCCAGTAATTTTGATACCAATCTGAACGGCTGGATACTTTCCGGTAACCTGAATTTCGCCCGCAATTTTGGCGTTGAAGGTGACATCAGCGGTCACTATGGTGACCACGGACTGGGCGGCCTTCCCTTCATCATCCCCAACTTACCGGGCAGTGTTAAGACTAACCTGTACAACTTTGATTTTGGTCCGCGCTATACCTGGCGTTCAGAAGACCGGCCGTTTAACATCTTCGGACATCTTCTGTTCGGCGTGAGCCACGCCACCATCAGTGCGAAGGGAGTGAGTGACAATGCTGATACGTCCTTCTCATGGGTGCTGGGTGGAGGTGGCGACTACAACTTCCATCCTAACTGGGCGGCCCGTGCGCAGCTCGATTATCTGCATACGGATTTTTTCAGCAACGGTGAAGGTCATCCCAGATTTTCGATTGGATTGCTTTATCGCCTGGGCGGATCGCGTTAAGCAGGTTGTTAGTTTTCATGATGTTATTTCGCGATCCTCAACTCACGATTTCAAAAATGGTTCAGGGATCCGGCCGCGAAGATCGTCTCCCGCAGTTCCGTCTTTTACTCTTCACTTATCGCCTTATCCATACATGCCTAAGACTGGGGGCTTTGACGTTGCACCAGACAGCTTGCATTTGCAAGCACTTATGCTGAAAATCAATGTCGGAGCTGCTGCGCATAAATGGAACCTGGTCAGTTGGTCCTGGTCACACTACAAAATCCGCGAGAGAAATTCTGGGGGCTGCTTCTGTCCCTTACACCAGCAGGCGTAAACGTGCGCGGCCTGGATCTGCAATCGCTGGACGATTTCACGCAACTGGTAAAGACCGGTGAGGCTGCCACAGCCAGCGTGGTGTTCTTTCCCATGCATCGCGTGCAGCGTATTGAATTGGACGTATGCAATGGCGACTTTCCCTCTCTGGCCCAGCAATTCACGGCCAAAACCGGTCAGGATGTACTCAGACTCTTCGCGGAGCCTCTCTCATGATGAGCCAACTGCGCTCGGCTCCAAACCTGCTGACACTTTTGCGACTGATCTTTATTCCATTCGTGATCATCGCAGTTCAGCAGCACCTGTATCTCTGGGCGCTGGGAATCTTTCTTGTTGCTGGAATTACTGACGGTCTGGATGGCCTGCTGGCCCGCCTGATGGAGCAGAAAACAACCCTGGGACAGTATCTGGATCCAATCGCCGACAAGCTGCTGCTCAGCACCATGTTTCTGGTGCTCTCCCTGACACATCTGATTCGCTGGCCCGTGACGGTGCTGGTGTTCAGCCGCGACATCATGATTCTTATCGTCTGTACTCTGCTTTACGCTACGGGAATCATGAAAGTCTTCCGGCCAAGCTGGCTGGGCAAGGCGAATACTCTGGCGCAGATTATTACGGTGCCGTTTGCACTGCTGGCGGAGACCTCGCCGCTGCGCTGGATCCATGCGGGTAAACACTGGGGCATATACATGACGGTGGCGTTGACCATCCTGTCCGGCGTCCACTATGTTGTGCGCCTGGCGTTTGATCTTCGCCATTCTCCGGGTAAGTCCGCCGAAACCGCAGGCTAGCTTGTGGCGTTTACGCTTTTGCCGGCTGCGCTTCTTCCACAACGGCTTCGCGCAGGAATTTTGCCGCTTCTTCCGGCGGTGTAGGGTTGATATAGAAACCCGTACCCCATTCAAAGCCAGCAATCTTCGTCAGCTTGGGAATGATCTCCAGGTGCCAGTGATAGTAATCATTGGTATTTTCCTGGATCGGCGAGGTGTGCAGCACGAGGTTATAAGCGGGATCATCAAGTACGCGGACAGCCTTATTGAGCACAGTTTGCAGCATCCGCGCCAAATTTTCGTAAAGACTGGATGGTGAGTTCTCAAAAGCGGATTCATGACGGCGCGGAAGAATCCAGGTTTCAAACGGATAACGCGGAGCATACGGACACAGGGTGACAAAATCCTGGTTCTCAGCCGCGATGCGCACGCGTGATTCAGTCTCCTGGCGCAGGATGTCACAAAAAATGCAGCGCTCTTTGTTGGAGAAATATCGCTTTGCGCCTTCCAGCTCTTCCACCACTTGCTTGGGCAGAATGGGCAGCGCGATAAGCTGCGAATGAGGATGATCCAGCGAAGCGCCCGCGGCTTCGCCATGATTCTTGAAGACCATGATGTACTTGAAGCGGCGGTCCTGCTTCAGATCGAGAATTCGATCACGAAAAGCCCAGAGCACGTCTTCCACGCGCTTCACCGGCATGGTAGCCAGGGTTTCCATGTGGTTCGGCGTCTCGATCACCACTTCATGCGCGCCAACGCCGTTCATCTTGTCAAACATTCCGTCAGCCTGACGGTCGAGGTCGCCTTCAATTCCCAAGGCTGGAAATTTATTGGGCACAATGCGGATGTTCCAGCCTATATCGTCGCGTTTTCCATTTCCATTGGGACGGAAAGCCAGAATTTCCGGCGGCGTCTTGCTCTCATTCCCGGGACAGAAAGGGCAGAAGCTGCCTGCCTTAATGTCAGCACGCTCGCGGGAGAAATCACTGGGGCGTTTGGAACGGTCCGTGGAGATGATAACCCAGCGGCCCGTGATCGGATCTTTTCTCAGCTCAGGCACACCGCTAGTGTACAACTGCGGCAAACACGTTTGCGAACCGTAATCTGCCCTGATTTGGCCGCGATGAATACCTTAGATTCATAAAAATTTAAGCAGTGAAAGCGTCACGGAAGAGCGTGACGTCCGGCTGGGCGCCCGGCTCAAGATAGACGCTCACAATATCAAAGCGGTAAGGCGGAGTGCCTTTCACTTTGCGCAGGAATTCACGCGCCACGCCGGAAAGGTCTTTCTGTTTATCGGGATCGACGGCGGCTTCGGCGGGTTGAATCGCACGTGTGGTGCGTGTCTTTACTTCAATGAAACAAAGCGTGTCTTTATCCCATCCCACCAGATCAAGTTCGCTGCGGCTACGCGGACTGCGATAGTTGCGCGCGACCATCACATAGCCTAGCTGTCGCAGGTGGAAATAAGCTTCTTCTTCGCCGCGGCGTCCGGTAAGCAGGTGATCAGGGGTCTTGTTTCCCGGCAGAATTCTGGCCGCGGAATCGAGGGCACGTAATGTGAAGCGAGTGAGGCGAGATGCAAACATGAAAAAGCCGCGAACCAAGGCGAACTCGACACGAATCATACCAAACTTGCTGTAGATTCGAGCCTTTCGCGTCAATCCGCGGCCGGGTTTATTTCTGGGCCTGATTTATTCTTAGACCGGTTATTTCTGGTTTTCTTTCTCCACAATGCTGATGCACTCTTCCAGAATGTCCATACCCATGTCAGCCTGTTCTGCTGTGAGAATGAGCGGGGGAGCAACACGGATGGAATTCTCTCCGGCCCCAAGGTACAGCGCACCGCGCTCAAAAGCTAGATCGACAATCCGGTCACGCTCGTCATGGGCCGTAGCGCGGGTCTTCTGGTCTTTCACGATTTCTATGCCGATCATCAATCCGCGTCCTCGCACATCACCCACCATTGGGTGAGTCTGTGTCCACTTGCTGATTCGCCGCAGGATGTGGTTCCCGACCGTTTCGGCATTCGCAATGGCTTCGCGCTCAAGCACATTCAGTGTTGCCAGTGCGGCTTCAATGCAGATTGGGTTTCCGCCAAAAGTCGAAGCATGAGAGCCGGGGACCCAGTCCATGATTTCCGCGCGGGACATGGTGACGCCCAGCGGCATGCCTGAAGCAATTCCTTTGGCCATGGTAATAATGTCAGGTTCAACGCCGGTGTGCTCGATGGCCCACATCTTGCCGCTGCGTCCGGCGCCGGACTGTACTTCGTCGGCCACCAGCAATATGCCGTGCTTGTCGCAAATGCGGCGCAATTCCTGCATGTATTCAGTGGGAACCGGCACGTATCCGCCTTCACCCTGAATCGGCTCAATGAAAATGGCGGCGCATTCTTCGGGCGGCATGATGGTCTTGAAGATCTTTTCTTCAATGAACGCTACGCACTCTTTTATAAATTGCGCTTCATTCATGCCTTCCGGACGGCGATAGCTGTACGGGAACGGCGCATGCACTACGCCTGGCACAACGGGGAAAAAGCGCCGGCGCTGCTGGACCTTTGACGCCGTGAGGGAGAGCGCTCCCATGGTGCGCCCGTGGAACGCGCCGTAAAAGGCGATGATCCCCTGGCGCTTGGTGTGATAACGCGCCAGCTTCATGGCGGCTTCAATTGCTTCAGTACCGGAGTTGCCGTAATAGACACGCACTGGGCCGGACATGGGCGCAGTCTTGGCCAGGCGTTCACCCAGCGTCACCATGTTCTCGTAATAAAAATCCGTACCCGACATGTGGATCAGTTCACCGGCCTGCTTCTGAATGGCGGCGACCACTTCAGGATGGCAGTGTCCGGTGGAGCAAACGGCGATGCCCGACGAAAAATCCAGGAACTCATTGCCATCAACATCTTCAATGATGGAACCGTGTCCTCTCTTGGCCACCAACGGATACGAGCGCGTGTATGACGGGGAGATGTATTGAGCATCGCCCTTCAAAATTTTCTGGGCGTTAGGCCCGGGCAGCTTGGTGCGGATGTTGGGACCCGCGGAGCTCATGGTCTGAGTAGGCATTGTCATCCTCTTTTCAATGTTCGTAACGCGTGGATGCATTCAGCCCTGACTGGCAAGGCTGAAGTAAGAGGAGGAAAGATAGGAATTAGTCTCCGGCGAATAGATTGGCGCGCGCGTGAGAAGGCAGCACGGCCAGATAACGGCGCGGGCAGACAAGGAAATCCACCCAGCAGGCCAGAGATCGCTCCGGCGTGTTCAGCAGAAACCATGATGTGCGCGCATTCTTCATTGGAACCTTTATTATATCCTGATTTGGAACCACCTTAACCGTTACTATTGTTCATTCAGATGCTTCTTGAGGCCGGGTGGATTTTTCGCAACGTGCAGCCGTCTTTTGCGTCTAACTTGTACTTTCCCTTATGACTTCCTCCTCCATTCCCAATGAAGGTCATCGCTTCCGCGTGATGTTGTCATTCGCGCTGGTTTATCTGTTTTGGGGCTCCACCTATCTGGCGATGCGGGTGGCGGTCCGTGACCTGCCGCCGTTCGTGATCGGCGCCACGCGCTACCTGGTGTCAGGGCCGATCATGTTGGCATTTTGCGCGCTTTCAGGACGAAAAATTCGGCTGTCTCGCAATGACTTTCTCCGCCTATTGGTGATTGGCATTTTCCTGCTTGCCATCGGCAACATGGGCGTACTCTGGGGCGAAAAATATGTCCCCAGCGGCCTGGCCGCACTGGTGGTCGCCATTGTGCCGATCTGGGTGGTCGCCATTGAAGCCTGGGTCTATCGTGCCGGACGCATCACCCGCCAGGGAATGATTGGACTGGCAACCGGTCTGGCTGGTCTGCTGATACTGATGTGGCCGCGCATCACCTCAGGAACAAGGCTGGGGCATCTGGAGTTGATTGGTTGCGCGATCCTGAGCGTGGGTTCGCTTGCCTGGGCCTTTGGCTCAGTCTTTTCCCATCGCTTTCAATTGAGCGTGGATGTGTTTGTCTCCGCAGCGTGGCAAATGACGATTGGCGGACTGGTCAACGCTATGATCGCCGGTGTCTCCGGACAATTCCGCCAGGGCACGTGGACTGGAAGTGTCATCTGGTGCATTGCCTACCTTGTTGTCTGCGGATCGTGGATTGGTTACAGCGCCTACATATGGCTGCTGGAACATGTGCCCACTCCCAAGGTAGCGACCTACGCCTACGTGAATCCGATCGTGGCGGTGTTCCTGGGCTGGCTGCTGCTCAAGGAAAAAGTCGATCCTTACATGCTGGTGGGAACAGTCATCATCATCGGCTCAGTGGCGCTGGTGAACACGTCAAAACTTAAGCAGCATGAGACGGTGCAAGAAGAGATGCCGGCGACGAATGTGGCAGGAGACTAGAAGAAATTGGGTAATTGAGTAATTTTCAATTGGGTAATTGAAAAGCAAAATCGGGCAAATACGATTCACTTACGAAGAACTCTCTTGACTTCCAATTACACAATTACCAAATTACCCAATTACCAAATTTTTCATTTCCGTTTCCAGCGAATCCCATCCTTGGTATCTTCCACCACAATTCCTACCTCAGTCAGCTGTTTGCGGATGGCGTCGGCGCGCGTGAAGTCACGGGTTTTTTTGGCGTTGTTGCGTTCGGCAATGAGGTCGTCCACTTCCTTATCCGATATCACGCTGGACGGAAGCTGCGAGCCTTCCAGCAGGCCGTGCGCCTTGGCCCACTCAGCGGCGCGTGCGATCTTCTCCGCGTCGTCGTCTTTAATGACTGCAAAAATTTCGTCGAATTGTTGCAGCACGGCCAGTAGCGGAATCTTGTCATCCTGTCTCAGTTCGCCGTGATCGGCCGCGGTATTGCCTTCGCGCACCATGTCAAAGATGGCGCCAAGGGCGCGCGCGGTGTTGAGATCGTCTTCCATGGCTGCCCGCATCTCAGCGCGTGTGTCTTCTGCAAGCTTTTGAATTTTCTCGTTGCTGCCTGGGGCGAGCTGCGCTTTTTCAATACGCGATTTGAAGTCGCGCAGACGTTCCACTGACTTGGCGCCCTGCGTGAGTCCATCGAAGGTGAAATTGAGCTGCTTGGTATATGGGACGGATGTAAGTAGAAAGCGTATGGCCGATGGCTTGATGCCCTTCAAGAGCAGATCACGTAACGTGTAGAAGTTGCCTTCGCTCTTCGACATCTTCTTGCCTTCCACCAGCAGAAACCGCACATGCATCCAGAAGCGGGAGAAAGTCTTTCCCGTGAGCGATTCTGATTGCGCGATCTCGTTTTCGTGGTGAGGGAAGGCCAGGTCTTCGCCGCCGGCATGAAGATCAAAGCTGTCACCCAGGTATTTCATTGACATCACGGAGCATTCGATGTGCCAGCCGGGACGCCCCGGCCCGATTACGCTTTCCCAGAAAGCCTCGCCGGGTTTGGGGGCCTTCCACAAGGCGAAATCGCGAGCGTTGTCTTTCTCGTATTCATCAACATCCACGCGGACTCCGGCTTCCATGCCGCTGAAATCCTTTTTGGATAACTTTCCGTACTCGGGAAATTTGGCAATGCTGAAATAGTAAGAGCCGTCTTCCGTGCGATAAGCTACGCCCTTATCGACCAGCTTCTTGATGAACTCTGCCATCTCGGCAATATGCTCTGTGGCACGAACAATCTTTTCGGGCCGCTCCAGGTTGAGGGTGCTCATGTCCTCAAGAAACGCCTCTTCATATTTGCGGGTGTATTCCTGCACGGACTTCCCTTCCCGCGCGGCGTTGCGGATAATCTTGTCATCCACGTCCGTAATGTTCATCACCTGATTAAGCTTGTAGCCGCTCTGCAGGAGAAAACGGCGCAGGATATCCACGGCGACAAAGGTGCGAAAGTTGCCGATGTGCCCGTAATCATAAACAGTGGGTCCGCAATCATACATGCGGACGGTATTGTCCTGAGCGGGAGCGAACTCTTCAACCTTATTGGTGAGCGTGTTGTATAGCTTGAGCGGCATGACTGTTATGGACGTTTGATTGTAGCAAAGGACCTGTAGAAATCAGGGAAAGGAAGAAGGAAGGTCGGTTGACGAAATAAATCCGGAATCGTTGCTTCATTCCCACTGCAGGTCGAGGTTCTTGCTGTTGAAATTGACTTGCAGGGTTTTCTGGCTATAAGGGTTGAACTGGCCGGGAATCGCCGTGTCATGGTCATAGGTCTGACCTTCGGCGTCCACCTGGACGCGGACCATATGACGGCCTGCGCGCACCGGCAGTGTCAGCGCGATGGCGCCTCCGCCGTTCGTGCTGGTGTGCGAAATTTTTGTGTGCGAGTGCAATGCTCCGTGGACTTCATCGTGATAGCGGAGGTCGCCGTCCACCCATATGTATATCTGGGCGGTATGAAACGGATACTGTCCGACAATCTGAAGCGTGGCCGGCAATGCCCGATTTGCTCCCAGCGCAAAAACGCCTGCCACCGCAACCGTCACCAGAAGGAGCGCAACCCATGCGAACGCGATCAAACGTCGTGTGCGGACCGCGGTGGGCGCAGTGACCGGGGCAAGGTTGGTGTTCTGCGATTGAATTGGTTTTCCATCACGCAGGTCCTGAAGGTCGGCGGCAAAGTCTTTTCCGCGTTGATAACGCATCTCCGGATCTTTGGCCAGAGCGCGGGCAAGTACACAGTCGCAATCGGGGCTGAGAGTTGCATTCACATGGCTGGCAGCATCCGGATCTTTGGTGGCTACCTGCACGCAGATGGCAGTTACGGTGTCGCCATCAAACGGCTTGATGCCGGTCAGAAGCCAATACGCAATCACGCCCAGGGAGAAGAGATCAGAGCGTCCGTCCACGGGCTTGCCGTTGATCTGCTCAGGCGACATGTAGGCAGGCGTACCCATGATCTGGCCGGGCAGAGTGACCTCTGTCTGCGTAATTTTGGCGATGCCGAAGTCCGCAATCTTGGTACGGCCTTCACCGCTCACGATGATGTTGGCAGGCTTGATATCGCGATGAACAATGCCGGCGGCATGCGCGTAATTCAGCGCTTCTGCGATCTGTTGAATGATGTTGAGTGCCTGCTCAAACGACAGCCGGCCGGCAGCGGCGACAAAATCATCGAGAGGCCTGCCGTCGGCATACTCCATGACAATAAAAGGAGTGTGCGTGGGCGGGTCTTCACCCACGTCAAAGATTGTGACAATACCAGGATGGGAAAGACGTCCGGCGGCCTGGGCCTCGCGAAAGAAGCGCTCACGGTATTCTTCCAGACTTTTTACGCTTGCTCCGGGAACGGCAATGGTCTTGATGGCCACGGTGCGGTCAATGCGTGGGTCGCGGGCACGAAACACCGCGCCCATGGCGCCACGGCCAAGTTCGGCGAGAATTTCATATCGCCCAAGTTGCTGCATGGTTTGCATCAGAGAAAACTCTGGAGCCCATTCAAATCTATGAGATTGCGGCGATGATAGCACGGTAAAAAGCGGGGTTTACCGTTACGCACCGGCCAATGGTGCATGTCCGTTGGCTCAGCGTGCACTCCATCTGAAATTCCCGAGCGCTGCGCGATAAATTGGATGATCTTAATGGCGGCTGCGTCAGGCGATGGAAAGCTCACGCAGCTTTTTCACCGCTTCGATCACGGCGTTTGAGACGTGGTCGATTTCCGACAGCGAGTTGAACCGGCCTATGCCGAAGCGAATCGAGCTGCCGGCATCCTCATCACTCATACCCAGGGCCTTGAGGACATGCGAGGGATCGATTTTCTCAGAGTTGCAGGCTGAGCCGCTGGAGACAGCCACGTCACGAACTGCCGTCATCAGGGTTTCGGCATCCACGTCGTGAAAACAGACATTGAGGTTGCCCGGCAGACGGTGTTCCATGCTGCCGTTGATGCTCACATCCCTAAGATCAGCCATCAGGCGATCGCGAAGGTGGTTCCGCAGTCCGGCAATGCGGCAGCTTTCTTCCGGCATTTCGTTGAGCGCGATCTCACAGGCTTTACCGAACCCCGCGATTCCCGGCACATTGAGCGTTCCGGAGCGCATGCCCTGTTCATGACCGCCGCCATCAATGAGTGGCGCAATTTTGACCCCTCTGCGCACATAGAGCGCGCCACAACCTTTTGGGCCGTAACATTTATGGGCGGTAAGTGACGCAAGGTCCAGATTCAGGCGCTCAACATCCAGCGGCATGCGGCCCAGCGCCTGCACTGCGTCTGAGTGGAACAGAACACCGCGCTCGCGACACAGCTTGCCGATTTCCTCCAGCGGTTGGACTAAGCCTGTTTCATTGTTTGCCGCCATGATGCTGACGAGAATGGTGTCTTTGGTCAGAGCATTGGCAAGTTGTTCAAGATCAATGCGTCCGTCGGATGAAACCTGAAGCCAGGTGATGCGATAGCCCTGTTTCTCCAGATGTTTGCAGCTATCCAGGACCGCCTTATGTTCCGTAACTGCGGTAATGACGTGGTTACCGCGCTCGCGCAGGACCTCCGCCACGCCTTTGATGGCAAGGTTGTCACTCTCGGTGGCCCCGGAAGTAAAGACGATTTCATTGGGCGACGCATGGATGAGTGCGGCGATCTGCTGGCGGGCCGCAGCCACGGCTGCGCCTGCTTCCCAGCCAAAAGAATGGCTATGGCTGGCTGCGTTGCCGAACTTACCGGATAGATAAGGCAGCATGGCGTCCAGAACGCGCGGATCGAGCGGGGTGGTGGCGTGATTGTCGAGATAAACGGGGAGTTTTACCGCTGCTGGAGCCGCGGGGGTGTTTCCGTTCGCGCTCATACAGTCATTTTAGCGCGCCGCGAATAAGGTTGGAAACCAGGGTGACGCCGGGAATAAGGATAAGCAAGGATAAGCTCGGAAATAAAAAGGCCCGCTGAACGAACCAGCGGGCCCATTGTTAAATCAACCAGCGGGTTAGAACCGGAAGGTTCCGCCGACGTTGATGCGGCGCGTCGCCCCATTCGAACCAGCAAAGCTGCTGTTGGTCGTCTTGGGATCACCGAAGCCGGTAAAGGAGCCGAACTGGCCAGCATCGTCCAGGAAGGGATCAACGCTGTTGAAGTTCGGGTGGTTGAAGACGTTCAGGAACGCCGCGCGCACTTCAAATGAGGTGTGCTCAGTGAACTTGAATTTCTTAAATACTGACAGGTTCGCAGTATTGGTAATCGCGTCCTGTACAACGTTACGCGGTGTATTGCCGAACGGCGTACCGAAGACTCCCTGAGCCGTGGCGGAGTTGAGGATAAAGCGGACGTCCTTGTTCGCGACGTTCACGAAATTGCAAGGCAAGTTTGCGGTCGCTTTGTCGGTGAAATTGAGGCAAGTCTGGCCAAGAGCCGTCAAGCTGATCAATTGTGTGGGGGCCAGGGTTCCAGGGCAGTTGAGTCCACCGCTAGTCACTGTACCCAGGTCACCACAGAAAACGCCAACGCTGGTTTGTGGAGCGCTCAGGTTGCCCAGGAACGGACGAGCTGAGTCGATACCGCCAGAGTTGAACGCAGCCAGGAAGCTGGCATCAAAGTAATCGCCGTTGGAGCCGAACGCTGCATCGCCGAATGCTGAAGGCGTATAGCGCTGACCGGAGGCCAGGATGTAGTTGCCGGACAACGTCCAGCCACCGAGGGCTTTACCCACAAAGCCATGCTGTTCTTTGAAGAACGGCAGTTCTTCAGTTAACAGGATGGTCCACTGGTGTGGGATATCCAGACCGGAGAAGGAGTGCTCACCGGTGGTGGTGTTGAACGGGTTCTGAGCGAAAGTGACCGTGTTGCCGCCGCCAAACGTCGAGAAGACTTCCGAGACGTTGTCGGTGGTCTTTGCATACGTGTAAGCGCTGCGAATGGTGAGCTGTTTGAACAGGTTATTGGCCCGGAACTCAGCTTGCAGACCGTTGTAGTCAGAATAGCCGCCGTTGTTACGACTACGGGTAATACCCAGGTTGCAATTCGCACGGCCTATCGCGGATTTCACCACGGCCTGGGCTGCCGGGCAAGCAGTAAAGCCGGCTGGCACCAGTTTGGGGAAATCTGCTTGCAGGCCGCTCACAAGCGGATTGGCGTTCACGGACTGGAACAGGTTCTGTCCCTTGTTACCGACGTAGCGGACTTCGATGGCTGAGTTCTTGGTAATTTCCCGCTCGATGCCGAGGGTGTAGGAGTGAACCCTATCCGGGCCAAAGTCCGGAGACATGCTGGTGTCACTGAACTGGCGAGGATCAAACACGCCTGGCGTCAGGAGCGGTGCATAGGCGCTGCGAACAGCAGGGCCGTTGGCCGCCAGAGGCAGGGGCTTGGAGTTTGCCGCCGTGCCCGTGAAGGATTGCAGGAACACTTCCGGAGCAGAGGACGACATGTTGATGTAGATGTTGTAGAACGGCGGATCGTACAGCAGGCGATAGCCGCCGCGGATGGTGGTCTTGTTATTGCCGGTCAGGAACCCGCCCCATTGTGGCGAGTACGCAAAGCCCACGCTCGGGCCGACGCTGTTCTTAGGCGCGGGGAAGACGGGGAATGTACGGGCTGACAAGGGAATTGGCTGACCATTGATCGGGCTGGTGGCCGAGCCGGTAGTTGCCGCCGTGCTGGTGGAGGTCCAGAGAGCGGTGGCCGGGTTGGATTCACGTGGAACCGTGATGCTGTTGAACAGATTGGCTGGCTGGCCGTAGTAAGACCAGGTCACACCAAGGTTCAAAGTCAGGTTCTTGCCGATCTTCCAATCGTCTCCAGCATAGAGGAACGTATCATGCTCGCGGAAATCCAGGCTCGGATTGCCGGAGGCGAGTGATACGGTCCTGGGCGTGTTGCTCATGAAAGTGGCCCAGCTGGCGAACTGAAAAGCGCCGTTGATATTGGGCAGGAAGACGTTGGGTGAGCGCTGGAAGGTGTAGTTCACGCCAGCTTTGAACGTGTGCTTACCGACAACGTAGTTCCAGTTATCCTGTCCCTGCCAGGTGTTGACAATGCGAGCTTGCGGCAGGTTGGTGGCTGTGCCGACAGCAAGGAAACCTGGTGTGCGGAACGTGATTCTGGATACGGCATTGCCGACGCCATCAGACGTAGGAACCGTGCCCAGGCTGTTGCCGCCAAAGTCGACGTTGAGGCGGTTGAAGCCAACGCGGGCTTCATTCACCATTTTCGAAGACAGGTTGTGGGTCCAGCCGACCAGGATCGCCTGGCTGAGTGCGGGAACGTTGACCGGGTAACCAGCAGCAGCGTCACCGAAATCATTATTGAAGGTGTTGCCACGATTGAAGATGTAGCGAGCCATCAAGCTGTCACTGCCCAACTGGTAATCAACGCGGTTGGTGAAGTTGAATGCGTGGGCCGGGGTGGAGAGAATGCGCTGTACCTGGCCAAAAGGTACCGCAGTGCAGGCGCCTACGGTCACGGGTTGGATATTGAAAGGCGTGGGATTGCCACCGGAAATGGTGTAGGGTCCAACCTTGTTGTATGCCGCCAAGCCTGTGCTACCGGGGAAGCAACCGGCCAACTGGGCCAGTCCGGCCGGAGTCGGTGCGATATTGGTGCTCTGGAAAATGCTCTTCGTGGAAAGAATTTCCTGATCAAAGCCGCCAAAGAAGAAGGCCTTGTTCTTAACCAGCGGCCCACCGATGGTGAAGCCACCGAATTCGTCATTCAGACGGGGCTGTTGCGTCAGAGGCTTCTGGTTTGCGTCAGTTCCGAAATTCTTCTGCTGGCTGCTCAGCGAGTTAACAACCGAGTTGTTTTCGCTCTCATAGATGCTGCCATGCCAGGCGTTGGAGCCGGACTTGGTGATGATGTTGACGACCGAACCAGCGTTGCGTCCGTATTCCGGACCGAACTGGTTGGTGATCAAAACGTACTGCTGTACGAACTCTGTGTCAGAGAGGAAGAGACCAGGGCCAGCGACGCTGTTGTCATTGTTGTTCTGACCGTCAATCTGCTGGTCATTGTTGCGGCCGCGCAGTCCGTTTACGGAAAAGCCGGCGCCACCGTTGGTGTTCGAGAACGAGTTGTCACGAACCGAAACTACGCCCGGTACGAACAGTGCCAGATTGTCCAGACCTTCGTTTTCCTGCAAACCGGCGAAAGTTGTAAGCGCCGTGCCGGAGAAGGTGTTGGTGACCTGGGATTGAGTGGTTTCGATGAGCGGAGCATCGGCTGAAACTTCCACGGTAGTGCTGGTTTCACCGACGGTCAGTTTCAGTGGGCCGAGTGAGCTATCGCCACCGGCGGTTACCGCAACCGCGGTACGAACGGCAGTCTTGAAGCCCTGTGCGGTCACTTCAACTTTATATTCGCCAGCCGGGATCAAGTTAAACCGGAACAGGCCTGAACTGTCCGAGGTGCTGGTTGCAGCAATCCCCGTGGCAGTATTGGTCGCCTTCACCTGAGCACCGGATACAACCGCGCCCTGCGGATCAACTACGGAACCTGAGATCGAACCCTTCAGGACCTGACCCACGGACGGGATGCACAAAGCCAGTACTAAGCAAGCTGCGACGAAAGGTAATGCATAACGCAGTTTACGATTCATCCTTTGCATCTCCATCGTTACTTTGTTTTGGGAAACGCAGACACAGGTAGGTACGCAGAACCCCCAGTGCCGCGAACAGCTACATTGCAATCGCCCTTCCGCCTTAACAAATCTTTAGAATCAATCAGCTACAAAGCGACATGGAACGCGCTTATCCATAAATCAGGAGCTTTCGTTGACCCTTGTTATGCTTTTTGGAATACCCACTGGAAATGGGATGAGGGGACGTGGATTCGCAAGGAGATAGGCGATGCATAAAAAAGCCCGCCGGACGGAATCCGGCGGGCTGAGTGATTTACGACAGATCAGCTAGAAGCGCAGGACTCCGCCGACCAGCAAGCGTCGAGTGGCTGCTGCACCAAAGCCTGGAGGAACCGAGTCAGTAAGGCTAGGAATGCCAAACCCAGTGCCAGGCTGGTGCAGCCCAGCATCATCAATAAACGGATCAACACTCTGGAAGTTCATGTGGTTGAAGACGTTCAAAGCAGTGGCATGGAATTCAAACGACGCACGTTCGCTGAACTTGAACCGTTTGAAGATGGAAGCATTCGCCGTATTGGTAATCGCATCCTGCAGTGAATTGCGCGGAGCATTGCCGAATGGAGTGCCGAAGACGGTTTGTGCGATGCCAGTGTTAGCGATAAACCGAACAGCATTTTGGGTTGTCGGAGTACCGTCCAATCCCTTCTGGACACTTGCATCCAGCAGGATCAACTGATTTGCAGCAACGTTGCAGCCGCCGCCAAAAAGATTGCAGGCGTCACCGGCAAAGATACCGACCGAGTTAGAAGGGGCGCTAGCGCTGCCCAGGAAGGGTCGGGCAGTCTCAACGCCGCTGTTGAAGGCGTTGAAGAATCCGGCATCATAATAGTCTCCGTTGGCAGAGGACGAAGCAACGAAGGCCTGTGACGCACTATAGCGCTGACCGGAAGCTAAGACGTAGTTTCCGGAAACCGCCCAGCCGCCCAGAATGTGGCCAATTAGACCATGCTGATCTTTGAAGAAAGGAAATTCTTCTGTGAACAGGATGGTCCACTGGTGCGGGATATCCAGACCAGAGAAGCTGTACTCGCCACCCTGGTTGAAGGGATTCTGGGCAAACGCGATAGAGTTGCCGCCGGCAAAGGTGCCAAAGATTTCGCTGACGTTGTCCAGGTTCTTGCTGAAGGTATAACCCGTTCGAATAGTCAACTGCTTAAACAGGTTGTTAGCGCGGAATTCCGCCTGGAAGGCGTTGTAGTTCGAGAAGCCGCCATTGGTGCGGTTGCGAATTACACCCTGGGCGCAGTTTTCGCGGCCAAGAGCAGTGTTAGTGGTTTGTCCGGGACCAAGGACCAACTGGGGAGTGGTGCAGGGAGTTATTCCGGCCGGCACCAGGTTCGGGAAGTCCCGGGCCAAATCAGCAACGAAGGGATTGGCGTTGACCGATTGGAACAGATTTGTGGCATGGTTTCCGGCATAACGCAGTTCAAGGGCTGAATTCTTGCTCAGCTCACGTTCAATACCCAGACTGTAGGAGTGAACTTTGTCCGGTCCAAAGTCAGGTGAGAGTGAGGTTTCGTTAAAGGACCTGGGATCAAACACACCGGTCAGCAGTTGCGGCGTAAGCTCCGCACGCACGTTGGGACCGATGGGGTTGACGGGCAGAGGCAGGCTGGAGGCCTTTGGAGTGGTGGCTGCGCTGAAAGTGTTATTGAAGACTTCGGGCGCGGCCGTGGCCATGTTGGAATAGATGTTGTAGAACGGTGGATCATACAGCAGCCGATATCCACCGCGAATTACAGTTTTGCCGTGGCCTGTGAACATGCCCCCCCATTGTGGAGAATAGGCGAAGCCAATGCTGGGGCCAATGCTGTCTGTTTTCGTCGGGAATTTCGGGAAGGTACGAACCGATAGTGGCAGGCTGTTGTTGAAAAGCGCTGTTGCCGGATTCGATTCGCGGGCTGTGGTTATCTGGTTGAACAGGTTGGCCGGCTGACCGTAATAGGACCATGTGATGCCCAGGTTAATGGTCAGATTCTGACCAATCTTCCAGTCATCGCCTGCGTACAGGAAGGTGTCATTTTCCTTCAGATCAAACGCTGGTGATCCGTCAGCAATCGTGACAGTTCTGGGAGTGTTAGTGAGGAAGGTGCCCCAGTTCGCGAATTGGAATGAGCCATTGACACCGGGCAGGAACCCGTTTGGTGATACCTGGTGGGTATAGTTCACGCCGGCTTTGAACTGATGCTTGCCGAGGACGTAGTTGAAGTTATCCTGCGCCTGATAGGTATTGACAATGCGAAACTGAGGCAGGTTGGTGGCGGGACCAATGGAGAGAAAACCTGGAGCCCGGAAGGTCACTCGTGCCAGGGCCTGGCTCACGTCTGTAGGCATCGTTCCAATAGTGTTGCCACCGAACAAAACGTTGAGACGGCCATAACTGCCGCGGACTTCATTAACCATTTTTGAGTTGATGTTGTGCGTCCAGCCCAGGAGGAGCGATTGGGCAAGTGCGGGAACACTGGTCGGATAGCCGGCGGCCGCGCAGTCTGTGCATTCATCAAGGTTAAAGAAGTTGCCGCGGTTGAAAATGTAGCGCGCAGTCAGAGTATCGCTGCCCAACTGCAGGTCTTCTCTATTTACAAAATTGAACTGGTGAACAGGAGCAGCGAGCGACCGCGTCACGTTTCCGAACTGAACGCCACCGTCGGCCTCGTTGGTTGTGCAGCCGGCAACTTGGACATTCGGATTGGTTGGGTCGGTGGCCGAAGTGACATTGACCGGTTGAGGGTTACCAGCTGAGATTCCAAACGGACCGACTTTCTGGAAGGTCGTCAGATTCTGGCTGCCGGGGAAGCAACCCGCCAACTGCGATAGACCTAGCGGCGTTGGCGTAAGGCCTCCGGAAACCGATGTGACATGCTGGGTGACGATTTCGTCGTCGAAGCCGCCGAAGAAAAACAGCTTGTTCTTCACCATGGGGCCACCGATAGTGAAACCGGTGAACTCATCCTGAAGACGAGGCGAGTGATT
>WNFA01001311.1_pt1 | contig 20127 bp, 22 predicted proteins | sample 5400481 | NCBI WGS metagenome assembly WNFA01 (sample SAMN13153340, study PRJNA577476) | soil metagenome | isolation source: 120 cm saprolite under Douglas fir tree site 2 hole 1 replicate 2 | place: USA:California | collected 2015-04-18
AGGTCCTCAGGAGAGTGCACATCGTGCGGGATAAGGTCGTTGACCTGATCATAGGTCAGATATCCCTTCTCTTTGCCTGCGTCGATCAGCTTTTTTATGTCGTCGTACTTGTCATCAAGTGCCAATTCAGATTATCCTCTTGACGCCGCCGGTTCGCGGACGCCAATCTATTCAGCGGTGGGAGTCGTGAGCGGAGTTGTGCGCGAGCGCACAAACTTCAGAAGTATAGCACGCCGACTGCTCTTCGTGCCGGCGCACGTCGAAGTTTGCGTCAGATTGCCGATAGCCCTCAGCCGCCCGTATCTCTTTTCCCGCTAATCCTTTAGATGACGCGGGAACAGCTTTCGTTCCAAGGCCTTTCAGTGGAGCGACGGGCGTCTCGCCCGTCAAAGTTGAACCGACGCCGGGCGAGGACGCCCCGGCACTCCACTGATGATTTCAGGATGCCCGGCCAGCCGCCTCCGCCAGTCCCGGATCCATCAAAGCCCGCTTCAAACGCACTTTTTCCTGCAAAAGCGCCTGTCTTTCCTCCAGCGGGAGCCCCGGACGCTGCAAGGCGCTCTGCACTTCCTCCAGCCGCCGCCGCAGATAAATCCTCCGCAAAGCCCGCACCGCTCCTTCCACCGTCTGGGGCGTCAGCTCTTCTTCCTCGCTCATCAGGATCGAGGCCAGCAGCCGCCGGTCTTCTTCGGTCTTCGGCAGCGCCAGAACATCCGCCGTCTCCGTCCCAGCCTCCAGCAAAGCCTCCATCAGCGACTGCGAGGCCAGTCCCTCATACAACTGCTCCGTTTGCAGCGCATATTGCGCCTGCCGCGCCGGATCAAATTCCTCGTCCGTTCCCTCGCGAGCCGAACTCCGCTCTCCCCCAGCCTGCATCTGCGTAGCCGAAGCCAGCGCCCGGATCAGGACGCGTTCCGCCCCCGTCACCTGCGCCTCCGCCGTGGCTTTGACCTGAGTCGCCGAGCGGTTAGTCGCGGCATGCTTCAATTCCTGACGCAGCACCGCGGAATCAATTCCCAACTTCTGCGAAATTTCGAGCGCCAGTCCATCGCGCACGATGCGGTTCGGCACCCGCTGAATGTGCGGAAGAAGATGGTTGACGGCTTTCACCTTGCTCTCCGAATTCCGCGCCGGAAACATTGCGCGCGCCCGATCGATCAGATAATCAAAATACTTCTGCGAGTGCTTGAGCGCCGCCGCATAAGCGTCTTTACCCTTGCGCCGAATGAACAGATCGGGATCGAATCCCGTCTCCAGCGTGAGCACCTGAATGTTGAATTCTTCTTCGACCAGCAACCCCAGTGTCCGCTCCGTGGCCCGCGCCCCAGCCGTGTCAGGATCGAAGTTGACCACCACCTTCTTCGAGAATCGTCCCAGCAATTTCGCCTGCAGCTCGGTGAACGCCGTGCCCGAGCTGGCAATCACATTGTGGAAGCCAGCCGCGTACACCGAAATACAATCCATCTGCCCTTCGACCAGGATGGAGTACTCCAGCTTGCGAATCGCTTCTTTAGCGTTATCCAGATTGAACAGCACCCGCGACTTCGAGTAAATCGCAGTCTCCGGAGAATTCAAATATTTCGGCCCCGCCTTTTCGTCAGTAGAAGCAGAAAGCGTGCGTCCGGTGAAGGCAATCACCTTGCCTTGGTCATTGCAGATAGGAAACATCACACGATTGCGGAATTTGGAATAAATGGCGGGAGCGGCTTTTGGCTCGCGGCTGTTAGCTCTTGGCTCGAAGCCCGCGCCCTTCGCCGTTAGCAGTTCGTCATTAGCGTCGGGAGCCTCCCTTACATTGTCATCCTGAGCGGAGCGAAGGACCTGCTTTTGCTGACGGCTGATGGCTGACGGCTGACGGCTGTCCCCCTCCTTCCAAGAAAACAGCCCGCTCTCCCGCAACAACTCCTCATCAAACTCGCGCCGCAAAGCATCCCGCAGCAGAAAGCCCGAATCCGGCGCATATCCAATGCGAAACCGCGCAATCGTCTCGTCATCAAGACCGCGCCCCTTGAGGTACTCGCGGGCATTCGCCCCTTCAGGCCGCCGCAGACATTCCTGAAAAAACGCCGCAGCGCGCACATGCACGTCGAGCAGCGCCATGCGAACCTGAGCGTCGCGAGCCTCCGCCGGACTGGAAAAGCTGACCTTCGGCATCGGCACGCCCAGCTTCTGAGCCAGCAGCCGGACGGCCTCGGGGAAAGTAATGTTCTCCACCTTCTGAATAAAAGCAAAGACATCCCCCGACTCTCCGCACCCAAAGCAGTGATAAAACTGCCGCGTAGCATGCACCGAAAACGAAGGCGTCTTCTCCGCATGAAACGGACAAAGCCCCGAAAAGTTCTGCGCCCCAGCCTTCTTCAGCTTGACGTAGTCGCCCACAATGCGGACGATATCCGCCTGCTGCTTGAGCGTCTCTTTGAAGTTGTCAGAAGAAGTCAAAGTCGAAGTCGAATTCATTGACGGCGCACACCGGTCCCGTAGTGATTATGAGGGTGGAAGGGGCTGAGGGGAATAGAGCAGGCGCTGGATTGCTGTGGGAAACGTGTGGAAGACTGGAACTAAAGGTTCGCGTTGGAGGAAAACTCCGCGCTGCGCGTAACTGAGCCATCTGTGATCGGTATTAGGCCGCGACTGCTCCGGCTAAGCTCCAATCCGGACCGTGCAGAGTCCGTGGAGAGACGGGCGCGCCCGCCCGGCGGGACCGCAGGACTCATCGACGGACCACATCACGGCGTCACGCGAGTTTGTCGCTGAGCTGCGCGACGGTCGTGATCGAGATCGATTTGCTGGAGGGTCGGATTGTCAGCGTGGCGAAGAAAGTATGGTCATGATCGAATTCGAGGCAGAGCTGTTCGGCCGGAGGTAAACGCCGGATCACATCCTTCGGGCCGATTGTGCAGCCGAGCACGTTAAATTCCTTCTCTAAGGCTGCTGCTATCTCGGCGACAACCCAAAATTCGGGGCTACCGTTCCCGCTCTCGTAGGCAATGATGCTGGCCCGGTGCATGCCGATCTTTTCAGCGAGTTTTTCTTGGCTCATGCTGCGCAATTTCCGCGCTTCCCTAATTTGTCCGCCCAAGTCGGCCATCCAAGTAGAGGTCGGCATAAATGTTGAATATACTTGACATATTTTGGGACGAATGTAAAGTATATTCAACATGTGAGAAAGCCTTTACAAGGGAGGAAACTTATGCCTACCCTGTGTGAGTCAATGGCGAACCGCGGCGACCGAATCAATTATCTATCCCTCGCGCTCCAAGCGAGAAGCGCAATCAAGCGTCTGAGACTTCTGTTGCCGCCAAGCGAGCCGACGCCAGAGCTGAAGACCGCGCTGCAGGCGGCGCTGAACTCGCTAAGCGATACCAAGCCCACCGAGGGCCTTTGCTCCCGGCTCTATGATGAGGCTGGATTCAATCGCTTCGAACAGATTCAGACCGTGGAAGAAGTCATTCGCGTGCTCGACGACCCGAACCTCAAACACGGGATTGAACACATCCTCAAGGGTCCGGAGTACACGAATGAGGACGTCCGCGCCACGATTGGGTTTTTTTCCGCCATCGAAAATCGAGCGCTCTATCACTATGACGATCCATCATTGGCTGAGACTTTCCGTTGATTGATGCTTCCCCTTCGTAATCAACTCGTACGGGAAGCCTCCGCCCTTTACGGATTTGTCGACTCAGTATCCGCTCATTGCAGCCATGTGCCCCAGTCGGTGGCATTCACCGAATCCTCAGCGCGATTTTTCCAGCATATTGATCAATTGGCCGCAGCCACGAAAAGGCACTTGGCCGCCTTTCCCACGGGCGACGTAGAAACGGCGTCCGAAGATGAGTTTCACCAGACCCGCGACGAACTACTTACCATTCGGAGGGCGTGGCAAGAGCTGCATCAATTCATCAAGCCAGCCGTCGATGCCGACACTCTGAATCAGCCAAGCGCCCTCGTTTCGGCGATGCTAAACCGCGCCAAAAAGCTCCCCGGATTGCAAGATGCAGACTTTGCTATTTTCCACACGGATTCGTTTGCCTACCTGCAAGTAAACCCGACTTCTATTCGTGGAGCTTTACGGGAACTGGCATTCATCGTGAGTGCAGAGGAGTTTCCCGCCGGGCTGGGACTAATCGGGATACCGAGTACTCAAGGCAGCGCCCTCTTCCTGAACTGCCTCGTGGCTCATGAAATTGGGGAATATGTCTATGCGGAAAAGTCGCTAAACAATTACCTTCAGCCAGAAGCGGAAGCCGCCTTGGAGGAGGTGTTCGGAGAAGAGTACCGAAAGGAAAGCAAGACCGATAAAAGCTACCTTATAGATACAGTGCTGGGATGGGGCAAGGAGCTGTTCTGTGATCTCTTTGCCGTGTATCTGGTGGGCCCATGTTACACCTTTGCTTACGTTGAACTCTTCGACCTACCAAATCTGCTCGACAAGAGCGGGGCGATCGCTACCTCGAAGGCACGACCTCCAATCCGCTTCTATGCGCTCCACCCATCCCACCCATTTCGCGTCAAGTACCAGGCAGACCTGCTCAAGCGGCTAGACTGGTGGCCGCATTTACGCGACATCGATTCGCGTTCCGTGCGGGTGCTAGAAGCACTGATGAGACTGGACGATAACGACTTTGTTAACGCGGACGACATCGGGAGGAAGCCGCTGATACAGGCTTTCTTCAAGATACTTCCCGAGATCACCGGCCAGCTGGGACACCTTGTCGGTGCGATAGATACGGGAGTCCACGAGTTTGACCAATTGCGTAAACACGTAGGTGCCTATCTGCGGGAAGGTATCGTGCCATCGACGATCACAATCGAGGACAGACCCGGTGAAACTCAGCAGATCACTCCTGGCAGTGTCGCGCTACTAAACTGCTTTACGTGCTTCTACCTCGAACACATTGAAAAATTGATGGGTCGAGTGGAGGGCCAAAGCCCGACCTCGGCAGAACAACGAGTTTATTGGTTCAGAAAGCTTGAAAGCTGGACGTCAAAAGCCCTGGTAGACATTACATTGTTCAGCCAACCATGAGCGTATTATCAAAGAAAACGATCGAAGCCCGGCTCAAGATTCCTGGGTGGAAGCCCGAGAGCTTAGTCATTACCCCATTTCTCGGAAGTAAGAAAGCCTTCGACCACGACGCGATAGACCTTCGGCTGGGATCCTTTTTCCTAATTCCGCAAAGTCCGCCAGCTCCGTTCCTGGACCCGACCGAGCCCGATTCCGCCAAGCACTCCCACCTGAGAGTGCATAAACCGTTGGGAGCTTATCTCGTCATTCCTGCCCATCAGACGGTTCTTGGAGCGACGCTGGAATTCATCAAGCTCCCCAACGATGTTTCCGGGCAAATACTAACGAAGTCTTCCGTCGCGCGCACGTTTTTGGTGATTGAAACAGCACCATGGATACATCCTCTCTACAGGGGCTGCCTGACCCTTGAAATTGCCAACGTTTCGAACACACCTCAGGTCTTGTATCCCGGGTTTCCCATCGGCCAGCTGATCTTGATCAAAAACGATGCGGCTGCCGACGCGTCTGAGCCGCTATAAGCGGCGTATGTCGGCCCAATCGAACCCGAAGCACCTTCGCTGAAGAGCCCCGCAGATTTTCTCCGCGAAATCGGAGTGAAGAAATACCTTAGCCCCCACTCATCAAAGTGGCTCAGGACCGGAGCAATCTAACCTCTGGCCTCTTCCCCCTTGGTCTGCCCTTTTTCATCACAAACCATCCGCAAAAATCATTGACTACTAACGCGCCGCGCGCGATAATAGTGATTCTGATTGGGGCAGTTTCGAGGGGCGTCCGTCAACCAAGACGACCCTCGAAACTGCCCCAAAGCCATTTCAGCGCTCTTTTAGGAGCTAAGTGCTTATTCCGGAATACTTTAATGTAAGTCCTTTAGAATCAAAGACCGAGTCCGGAAATTCCCGCCAACTCTATGATTCCAGGAGACCAGGGGGGAGGGGGGTACCGGTACCAACTGGTAAACAGGCAGGAAAAGAGAGCGTTCCCGGAAGAAGTTACGTGGTTCTTGATCGCCTCGATCGCCCAATGACCCGATGGCCAGATCACTCGATCCGCTAGACCCGCCCATAAAAGTGAGGGCAGTTCACAGTTTGCTAACGACCAACGACTATCGACCAACGACCGATCACCGGCCAGCAACCAGAATCCGGTAGAATAGAAAAACATTCTTCCCGGAGGAGCAATGGCAGTTCCCGTATCCCAGATGTGGACAGTGGCCTCCTACGTTCTGCGCCAGAAACTGGCCGGACGCAAGCGCTATCCGCTCGTGCTCATGCTCGAGCCACTGTTCCGCTGCAACCTGGCTTGCGCCGGATGCGGCAAGATCCAGTACCCGGCCCACATCCTGAAAACGGACCTCTCCCCGGAAGACTGCTTCAAAGCGGTTGATGAATGCGGAGCGCCGATGGTGTCGATCCCCGGCGGCGAGCCGCTGATGCATCCGCAGATCGCCGAAATTGTTGAAGGACTGGTCGCGCGCAAGAAATATATCTATCTTTGCACCAATGCGCTGCTGCTCAAAGAAAAGCTGCACCTGTTTAAAGCCAGCAAGTATCTGAGTTTCTCCGTTCACGTGGACGGACAGAAAGAGCACCACGATTTTTCCGTGTGCCGCGAAGGTGGATACGACCTCGCCCTCGACGGAATCCGCGCAGCCATCGAAGCTGGCTTCCGCGTCACGACCAACACGACTCTGTTCGATGGCGCCGATCCCAACAGCGTGCGCAACTTCTTCGACGAGATGATGGAAGTCGGCGTCGAGAGCATGATGGTCTCGCCCGGATATTCCTACGATAAGGCGCCCGACCAGAAACACTTTATGGGACGCGCCCGCACTCGGCGCCTGTTCCGCACTATGCTGTCGAATCGCAAGAAGACGTGGCGCTTCAATCAGTCGCCGCTCTTCCTCGAATACCTGATGGGCAAGCGCCACTACAAGTGCACGCCCTGGGGCATGCCGACCTACAACATTTTCGGATGGCAAAAGCCGTGCTACCTGCTGCAGGACGGCTACGCCGAGTCCTATAAAGAATTGATGGAAACGACGGAGTGGGCCAGCTACGGCACCGAGTCGGGCAATCCGCAGTGCGCCAATTGCATGGTGCATTGCGGCTACGAACCGACGTCAGTAGACGATACATTCGGATCGCTCCGCGGATTCGCCGACACGGTGAAAGCGACCTTCTCGCTCTATCCGGATAAAGATGCCCTCGCCGATCTCGATCGAGAAGTGCGGCCGGTGCACTCCTATAATCCGCTCGTGCAGATTGAAGCGCCTTCTCCGCAAGCGGAAGAGAGCCGGGTATGAGCGGCCGCGAACACGGGCACGATCCTTTGCTGCCGCACGGCGCGCAAGCGGTTGCTGCGCCGCCGCGCGCCACCGACGAACTCACCGACGAACTCGAAGTTGTTCCAGGATTCGAGCACGAAAACCTTCAAGGATGGATCCCGCAACTCGCCAGCGAAGCCGATATCCGAGCAGTCATCGAAAAAGCATTTGACTATCGCGGCGACGTAACCGTGACTCGTAACGATAACTCCCAGATCACCGGATATCTTTTCGACCGCCGCATTGCGCCGACCCTCGACAATTCCGTCGTTCGACTGCTGCTCGCCAGCGGCGAGCGCCCGACCGTCCCCTATTCCGAAATCGCCGCCATCGCCTTCACCGGACGCGACACCGCCGCCGGCAAGAGCTACGAAGCCTGGGTAAAAAAATACTGGGAAAAGCGCGCCAAAGGCGAGAAGAACATTTCGATCGAGCCCGAAGCGCTGGAGTAGAGAAATACCTCAATCAGATTTGTCATCCCGAACGAAGTGAGGGATCTGCAGTTTGCCGCTGACCAAGAAACTGCAGATCCCTCACTTCGTTCGGGATGACAATCCAGAATTACTGCACAGTCTAGAATGTCGCTATGCTAGTGCTCGCCTCCGCGTCGCCGCGTCGCCAGGAATTGCTGCGCAACGCCGGAATTACATTCGAGATGCAACCCGCGGACATCCCGGAAGATCCGCTGCCCGGAGAAGCCGCGAAAGACTGTGCCGAACGCCTGGCGCGCGAGAAGGCGCTCGCGGTTGCACGTCAACGTCCGCACGATATCGTGCTCGGAGCCGACACCGTAGTTGTCGTCGATGGCGAACTTCTCGGCAAGCCCTCGGATGCCGCTGACGCCGCGCGCATGTTGCGCATTCTTTCCGGACGCGAGCATCAAGTGATTACGGGAGTGTGCTTAGTGGTGAATGGACTGCCGTCGGTGGCCAGTGAAACGACGCTCGTTACCGTGAGTGAAATAACGGATAAAGAAATCGCCGACTACGTCGCCAGCGGCGAGCCTATGGACAAAGCGGGAGCCTACGCGATTCAAGGCATCGCGTCCCGCTGGATTCCGCATATCGAAGGGGATTACAGCAATGTGGTGGGACTGCCGGTAGCGCTGGTATGGCGCATGCTGCGGGAAGTTAGTTCCCAGTTCTCAGAAAACCCGCACCTTTTGAGCTCTGACTGAGAACTGAGAACCGGGAACTCTAAGCGGTGGGCGGTTTGGGCGGCTCTTTTTCCTTGTCGTCTTTCTCTTTCATCGAGGACTTGAAATTTCGGATGCCTTCCCCCAGCCCTTTGCCTAAGTCGGCAAACTTACTCGGCCCGAAAAGCAACAGCGCAATGCCGATAATCAACAGAATGTGCAGCGGCGAAAACAGTCCCTCACCCATAAATCCTCCAGCGCTAGCCAACCAACGCCTGGCACGGCGCGGCGTCACTCAAACGTCCCCAAGTTGAATTCTAGGTCAGTGCGCACCCGCAGGTCAAAGATGCCTGTATTGGTACCGGAGCAGGTCATTCGTCACACGGCCTCGATCAGCCCGGCAATCAACGCGGCGCGGCGCGGCAACTCCGAGATCAAAATGTGCTCGTGCGTGGCGTGCGCTCCATCGCCTACGCCGCCGAGACCGTCCAGGGTTGGAATCCCGAGACCCGCAGTGAAATTGCCATCGGAGCCGCCGCCCACCGCGGCTTCTCCAAGCTTCCATCCCGACTCGCGCGCGATGGCAGCGGCTTGCGTGTACAAGGCTGCCGCTCCGGCAGTACGTTCCATCGGTGGACGATTGATTCCTCCGGTGATTTCGATTTTGCATTTGCGATTGAAGGGACGCAGGCTGCGCATCTTCTTGTCGATTCCGGCTGCGTCCTTTATACGCGCGATACGAACATCGACCTGCGCCGCGGCTTCGGCCGGAACCACATTGGTTCGCGACCCTCCACTTACGATTCCGACGTTTACCGTCAAACCTTTTTTCAGATCGGTGAAGCGGGAAATTTTCTCGATCTGTCGCGCCAACTCAAGAATTGCGTTCGCACCTTTCTGGAAATCAAGACCAGCATGTGAAGCCTTGCCGGTTACTCGAACGAGGTATTCGCCTACTCCTTTGCGCGCAGTCTTCAGGGCGCCGTGCCTTTCATAGGCCGGCTCGAGCACGAGCACGGCCGCAGCTTTCTTCGCCAGCGACTCGGTGATCGCCCGCGACGACTCACTGCCTACTTCCTCGTCGGAAACCAGGAGCACGGTCACGGGCCGCGGCAATCTTCTGTCTCGGTCTTTGCCATGCCATTCTTGCAAAGCAGCAAGCGAGTGAAGCATCAGGCCGATGCCGGATTTCATATCGAGGACGCCCGGTCCGGTCAGCGTGTTGTCCACGACGCGGCAGGGCATGGTGGCCAGCGTGCCCAGCGGATAGACGGTATCGTAGTGGCCGAGTAGCAGCACCGGCTTCGCGGCGGAGTTCCCAACGGACTTCCCAGGGGAGTCGAAGTCGATTTGCAGGTGATTGCCGAAGTCTTTCGCTGGATGGACTCGCGTCTTGCCGCCGAGCTGGGAAAATTTATGCGCGATGGCCTCCGCAATGCGATCCACGGCGGCTTTGTTGTCGCTGGGAGATTCGATTTCGACCAGCTCACGGATGGTCGAGACAATCTCGTCGCGGCGCTCGTCGAAATAGGCAAGGCGGCGCAGCGCTTCAATGCTTAGATGAGTGGGTGCTTTTCTAGAACCCGAATTCACGAACGACTGTCCCCTCGGGGCGGTGAAGCCCCTTCCTCAACTAGAAGGTATCGCATAGGTGGTCATACGGGATAGTTGGTGTAGACGCTGTTTACAACAACAGGTTGCTCTCGCTCAGAATGAGTAGTGACACTCAGTCGCTTGCCTAGGCCGCTGTGCGGCAATATACTTTGCGAGGCTTGCCCTCTGACCTGGGCAGCAATCGTTATGGCAATCATGCGGAGACTTTATGACAACAGCATTGGACCTAGAGCAGGAAACTAATCCCTGGCAGGCGCAAGCCGCCCGCTTCGACTTGGCCGCGAAAAAGCTGAATCTTGATGAGGGCCTGTGGAAGGTTCTGCGGAGTCCGAGTCGCGAAATTATTGTTCATATCCCGGTAATGATGGACGACGGGCACCTCGAAGTCTTCACCGGATTCCGCGTGCAGCACTCCATTGCGCGCGGCCCGGCCAAGGGCGGGCTGCGCTACTCGCCCGACGTGAATCTCGACGAAGTCCGCGCGCTGGCGAGCTGGATGACGTGGAAGTGCGCGGTGGTCAACATTCCATTCGGCGGCGCCAAGGGCGGCATCATCTGCGATCCGCACAAAATGTCGCAGGGCGAGTTGGAGCGCATGACCCGCCGCTACACGGCGGAACTGTTCGAATTCATCGGCCCGGAAAAAGACGTTCCCGCTCCCGACGTGAATACCAATGAGCAGACCATGGCTTGGATCATGGATACCTACTCCATGCACATGCGGCAGACAGTGACTGCCGTCGTCACCGGCAAGCCGATCAACATCGGCGGATCGCGCGGTCGCCGCGAGGCTACGGGGCGCGGCGTTCTGATGGTCTGCGAAAAGGCGATCCAGAAGCTGCGCCTGAATCGCGATACCACCCGCGTCATCGTGCAGGGCTTTGGCAATGTCGGTTCGAATGCGGCCCGCCTTATGGCGGAAGCGGGATACAAAGTGATCGGCATCATCGAGGTGGGCGGGGGTCTGTACAAAAAGGATGGCATCGACGTGGAAGCGCTGTGGGAATTCCGCCAGCGCAATGGCACGATTCACGGCTTCCCCGGGGCTGAGAAGTATGATGCGGCGGAACTGTTGCTGGTCGACTGCGACATTCTGATTCCGGCGGCGACGGAAAACCAGATCACGAGCCAGAATGCGGACCGGGTGAAATGCAAGATCCTGGCCGAGGGTGCGAATGGTCCGACTACCGCGACCGCCGACGATATCCTCTCCGAGAAAAAAGTCTTCGTGATTCCCGACATTCTGGCAAACGCCGGCGGCGTCACAACTTCCTACTTCGAGTGGGTGCAGGATCGCCAGGGCTACTTCTGGAAGGAGTCGGTGGTTAACGAGCATCTGGAGGACATCATGGATACCGCGTTCGATGATGTTGTCCGGTACGCTGAAACTCACGGCGTGAACAACCGGATCGCCGCCTATATGCTGGCGATCGACCGCGTGGCATACACCATCCGCCAGCGTGGAATCTATGCCTAGCCACATTCTTCGGGGGCCTCCGCCAGGAGGCCCCTAGTCTGGATCACGTTGTGGTTGACCCCAGTCCCTCACGGTGTAATCATGCTGGGGATCTCGACATCGGGGTTTTGGTAAGTACGTCCAAAGCTATTGGTCTGTAAAAACGGGGCTTAATGCCTCTTAGTTCTTGCGAGGAAATATGAATCACTCCCGAAGCAAACTTACTCTGTGGATGCTCGCCTTCTGTCTCATGCTCACGATCGCTATTTCGCCTGCTTTGGCGAAGGCGCAGGCAAGTTCGAGCGAGACCAGCTCGGATACCTCCAGCACTAAGAAGTCCAAGAAACAAGCAAAGAAGGAAAAGGCCGCTGCCGAAAAAAAAGCTGCTGCCGCGGACAAGTCCGCAGCCAGCGATACGACGGCCGCGCCCGCGAAGAAATCGCGGAAGAGCAAGAAAGCAGCTGCGGCAGATAGCGCCTCCAAGACAGCTCCTGCGGACACGGCTGCGCCCGCCGAGTCGACCGCCAAGAAGAGCCGTAAGAAATCCAAAGCAGCCGCAGCAGATGCAGTTCCCGCCAGTGCACCCGCCGCGGCAACTCCCGCAGCTCCGGCTGCTACAGCCGCTCCCGCCGCTCCGGCCTCACCTGGCAACCTAACGGCGACCAAGGGGACGGCGAGCAAGTCAAAAGCCGCCACGGCTTCCAGTCCTGAGATTGCTGCCGCTCAAGCGAGCGGCAAGGTCTGGGTGAACACCGAGAGTGGTGTCTACCACAAGAGTGGCCGCTGGTATGGCAAGACCAAGGCCGGAAAGTTCATGACCGAATCCGAAGCGAAGGCTGCTGGCTACAAAGCAGCGCAGAAGGAATGAGGAGATACGGGTATGACCAAGAAGTTTATAACCAGAATTCTCGTGGCACTTTTTGTGCTGAGCCTGATCAGCGGAATGGCTGGCGCGCAAGCGACCAAGAAGCCAGCCAAGGCCGCAACGGCCGCGGCTGCCAACGCCGATCTGCTCGACATCAACTCGGCGACCAAAGAGCAGTTGGAAGCTCTACCGGGCATCGGAGCCGCCTACTCGCAGAAAATCATCGACGGCCGCCCGTACGCGAAGAAGACTGACCTGTTGAGAAAAAAAGTCGTTCCCCAAGCCACCTATACAAAGATCAAAGACCAGATCATCGCGAAACAGAAGTGAGAAATTTGTGCTGCAGAGGGCGCGGGGTTTTTTTGACGAGCGCCCTTTTTCCGTGCTTTCGATCTCCGCGCTATTGTCGGATCCCTACAAAATTGTGGCCGGTCTTGGGCATTAGCAACTCACTTTTTGGACCGTGGCCTCTCGTCGGTATTGTCTCAGTTTGAATTTTGGCTACGAGAAGCGAGGCGGATGACGAGGTCGGAGACGTTCAATTTCACGCGTATGTGACGAAGGAAATGACATTGCCATCGGGATCTCGTACCTGAAAATCAGTTCCACCCCAGGCCTGCTTGGTGAGTGTTTGCGCGAACTCCACGCCTCGCGCCTTGAATTCCTCAAATAAACCTTGCACGTTTGAGACTTCAATGGAAGCGCAGATCAGCGACTTCTCCTGAACGGCGGCTTGTGCGAAGAAGGGTTGCTGCACGTAGCGGATGTGCAGACAAACGCCGTCTCGCGATACCGCTCCGTAAAACGGAGGAAGACCATGGAAGAAGTCGATCTCGAAGCCCAGCTTCTGTTGGAAGAAGGCCGCGCATGTCTTAACATCCCGCACGAGCAGGATCGGCGTCACATTCTTCAGGAACGGCTGACCGGATGAAGCGCGCGGCGTCTTGCGTGCTCCGGCCGTTGCCGCTTTCAGCTCCGCCCAACTCTGATATCCGGCTTCCACCGCGACGATCTCCTGCGCCGCGGTAAGAGTGAACTTAAGCGCCAATACTTCGCGGTCGGTCAAAGACTGGTAGCGTTCGAGCCGGCGTACCCTCACGCCAATAGAATAGTCTCCTTCGCGATGCCAGCGGAGCAGCAGCTTGGCTTGCTTGCGGTATGTCTCGATGGTTGGCATAGGCACCTTCCTGCTGAGATTTTTCAGCGGGTGGGCCTAGCCCTTTCGGCAGGGATGCCGACGTGCCCCACAGGGAACAGGTTATGCTAGACCGGAACGCAACCTACTGTCAAAACGGGTAGTTTCCTAATTTGACGCGTGGGCGGTCTTGTCGCATAAAGGAGAGCGAAGGAGGGCTCTGTGAGCGCAAAAGAGAAAATGAACTCGATTGGCAAGCCAGTTCCGGAGTTGCCGGTCGCTGATGTCGAACGGGCACAACAGCATTACAGAGATGCACTCGGCTTTGAGATTGGATGGCTTTACCCAGGCAAAGAGATTGGGGCCGTGTCACACCGTGATATGGGGCCAGTATTTTTTCGGAAGAGGAAGCCGCCGTTTGAACCTGCCGTTCACTGGGTGTTTGCGGAAGATATCGATGCGTCGTACCAGGAACTGAAGTCGTTAGGTGCGAACATCGTGGATCCTCTGGAAAAAAGCCTTGGGGATTACGGCAGTTCACCGTAAAGGATCTGGACGGGAACCTCTTCTATTTCCACCATGACTGACCAAACTTCGCATGACAAGCCGTTCTGCGACAAGTCCAGCTGGACTTGCTGTAGCACCGGCATGGAACCATGTAGGCCGGAACAACACCCTAATCCAAATTAGGACACTACCCGCGTGCACTCCACATTGCGCGTGACCCCGGCGATGGAAGCAAGAATCTCAGATCATGTCTGGTCAATCGAAGAACTGTGCGGGCTGCTACCGGAAACCGCGTCCGCTGCCAAGCGGATTGACAAGGGGCTTATCCTGAAAGCGCTCGGAGAACAGGCGAGTTAAATGAGGGCATTCAGCATCGTCTGGTATGTGGCAGTCAGCCTGTTCTTGGGCTATTGCGGCTGGCTCTTGACCTTTAGAACAAGCACAGTGATCAGGCGGGCATATAGCCAATACCATTGCAACTTCTTTCTGAAGCCTTGGTATTCAATATTCATGCGCTGCATAGGAATCCTCATTTGGCTATTGACAGCCCTAACCGACTACGCGCTGCTAATGCAGAGATGATTGCATTAGCTGTGGAAATCAAACTGACCCACTACCGTCTCGTCCGTTGCCTTGCCCCCTGATGTAGAGGATAATCACATTGACCGCTTCCGAGGCCCTGGCTCAGTCATCGCGTGAATCTTCCTAACTACATCACGCTCACCCGCATCGCCGCGATTCCGCTTCTCATATGGATTTTGTGCACGCCGCGTTTCTCGAGCGAGCAGACCGGCGAGAGAGAAGTCCTGGCGTCGGCCGTTTTCATCCTGGCTTCGATCACCGACGGCATTGACGGATATCTCGCGCGTAAACGTGGCCAGATCACGACCATGGGCATGCTGCTCGATCCGCTGGCCGACAAGTTGCTGATCGCCGCCGCCTTCATCACGCTGGTTCAGTTCAATCCCGCGCTGGTGCCGGCCTGGATGGCTGTGGTCATCATCGGCCGCGAGTTTCTGGTGAGCGGGCTGCGTTCTATTGCCGCATCCGAAGGTTTTACGATTCAAGCGAGCGAACTCGGCAAGTTCAAGATGCTGGTGCAGATTATTTCCGTGGTGGCCGTGATCCTCGCTCGCCGCTGGCACGAGTGGCCTATGTTCGGCACTTACTTTCTCCCGGTTTACTGGATTGCATGGGTCGCCATCTGGTTTATGGTTCTGCTTTCCCTGGTTTCCGCGCTCGACTACTTCGTTGCCTTCTGGGCGCGGATCGACCACAAATCGGAAAAGCGTCGTCGCCGGGCCTTCGTCCTCGCCCGGCGGAGAAAACGCGATGTCCAGGCTGTTTGAAACACCGTCTGAAAAGGCGTCTGAGAATCTGACCGCGCGCGAAGTGGCTGGCGACCCCGTCACGCCAGTCCCAGAATTTTCTCTCGATCAACGCCGGACTCTGCTCCGCATTGCGCACGAGGCGATTCTTTCTGTCCTGGAACGTCGGCCCTTTCCGGAACCGTCGCCTTTACCACCCGGGCTGTCGGATCCACGAGGCGTCTTCACAACTCTTTACCTGCGCGGCGGTCTTCCCGGTGATCTTCCCGGTGATCTGGGCCGTCAACTTCGGGGATGCGTCGGCTACGCCGTGCCCATCGCGCCTCTGTATCGTGCCGTGGCCGAAACGGCCCGCGCCGCTGCTTTCGAAGATTCCCGTTTCTTGCCGGTGACGAAGGAAGAGGCTCTTAAGCTGGAGGTTTCTCTAAGCGTTCTGTCCCGCCTGTTTCCGATTCATCCCGAGGCAGTGGAAGTCGGGCGCCACGGCTTGGTGATCTCTCTGGGCGCTCGCCGCGGCCTTCTACTGCCCCAGGTTACCGTCGAACATGGTTGGGACCGGGAAACTTTTCTGGAGCAGACCTGCCGCAAAGCTGGTCTGCCGCTGGATGCCTGGCGCAAGACCGCGACCGTCGAGGCTTTCACCGCCGAGGTGTTTTCCGATGCTGATGTCGAACTTCCCTTCTGAATCTGCTTCCGAAAATCTCTTCACGGATTCCGCGTTCCCTTCGTTGCATAGGACGTAAGCTGAGCGCTGGCTGTTTGATTGAGGGAAAGATGGAACTCGCTATCATGATCGTCGTAGTGGTCGTCGCTGGCGCGATGATTCCCGGGAATCCGAAAATCCGTTTCTTCCGCTGAAGCGAAACGTAGCGACAGCCGCCCCCGGCTGTCCATACGAGCGCAGCTCGCTTCGATTCCGTTTGTGCATTCAAACAGGCAAGAGCGCGGCGGGGCTTCGCCCCGCGGACAGCCGGGGGCGGCTGTCCCTACGCATTCACTCCGGACAAAAATAAAAAAGGGGAGATTCGGTCTCCCCTCGTTCCAGTCAGCTTCAATTAAATTGTCTTACTGCTGCTCGTCCAGTTCCACCGTGTCGCCCGCATACACATCTTCCAGCGCGAAGACGACCATGGCTGACGATGAGGTTGGGGTTACGTTCAGAACCACTACTTCACCCACGGCGCGCCGCGGCAGATCGCCCACATGAATGTTCGGCCCTTTGGTTTTTGTGAAACGATTGGCCTCAAAGGCCGGCGGACGCATCTGCGTGTCTTCTGACGTCTGGGCTTTGAAGGAGAGCGAGTCCACCGGATCGCGCAAGGTTGCCGTGTAAGAACGCACGACGCGGAAATAATCCCCCACTTTTACGCCCTGGTTCGAACCCATGTTCATATAAAGTTTCATGCCCGTGCCGAGCACGCTGTCGAAGTCTTTACCGAGCACAATCCGTCCGCTCAGCTTTCCATTGGCTGGCGCGAAGCGGTCGAAATGCCCAGGCACATGGAACGCAACCAGCGGTTTTTCGACGAAAGGCACGGCGACATCTCCGGGGTTGATGGGATCACAACTGAATTCCACCTGGGCGATGGCGCTGTGACTGCGCGTATCGACTACCCGCACCCTTCCAATTTCCCCGTAAGGGCGTCCCGCCGCAGCCAATACTTTTCTCTCACCGGGATAGACTTCGTACTGGTTGGCGTCTCGCATTTCGCGGACGATCGAATACAGTTGTCCCGCCTGGTACCCGGTGCCCGCCAAGTAGACCAGTTCCCCGGTTTCGAACTTGGTTGAGGTCGGCGTCTGCAGGCCCCCATTGACGTAGTTCGCGTCGGGAACCCGGTCCCTGGTAAGAAATCCTGCGCAGTAAATATCTGCCGCGGTAGGCGTCTGGAAACGCACGAATGGCACGTTGACCGACGTGTTGACGATACCGGACGCATCCGGCGTGATCGCCGTCGTCGATTGCTGGGCCACCGCGAGGGTCGCCGTCACCATTAGCAGCAATAACATTCCTGTTTTCTTCATGTTACCTCCGACCCCGATCTGCTCTGGGGCAGCTCCAGCTATCTCTCTAGGAAGACAAGGGTTACAGCCGAAAAGTAACAAGCGCTTGGCGAGGGGTCAAGGTTACGAGGGTGTTTAGCCCCCTTGCTCCCAAAGTGCTTCCTGACCGGCTCGATAACCTTCAATGTTGCATCTGCGCTTACGCCCCTGTAATATCGCGCCGTCATTGAAAACAAATGGCCTTGGCCTCTTCATCCACTCTCGCGCCCCGTTTTCTGCCTATGCGCCTGCCTAAGGTCTGCCTGGCGCTGAGCGGCGAAACCATTGACGACATGCTCGCCACCGCCGAGTCCATGGCCCGGGATAACCCCTTCCTTGAGTTTCGATTGGACTACCTGAAACAACCCCTGGCCGCGCTTCCCAAGATCCATCGTTTTCTTGAAACTCACCAGTACGTCACTGCGATCGGTACCTGCCGGCGCGCCGACAACGACGGCAAGTTCAAGGGATCGCTGGCTTCCCAACTGGAAGTGCTCACCAAGGCGCACGCCGCGGGCTGTCAGATTGTCGACCTGGAAATTCAGAGCGCGCTGAAATTGAAACCCGACGCGATTGCGCGCCTGCGCAGCCGCGCTCGACTTATTTTGTCGTTCCATGATTTCCGCGCGACGCGCAACCTCGACGAGACGCTGGGAAAAATGCTGAAGATCCCGGCCGATTTCTACAAGGTCGTCAGCACCGCTACCACGCTCTCCGACAACGTGACCATGATGAAGTTTCTGCAGACGCAGAGCGACAAGCATGCGCTGATCGGGCTGTGCATGGGAGAGCAAGGGATCATCAGCCGCGTGCTCAGCGTTCGCGCCGGGAGCGTTTTCACCTTTGGCGCGGTCAGCGCCGATCTTAAAACGGCACCCGGTCAGATCAGCGCGGGGGATCTGCGCAGCGTCTACCGCATCGATCAAGTCGACGCTGCCACTCGCGTCTACGGAGTCGCCGGCGACCCCATCGAGCATTCGCTCTCGCCCGTCATCATGAACACCGCGCTGCGCCGTGAGAACGTGAACGGCGTTTATCTTCCTCTCCACGCCAAAACGCTCAAGGATCTGATGCACTGTGTGCGCGAAATTCCTCTCCACGGCCTCAGCGTCACAATGCCATACAAGCAGTCGATCCTTGCGCATCTCGATAATACGGACGCGCACACTACCAAGATCGGCGCCTGCAATACCGTCGTCCGCGGACAGGATGGCAAGCTTTACGGCTTCAATACCGACGCCGCCGGCGTGGTTCGTCCCCTGGAGCAGCGCCTCACTATCGAGAACGCGAAAGTTCTCGTGCTCGGCGCCGGGGGCGCGGCTCGCGCCGCCGTCTTCGGCCTCAAAGAGCGCGGGGCTGAAATCTGGATACTGAATCGCACTGCGGTTAAAGCGCAGAAACTCGCTCGCCAGGCCAAAGCGCGGACTATTAAACGAGCGGATCTCCGCAAGATCGCGTTCGACGTCATTATCAACGCTACTCCAGTTGGCATGGGGAACACCCGCGACTGCCCGCTCAAAGACGAGGAGATTCAGGCCCGCGTTGTCTTCGACATGGTGTACGACCCGGTCGAGACGCACTTGCTGCAGGTCGCGCGCGCCAAGGGAATCGCCGTCATCCCGGGAGTGGAGATGTTTGTGCAACAAGCCGCCCGGCAATTTGAAATCTGGACTGGCAAGCCTGCTCCCGCCGGCGATATGCTGCGCGCGGTCACGATTGCGCTGCAGGACCGCGCCGCCCAAAAGCAGCAGAAATCCTGAATACGCTTGGCTGTCTCCTTATTTTGTCTTTTATCCCTGCCGCGGCGGCTCATCGAACTGCCGCAACCGCCCTGGCCACGCGCCAAAATCGTGTTTGTAGCAAATTGAGACATTCAGCGATGCAACCATCATAAGAAAGGTTGCAAATAACACCGACTGGAAGTACTATGACTTTGGACGCAGCATTTCGCGTTCACCTTAACCCAAAAACTAAATCTTCCAGGTAGAAACGCAGCCCTAGCTCTAAAAGCAAATCTAAAGGGGTGCCCAACGCCCCGGTGCAATTTGGAGAGAATGCATGTCGTGGTACGCGTACTGCCTCACGGAACACCAGACCCTCGCCAACGGTGTTCGCGCCCGTCGTCCCTTCCTTCTAGATGGAATTCAAGGTGTAAACGGTTCTCCGGTCATGAGCTATCCGAGCGGAGAATTCGCGGTAATCGTGAGCGAATATGACCGCGCGACATCCAAGCTTGACGAAAAGTCCGTTCTCGAGCATGCCCGCGTGGTAAGCCAGAGCTTCCGAACCGCCACCGTCCTACCCTTCCGCTTCGGCACGATTTTCGATACCGAAGATGCCATCCGGCAAGCCGTTCGATCCAACCGCCGCACTTTCTGTGACAGCGTGGCCCGGCTTCGTGGCAAGTCCGAAATGCGCATCAAGTTGACGGTCCGCGACGGTTCTCTCCGCGGCTCGATGGAAGAGATTGTTCTGCCCGATACCGTCGGCCGCGAGTACCTTATCAAGCTTCGCGAGAAGGCTTGCCGGGAGCGCGAACGCCAGACCAAAGCCCGTGCCCTATCGGTCCAGGTGCACAAGCTCTTCAATCCTCTCGAGGAAGAAGTCAGCTGCAAGAAGGTCGATGCCGACGGAATGCTGCTCGATATCGCCCACCTCATCGATACCAAGTCGATCGAAAAATATCAGAACCGTT
>WNFA01001314.1_pt1 | contig 20115 bp, 17 predicted proteins | sample 5400481 | NCBI WGS metagenome assembly WNFA01 (sample SAMN13153340, study PRJNA577476) | soil metagenome | isolation source: 120 cm saprolite under Douglas fir tree site 2 hole 1 replicate 2 | place: USA:California | collected 2015-04-18
AAGTTCTATACCGAGGAAGGCAATTGGGACATCGTCGGCAACAATACGCCCGTCTTCTTCTTCCGCGATCCGCTGTGCTTCTCGGCCCTGAACCACGCGATCAAGCGCGATTCGCGTACCGGCCTGCGCTCGGCCGACAACAACCGGGACTTCTGGTCACTATTGCCGGAAGCGCTGCACCAAGTGATTATCGTGATGTCCGATCGTGGCATCCCGAAGACCTTCCGTCACATGCATGGCTTCGGCAGCCACACCTTCTCGATGGTCAACGCCGCCAATGAGCGCGTCTGGGTCAAATTCCACTTCCGCATGCAGCAAGGCATCCAGAACCTCACAGACGAAGACGCCGCCGCGGTCGTCGCCAACGATCGCGAGAGCCACGGGCGCGATCTGCTCAAGGCGATCGAGAGCGGCAATTTTCCGAGATCGACGCTGTCGATCCAGGTGATGACCGAGGCGCAGGCCCGGACCCACAAGCATAATCCGTTCGACCTGACCAAGGTATGGCCGAAGGCCGACTATCCGCTGATCGAGGTCGGCGTGATGGAGCTCAACCGCTATCCCGACAACTATTTCGCGGAAGTAGAGCAGGCCGCATTCTCGCCCGCACAAGCCGAACACGACGTTCGGCAACGTCAAGGCCGACGTCCTCGCCGACAAGGACCCGCACTTCCATCGTGGCAATTTCTGCAGCGTGATCCGGGGATCCGCCTGGCGCGGATGAAACCCGCCGCATCGCATTCCCATCGATACGGTCACGCAGACAGGGTTTACGATCGCAAGAGCGTCCCGGTGCCCGTCAAGCGCCGACCAGTTCTCCCGGGCAGCATGCGCATGAATAAAGGAGCCACTCTAAAGGGTCCGCAGGAACGCCACCAGATCCTGCTTCTCCTGCGACGCCAGCTTTGTGCCGAGGATCAGGTTGAAGAACTCGACGGTGTCTTCCAGCGCCAGAAGACGCTCGTCATGCATGTCGGGCGGGTTGTCCTTGGCGCCGCGCAGCGAAAAGGTTTTGATCGGCCCGTCGCCGACGGCCATCATGTTGTTGATCATCACCGGCTTGAAGAAGCGCTCGGTCTGGAGGTTGTGCATCAAATTGTCGGTGTAGAACGGCGGCAGCCCTTCCAGCTGCCTGGGAGTGAGAAGGCCGTTGAACAGCTGGTAGTAATTGGTGAGCGAGACCAGCTTGCCCTGCGAGACCCAGATCGGGGCGCGGGGTGAGATAGATCGCCGGAGGAAACTCGGCCAGAAAGTGGTCCGCCATGTCGGCGTTACGCCGGCGGACTACCGCAAGCGCTACGAACGGGCCTAGCGGTCGCCGTTCAAAGCTTCACCGCGCGGGATTGCCAAACGCCGTCGCGCGTCCCGCGTCACCACGCTCCCCACGCCGGCCAGCGCATCGTCGCCGGTCGTGACGGCGGCGAGAATGATCGCGCCGCCGCCGTCCACACGTTGCGGCCGATGCGGACCGGTCGGCCGAACTCCAGCCCGGCTTCCAGCTGCGCCGGGTCTCGCGAATGGTTGGCGGCCAGGATCTGCATGCCTGATCTGCGTCTTGCTCCCGATCGCGACCGTCAGTGCACACCTTCAACATCGGGACGACTTGGTGGTGGGGGGTGGGGAAGTAGACCGTCGATCTCGACCACCACGGGCTGCCCTCGTCCGGAGACATTCATCAGATTTTTCAGCCCTGGACCCGCTGAAGCTTGCCGCTTCGCGCTATGCAGCCCGACGACCCGCGCCAGCAGAATTGCCGGAAACAACTGGCCGCAGATTGCTTCGAGATTGGCGAGGCTGCGGGCGATTGGGTGCACCGGCAGGATATCGCCGAAGCTACTGGTCGTGAGCGTGCTGAAGCTGAAATAGGTCAGCGCTTGGCGGAGCTCGAAAGGATCAGTGGACAGATGGGTGAACGCGTCCGGCACGAACTGCACCAGCATGATATCCAGGCTGACAAAGATCATGCCGATGCCCAGATACATGACGATCGCCCCGAGAATGCGGTGATAAGTCGCGCGGCCGCGGCCGAAGACGGCAGTCGAGATGACCCACAACAAAGCGAGCTGGGGCAGCACCTGTCCTGCGGTGCTCACGGTGTCGGCGACCAGGTCCGGCCGCTCATGACGCCAGACAGACCCCGCTATGGTCAGCGCCACAGAGAGGATCACTATCGCCATAGCGCCCCGGCTACGGGCCAGTACGAGCGCCAGCAGGACGAATATCAAGAGCACCCCACGGACGACGATATGCGGCAACGGCAAGCCGCCCGCTCGGGCGGCAGGCATCACGAACAGAATGAGAAGCTGGATCGTCAGCACCAAGCTCAGCAACTGCTCCCGCAATCGTCCCCGCCAGATTCGCGTTATCTTGACGACGCGCGGATGCCTGGCCCGAGGCCGCGCCTGGGTAATCTGGACCATGGATTCGCTCGCACTTTGTTGGTCGGCGTATGGAGGCGACGGTTTGCGTTACAGCGTGAATGGAACGCCTTTAGGAGCACGGACTGGTCGTCAACGCCCGCAGCGAAACGGGCGAACGCGCAGACTATACCTTGGTATAGGAATGGTCGGGTTTAGGCATCCCCGAGGTCGCGGCGACGGCTATCGCCCGCTTTCGCCCGGCCGTATCAGCCTTCCCCGATATGGCAGTCGGGTCGGCCTACACATCGTCCTTTTCGAGGCTTGCTCGGCGTTCACTCGCGTTGCGGCCTGCACACTCGCGCTGTCACCAATTCGTGACACGCTAATCGAAGGCTTCAGCCATTTCGTTACCTCCATGACTGCTCCGATTGCTTCCGGCTGGAGCGGTCGCCGGGTGGGCCTTGCACCCACTGGAAAAGCGCCACCTTTCCACGGCGCACGCCACAAGCGGACATTCGATCGTGGGCAAGCGTCGTGCTTCTTCGAGGACAGGGTCGCGCCGAAAAGAGATCTTAGCGACCTCGCCGAGCGCAGATCTTACTCTGCCGCCTGCTGCGTCGGCACCGGGCGTGCCGCCGCCTTGACCTGCCGCGCATACGCCTCGCGCCAGTCGACCCCGTCCTCGCTGAGAAAAAAGCCGCTACGCGCGTTGAGGTAGAGCGCGGGGTCGTCGACACCCGGCGGCACAGCACCCCTGGTGCGCCAAGCGCGTGCCGCCTGCAGCAGCCGCCGGCGGGTGCGGCTGATCATGCGGTCGGAGGGGCCGAGATGCTCGAGCTCATGGTCGCTGATCGCGCCGATGCTCTCGGTCACCGCCTGGTCCTGAAGGTGGATGCTGTCGATGCCGGTGAAGCTCTTGCCCGCACGCTGCGCCGCGCGGTCGATCTGCCAGTCATTGTCCTCATTGGCGCGCAGCCGCCAGCGGCCGTGCCAACCGGTGTCGTTCGGCACGAAGTGGAGCGTGCGGTTTAGATGCTGCGGCACCGTGCCGTCGCGTCTAACAACGGGGAGCGACGGCGACGACGCCTTCCAGTGCAGGTGCAGGAACATCGTGTGCTCGTCGTCCATCGGGACCCACGCGCGCGCGCCGACATGGGTCGGGAAGGCGCCGGCCGGCGTCTGCGTCCAGAACGGAAACATGAAATTGGCGACGCGCCAGTAGGTCTGTCCCGGGTCCGCCGGCCGGTATCCGGCATAGGTCGTACCCCATGGCGCGTCGGCGACGTGATAGTCGGGCGCGCGGTTCATCACCGTGTAGCGCAGCGGGTCCTCGGGATCGAGATCTTCGAGGGCGAGGCTCCCCATGTGGAGGAAGCCGAAATGCGAGGTGTCGATGTCGCCTTCGAGCGCCTGCAGCCAGTTGCAACGGCGCTGCACGAACTGCTGCGTCATCTCGGCGGCGGGCAGCAGCGTCACCTCGATCGGCGGCAGCGGCGGCGGCGCCTCCTGGCGCGCCCCCATATAGACCCAGACGAGGCCGTTGCGATCTGCGGTGCGATAGGCCTTCGCCTTGACCTTGGCCTTGAAGTCCTGCTCCACCGGCACGCTCGGCATGTCGATGCAATTGCCGGCCGTGTCGAACTTCCAGCCGTGGTAGACGCAGCGGAGGCCGCGCTCCTCGTTGCGGCCGAGGAATAGCGAGGCGCAGCGATGGGGACAGCGCTGGTCCATCACCCCCACGCGCCCGGCGCTGTCGCGGAAGGCGATGAGCTTCTCGCCGAGAAGCAAGAGCCGCATCGGATTGCCGTCGATGGCAAGTTCCGAGGACAAAGCGGCGGGGATCCAATACTGCCGCATGAACTCGCCCATCACGGTACCCGGTCCGACCCGGGTCAAATCCTCGCGATCGCGCGCCCTGCTCACGCTCGCCCCCTCTACCGGTGGCTCCAGCGATTCCCGAAAGGCTATGCCTGTTCTACCGCGCGGTCAAATGCGCTGCCCGCATCAATGCTTTCGTGCGTGCGCGCCGATCTCAGTAACCCTCGATCACGTCGCCAAACAGCACCCACCGCTCGCCGTCGAAGCGCACGAGCCGCATCTGCTTCAGCCCGCGAAGATCCGTCGGGCTGGTCTTGAGGCGAATGCCCGGCAACAGCATCGGCAGCTCCATGTCGAGATGAGACGCCTCTCTCATCACATTCTCGCGCGTGAGACTGTCGCCGCACCGTCGCAGCAGCTCGGTCAGCGCCGTGGCGATATTGTAGCCGTAGACGGCATAGTAGTCGCTCTTGTCGACCTGCAGGTTGTACTTGTCCATCCAGGCGTTCCATGCCTTGAAGCCGGGATCGTCCTGCCATTGCGGGTCGTGCGGGTCCTTCTGGTAGGCCGCGGAGATTAGGCCCTTGGCGCGCTCGAACCCGGCGGGCCTGATCGCCCCGGCGATCGACGAGCCGATGCTGACGACGAATTGCAGCGGATGCCAATCTATGTCGTAAGCGTGGCGTATGGCCTGCGCCGAGAATTTGGGTGTCGCCACGTTGAAGAACACGTCGGCGCCCGACGCCTGGAGCGACACGATCTGCGAATCGACGGTCGGGTCGGTGACTTCGTAGGTCGCCTCCTGCACGATCATCTTCGCCGCCCGGTCGCCGAGCCCTTCCTTGAGGCCGAGGACGTAGTCTCTGCCGAGATCGTCGTCCTGCGACAGGATCGCGATCCTGGCATCCGGCTTCAACGTCAGCAGGTACCGCGCATAGATCTTGCCTTCCGATACGTAGTGCGGCGTCCAGCTCATGGTCCACGGAAAGTGCTCGGGATCGTTGAACTTGCTGGCGCCAGAGCCGACGAAGAGATGCGGCACCTTCTTTTGGTTGAGGTATCTGTACACGGCCGAGTTACCCGGCGTGCCGATGGGGTTGAGCATCAGCAGCACGCCGTCGCTCTCGACCAGGCGGCGCATCTGCTCCACCGTCTTAGGCGGGCTGTAGCCGTCATCGAGACTGATCATGGTGATCTTGCGGCCGTTCACCCCGCCTTGCTCGTCGAGCATCTTGAAATAGGCGAGTTCCGAGATCGCCGCGGCGGCATAGGCCGAGGCCGGGCCGCTATAGGGCGCGGTATTGCCGATCTTGATCTCGGTGTCGCTGACACCCGGATCATACTTCTGCGTCTGCGCCGCGGCCGGGCTCGCGCCCGCCAGCGCAAGCGCCAGCGCCGCGACCACGAGCGATGCCGACCGATGAATCTGGATCATCTCGCTCCTCCCTGTTCGCCGGGCGACCCATTGGGCGGCGTCGTTGCGGCGTGCTTGTCGTTTGCTTGGAGCTTATCCTTGGTCGAGGCCGGGGCCAAGGCGGTCGCCGCCGCCCCAACCAGTCGTTGTGACGTGAGGCCTACTGGCGCCTAATAACCGCGTTCCCAATCGACGACGTTTCGGAGCGGCCTGCCATCGAGGTAGGCGCACAGATTGTCGCAGAAGAGATCGATGGCGCCATGCCGATCCTGATCGCTGGCGGCCGAGACATGCGGCGTCATGAGCACCCTGGGGTCGGACCAGAGCCGCGGCATCGGCGTGTGCTCGAACTCGCCGGCGTAGACATCGAGCGCCGCACCGCGCAAGTGATCACGACCAAGGGCGTCGGCGAGCGCGTCCTCGTCGACGATCTCGCCCCGGGCGATGTTGACGAGAATGCTCCCCGGCTTCATCGCCGCGAAGCGGCGTTCGTCGAAGAGACGGGTGGTCTCCAGCGTCCACTGGCAGCAGATCACGACGAAGTCGCTCTCCGGCAGGAACCGATCGAGGTCGCCCGCGCCGCCGAGCCCGCTGAATCCCGGCGGCGAGGGCTCGCCTGGGTGCGGGCATCGGCGGGTGCCGAGGACGCGCATGCCGAGCGCTGAGCAGAGTCTGCCGACATCACGCCCGATTCCGCCGACCCCTACGACGCATGCGGTCTTGCCCTCCAATAGAAGCGGTCGATAGGCGCGATAGTCGAATGCCGCCGCGTGGCGATCGACGGCGGCGCGATGCAAGCCCTTGGCGAAATGCAGAATGCCCGCCACGGCGTATTCCGCCATCGCCAGCGTATTGCCCAATCCTCGCGAGGTCGTCACGATCACGCCGCTGTTCCATAGATCGCCCAGCAGCAGATTGCTCGCGCCCGCGGGACGCTGGTGAAACCATTTCAATTTCGGTGCCCTGGCCCGCAGATCGAGCGGAAAGGGCCAGCCGCCAAGGATCACTTCCGCTGCGGCGAGAAGGCGATCGCGTTCCTCGCGGGTTCCCGACCCCATGGCATTCGGCGCCAAGTAGCGAGCCGAAGTGAAGGCAGGCCAAGTGTCGCGAATTTCGCCGTCATACCAGCCCCCGGCATCGATAAGCAGGATCGCCGGATCGACGGCCTCGATCTTCGCTCGATCCTCGGCGCTGATACGCTGAATCGTTAGGACGCTGATCCTTCGCATGGGCCCTTTCCCGACCTACTCGCGGGAAACGGCCAGCGACGGTCGCACGCCTGCGCCAGCATGCTCGCCTGCGCTATCCGGCGCCGACATCACCGCGCCTCGCCGGCGAAGGCTTGTTGCAGGACGGCGAGCCGGTCGAGCGCGGCCTGCGGCAACGGGCCTTTCTGCACAGCGGCCAAGGCCTGCTCGAACTGGCGGAGCGCGGCCATGCCGACCAGGATGGTGCCCATCGCGGGATGGGAGATGGCGAAGCGCGTTGCGGCCTCGGCCAGGCTCTCGGCAAATCCTTCCTGCACCAGCGGCATCAGCCGGCGGGAGCGCTCGACATCGGCGTCGTAGCTGCCGGCCGAGCCGATCGGCATCGGCGGGGGGCCGGCGATCGGATGACGCTCGGCCGAGCCGGAGAGCGCGCCGCCGGCCAGCACGCGGATGCCCACGATGCCGGTGCCGGCCGCCTGCGCATGATCGAGGAGGCGTCCGTAGTCCTGCGCCGGATAGGGTTCGGGCAGCCGAGCGGCGGCGGAGGGATTGAGCATGTTGAAGACGATTTGGGCGCTGTCGAAGACGCGCGCGTCGATCACCTGGTGGAGCGCCGCGGTGTCGCCGATTGCGGTGATTCCGAGGAACCGCGTCTTGCCCTGCCGCCGCAGCCGGTCGAATGCGGGCACCACGTCCTGCAGGACCTGCCGGGCGCTCAAAGACTCGCCGCCGCCCACGAGCGTGATGGCATTATGCAAATGGAAGATGTCCACCCGCTCCACGCCCAGGCGCTGCAGGCTCCCTTCGAGCGATCGGCTTACGGCGTCCTGGATCCGGCCGAAATCGCCGGACGGCAAGCGGACCTTGGTGCCGACGACGGCGTTGGCGGGCTTCAGCCTTCCGAGCACGCGGCCGAGATTCTTCTCGGACTCGCCATTGCCGTATTGTACCGCGGTGTCGAAGTAGTTCACCCCGGCCTCGAGCGCCCGGGCGACAGCCCGTTCCTGCTCGCCGGCGTCGCCGCGCACCATCAGCCCGCCGACCGCGCCGCAGCCGAAGCCGAGGACCGAGACCCGCATCCCCGTGCGGCCGAAGACCCGCATCTCCATCGCCGTTCCTCCTTTTGCCGCGCGGGGTGAGCACACGCGCGGACGCATTATCGCGCGCGGCGCTGGTCGCGCCTTCGCTTTCGTCTCGAGCGCACTCGGGGGCGCGAGCAGCCGTTCGAGCCAACCCTTACCCGGTCGTTACGTCCGCGCAAGCCATGGAATGCCGAAGGCCGCGCGCCACGCTTTGCGTTATCAGGCTGTTTCCCCTCACGCCGCCCACAGGCCGTATACGCCTTCGACACCGTCGGGCAGCTGATACTCCTGCCAGCTACTGCCGCCGTCCTCCGTGCCGAACACCTGGCCCTTGCGTGTGGCGCAATAGACCCGGTCCGGATCGGCCGGGCTCTCCGCGATGATCATCAACGTGCTCTTCATTGACACGCCATGGTCGAAGCGCTGCCAGGTCTCGCCGAGGTCACGGCTGCGGTAGAGCGAGCCCTCGTCGCTCACCGCGGCGACGCTGAGGGCGGCGTACATCGTGCGAGGATCGTGCTGCGACACCTTGACGTCGCGCGCGTAGGTCAGCGGCGAGAAGCGGCCGATGCCCATCTCCTGCCAATGCGCACCGCCGTCGCCGCTGCGGAAGAGACCCATGCGGTTCGCCAGGAACACCGTGCCGGGCTTGGCCGGGCTGGTGGCGAGCGCATGGGAATCCATCATTCCCTCGGTCTCGGTGTCGCTGACGATGCGGCTCCTGAGGCGCGGTTCCTTGGTGAATTCCAAGAGGCCCTCGTTGCAGCCCTCCCAGCTGTCACCGCCATCACCGCTGCGCATCACGCCGCCGACTTCGAGCCCGGCATAGATCTGACTCGGATGGCTCGGGTCGAGCGTGAGGCGGATGACGCGGCAGGGAAAGCTCATCCGCACCATGCCCTTGGGCGCCGGCGGGGTCAGCTCTTTCCAGCTCCGTCCGCCATCGCGGCTGCGATAGATCGTGGTGCCCTGCGTGCCGACATAGATCGTCCGCGCATCGCTGGGGTGGAGCAGGATCGACCACACCAGCCGCTCCTTGCCGGGCAACTCCAGCCGGCTCCAGCTCTCGCCGGCATCGGTGCTGCGATAGGGACCCCATTGCGTGCCGACATAGACCATTTCGCCGGCGCCGGGTTGCGCCGCGACGCAGCGTGCCTCGATGCCGTCGGGGAGACCGGCGGTCAGCTTCTGCCACCGTCCGGTGTCGGCATCCAGGCGGTAAAGGCCGCCGGTGCGCGCATCCTTGCTCGCCGCGATCCAGGGCGCGGCCCCGGCATAGACGTAGCTCGGCATTTCCGCCCCCTTGGTTGCTCCCTGCGCATCACTTTACTTCAAGCATCTTGGGCTGTCTCCGAGTGGATCGCCACCATCGGGCGGAACTCGCGCTCGTACGGGCGCACTCATTTGCGCCGAACCAAGCGCGTGAAGCGCTGCCGGAGCCGTGTAGCCACGCGCTTGCTGGGCATTGAGCAACACCGTTTCTCCTAGCTCCGTATGGTCCATCGCCGCGGCCCGGCGACCATGCGAGAGGTCTACCTGAGCGGCGAAGATGTCATCGAGCGCCTGCTGCTCGTCGTCGTGCATGCCTGCCCCGAAGGCGCGTTACCGCGTAAGCGGAGCGGCAAACCCGACCGCTGCTGCGATGACGCCCTCTGCGGACAGACAGCGCGGACTACGACTTGCCCATTTTGCAAGCGACTTTCCTGCATGGCTGGGTTACTCTCTCCGTAAGACTGGCATCAAATAGCCAAAAAAACGGCGCAAGCCCCGCTTCGGTCGATGGAGTTGGTGCTCCGCTACCGTGGGGCGGTCGGGCGCCTGACGTTTCGGCAAACAAGCAGAACGTGAGCCGCGAAAGATCGCGCGCCGCCAGCCGAGAACAAGGGAGGATAGCCATGCGCAAGCTGAGCCGGCGTTCAGTGCTCCATGGATCCTTGGGGTTTGCCGCGGCCGGGACCCTCGCGCGACCCTTCATCGCCAATGCCGCGGCCACTACCGCCAGCGTGTGGTGGACCCAGGGCTTCATCGCTGAAGAGGATGCGTCGTTCCGCAACATGGTCGCCGATTACGAGAAGGCCAGCGGCAACAACATCGATTACAGCCTCGTCCCCTTCGCGCCGCTGATGCAGAAGATCGTCTCGGCGCTGACCATCGGCGATGTGCCGGATCTGATGTCCCACGATATCGCCGACGCGGCGGTCGTGCCGCAGAACGCCTGGAACGACAAGCTGGTGGACGTGACCGACGTCGTCGAAACCCAGAAGTCGCAGTACCACCCCACCGCCTACCTCGCTTCCCAGTACTACAACAACGTCACCAAGAAGCGCAGCTTCTACATGGTCCCCTTCAAGACGGCTGTGTTCCCGTTCCATATCTGGAACTCGCTGGTCGAGAAGGCCGGCTACAAGATGGCGGACGCGCCGAAGACCTGGGATGCCTTTTGGGATTTCTTCAAGCCGATGCAGAAGGAGCTGCGCGGGAAGGGCATGCGCGGTGTCTATGCCCTGGGGCTCCAGCCGACCACCACGGGTCCGGCCGACGGCAACAACACGTTCCATGCCTTCATGATCGCCAATGGCGGCAACGGCATCGTCACCAGCGACGGCAAGCCTCGTCTCGATGATCCCGAGGTCCAGGAGGCCGTGATCAAGGCGCTCGCCTATATCACCACCGCCTTCAAGGAGGGCTACGTCCCGCCCGGGGCCATCAGCTGGAACGACGCCGACGACAACAACGCGTTCCACGCCAAGCAAATGATCATGGATTTCGACGGCACGATTTCGACCGAGGTCGCGCTCTATCACAAGAAGGAAGAGTACGACGACATCGTGACAATGGGCCTGCCGCTCGGCAATGCGGGGAAGCCCATTCCATCCCAACTCGGGGTCGGCGGCGCCCTCATCCCCAAGGGGGCGAAGAACGTCGAGGTCGCCAAGGACTTCATGAAATACGTGATCCAGCCGAAGGTGGTGAACGAGTACCTGAAAGCCGGGCTGGGCCGCTGGCTGCCGCCGATGCCGGACCTGGTCAAGAACGACCCCTTCTGGCTCGATCCCAACGATCCACACCGGCAGGCTTACTCTCGGCAAGGCATGTTGAGCCCGACGGCGCCGATTTACCCGGTCTTCAACCCCGGCTTTGCCGAGGTGAACGCCCAGCAGATCTGGGGCATGGCCGCGGCCGACGTCATCCGCGAAGGGATGACGCCGCAGGCCGCCGCGAAGACCGCGTTCGCAAAGATCGCCACGATCCTCGCCAAATATCCCATTGCGGAGAGCTGAGGGAGCGATCATGGACGGCGCCCAGGTTCTGCCGACTGCCAAGGCGCTTCCGGCCCAAGCGCTTCCGATCACGCGGCCGCTCCGTCGTGCATGGCGCGGCGGGCTCCATGGCTCGGAGTTCACCTGGGCGGTCGCCTTCGTCGTGCCTTATGCCGCGGTGTTCCTCGCCTTCGTGGCCTATCCCGTCGTTTACGGGCTGTGGCTCGGCCACAGCCCGAGCCTCTACGCCGAGTTGTTCTCCGATCCGATCTACCAGCGCACGGTGGTCAACACCGTGCTCTATCTCGTGATCGGCGTGAACCTCAAGATGTTCGGGGCGCTGCTCTTGTCGGGATTCTTCATGCGGCGCCGATGGTGGGTGAAGGGACTGCTACTGATCTACGTTCTCCCCTGGGCGGTGCCGGCTCTTCCCTCCTTCATCTCGATCCACTGGATGCTGAACGGCCAGTGGGGCCTTCTCAACAACGTGCTGTGGGATGTGTTCGGCATCGACGGCCCGGGCTGGATCGAGACGTCGCGCTGGCTGGCGCTGGGCTCGGTCATCGCATCCCATATCTGGAAATGGATGCCGTTCTGGACCGTGATCCTGCTGGCGGGGCGGATGGCGATCCCGCAGGAGCTTTACGAGGCGGCCGAGGTGGACGGCGCCACAGGGTTCAGGCGGTTCGCGCACGTCACCTTCCCGCTGCTCGCCAACCTTTATCTCATCTGCACGCTGCTCTCGACGATCTTCACCCTCGGCGACTTCAACTCGGTCTATTTCGTCTCGGGCGGCGGGCCGGCCTTGTCGACGCATGTACTGGCGACGCTCGGCATCCGCGACGCCTTCGAGGTGGCGAGGCCCGAGCTCGGCGTGGCGGCCGTCATGTCGGCGCTGCCGCTGATGATCCCGCTGGTCATCCTGCTGATGCGCAAGCTGCGCACGACGGAGGTGCAGCTGTGAGTGCCGAGCTGACAGATGGCCGGCCGGTCCGGCGCCCACGTTACCGGCTGCGGCGAAACCTGAGCGAGGCGGGGGCGATGGCGCTCGGCTTTGCGGTGCTGATCTGGACGCTCACACCGATCTACAACATCGTCATGGTGGCGCTCGAGCCCAACGGCGACGTCTTCACCAACGACATCTGGCCGGCGAAACCCTCGCTCGAGAGCTTCTGGATCGTCGTGACCCAGGGCTATTGGTACCTCGAGTATTTCTGGCACCAGTTCGCGAACAGCGTCTATATCGGCGTGGCGACGGTGTTCCTGACGCTGCTCATCGGCTCGCTGGCCAGCTTCTCGATCGGCCGGATGCGGCTGCGCCACGGCTGGCTGGTGAGCAACGCCGCGCTCTTGACCTACGTGATCCCGGCGTCGTTTCTGGCGATCCCGTTCTATCGCATCATGCAGATGTACGGCCTCTCCAACAATCTCTGGGCGATCATCGCCGCGGAGGTGACGTTCGCCACGCCCTACGCGATCTTCATCTTCCAGCAATACGCGAGGTCGATCCCGATCGAGCTCGACGAGGCGGCGCGGATCGACGGCGCTTCGCCGATCCAGGTTTATCTGCGCATCTACCTGCCGCTGATGGCGCCGGCGCTGGTCGCAGTCGGCACCTATGCCCTGCTGCTCGCGTGGAACGAATATCTCTACCAGTTCCTGCTGCTGTCCTCGAAGCGGAGCATGACGGTCCCGGTGGCATTGGCGCAGTTCCTCAACAGCGACGAGGCGCCGTGGAACTATATGATGGCGACCGCCATCGTCTATGCGCTGCCGCCGGTGGCGATCTACTACGCGTTCCGCCGCCGCATGGCCGCCGGCCTTACCATGGGCGGCGTCAAGGGCTGAACGTTACGCCGTCGTTGGGCGCTGCGGCGACCCCGAGCCGCGGCCGAGCGCCCACGCGAAGCCGACATCAAACCGCAGCCGCTGACGGATCAGCCCTGGTCCGCTATCCGGTCGTCACAGCTGACGACCCGGCGCCGCGACGCGCCCCAAGCCCGCTAAGGCAAAAGAGGCTTCCCGGCTTGTTGTACTTCAGCACGCAACCATGGCACGCTGGGGTGAAGCAAGGCGCCGGGAGAACCCGCCGCAGGGAGGAGAAGCCAGCATGGAAGGAGACCCCCCGGTTCGACGGTATTTGAGCGGCGTTCGGGTCTTGGACTTCACGCAATTCGAAGCCGGCCCCTCTTGCACCGAGGCGCTGGCCTGGCTCGGCGCCGACGTGGTGAAGGTGGAGAACCCCAAAGGCGGCGATCCCGGCCGCACGTCGTTCCGTGGCCAGCCGGGGCATGATTCCTGGTACTTCCTGCTCTTCAACGCCAACAAAAAATCGGTCACGATCGACCTGAAGGCGCCTCGGGGACTGGCGCTTGTGAAGGACATGGCACGACGCGCGGACGTGTTCGTCGAGAATTTCGCGCCGGGGGCGATCGAGCGTCTAGGGCTCGGATACGGCGCCGTTCGGGAGCTCAATCCCGGCATCATCTATGCGCAGGTCAAGGGCTTCGGCTCGGGCAGCCCCTTCGAACGAGGACTCGCCTTCGACATGATCGCGCAGGCCTCCGGCGGCGTCATGAGCATCACCGGGGAGCGTGATGGGCCGCCGGTGAAGCCGGGTGTGACACTCGGCGACACTGGCACGGGCATGTTGCTGGCGATCAGCATCCTAGGCGCGCTCTACCGACGAAAGGAAACAGGAGTGGGCGAGCGCTTGGAGCTCGCGATGCAGGACGCGATGCTGCAATACATCCGGGTCGCGTTCGCCGCCCAGGCCACCGCTGGCCGTCCCGCGCAGCGCAATGGCGCCAAAGTGCTGTCCGGCATTGCCGCGCCGAGCGGGATTTTTCCCTGCAAGCCCGGCGGGCCGAACGATTACGTGTATGTCTACACAAGCCGTGCCAACCCCGCGCAGTGGCGGCACTTGCTCGAGGTGATCGGACGCCCTGAGCTCATTGGCGATCCTCGTTTCGAGACAGTGCAGGCCCGCGCCGATCACGAGGCGGAGGTCGACGCCTTGGTCGCAGCGTGGACGCGCCGACACGATAAACGGGAGGCGATGCGCCTGCTCAGCGACGCGGGCGTGCCCGCCGGGGCCGTGCTCGACACAATGGAGCTGCAGAACGATCCTGATTTCGAGCGCCGAGGGATCATGCAGGTCATGCAGCATCTGGACTGCGGGCCCTTCAAAATGCCGGCATGGCCAGTGCGCCATGATGGAGAGGCGTTGCCGATCGCGCCAGCGCCGCTCTTGGGCCAGCACACCGGCGAGATCCTTGGCGACTGGCTCGGCTTGGGTGCAGCGGAGGTGGAGGAGCTGAGGGCAGACGGGGTGATCTAGAGGAGGCGAAGAGATGGCGGAGATCACGGGTTCGGAGATCTTGGCGCGCTCGCTCAAGAACGAGGGGACGGAAATCCTGTTCTTTCTCATGGGCGGCCCAATGCTCCTGGCAGAGGCTTCGTGCATCAAGGAGGGGATTCGCCCGCTCGACGTTCGCCACGAGCAGGCCGCGGCGCTCATGGGGCAAGCCTATAGCCGCCTATTGCAGAAGCCGAGCGTCTGCATGGCTGCGAGCGGGCCGGGCGTCATCAACCTCACGACAGGCATCGCCAACGCGTTGATCGATTGCGCGCCCGTGGTCGCGATCGGCGGCTCGAGCCCAATTGGGCTTTTCGGCCGCCAGGTTTTCCAGGAGATCGATCAGCTCGCCATAATGAAGCCGTGCACCAAATGGGCGGACCGGGTCTACAACCTGAAGCGCATACCCGAGCAGATCAACAACGCCTTCCAAAAATCCATGAGCGGCAAGCCGGGGCCTGTCTATCTCGATTTTCCAGGCGACATCCTTTACGCGAAGATCCCGGAGGAGCTGGTCGACTGGCGGCTCAGCGGCCGTCCGCTCCTGCGCGCGCGTCCGATGGGCGAGCAGAAGCAGGTCGATGCGCTGGTCGAGGCGATCGCCCGGGCGCGCCGTCCGCTCATTCTTTCGGGCAGCGGTGTTATCTGGTCGCAGGCCTGGGACGAGCTCGCGGCATTTGTCGAGCAGTCCGGCATTCCCTTCTACACCACGCCGCAGGGACGGGGCGTGCTTCCCGACGATCACCCCTACTCCTATTTGACGATGCGCTCTTCGGCGTTTCGCGATGCCGATCTCATCATCATCGTGGGCACGCGGATGAACTACATCATCGGCCATGCGGCATCGCCGCGCTTTGCCGCGGATGCCACGATCGCGCGCATCGACGTGGACGCCGAAGAGATCGCCACCGCGCCGCGCCAGGTCGACATCCCTATCGTCGGCGACTGCAAGATGGTTCTGCCGCAAGTTCTCGCTGCCATGAGCGGCCGCGTCGATCCCGAGCGGTTCGGTCCCTGGCGCCGCAAGCTCGCTGACGGTGAGGCAACCAAACGGACGGTCGCCGGCGGCAACAAGGCGAGTGACGACGAGCCGATCCATCCGCTGCGACTTTGCGAAGAGATCAAGAACTTTATGGAGCGCGATGCCATCCTCGTCGTCGATGGGCAGGAGATCCTAAACTACGGACGCCAGTCGATCCCGACCTTCGCGCCGGCCCACCGCCTCAACTCAGGGCCGTTCGGCACGATGGGGGTGGGCCTACCCTTCGGCCTCGGAGCCAAGCTGGCGAAGCCGGAGAAGCAGGTCATCGTCCTCCACGGGGACGGCTCGTTCGGGCTCAACGCGCTCGAGCTCGACACCGCGGTGCGACATCGCATACCCGTGCTGGTCGTCATCAGCCTCAACGGCGGCTGGACGTCCGATGCCAAGCGCGAGAAGCCGGGACGTGAACTCGGATACACGCGCTTCGACAAGATGGCCGAAGCATTGGGTTGCTACGGCGAATACGTCGAGCGGCCGGAACACATCCGTCCCGCGCTGGAGCGCGCGCAGAAGCGGGTCGACGCCGGCATGGTGGCGGTGGTCAACGTCAAGACCGACTATCGCGCGCGGGCAGCCACTGTTGCCTTCGCGGAATATTCGACGTAAGCGACGCGGCCGAGCCCAAGTTAAGGGCGGTCATGGCGAACTGGTTACCGACCCCGGTGACTCTGAAGGACGTGCTCGACCGCGCCGGCGTGAAGCCCGGCGCGGTCCAGGTCCGCTTCAAAGGAATGGACGAGCCCGTCGTGCCGGACGGACCGCATTTCATGAAGTCGCTCGACATCGATCATGCGCGCGACGGCGAGGTCATGCTGGCCTACGCCATGAACGGGGAGCAGTTACCCTTGCTCAACGGCTTCCCGCTGCGGCTCGTCGTTCCCGGCTGGTATTCGACCTACTGGGTGAAGATGCTCAATGACATCGAGGTGCTGGACCAGCCGGACACGAACTTTTGGACGAAGACGGCCTACACGATTCCCGATACGCCCCATGCCAGCATCTATCCCGGCGAAACCGGCGTTAAAATGGTGCCCATCAACCGGATGGTACCGCGCTCTTTCATCACCAACATCAAACCGGGCGACCCCTTCCATGCCGGGCGCGCCTGCCATTCCGCCGGAATGGTTCTCAATCAGCCGGCGCTGTCCAGACGGCGTGGGAAGCCGAAGTGAACAAGATGCGCGACGCCTACAAAGCTCCGATCGATCCCAAGGATGTGAACGCGATCGTCAATTATCTTATGAACATCAAGGGCGCGTCATAGGTCGGCGACTCGTCCGAGCAGCGCTGACCGCGCCCAATATTGGGCCCAGGGTTCAGCTGAAGGACTAGCCGCGACAGCCCGCGAGCTGATTGAAGAAGTGGGTAGCTGGGCTCGGCGCAGTTCAAGCTGTTTCTCGACGGCGATAACGAAGTGGACCGTTTGGCCTTGTATTGGGGCATTTATACCGTTTTTGGGTCAGGGAATGCGACACTGCCACAGCCTTCGGCGGAGGCCGATTGATCAACTCCGATGAATGATCTTTTCACCATCGGCTGGTTAAAAACTGAGGGCAGTATCCACACGTGATCGCCAGTCGCGGCTTGGCTTTTCGGGCTGCCCAGGTCGAACGGAGATCACAATGCAGACGCACAACCACGCTATTCATTTGGCACGTGCTGCCGCGTTCGCGATAGCGCTGATCGTTCCGAGCGTCTCGACGCTTCTTACAACGGCCTATGCCGACAACGAGAGCGCTGGAGCGATCGCGCCCCCTTACCAAGCCGCCGGGAACGACAAGGCGCGGTCAACTCTTTGCGGGCCCGCGGTGAGCGCGAAGAGCGACGTCCTCGACGCCGGCGGCCAACGGGACGAACTCGCCCGCAAGATCTATCGGCCCGGCGTGAGCGATCGGTAAGACGCGGGCGCCACTGCAACGAGCTGATGACGCACATGCCGGCGGTCTCGGTAATCGCGGTACTGGGTAAGGTGTGATCGATGGATCGTATTACCAGCATGACAGCCTTCGCCACCGTCGTCACCAGCGGCAGCTTCGCCGCTGCGGCGAGGCGTCTCAACATCTCGCCGGCCATGGTGACCAATCATGTTCACGCGCTCGAGGGAAGGCTCGGCGCGCGGCTCTTGAACCGCACCACGCGCACGCTCAGCCTCACCGAGGCCGGCCGATCGTATTTCGAGAAATGTACGCTCATCCTGGCCCAGCTCGAGGCGGCCGAGAGCGGATTGCAGAAGACCTTTGGACCGACCAAGTCGGATCGGAAGTCGTCGAGATCGTGAAGTTGTCCAGCCATAGTCCGCGTGAGGGGGCTATTCAGCCGATGTGAAACGCCGGAATCGAACGCGTTGATCGGCCAGTCGCTGGTGGGCGAGCCACGGCTGGTACCTTGTTCGGCAACATCCGCGGGGTATGCGGCATGTCTTGCGGGACATCGATCGTAGCTGATGGCAATACGAAAACGGGCGGTTGATGCCGCCTGCAAACAAAGCTCTGGGGCTCTGAACATGGATGCGCCGAGATTTCGCGGAATCGCGTTCGACTTGCTTACGGCCCTGATCGATTCATGGTCGCTTTGGATCGACATCGCGGACGACGAAAACCTGGTAAGAAAGTGAGTCCGTGCCGGGACGCGGTTCATAGACCACCGGCGCCAGCGTGCGTTTGTCCACGCCCTTGTGATTGCAGCATCGCCGAACGGTTTATTCACGGACGCGCCGTTATCAAATGCCCGCGCCGGGCATAGGTTCTCCGATGAGCGTGCCGGTCATACGTTCCAGTCGTCGAGAACGCGGCAGCAGCGCCTCGTTAAAGGAGAACCGCAATGTCGAACAATTTCCGCCTAACAACCGCCGCAACACTAGGTCTCTTACTCGCGTCTGTCGCCGCGCCGATTGCCCTTGCCGATGTCCCGGGATATGAGTTCCAGGATTTCGACCAGAACCTGTCTGTGACCGACTCTGGCGGTGCCGCTCGCGCCGCGACCGATGCGCAGATCGCAGCGGCCAACCGGAAAGCCGATCAAGCGCTCGCGACGGCGCAGGAGGCTATCCGGGAGGCGCAGCAGGCCAAGCAGCAGCCTATGCACCAGGCGATGCAGCGACAGCGGTGACATTCTTGCGTCGCTGCTGCCTTCCAGTGCCGAGGGTGGGAACGGTCGAGACCATGAACATCGACCGTTTCCACCACAAGATCAGGCAAGCTCAGCTTCCGGTTCCGATCGTTCGGACACTCGCGGACAGACGCCGACATGGGCCGGTTGACCCCAGCACCAAGGAGTGGCCGTTCACGCTTCGCCCAGACGGATCGCTGCGGCATGAGCCACCGCCGCGGTCGGAGCGCGGACGCGTGAGGGTGCCCCCCTGAGGGACAAGAGGTAATGCGCCGTGCGATCGCGATCGCCGTCATCCTGTCGGCCTTCTGCCTGTCGGCGGAGGCGCAGACCGTCAAGGTGACGGTGTTGAATGAGGCCGGAGCGCAAATCGTGCTCAAAGCCGCCGAGGAGAGCGGCCAGCAGAAGAGCGCGCCGTCGGCGTTGCGGTGGTCGATCCGGCGGGGGATCTGCTGGCCTTTCAGCGGATGGATGGTGTCCGCCCGGACAGTGTCGATCTCGCCATCCAGAAGGCGCGGACCGCGGCGCGCCTGCGGCGGTCGACAGCGGAGATCGAGGACAACATCAACCAGGGTCGCACGGCATTCGTCACCGCCGGCATCGCGGCTCTGCGCGGGGGCATGCCGGTCTTGCTGGACGGCCAGGTCGTGGGCGCCGTGGGCGTGGCCGGGTTGAGCAAGGAGACCGACACGGCAATCTCCGAGACGGCGGCGATGTCGTTGGCCGTGCCGACAAAGACACCTTGAGTGCTGAGCCGCCTTTGCAGACGCGGGACACGGGCTGACGCGTGATTGGATCCCACCACGCGTAACGGATCGAGCGGCTGATTGGGCGCCGGCAAGAACCGGCCCGCTGCTTCCAAAGCTGGCTCTGCGGGGCCGTCTAGGACTGGCGTATCCCTCACTGCACCTCTTCGAAGCCCCAGCGCACCGCCGACGATGAGCCGGACGCGCCCGGTGCCGTCGCATTGTCACCCGTCATGGAAACTGACTGAATGACTGACGATAAGGTGCGCTACCTCTGATTACGGAATAAGTCTGCTGTTCGCGTCGGAGCATCGTCCAACCGGCCATCGTGAAAGTACGGCTTCCCGGCCCGCCGGGCATTGATCGCCGCCGGACGTCGACGTCGGACATGCTCCACCCGGGCAGCCCGTGATCTCGCGGCGACGCAGACGCTGGGCCGCCGTCCCACCTGCCGACCGGGCTCGCAGAACTGAGGGGTGTGTGTTACCGTGTTCCCCAAAGCTGCCTGCGAAAACCGCGCCTGCCACGATCCAGGAGGCAAGCTATGGCGCAGTGGCCACGCTCCATCGCCGACGTCCCTACCTTGGTTCTGCGTCGCGGCGTTGCAGTTCTGATTGTCGCAATGGCACCTGGTTGGCGCTTCTAGATCGGCCCTAACTCTCGCTGTCTGAGAGGTGACATATGGTAACCAATGACCGCTCCGTGCAGTTTGCCGGGGG
>WNFA01002451.1_pt1 | contig 20110 bp, 18 predicted proteins | sample 5400481 | NCBI WGS metagenome assembly WNFA01 (sample SAMN13153340, study PRJNA577476) | soil metagenome | isolation source: 120 cm saprolite under Douglas fir tree site 2 hole 1 replicate 2 | place: USA:California | collected 2015-04-18
ATCCATGAGCGCGTCTTGCGGCACATCGCAGCCCTGGCCGAGGAGGAAGTGCACTGATGAGAGCGACCGTCCTCTGTATGACCCTTGCTGTCGCCGCGGCCTGCCAGCCCGTCGATCGTAAGCGGCAAGCCTCCAACGTTGCCGACACCACCGCACCGGTCGACACCACGCGGGTCGTGGCGCCACCTCCGCCCCCCGCTGCTCCGGGCGCCACGCGGATGCTGGCGGTAGCGGGCTTCTCCACCCCGGAATCGGTGCTGCACGACTCGGCACAGGACATCTATTTTGTCTCGAACATCAACGGCTCCCCGACGGCGAAGGACAACAACGGCTTCATCAGCCGCGTGCGGCCCGACGGGGCGATCGAGAACCTCAAATTCATCGAGGGCGGCCGTGCGGGCGTGACACTCAACGCGCCGAAGGGCCTGGCGCTGCTCGGCGACACGCTGTGGGTGACGGACATCGACAGGATCCGCGCGTTCAATGCCCGGACCGGCACCCCGCTCGATAGCGTCAAGTTCGACAGCGCGGGCGCCGTCTTTTTGAACGACATCGCGATCGCCACGACCGGCGCGATCTATATCACCGATACCGGCATCCGGTTCGACGACCTGGGCAACGTGTTGCATCCTGGGCCCGACCGCATCTTCCGGGTCGGTCCAGACCGGAAGGTGACGGTGGCGGCACGGGGTGACAGTCTGGGCTGGCCGAACGGGATCACAGTCGACCCCGTGGGCAAGCGGTTCATCATCGTATCGTACGGGGCCACCAAATCGGTGCTCGCGTGGAAGCCGGGGGACAAAGCGCCCAAGGTCATCGCCAAGGGCGCCGGCGGATTCGACGGCGTCGAGGTAGTCGGCACGAGGATCCTGGTGTCGAGCTGGGCCGACTCCACCGTGTCCGCGTACGAGACCGGGCAGGAAGTGAAGGTGATCACCGGCGTGCCGTCACCGGCCGACATCGGTTACGACGCCAAACGAAATCGTGTGCTGGTTCCGATTCTTACGGGGAATCGCGTGGAGATTTGGCAGCTGCAGTAGGACGCTCGGACGGTCGGACGGCCTGACGGTCGTTACGGCTTAGGCTCCTGCTGCGTCAGGCAATGGATCGTGCCGAGCCCCCAGACGAGATCTACCGCGTGGATCCCGACGACGGGCCGATCAGGAAACAGCTCGGCGAGAATGCCGAGCGCAATGCGATCCTTGGGGTCGTTGAACGTCGGCACGAGGACCGCGGCGTTGGAGATGTAAAAGTTGGCGTAGCTGGCGGGTAGGCGAACACCGTCAAAATAGAGCGGGGCGGGCATCGGAAGGTCGATCACTTCGATGCTCGCCCCTTTTTCCAGATGCATGCCCTGCAGGCGCTCGCGGTTCTCGGCCAGCGGCCGGTAATTCACGTCCTTGGGATCGTCCTCGCGACACAGGACGACCGTTCCGGGCTTTACGAAGCGGCACAGGTCATCCACGTGGCCGTGCGTATCGTCCCCCGCGATCCCATTGCCGAGCCAGAGCGTGTTCGTGATGCCGAGGGTATCGCGAAAGACGGTCTCGAGCTCCAGGCGGGACAACCCGGGATTCCGGGTCTGCACTTTCAGATCGAGCAGGCATTCTTCCGTGGTGAGCAGCGTGCCGCGGCCGTTCACGTCGATACTACCACCCTCGAGCACGATCTTTGCCTCGATCAGCGGCAGCTTGAAGTGTTTCGCCGCCCGCTCTGGGATCTTGTCGTCGTTCTTCCAGTCCTTGTACTTCGCCCAGGCATTGAAATGAAAGCGCACGATGGCCACTCCTTTTTCTCCGCGCACAAAGATCGGGCCGAAGTCGCGCGTCCAACCGCGGTTCGAGGGGAAACGGAGAAAGTCGACGCGGGCGAGATCGACCCCCGTCTTCTTGAGGATGCGGCTCGCCTGCGCCTGCTGGACCCGAGAGTTGACGAGAATGCGGACCACTTCGCCCGGCGCCAGCGCGCGGACGATTTCGCCGTAGACCCAGGCGATCGGCGGGAATTTCCCCGGCCAATCGGTGACGTTGTGCGGCCAGCCGATCCAGGTGGCCGCATGCGGCTCCCACTCGGCCGGCATGCGAAGGCGGTTAGTCAGTGAGGAATCGGTGCTCAATGCCGCCGTATGCGTCGGTGCGCCGGTCGCGCAGGAACGGCCAGTTGCGGCGGACTTCCTCGATCCGCGCCAGATCGACCTCGGCGAGCACGAGGGCCTCGTCCTCGGCCGCCTCGGCGACCACGACCCCGAACGGGTCGCAGACGAACGAGTGGCCCCAGAATTCGATCCCCGCGCCTTGACCGTCGAGCCGTTCCAAGCCGACGCGGTTCACCGCGGCGACCCAGCAACCGTTCGCGATCGCGTGACTACGCTGGATCGTTTTCCAGGCATCGAGCTGCTGCTCGCCGTATTTCTCTTTCTCCGCGGGGTGCCAGCCGATCGCGGTCGGGTAGAGCAGAATGTTCGCGCCTTGCAGCGCGGTGAGCCGGGCGCCCTCGGGATACCACTGATCCCAGCAGACCAGCGTGCCGATCGGACCGACCTTCGTATCGAACGCGCGAAAACCGAGATCACCCGGCGTGAAGTAGAACTTCTCGTAGTAGGACGGATCGTCGGGGATGTGCATCTTGCGGTAGATCCCCTTCATCTTCCCGTCGGCGTCGATGACCGCGGCCGTGTTGTGATACAACCCGGCAGCCCGGCGCTCGAACAGCGACGCAATGACGACGACGCCGTTTTCCTTCGCGATCTTGCCGAGCGTCTCGGTCGTCGGTCCGGGGACCGCCTCGGCCAGGTCGAAGAGCGCGTGATCTTCGCGCTGGCCGATGTACTGCGTGCGGAAGAGCTCAGGCAGGCAAACGAGCCCTGCCCCCTGCTGCGCGGCCTCGCGAATACGGGCGACGGCTTTCGCGAGGTTTGCTTCGGGATCGTCGCTCATACTCATCTGCACAAGCCCGATCTTGAACTTGTCCGGCATTTCCTTCATGCCGAACTATAACTCAGAAAGTCCTGCTCGCCGACAAGACGAATCCCAACCTCGCCACGTTTTCGGTCTCCTGCGATCCCGCCGTCGTCGGCGTGTAGCGGTAGAAGCGGCTCTCCGCGTCCGTCCCTACTACGGCGGCTCCGAGCGAGACGGCGCCAAACGGGCGCGTGAGGCCGATCTTGTAGTCTGCGTACGAGAGGGGGGCGTAGCTTCGGATATACTGACGGCCGTAGTGCAGCCCGAGACTCACGCCGACCGCGACATCAAGCGTGCCGGCGAGGTCGAGGTAGCCCGATCCCCTCGAAGAGCCGGTGCCGAGACAATTGGTCGTAGCCGCGCTGCCGTCGGCGCCGATCCCGCAGTAGCCGCCGATGGTGCCTGTTTTCATGCCGAACAGGTTCGTCAGAGCGTACGAGTACTTCGCGGTGAACTGATCGTATCGCACGCCGACGTACACTTCGGCCGTGTTGTAGCGGTCGCCGGGGTCGATGTTGTAGCGCGCGCGGGGATACCAGTAATACTGCATGCCGAAATCCAGGCCGACCTTGCCCGGCGTCCAGCGGTACCCGCCATACAGGTCCAACTCGAGCGATCCTCCATTCAAGAACTGATTGCCGCTTACGTTCGACCCCCAAGCGCCGGCGTACGCACCGATAGTCGATGCGTAGTCGACGCCCCCCTGAATCGCGGGCTGTGTGTAAGTCTGCGACAGCCCGCGAAACCGGTAGTCGCCCACGAGGGTGACGTTGCCCGAGAGCGTATGCGCTGACTGGGCCTGAACCGCCGGGAAGGCGACTACCGCCGCGACGGCCGAGGCGACGAACGCCCGCATCATACGCCTGGGGCCGGCGCGGGAGCCGGCGCTACGGCAAAGGCCTCCACGACCACGCTGCCGCCCAGCGGGCTGCCCGTGCCTGGGACCGTGCCCAGATCCGATCCGAAATACGCCTCTTCGCCATGCTGGCTCAAGTCGAGTCCCGCGCTCTCTTCGGGCACGTCCGCCCGCGCGCCGATCGTCACCTGCACGAGCTGCAGGATCCCAAGCGTGCCGAGGGCGGCGAAGGCGACCGTGGCCAGGACGGCGAGCAGCTGGACGCCCATCTGGCCGGCATTCCCCGCCAGGAGCCCGTCGCCGCCGGCCGGGTTCACGAGCTTCGTGGCGAACACCCCGGTGAGAAGCGCCCCTGCCATTCCGGCGAGCCCATGGCAGGAGAAGACATCGAGCGCGTCGTCGAGCTTGGTCCGCGACCGAATCTGGATGGCGGTATAGCTGACGCCCGCCGCCAGAACGCCGATCAGGAGCCCGGACAGCGGCTTCACGTAGCCCGCCGCCGGAGTGATGCCCACGAGGCCGACGACGAGTCCGGTGGCGGCGCCGACCGCCGTGATCTTGCCGGTGCGCATCAGGTCGAGCGCCGCCCAGGTGACGAGTGCGGCGGCAGCGGCGGTGTTGGTGTTGACGAACGCCAGCGCCGCCAGTCCGTTCGCTGCGAGCGCGGAGCCGGCATTGAAGCCGAACCAGCCGAACCAGAGCAGCCCCGCGCCGAGCAGCACGAGCGGGACGTTGTGGGGCGCAATCGGGACGCGGCGGTAGTCCCGCCGGGGCCCGAGGAACCATGCGGCGACGAGCGCCGACACACCGGCGCTGATGTGGACGACAGTACCGCCCGCGAAGTCCAGCGCTCCGCGCTGCAGCAGCCAACCGCCGGAGCCCCACACCCAGTGCGCCAGCGGGTCATAGATCAGCGTCGCCCACAGGACGAGGAACACGATGTAACCCCGGAAACGCATCCGCTCCACGATCGCGCCCGAGATGAGGGCGGGGGTAATGATCGCGAACATCCCCTGGAACATCGCGTGGGCCTGCAGCGGGATCGTTGCCGAATACGTCGCATTGGGCTCGAGCCCAACGTTGTTCAGGCCGAGCCATGAGAGGCCACCCAACCATCCGTTGCCGGGACTGAACGCGATCGAGTATCCGACCAGCATCCACTGTACGCCGATCACGCCGAGCGCGACGACGCTCATCATCATGGTGTTGAGGGCGTTCTTGGGGCGCACCAGGCCGCCGTAGAAGAACGCGAGGCCAACGGTCATCAAGAGCACGAGCGCGCTCGAGATGAGGACCCAACTGGTATCACCCGCGGAAAGAGTGGCTTGCGTCATGCTGCGGCACCTCCCATGCCGGCCGCGTTGATGGCCGCGCGTTGAACCTCGTCGGCGTTGACTGCCGTCAGGGCGGCATTGTCTACCTCGCCCGTACGGATGCGGACCACCCGCTCGATCGGTTGCACGAAAATCTTCCCGTCGCCCACCTCGCCCGTCCGCGCCGCCGAGAGAATGGCCTGCACACACGGTTCGACGAACGGTTCAGAACACACCATTTCGATTTTGACTTTCTCGTGGAACTCCATGACGAGCGCCGTCCCTCGATATTGCTCGAACCGCTCGTGCTCACCGCCGTGTCCGCTGACACGGCTCAGTGTTATGCCGGTGATCCCGGCGCGAAACAGTGCCGTTTTGACCTCGGGGACGCGGTCGGGGCGAACGATGGTCGTGATCAGCTTCACGTTGGGCTCCCAGTCGATTGCAGGTTGGCCACCGGCTCGATCGCTGCGGGCGCAGCAATAGCCGCTGGTGGCGGGGGCGGGGGGGGCGCCACTTTCTTGAACCGCCCGCGATACGATTCCCACGCGTCCAGGATGGCGCGGGCGCGGGCACTCCCGGTCTTGTGGAACTGTTGCTGAACGAGTTTGCGCAGCACACGCTCGTCCATCGAGTTCAGGCCGCTGACTCCAACCATCTCCAGGTTGCAGTACGATTCGAGCAGGCCGCGCTCATCGAGGACGTAGGCGATGCCGTTCGACATTCCGGCCGCAAAGTTCCTCCCGACCGGTCCCAGCACGACGACCACGCCGCCGGTCATGTACTCGCAGCAGTGGTCGCCCGCGCCTTCGATCACGGCGACGGCACCGGAGTTCCGCACCCCGAAGCGGTCGCCCGCGCTGCCGGCCGCAAACAGCCGTCCGGACGTCGCGCCGTACAACGCGGTGTTCCCGATCAGCACCCCGGTCGCATACCCGGCGCCGCGGAATGGCCGGATCACGATTTCGCCGCCGCACAGACCTTTGCCGACGTGGTCGTTCGCCTCGCCTTCGAGTTGCAGATGCATGCGAGGCAGCGTGAACGCGCCGAAGCTCTGGCCGGCGCTCCCCCGGAACCGCAGCCGTAGCGGCTGTCCCGGTCCGGCGCCGCCGTGCGCCCGCGCGAGATCCCCCGCGATGCGCGCGCCGACGGTCAGGTGATGATTCCCGATCGTGAAAACGCGAGGACCCTCTCCCGAGCCGTTGTGCGACAGAATCTCGGCGTCCAGCGACACGAGACCGGGACGCAGGTTCCGGGCGATCATGCGGCGGCGCGGCTCCGATGTGCTCGCGGGTGCCGCCAGCAGCAGCGAGAGATCCAGCAGGCTCGCGCGCGGCGTTTCGGGCCGATCGATCCGCCGCAGCAGCTCGACCCGGCCGATCAGGTCGTCCATCCGGCGCACGCCGAGGGTCGCCATGATGCGGCGCGCTTCTTCGGCGATGAATGTGAAGTAGGCGATGACCTGTTCGGGCGTGCCGCGGAACTTGGCGCGCAGATCAGCGCGCTGCGTGGCGATTCCGGTCGGGCACGTATTCAAGTGACACTGGCGCGCCATCGCGCAGCCGAGTGCGACGACCGCGGCCGTCCCGAACCCAAACGATTCCGCCCCGAGCAGCGCGGCGATGACGACGTCCCGCCCGGTGCGCAGCCCGCCGTCCGTGCGCACTTCGATGCGGTCCCGCAGCTTGTTGCGCATGAGAATCGCCTGCGTCTCGGCGAGCCCCAATTCCCACGGCGACCCGGCGTGCTTGATCGACGACAAGGGTGACGCGCCGGTCCCGCCGTTGTGCCCCGAGATGAGCACGTAATCGGCGTACGCTTTCGCGACGCCGGCCGCGACGGTCCCGACACCCGCTTCCGCGACGAGCTTGACGCCCACGCGCGCGGCCGGGTTCACCTGCTTGAGATCGTGGATCAGCTGCGCCAGATCCTCGATCGAATAGATGTCGTGATGGGGCGGCGGTGAGATCAGCGGGATGCCCACCACTGCATGCCGGAGTCGCGCGATGAGATCGGTGACTTTGTGTCCCGGTAGCTGGCCGCCTTCGCCGGGCTTCGAGCCCTGCGCGATCTTGATCTCGAGCTCGTCCGCCCGAACGAGGTACGCCGTCGTCACGCCGAAGCGGCCGGACGCGACCTGCTTGATCCGGTTGTCGGATCGGTCGCCCGTTCCCTCGGCTGGCGTTACCCAGGTCGCCGGGTCTTCTCCGCCCTCCCCCGAATTCGACCGTGCGTGCATCCGGTTCATCGCGATGGCAAGCGTGGCGTGCGCTTCCGGCGACAGCGCCCCGAGCGACATCGCACTGGAGATGAATCTCCTGCGGATGGCTTCGGCCGGCTCGACTGCTTCGAGCGGCACGGGCGTCTGTTCGCAGAAGTCGAGCAGGTCGCGCGGACCGGCTGCTGCGCGGGCCCGCACGCCATCGGCGAAGCCTGCGTACTCGCCGTGTTGCAACGCGCGCACCAGCGGGGGCGACCAGCCGTGGTCTTCGCCGTCGCGGCGATAGCGAACGCGGCCGTGGTCAGGGAGCGCACCAACGCTGTGATGGCGCGTCAGCACATCCTCGGCGATCTCCTTGAAGCCGATACCACCGATTACCGACGCGGTGCCGGTGAAGCACCGGTCGATGACTTCGGGACCGAGCCCGATCGCCTCGAAGATCTGGGCGCCGGCGTACGACTGGAGCGTCGAGATCCCCATCTTGGAGAGGATCTTGAGCAGCCCCTTCTCGGCGGCACTGCGGTACTTGTCGGCCGATGACTCCTTGTCCCGGAGGCATTGCAAGGCGAGCCAGGGGTGCACCGCTTCGGCGCCGTAGCCGAAGAGCGCGGCCAGGTGATGCACATCCCAGGCGTCTCCCGCTTCAGCGACGAGGCCGACGCGGACACGCTGTTTGGTTTGGACGAGACGCTGGTGCACCGCTCCGATCGCGAGCAGCATCGGGATCGGCGCGCGCGTCTTGTCCGCGTCGCGGTCGCTGATGACGAGGATCGTGACGCCTCCACCACGACGCACGGCGGCCACCGCGTCCCGAGCGAGGTTTTCCAGCGCGCGCTCCAGCTCCGCGGGCCCGGCCGCGGCCTCCCACACCGCGCTGAGCGTCGTGATCTCCGAGCCGCCGGCGCGCCGCAGCGCGGCCATTTCCTCCGCCAGCAGCACCGGGTGCTCAATGCGCAGCAGCGTACGGCCTCCGGGCCGCTGTGCGAGCAGCGAGCCGCGGCGGCCGAGGTACATCACCAGCGACATCACCAGCTCTTCGCGAAGCGGATCGATGGCCGGGTTGGTGACCTGGGCGAAGCGTTGGCGCACGTACGCGTAAAGGCTTTGCGGCACCTTCGACAACGGCGCGATGGGCGTGTCGTCGCCCATGCTCCAGATCGCATCGCGGCCCTCTGCAGCCATGGGCGCGATGACGTAGCGCAGGTCCTCATGGCTGTAACCAAAGGCGCGCTGGCGAGCGGCGAGCTCCTCGGCGGGAAGGGCCGGTCCGAGCGCCGAGACCTCCGCGGGGAGCTGGCGTAGCACCCGCGTGCTCCAACGCCGGTACGGACAGCGCTGCGCGACTTCCAACTTGGCGTCGGCGCTGCGCAGGACGACGTTGCGGAGGGTGTCGACCACGAGCAGCTCGCCGGGGCCAAGCCGGCCGGACTCCACGACGTCCGCGGGATCGAGGTCGACCACGCCGACTTCCGAGGCCGCGACGACCACGTTGTCGCGCGTCACCTTGTAGCGGCAGGGCCGGAGCCCGTTGCGGTCGAGCGCCGAGCCGGCGACAACGCCGTCGCTGAACGCGAGTGCCGCCGGCCCGTCCCACGGCTCCGTCAGCCCCGCGTGATACTCGTAGAAGCTCCGCAGCGCCGGAGGCATCTCGGGAATGCGCTCCCACGCTTCCGGCAGCAGCATCATGAGGGCGTGCACTGGATCGCGGCCCGAGCGGACCAGGAGCTCGAACGCGTTGTCGAGACTCGCGGAGTCGCTCCCCTCAGCCCAGATCACGGGCTTCAACTGCTCGACGTCCCGTTCCCACACCGGCGCGGCGAGCGCCGGTTCGCGCGCCAGCATCGCGTTGCGGTTTCCCCAGAGCGTATTGATCTCGCCGTTATGGGCAAGCAACCGGAACGGCTGGGCAAGCGGCCAGCTCGGCAGCGTGTTGGTCGAGTAACGCTGATGGAATACCGCGATGCCGGTTTCGAAGAGCGGCGAACGCAGGTCCGCGTAAAAGCCCGGCAGCTCAGTGCCGACGAGCAGCGCTTTGTAAACGACAGTCCGGCACGAGAGCGAGCACACGAAAACGGGCAGCCCGGCGCTCGCGGCCCGCCGCTCGATCACGCGGCGCGCGAGGTAGAGACGCCGTTCCCACACCTGCGCATTCCCAGGACCGGACGGCGGACCCACGAAGACCTGTCGGATCGCGGGCTGGCTCGCCGCCGCGAGCGGGCCGAGGACGGTGTCATCGACGGGGACGACCCGCCAACCGAGCACCGACATGCCGAGCCCCACGAGCACGGTCTCAATCAGGTCGATGGCGGCATCACGGGCACCAGCGGACTGCGGCAGGAAAAACATGCCGAGCGCCACGCGTTCCACCGGCCCGACGCCGAGCAGGCGGTGGGGGATTTGGGTCAGGACGCCGGCGCCGTCGCCGGACTTGTCGTTCGAGGCGGCGCCGCGGTGGGCGAGCCGGGCGACGGCGGTGAGAGCCATCGACAAGATGTCGTTGGTGCGATCGCCGTCGGCGCGCGCGACGAAGCCGACGCCGCAGGCGTCACGCTCGCGCCAGGGATCGAGCAAACGAAAAGCCCGCTCTGCTGAGGGAGCGGGCTGGCTGGGTTCGCGCTTTCTTATCACGCTATCGTGCCCCGCCGCTCCCTCGAGAGGGTCCGCCGTTAATGTTCGGCATATTCGTCAGCAGCAGGGCAATCGTATGTTTATGCATTGTTGAGGATAAATATACGCACGTGTTCTAAACGTGCAAGAGGGGGGTCAACCGACGAGGATTGGTTCGACTGGCTGGCTGTAGCGGTAGGTTTTGCCCGCGTAGTTCCGGAGAACGACTTCCTTATCCGTCAGTTTGACGACGTACTCGGGAAGGAGCGGGATCTTGCCGCCGCCACCCGGAGCGTCGATCACGAAGTGCGGCACCGCCAGGCCTGAGGTCCAGCCCCGCAGCGCCTGGATGATCTCCAGCCCCTTCTGGACGGTGGTCCGGAAATGTTCGGCGCCCGCAACCTGGTCGCACATATAGATGTAGTAGGGCCGCACCCGCGCGGCGAGCAGCCGCTGCATCAACAGCTTCATGACTTCCGGATCGTCGTTCACGCCCTTGAGCAGCACCGTCTGACATCCCAGCGGGATCCCCGCGTCGGCCAGCATCCCAAGCGCCTGGACCGCGGCGGGCGTCAGCTCGTCGGGGTGATTGAAATGCGTGTTGATGTAGAGCGGGTGGTACTGCTTGAGGATGGCGCACAGCTCCGGCGTCACCCGCTCGGGGAGGTGGCAGGGGATCCGGCTGCCGATCCGCAGAACCTCCAGATGGGGAATCGCTCGCAGCCGCTTGCAGATCTCGTCGATGCGGCGGTCCGAGAGGAGGAGGGGATCGCCGCCCGACATGATGACGTCGCGGATTTCCCGATGCTCCTCGAGGTAGTGGAACGCCGATTCGAGCTGTGCCATCGGGATCTTCTCGGGGTCGCCGACCTTGCGCCGGCGGGTGCAGAAGCGGCAGTAGGACGCGCACACCGGGGACACGAGAAACAGCGCGCGATCCGGATAGCGGTGCGTGATGTTGGGGACCGGCGAGTTTGCGTCTTCCGCCAGCGAATCCACCAGCCCATCGTGGATTTCCAGCTCTTGCACGGTCGGAACGTACTGCAGCCAGATCGGATCGCCGGGCGATTTGATCAAATCCACCATCGCCGGGGAAATGCGGAATTCAAAATTCTCGGCTGCCTGCCGGAGACGGGCGATGTCCCCGACGTGCTCGGCACCGAAACGAGCGGCCAACGCGTCCAGCGAGGCGATGCTTTTCCTACGGAGCAGCTCTTGCCAGGTCTCCAGTAGTCAGATCCTTGGTATAGATCACCAGGTCGTCACCCGGCGCGTAGTACGCCGGGATGGTCGCGGTCCTGGTGTAGCCGCGTGCTTCGTAAAACCGGCGCGTGGCTGTGTAATCGGCGCGCGAGCTGGTCTCAACCACAATCAATCGTGCGTCGTGCGTCGTGAGTCGTTGCTCCACCTCGGCGAGCAGCTGGGTGCCAATCCCTCGCCCCTGGTGCTCGCGGCTCACGACGATCCAGTAAAGATCGTGCGTTGCTTCCGTACCCGGCGTCGGCCCCCAGCAGGCGTAGCCGACCAGTCGATCGGCTTCGAACGCGCCGACGAACTGATAGTCGCCGTCACCGGCCAGGCTCTCGTCAAGCAGCTCGACCGCGGTGGCGACCTCCTCCTCACGGAAGAGACCCGTCGCCCGCGTCAGCTGCTCAAGCCGTGCGCGGTGCGCGCGCCCGACGGGGCGCAGCGAGCAGCTCACGCGCGGCCTTCGTTCCCTGGGCCTCTCGCAGCGCGATCTCGGCGATGCGGCGGATCAGCTCCGAGTAGTCCCATCCCGCGGCCTTCGCCATGCGCGATAGACCCGCCTCGTCGGTCAGATCGGGATTGGGATTCACTTCCAGGATCCATGGGCGGCCGGCGTCGTCGACCCGCAGGTCGACACGGCCGTATCCCTTTCCTTGCATCGCGCGCCACGCGGTCTCCGCGAGCCGGCACAGCCGATCGACGAGACGCTGCGGGATCTGGGCGGGGCATACCGGACGGCTGCCGAGATCCTCGGGAGATCCGACGTGCCACTTGGCGGCATACGTGAGGATCGGCCACGTGCCTTCGGGCATCGTACTGAAATCGATCTCGGCGACGGGAAGCGTGCGATCGCCGACGATCCCGACGTTGAACTCGCGGCCGGCGATGTACTGCTGCACCAGCACCTCGTCGAACTGCTCTGTCATCGCGGCGATCCGCGCCTTGAGGTTTTTCCGATCGGTGACGACCGATTGCCGGTCCAGGCCCGCGCTGGCGTCCTCGGCGGCCGGCTTCACGATGGCCGGCAATGGGAAGTCGTCCTCGATTTTTCCCTGGGCGATGGTCCAGCGCGGCACCGGCAGGCCGGCGCGCTCGAGCAGCGTGTTGGCGACGGCTTTGCGGCGGCACGCGGATGTCGTCCACGGACCGCAGCCGGTGTAGGCGATGCCGGCCAACTCCAGCGTGCCGACGACGTGATCCTCCCACTGCGCGACGCCGCGCACGCCTTCGCACAGGTTGAAGACGAGGTCGGCTCGGCGGCAGACATTGAACCAGCGCATGTCGTGCCGGACGGGAACCCGCTGCACCTGATGATTGAAGGAGACGAAGATGCGGGCGATGTCGTCGACCGCCTCCATCACCCCGGCGATGTCCTCGGCGGTCCAGTCATCGGCACCGGGGTCGTAGAGGATGACGACCCTCACGCGGACATCGCGGTCGGGGCGGGGGCGGCTTGGGGCTCGGCATGCTCCGCCCCTACCTCGGACCCGGTTATGCGCCGCCAGGCGATCCGGACGACCTCCTGGATGAGCCCATCGTACGTAAACCCCGCGACCCGCGCAGCCTTCGGAAAACAGGAATTCATCGCCGGATCGGGAATGATGCCGGGAAGGGGATTCAGCTCGACCACGTTGGGCACGCCGAAGCGGTCGACGCGCACGTCGATCCGGCACCAGTCGCGGCAGCCCAGGGCGCGATAGGCGTCGAGCGCCACGCGCTCGGTCTCGCGGCACAGCGATGCCGAAACGCCGGTCGGCGGGCACTGGAAGATGGCGAGCGGATGTTCGCGCGTGTCCCAGATCCACTTCGCCTCGTAGCCGTACACGGGTGGGGCGCCGGGAGGTAGCGTGGCGAAATCGAATCCGACGATGGGGAGGCAACGCACGTCGCCGTTGTTGCCGAGTATCGCGACGGTGAACTCCGGTCCCGGGAGATAGGTCTCGACGAGCACCGGCTGCGCGTAGCGCTCCAAGAGGAAAGGCACGCGCTCCGCGAGCTGCGCGGACGTCTCACATAAGTTGTTGACGAATATGCCCTTACCAGATCCTTCGGCGACCGGTTTGACGAACAACGGAAACGGCAGCGGCATGCGCTCGAGGTCGGTGACGCGCTCGATCACGCGAAACGGCGCGGTCGGTACTCCGCGATACGCGAGGATCTCTTTCGTGCGTCCCTTGTGCAGCGTCAGCGCGAGCGTGAGCGGGTCGGAGCCGGTGTACGGAATGTTCAGGTACTCGCACAACGCGGGGACGTGCGACTCGCGGCAGGGACCGTGCAGTCCCTCCGCCATGTTGAACACGATGTCGGGACGCGCGAGCGAGAGGTTTTGCGGAAAGCATTCGTCGGCTTCGAGACGGATAACGTTGCCGAAAAGACTCAGAGCCTGATCGACCGCGTCGATGGTGGACGGGTCGTCCCATTCTGCGTAGGCATCCGACGAGGGCGTCACGTCGGGTTTCTCGTTGTAGGCGAGACCTATTCGCATGCTGAAAAACAGAATACGAAATGCTCGCGGGATGCGCAAGAGAGAACCACGTCGAAACAAGTCGTCGACAAAAAGTCGCCCGACTAAACTTTGTGGTAGGTGACGCGCGCGGCCTCGCCCTTGTCGTCGGCGGCGTAGATCTCGAAATCGGAGAAGAGCGCGCCCGCTTCTTTCTGCAGCAGACGCAACACCGTCACAGCCATGCGCCGAATTTCGAGCTCGGCGCCCTCGCCGCAGCGCAGCTCGAGCATCGTGCGCCACGCGCGCGCGTTCCCTGAGACGACGATCTTCACCTCGGTCGCGTTCGGCAGCACGCTGCGCGCCGCTTCGCGGGCCATTTTGCGGCGGTGCACCTTGTCGGTGATCCACTCGTAACGCTGCATCAGACCTTCGACCGCGCGCACGTACGCCGCCTGCGCCTCGGCGACCTGTTGCTGCCATTCCTCCTCGAGTCGCGCGTCGCCAGCGACGGCGGGCGGCATGACGAAGGCGGCGTGTGACTCGTCGACGTAGCGCTGCGAGATCTGCGAATACCCGAACCCCGCCCGGTGCCGCACCAGCTCGTGGGAGCAGGAACGCGAGATCCCCTCGATCAGCAGCACGTAGACGGCGTGCTCCAGCACCGACCCGTGGCCCTGCTTCTTGATGTTCTCGAGGTAGTCGGCGGTGGTGCGGTTCACGGGGTTGTGCTGGCTCATGTAGCACAACCGGCCCGCGTATTCGGCGAGACGCTCGCCATCGCTCGCCTCACCGCGCCACTGCACCGCGAGGTGTTCCGGTTCGAGAAACTGCGGGCGGGCGATCAGCGTGACGCGAGGGTCACGGAAGACTTCCATCGGTGCTAGTGTGCCAGCTCGAGTTTCGGTGTGGCCCATGCGGCGCTGCGCTCCACTTCTCGTAGTCGCGTTGCGATGTCTTCGGGAATGTCCGCGGCACCGGCACCGACCTTCAGTGCGGCCACGGGCGACCAATCGGTCGCGGGAATGATAACACCCTGGTTCAAGATGGACAGCGGGTCGTAGGCGCGCTTTACGTCGCGAAACAGCTGCAGCACCTCCGGGCCGTAGAAGCGCTCCAGAATTCCCGCGCGCAGCCGGCCGACGCCGTGTTCGCCCGACGGAACGCCGCGCAGACGAAGCAGGAGTTCGGTGACTTCGTCGAACAGCCCGCGCAACGACTCGCGCCAACCGTCGCGCGTCGTATCGGGAAGCGCGTTGACATGGACGTGGCCGTCGCCCGCGTGCCCGAAGATCGCGACCGGAATGTCGCGACGATCCGCCGCCGCCCTCAGTCCGGCGACATATGCGCCCAGCGCGTCGAGTGGCACGCAGCCGTCTTCGATGAGCTGCAGCGACCGCTGCGTGAGAGGCAGCCGGGCCAGGGCGGGGGACGCCTCGCGGCGCACACTCCACAGCCGCTCGAGCCCCGCACGATTGATCGCCGTCTCTACGTGCGTCACCGCCTGCTTGAGGCCGCGCACCGCGTCGCCCACGACGCCGCGCGCGGCGGCCGCCGTTTCGCGCTCGAATTCGACGAGCAGGAGGCAGGCGACTTTCGGCGCCTCCGGGACGAACTGCAGCAGGGACTCATCCAGCAGCTCGATCTCGTCGCCCGACTCGGCGAACCGATCGAGCGCGTAGCCCGAGGAGTTCTTGCGCGTCTTGGGGAAGTGATCGATTATCAGTCGTCGGTCGTCGGCCGACAGCGCAAACCGTTCCCCGTTCCCCATTCCCCGTCTCACGGTTCTCACAGCGCCGTCCGCGCCAACGATCTCGAGCGCCTCGATCCAGGGTCGCACACTGCCGTATCTCACCGTCCGCGGGCCGGCCGCGTTGGTGGCGACCATCCCGCCGCTCGTCGCAAAGGCGCCGGACGATGGATCCGGGGGGAGTCGCAGCCCGTAGGGTTTGGCGGCGTCGTTCACTTCGGCCCAGGTGACGGAGGCGCCCGCTCGGGCGCGGCGGCTATGGGGATCGACGACGAGGTCGGAGAAACCGGTGCTGAGGTCCACGATGACGCCATTCCCGACGTTACCGCCCGGCATCCCGCTTCCCGCGCCGCGGGGGATCAGTGCCACGTTCGACTCTCTCGCCTGGCGCACGAGAGCAACGACGTCGTCCTGGTTCTCCGGAATCGCGACCGCGGCTGGCAGAATGCGGTAGATGCCCGCACCCTCGGCGTACGCCGCGCGGACACGAGCGTCGGTGACTAACACTCTCCAAACTTGACACGGGGGAAGCACAACGTGAAGCTTCGTTTTCCGATGGCTGCCCCACAGACTGCGACACCCCCACCATCGAGCGCGTCTGCCCCCCGTGCTCAGCTGATCCACATCGAAGTGGATCGGCGGCTTGGTCACGAATGGGACGAGTGGAACGGCCGCCCTCTGCCCCGTGGCGGCGACTTTTCGGCGGCCCCCGGACTCTTCTTCCGCTTTGCCGCGCTCACAATCGCCACCGCAACCGGCGCCGTCGCTCTTCTTCTTTATCTGATCGGGCCGCGGCTGGGTACGCTCTCGCCGCTGGTACCCAGGATCCTGTGGTTGGTCCTCGCGCTCTTCGCGGCGCTACAGTGGCTGTATCTGGGCGTGCTGGCCGCGTCTTTTTACACCGGCCGGAACCTGCTGCCCGAGCGCGTACTCGAGCGCGGTCCCTACCTGCAGCTCATGAATTACACCTCACTGGTCGCGCGCGGCGTCGGGAAGCGCGACTGGGTGGAACATGCGGCCATCGACATCTACAACACGCTCGCGCAGCGGCGCGGCCGCAGGGTCGGGAAAGGCGAGTTGCTGGTGCTGATCCCTCGCTGTCTCTCGAAACAGGCGCTCGACGGCGTGCTCGAGATCGCGGGGCGCTACGAGGTGCCGGTCTTCGTCGCGACCCGCGGCCAGCTCGCGCGCCGCGTCATCCGGGAGCGTCGACCCCGGGCCGTCGTGGCCGTGGCCTGCGAGCGCGACATGATGACCGGGCTGCGCGACGTCGCCGGCAAGCTCCCAGTGCTCGGCCTGACGATGCAGCTGCCCAACGGACCGTGCCGCGATGCGTCTATCGATCTGGGACAGATGGAGCAATGGGTCCAGGGGCTCGTTGCCGAAGCGCCAGCCCGAGAACACACCAAGCGGTAAAGGCGACCCACTCGGCGGCCGTAAAGCTGCCCGGTACACGCGGCACCACTTTCATCACGATAATCGCGACGCTCACGACCGCGCCGACCGCGGCGATCGTCACGCCGTCCCGCATGCCGCCACGGCGCGCGAGGGCGATAAAGGCGAGACAGGACGCGCACCATCCGATTGCGCCAACCGCCGCGCCCACTTCGCTGATCGGAACGAGCACAGCGTCGCCGAGGAATGTGCCCGCGCCCGTGAGCGCCGTGACCAGCGCGATCGCGCTGGCGGGGGTGCCATATCGCGGGTTGACCGCCCCGAGCGATGGATGCACGAGGCTGCGGCGCCCCAGCGCGTAGAGGAGGCGGGTCGCGGCGACGAAGTTGCCGTTGAACACCTTGAAGAGCGACAACAGCGCGCCGGCCAGAATCAACCGCGCGATCCACGGTGAGCCGAACGCGCGCGCGAACGCCGTCTCTGTTCCGAGATGCTGGGACACCAGGTCGGACCACGGATACACCCACGCGACGACACCGACGACCAGCACGTAGAACAGTCCGCCCGCAACCATCGCGACCGTGATCATCCGGCTCAGCACGTGGGGGGCGAGATCGACGCGGGCTTCCTCGGAAGCTTTGGGGATCGACTCGAAGCCGGTCATGAAGTACGGGACGATCTGGAGAACCAACAGCACCGACACAAAGGCGCCGGATGAGGCGAACAACGGTTGGACGTTGGCCGGATTGCCGCGCCCGAACCCGAGCACGACGAATACCGCGAAGCAGGCGAGCAGCCCCAACGTCGTGACATCCTGAAAACGCCCGCTCGTGCGGATGCCGCGGTAATTGATGACGCCGATGACCGCCGTGAGTCCCAACCCAGCGAGCAGCCTGGGGAGCGTGATCGCTTTTCCGGCCACCGCGTACAGCGGGAAGTCATTCATCGCGGGGACGATCCTGGCCAGCAGATTGCCGATCGCGACCGCTTCCCACGGGCAGACGATCGCGTAGGCGAGCACCATCATCCAGCCGGCCGCGAAGCTCACGGGCCGTGGAAACGCGCGCTCGGTGTAGGCGATTTCCGCGCCGGCGTCCGGGATTGCGCGCACCAGCCGGCCGTACGTCAGGGCGATCGGGAGGAGCAGGAGCGCGCCGCCCAGGAAGCCGAGCATGGCGCCACCGGGTCCGCCGCGGCCTAGCCAGTCGTCCATGATGACCAGCCAACCCACGCCCACCATGCTGCCGAAACCGAATGTGAAGTACTCGAGGGCGCCGAGGCTCTGCCGGAGGCTAGTAGGTCGTGACTCCAAGCTTGTCCTTTAACACGGCGAGAAGCTGCTGCGCGCGGAGCTGACCGGGCGAGCCGGGCGGCGCGGCGCGCTCGAGATCTCGTCGCGTGCGCGACGGGTCTTCAAAAGGGCGATAGACCGCTTCAATCGTCACGCGCGCCTTGCCGGGCACATCGGGATCGGCCCAGAGCCGCAGGCGATAGGTACCGGCGAATTCGCCCGTTTCGAGGAATGCATCGAGCACGCTCACGAAATGCACGGGAACCCTATCGGCGCGGAGTAAGGAATCCGCCACGGCAGTGAGGCGTGTGGGGGGTGCATTGATCACCGCGCGCAGGGCTTCAGGCAGTGGAGCGAACGACGGGCGTGTCGTGGCCGGCGTGCATGCTCCGAGCACCAGGACGAATGCCCACGCTCGATGCACAGCGCACGACCCACGCATCAATGCGAGTGTGGCGGCGTGCCCGGCGGGTGAGTGTGCGGTGCCGTGGTCTTGGTGGTGTCGGTCTTGGTGCTGTCCATCGTTCCGTGCTCGTGCTCCTCACCGGGCTGATGCTCGTGTCCTTCCGCCCGATTTTCGATTTCGGCCTGGAGCACCTTGGACGGAATGCCGGCCGCGTGCTGGAACACGAGCCTGCCGCCGAGCACACCGGTCCAGACCAATCCGAGGAGTCCCACGATGCTCAGCATGCGTGTGTACGCGAGCTCCTGCGCCGGCATCTGAAAACGCCGGAACAGACGCCAGGCGAGCACGACCGTAAACACCGCCATCGTCAGCAGCGCCATGTGCTCGTGTTTTTCCATGATTTCGTGAATCGCTTCACCATGCTCGATGGTGTTCGACGCGACTTTTCCGGCGACGACCGCCGCCCATCCGCCGATCACGCCGGCCCAAAGCGTCCAGATGCTCGCCCACATGAGCGATTCACGCTTCGTCACGGCCGCAGCGATATCGAACAATACCGCGACGAAGAGCAGTGCCGCGGGAAGATCGTTGAGAACCGCGTGCCAGCGCGCAGCGTCGTAGCCGAACATTAGAGCCCCAGGTTACTGACGGTGGGTGGGTTGGACGAGTAATCGTAGAAGCCCTTGCCGGATTTTCTGCCGTACATCCCCGCGAGCACCATGCGCTTGAGCAACGGCGGCGGTGCGTACCGTGCCTCGCGGTACTCCTTGAACATGATCTCGGCGATGTGGTGCGTCGTGTCGATGCCGACGAGATCGAGCAGCGTCAGCGGACCCATCGGGTAGCCGCAGCCGAGCTGCATCGCCTTGTCGATGTCGGGCACGGTGCCCACGCCACGCTCGACGGCGCGGATCGCGTCGAGCAGATAGGGAACGAGCAACAGATTCACGATGAAGCCGGAGTTGTCCTTGGCGGCGACGGGCTCCTTGCCCAGCGAAGCCGCGAACGCAAAGGCGCGCTTGAAGCTCTGCTCGGACGTCGTGATGGTGCGGACGACCTCCACGAGCACCATCAGCGGCACTGGATTGAAGAAGTGCAGCCCCACGAAGCGGTCGGCGCGCTTCGTGGCGCCGGCCATTTCCGCGATCGTCAGGCTCGACGTGTTGGAGGCGAAGATCGTCCCGGCGGCGCACAAGCCGTCGAGCTCCTGGAAGAGCGCGTTCTTGAGCGCCAGGTCCTCGGTGATCGCTTCGATCACGATGTCCACTTTACCGAGGTCCGCGACGACGGTCGTGAACGTCAGCCGCTTGAGCGCGGCGTCACGATCGGCGGGCTGGAGCTTGCCCTTTTCGACCAGCTTGGCGAGCGACTTCTCGATACCGGCACGGCCCCGCTCGAGGATCTCCTTGGAGACGTCGCGCACGATCGTCTCGTATCCTGCCGTCGCCGCGACCTGGGCGATGCCGCTGCCCATCAAGCCGCAGCCGAGCACTCCGACGCGCTGGATGTCCGCCAATTCCTCAGCTCCGGGTTTTGGGCTTCGCGGGGGGGGGAGTCTCGAATGCCTTGCGTACCTCTTCGGCGATTCGGGCGAAGGTCTGCGACGCTCCCGGCAAGATG
>WNFA01001448.1_pt1 | contig 20101 bp, 23 predicted proteins | sample 5400481 | NCBI WGS metagenome assembly WNFA01 (sample SAMN13153340, study PRJNA577476) | soil metagenome | isolation source: 120 cm saprolite under Douglas fir tree site 2 hole 1 replicate 2 | place: USA:California | collected 2015-04-18
AAAAGCAGCAAAAAATCGATGGCGATGCTGCGGCGCGAATTCGCGTATATCCGGCATGGCACGTTGTCCTGGTTCCTCAATTTTGATGTCGTCACCGGGCACGTCATCGAACCCTCCTGAAGGTCGCGGGAGAACCTCGTTACACAACTCGTGGGGGGAACCAGTCCAAGAGGTATCGTGAGCGAGCACACCGCCTCACGAAGAAGGTAACCCGAAGCTTCTTTACACAGAGGCTACTGTCTGGTAGACCACTACTCGTACAGTGTTCAACGGAGGACTGCTGCGACAATCTTCTCTTCTTACAAGAGACTATCCTTTACAAATGCTTGTAGCAATGCTATAAATGCGTCTGTAGCGTGCATGAAACCTTTTTTGGAGGAGAACGATATGACGCCAATTACCGATGAGTATATGCGGCAGATGCTGTCCACGACCAGGACGTATTGCATGGTTATTTTGAAGGCTGGACCAAATAGACATGAGGATGGAGTCGAAAAAATCATTTGGGAACATGGACGAAGAAATTTTGCCCTCCGGGCAGACGGAGTGTTATCTATTGTGTGTCCGATCTCTGATGAAAGTAATGTCGCAGGTGTGGGAATTTTTAATGCTCCTGTCGAAGAAGTAAAAAAGATCATGGATGAGGATCCTGCTGTAAAAGCAGGAGTTCTGGTCTATGAAGTTCATGCTTGTCGAAGTTTTCCTGGAGATAGCTTACCAAGGGAATAAGACTGGCCTTACTTCATCTCAGGGCCGCGCGGCAAGGTAAAGCTTAAGTATTATTGCAAATCGCCAAACAACCTCAGCGAGCAAATAAGCTGCGGCTCCTGCTCAAATATGGTCACTTTTCTTAGCGCTTCCTTTAGGCCATATCGTCAGGTGACAGAAAAGATCTCGTCCCACCGTGTCGTATAGCGTGGTGATCTTCTCTCTTGTCGCATCTGCCAGGCATGGGTCCTCTTGTCGCATCTGCCAGGCATGGGTCAGTCCTTGCGCTCCAAAGAGGATGGTATCTTGCCCCAAGAGCCTATTGATGCGATCAACCGCCCTCATCAGCCGGGCTTTCTTGTCATGTTGCGTTAGGGAGAAATCGCCAAACAGATCGAACTGGATATGCTCTGCTGGCGTGATCCTGGTGAGATACACTCCTGCTTTCCGGTACTTGTACCCAGGCTTATAGATTTTTCTCAGGAGTGTCAGCGCATAGCCAATCAACTCCGGGGTGAAAGCGGTGGGGAAGACGATAGATCGCGCTGCGCTCTTGGCATACTGCGGAGTATCTTTTTGAAAATAGTTGGTGTGGATAAACACACTGATGCAGCCAGCAACGGACTCCTGGCTGCGTAATTTTTCTGCTGCGCGCGCGGCATACGTCGAGACCGCCTCTTCCAATTCCTTTAGATTTTCAATTGGCCTGCCAAAGGTCTTGGAACTCATGATGCCTTTCCTGGGCCTGGGTTTGGTTTCCAGGGGGATACAGGAGATGCCGCGTAGTTCCAACACTGTTCGCTCACCCACTACGGTCAGATGCTTGCGTATCCAGTATGGGTTGGCATACTTGAGGTGTTTGGCGGAAATAATCCCCTTCTCATGTAAGAAGCGAGCATACCTGGGGCCAATGCCCCAGACATCTTCAATACTGACGTTGGACAGAAACATGTCCATCTCAAACTCGGAACGAGATGTCAAGACCAATACACCCAGGTATTCAGGGTGCTTCTTGACGATTTCGGTGGCGATTTTACTGAGCGTCTTGGTTTCGCCAATCCCGACAGAAACGGGAATACCAACATGTTGCAGGACTTTTGCGCGTATCTCGTGTCCATAGGCGTGCAGGCGTTCTTGTTCAATATGAGCCAGATGTAAGAATGCCTCGTCGATTGAATACACTTCTACCTGTGGGGAGAAGGTTTGTAAGGTTGCCATGACCCGATCTGACATGTCGGCGTATAAGGCATAATTACTGCTGAACAGGACAATGTGATGCTTTTCAATGAGGTCTCGGCACTGGAACACGGGGGTTCCCATCTTAATCAGTGGCTTGACGTCATTGCTTCGTGCCACAACACAGCCGTCATTATTGGACAACACGATGACCGGATTGTTGTGAATGGCAGCAGAAAAACACCTCTCACAGGAGACATAGAAGTTATTTGCGTCAACTAAGGCGAAGATCGTGCCCATCTCAGGCCTGGTGGCGCAGGGAGAAGGTGAGTGGATGGATGACGCAGGTGACGATACCCCAAATGTGAAAGTCCGTCCTGGGGGTGATCTCAATGGGAGGATAGTCGGGGTTTTCTGCTTGTAAGATCAGAGAGCCTTCAACCATGCGAAGCCGCTTGATGGTAAATTCCTCATGCAGCCGTGCCACGACAATGCAGGTATCCCACGGGTCGAGCGCACGATCTACCACGACAATATCGCCGTCATGAATACCTGCGCCGCTCATGGAGTTGCCCGTGACCCGCGCGTAGAAGCTGGTGATAGGATGGAGTAGTAACAGGTCATTGAGATCAAGCCGCTTCTCAGCCCATTCTTCAGCAGGGGATGGGAAGCTGGCATTCAGTGGATGGGGAAAGACCGGCAAATTCATGGGAGAGACCTCCTTTCTGCGGACCAGGCAGAGTATGAAGTACAGGTAACAGGTTGTCCGTACCGACTGAAATGAGCAAAATATGAACAAATGTTCATATTGTTTCAAGGGAAGTATACACAACAAACGAGCAAGCTGTCAATGTTTTTTAGGACTTTTTTGGAAGGGAACGAAGGGTCGAGGACAAATGAGTGAGATAGAGCATCTTTTTTGCGTAGGTGAGTGCAAAAGATTGAAGCAGGCTATACAAAGCTCTCACGCCGCCTTGTCTCACAGCTTGTTGAAAAAAGGAGAAACGTTCGATCAAATTGCGTCTGCTAGCAATAACCTGAGCGTGAATGACGGGTTTATCGTCTGCTGGACTCATCCATTATGAGTTTTTTCAACAAGCTGCTCAATTGTGCAACATAGATGAGCTTATTGTATGTAAAGGCTTGCATTCCCTTCTCTGTCTCAGTAAGACGTTGCGCTTCAACGGGCTGAAAAATTCTGCGAATCACCTCTTATCAATAAACCCGACGATGAGATATAATTCTTTCAGTAGCTCGGAAGGTTGAATCGCTTGATGAGCTAGACAAAGCAATGTACAACGAGGGTGTAAAATATTTTGGATCTTCCGCACTTTCCGTGCTATTTCATGCAGCCTTCAAAACCCGTTGACGCAGAAGCGGCAAGCCGCCTCGGCCATACATGGAGCGCTTAAAAGACTTCAGCTTGTTGATTTTCCCTTCGACAGGTCCATTCCTGATGAACTTTGACAACCGAATCGGGTAATGACATACTGGAGAAGAACAAAACTTCTAAGAAGGACCATTCTTCTCCTATGAATCCCAAAGAGACCTATCGCTGGCAGGTGCAGCTCAGTGCCGAGCAACGGCGCGAGTTGCAAAACGCCCGCGATCACCATCCGAAACCGTATGTCCGAGAGCGCAGTGCCGCCCTCTTGCAGATGGCCGAGGGCAAGTCCCCTCATTGGGTCGCCACCCACGGAGTGCTCAAACCGAGAAAGCCCGATACGCTCTACCGCTGTGTCAACTGGTATCAGACCCAAGGGTTGGCGGGCTTGCTGGCCCATCAGCAGGGTGGTCCGGTGCGGAGGCGTCTTTGACCGCCGCGCAGAACTCATCGAGCGATTGCGTCGTGGACCCGTCCCCGCTGCTGCTGGCAAGCCAGCGGCCACGCGCTGGACGTTAGCGCGAGTCGCTGCCGCGTTGCCTTGGCTGGCGGGCTACTCGCTCAGTGGGGTCTGGAAGCTGCTGCGCGGCTCGGGTATCCGTCTGCGATCCGCACGAGTGCAAGCCTACAGCCCCGATCCCGACTACGAGCAGAAAGTCGAGCACTTGTGTGCGGTCTTGCGCGAGGCTTCCCATGCGCCTGGTGAGCGCGTGGTGGTGTTCGTGGACCAAATGGGCTACGGACGCTGGCCGCAAGCCGCGAGCGATTGGATGCCTGAGGCCCCCACACCAGTGCGGGTGGCAGAGCGCTTTGCCAGTAATGAACGCAAGTGGCGCTTGATGGGAGCGCTCAACGCGCAGACGGGACGAGTCGATACCTTAGACAACTACATCGTGGGTCGCAAACAGGTCATCCAGTTTCTGGGGCGCCTGAATGCGGCCTACCCGCAGGCCAGCCGCATCTCGGTCGTGCTCGATAACTGGTCGATCCATCAGCACCCTGACGTGCAAGAGGCTCTGCAGGCCCTGCCGCGCCTAGACCTGGTGTGGTTGCCGACGTATGCCCCATGGCTCAACCCGATTGAGAAGCTCTGGCGCTGGGTGCGGCAAGACGCGCTCTACCTGCATCGCGATGCAGGCGATTGGAACACCTTACAACAGCACCTGCATGCTTTCCTTGAGCAGTTCGCTGCAGGTTCAACCGAAGTGCTTGAGTATGTCGGCTTGCTCGGAGACGGCTTGTTAGCCCAAGCTCGTCGGGGTCGGTAATTACCCGATTCGATTGGAAAAGTTCATCAGGAAAAAGGAGGCGTTTCTTGCTATTACCGCATTCGATCGTCAAAAATCATCAGATAGTACATATGTACAAACACTACCTCAATCGTGTAAAATAGCAGAGGTCGTTTCACATTATTTTAGCCACAAGGAGCGAAAAACATGAGCGAAACAAGCGAGACTCTGGCATTCTTTACCCAGGGCTGGCAAAACTACCAGAATCAATTGAGCATAGCCCTCGCTCGACTCTCACCGGAGCAGCTTGCACTCCGTGCAGCGCCTGACCTGCGTTCAATCGATGAGCTGGCGCGTCACGTGATTGCGGTGCGGGCTGGGTGGTTCCACTATAATCTGGAAGAGGGCGATGAGGACTTCGGCGCTTTTCATGAGTGGGATGGGCCTGGTAGTCTACCACGCTCTGCGGATGAGCTGGTGAGCGGATTGGAAAAAACCTGGCAGGTCATGCAGGAGGTGCTGGGACGCTATACGCTCGCAGATTTGCAGTCTACTGTCCAGGATGAGTGGGAAGGCAAGATATACACCTACACCCGCGGATGGGTCATCTGGCACGTCATCGAGCACGACATACATCACGGCGGCGAGATCGCCTACTCCCTCGGCATGCACGGCCTCACCGCCCCGGATATTTAGCGGGTGTGCAGGCCAATTGCGGGAAAAATAGCCTGCCGTCCTGATGATTTTTACCAACCAAGATCGGGAAGGGTGAATGCAGCCTTCCCATCTCTCACAGCTCCCCAGGCGAGTCAACGTCAGAAGGAGAAGTGTCCTTGGGACGTGCCTGCGTGCTCACAGGTGAGCGGAATAGCCCGAAGAGCGTGTAGATGGCGACTATGACGGCACCGCACATCGCAGGTAGGAAGAGCAGCGGTTGAAGAGGTGGTCCAGAGCTCAGCATGACAAAGAGGTTCAAGAGGAGCCCACCGAGCAACATGAGCACCATTCCACTCGCGATGACAAAGCCGAGCCCGGCGTGAGCGGTTGCTGTCTGGCGAAGAGCACGTGCCTCGCGACTCACACACGCCAGCAAGATGGCACTGATGAGAGGATGGACATAGAACAGGAGCAAGAAGAGGAGAAAGGGAAGTCCCGGACGTATCCCCAGTATCCCCAAAAGAGGCATGATTGCGAACAACCAGAGGCCGGGGAAGAGGGTAAGAGGTATGATGAGGAGCAGGACCAACAGAAGGAAGCCAACGCGCGGCGTCGAGCGCCAGGCGGAAACGAGAAGCGGAAGGCACCCAAACCCCCAGGCGAGTGCGAGGCCCGCGAGAAAAATCCCTCCGATCCAGCTCAGTGTGGGAGACATGCTCTCTTGGGCGCTCGCTCCCAAAAGCCAGAGAGGGATCAGCGTCGCAGCGACGAGAGCGGCGAAGATTCTCATGATCCGGGTCGCGTTCGGGGTGGGTATCGAACGCCTCTGCCTCGCCCGGAACGTGAGGTTCAGATGCAAGTGCAGGTGGATGTGCCTGTCCTGCTCCTGCTGCTCCTGTGGTTCAAAACGCTGGCGCTGGCCTTGCGGCTCATAACGTAACGCATGGATCATCACAAGTCTCCTTCCACGGCTCGTGGACGCCATCCCAAGTGTTGTGTAAAGACAAACACTAAACAAACAAGCACAGGTATAAGGTCGGTACTCCCTGTCCCCAGGAACTGGAGAGAACGGAAAAGTGCCCTCAGATTTCCAAAGTCATCAGGAAGGGAGAGCCTCGTGCTCCTGGTCTTACACAAGAAGGTCAGCAAACAGCATCTCCTCCCGACCCACCCTTTCCGGCTGGTTGTTTTTCTGTCGATAGCGATCAGAACTCAGCCGTTAGCCGACCGGGATTTTTGGCAAGCGGATGTCTTGCATCACAGCCCAGACAATGGTCAGACAGCTGGTTTCTGTGGTGAAGGCATCGATCTGATCGGTCCGCTGCCGGACATTGCTAAACAAGCTTTCAATGGCATTGGTGCTGCGAATGTAGCGATGCATGACTGGCGGAAAGGCATAAAACGTCAAGAGATGCTCTTCATCCTCGATCAGGCTGCGCACCGCTTCAGGATAGCGTTGGCGATATTTGGCTTTGAAGGCTGCCAGATTCAGGAGCGCATCTTCTTTCTTCTCTTGCTTCCAGATTCCGGCCAGTTCGGTCGCCACCTCCTTCTGCTCACGCTTGGGAATGGCGTTCATCACATTGCGCTGTTTGTGGACCAGACAGTGTTGACGAGGTGTCGTCGGAAACAGAGCCGAGACCGCCGCCAACAGCCCGTCATGTCCATCCGTCACGATCAGATCGACCTCGGCCACTCCCCGGTTCCGCAGGTCTTGCAAGAGGCAACTCCAGCCATCCTTGCTTTCTTCTGCACAGGCGCGGAAGGCGAGCACTTCTCGGCTTCCTTCCAGATCGACTCCCAGCGCCGTTAAAATCATGGCCGCATCGGCTTGTGCCCCGTGACGAACGCTAAAATGGATACCATCCAGATACAGGATGCGGTAGTGGGCCAGCAGCGGACGTTCGCGCCAAGCTTCATATTGCTCGGTCAGCGTCTCGTTCAGACGGCTGACCGCGCTGGCACTGGGTGCAACTCCCATCAAGGTTTGAGTCACCTCTCCCACTTTGTGCGTACTCACTCCACTGACAAACATCTGGGTCAAGGCTTCGGCCACTTCCGGTTCATAGCGACTGTAGCGCTCGAACACCTGACTGTGAAGCTTCCCTGCTCGATCTCTGGGAACTTTGAGATCCTCAATGCGCCCTGTGGGAGTGACCAAGTCACGCGTGTAGGACCCATTGCGATAGTCTCGGCGGGTGGGAGTGCATTCTCCCCACGACGCGCCAAGGCACTGCTCGAGTTCTTCCCGCATCACTTGTTCGATCAAGACCTGGACGGCACTCACGGCAAGACGACGCAAATGGTGACGGAACTCCTCCTGCTCTGGCAGGTCTGGTGACGATGGGTCTGGCGTTGAACCTTCAGGGGTCATTGTGGTAGGCTTGTTCTTGGGGACAAGCATAGCATTCTCCTTTTGAGGAAATGAAGGGAACCATCTAAGGAAACAATCTATGCCGGTAGTATCCTCTCCAAATCACCTCTTGGCAAAGCCTCTTCTTTATCCCAGGGGATGCACAACGAGGTTGAGAGACTCTCCAGAGGCAGCAGATCGGCTCCTCTTGACAGGCCAGCTGAAGCAGAGATTACTATAGCTATGACTGATAGATCTGTATTGGAGAGATGAAGCGGTGGGCTCTAGAGCACAGCGTTACTGAGAGAACACTATTACTGATGAGATTTTTGAAAGGAATGCTGGAATGACCATTCGAGCGGTGGTTTTTGATATCGGAGGGGTGCTAGAAATCACCCCTCCGACTGGATGGGTTGAAAAGTGGGAAGCCCGCCTCCATCTGAACCCAGGGGAGCTGGATGAACGGCTCATGGACGTATGGAGAGCTGGCACCTTGGGGACCATTTCGGAAGAGGAAGTGGAAAAGCGTATCGGCGAGATCATGGGGATGGACCAGGGGCAAGTCGGGGCATTGATGGCTGACCTCTGGGAGGAGTACCTGGGGGAACTCAACGTCGAGCTGGCTGCCTACTTCGCCAGCCTGCGCCCGCGCTATCAAACCGCTATCCTCAGCAACAGCTTTGCTGGTGCCCGGGACAAAGAGCAGGAGCGCTACCAATTTGCTGAGCTATGCGACCTCCTCATTTATTCCCATGAAGAGGGGATTGCCAAACCGGAGAGGCGCATCTTTGAACTCACCTGTGAGCGCCTTGGTGTGCAGTCGGCAGAGGTCGTCTTCCTGGACGACGTCGAGACCAACATCGCTGCCGCCCGCGAGTTTGGCATGCAGGCCATCCTCTTCAGAGAGACCAACGAGGCCATCGCCGCCGTCCAGACTTGCTTGCAAGCCGCATCACCTGCTGTCACCTACGCTGTTCGATCTCCGTCGAGTGGAGATCAGAATGCTCTGGAAGAAGAAGATTTTGGAAGTATCGACTCGTCATCTCGTGTTGGCTCCTGATGCGGCTATTGATCTGCAACTGCATACTACCTTCAGTGATGGCACCTGGACGCCCGAACAACTGATCGACTACCTGGTGCGTGAACAGTTTGGTCTGGTGGCGATCACCGATCATGATCGGGTGGATACCGCTCCGGTGCTGCAACAGTTGGCGGCGGAGAAACAGCTCCCACTCCTGGCCGCGGTGGAAATGAGTACCTCGTGGAGCGGTGAGCTGACCGATGTGCTCTGCTATGGGTTTGATCCGGAAAAGAACGAGTTGCGAGAGCTGGCACAAAATATTGCGCATCGCCAGCGAGAGAACACCAGGGAGGTCTGCGAGAACCTGCGCAAGATCGGCATCTCCTTTCCGAATTTGCACGAACTGGATGCCCTCCTGGCCCAACCGAGTGCGCAACAACCCCATGAACTGGTGGCTCTCTTAAAAAAACTGGGCTACGGAACCGGAGAACCATCTGCCGGAACATTGATCACAGAGGCTGGTTTCTTGTGGGCCACCAACGATCTTGCGACGGTGGTGAATGCAGCTCATCGCAGTGGGGCAGTGTGTCTCATCGCTCATCCTGGACGGGGTGAAGGATATACCTGCTATGATGGCCAGTTGCTCGATGAGCTCCGAAGGCAAGTTCCCATTGATGGCTTGGAGGTCAATTATCCTGCTCACACGCCAGAACAGATGGCCATGTATCGGGAATATGCCCAAACGCACCGTTTACTGACCAGTTCCGGTTCAGACTCCCATGGTCCAGAGAAGAAACCCATCAAATATCGGGCAGAGCTGAGCCAGAGCCTCCTGGAGCGTCTAGGTATCCAGATCTCATAGGAGAGGGAACAAGGTGGCAGCGCAGGGAGCAAGTCAACAGAGCAATGTGTCCCCTTCAGAGGGAAAAGGAAACCTTCCCGACAAGGAGGATGCATGGTCAGTATCACAGATTTGCCACTTCAGAATCCAGACCTCTTCCCAATTCGTACCCAGAGCGCCCTCCTGGTTGGGCGAGGCAGCTTTGATCGCGTGGGCGCAAGCTGGATGGTTTCTGACTGTCCAGCGACAATACCTCTTTACATTGGCTCACCAGGGACTTTCATCAGGCATCCTCATCTCGTTGCGCAATCCGTGGTCATAAGCATTTCCTCTATTCAACTACACACAACACCTGCAAATTACTGAGCAGTTATTGTATAATTGACGCATGCTCAGCTTATATACTAGCTGAGAGTAATCTTCGTGCTCATCATACATTCCCGCAGAGAAAGGAGCATTACAATGAACTGTAGTGTATGCAGAACACCACTTCCCCAGGGAGTAGCCTATTGTCCCACCTGCGGAACTCTTACATCCTCCAGTTACTCGGCTGCTGGCACAACACCTGACGCTGCCACTGTTGTATCAACTCCCCCTCCTCCGCCAACCAACTACGGTCCCCAACCCTATGGAACGGCATCTCCGTACAACACACCATCAGTTCCTTATGATCCGTACAACGTGGCACCACCCTCACCATCACCTCAAAGACGCAGCAATCGCATGGGCTTGATCATTGGAGCTGTCCTGCTCGTGTTGATCCTGATCCTTGGTGGGGTAGTGGCGCTTCTACTGCGAGGTACCCAGGTGACTGTGACTCCTGCACAGGCAACGGCTACAGCTCAGGCCCAGGCGACCGCGAAAATCACTTCTGCTCAGACAGCCGTTGCTCAGGCTAATGTATCGGCAACGGCTCAAGTCAATGCCCAGGCGACCGCAACTGCAACTGTTTTCCAGAACATCTACACCCAGGCCATCGGTGGAACTCCCGCGCTCAGTGATCCTTTGAGTAGTCAGGATAGCAACAGTTGGGATATATCGAAGTTCTGCTCCTTCAATGGAGGAGCCTATCACGCCATCGATTCGACGCAAAACAACTTTGCTACTTGCATGGCTAGCTCTAGCAACTTTATGAACTTTGCATATCAGGTACAGATGGTGATTAACAAGGGCGACTGGGGAGGTCTTACCTTCCGTTCTGACAATGCGGAAAATAACTTTTACTACGTGGAGGTGCATTCAGACGGGTCATACTCTTTCAAGGTATACAAGAACAATAGCTTTTTCAAAACAGTGATTAGTGGCACCAGTTCAGCCTTCAAAACGGGTTTGGACCAATCCAACTCGATTGCGGTCGTTGCACAAGGAAGCAACTTCTACCTCTACATCAATGGACAATACGCCGTTAGCGCCAATGACACGAACTTCGCCTCCGGTGAAATCGGTGTGGCTGGTGGTGACGATACGCATCCTGCGGATGTATCTTTCAGCAATCTGAAGGGATGGAAGGTGTAAGCAGAGATTACGCTGCTCTCTCGATCACTTTGCCCCGCGTCTCCATCCAGATATAGAGGAGGGGGCTTGCGACCAGCAGGAAGAGGATGCTCGCGAGGAAGATCCATGTCAATGGATTCGCCCGATTGAAGTTGCTCCACGAGAAGACAATCGCCAGACCAATCGCGGCAATCCCAATCATCTGGCTCTGGAGCGCGATGCGCACTGCACTCCAACGAACATCGAGCGCGATAGCAAGTTCACCAACTCCCGTGAGAGCAAATAGGGCTCCCATCATACGCGCAGTGAGCGGGGTCAACTGCCAGGGCCAAGTGCTGATCATGAAGCCAGGCTGCAGGAAGAGAACAATGCTGGTGAGCACTGTTAAGCCACCCACTATACCGATCACCAGACGCACAAGGCGTGGCACACGGCGATCGTGGTATGTGTCAGGGCCAGGGTCAGCGTATCTATTGCGTAGCCAGAGCAGGAAAACAATGAACGGCGTCGTGAAGTACAGTCCTACCCAGGCAAAGAAAGAGATGTAATCATGATTGAAGCGATCCCAGTGCAGGGTGGTCGCAATCCCCATCAACGTGGCAAAGGTGGTGACAGGAAGAAACCCAACCTTGACCCAATGCCAGCGCGCACCGGCGGCGGCACGTACAAAGAAATAGGCTCCGCCAATATAGGCTGCACCGAGCATCATTGCACTCATGCGTGGCCGGATGCCCCAGGCGAACAAATCTTGTGTGTGATCAGGGAACAGGTAGAGGATTGCGAAAGCGGCCACTAAAAAAGGGACGATGATCGCCGAGACCCATCGTGTTTCTGGGAAGACACGATCGCTGCGCACACGGGTTCCTCGAGTGTTTTCCACGTTTCCAGTGCTCTGCATAACAACCCTCCTTTTGTGAAGATGTTTTCACGCTCACGCCTGCAAGCGCCATGACTGCTCAGTTATTGTAGCAGAAGCCCACCCAGATGCAAAGCTCATCAGCATGGCCACATGAGAGCAAACCGGAAAGATTCGAATAAAGCGCGAGCAGCCCACCTTCAGCATCGCGATTGATGATAAGTACATGGCAAAGGACTTTTTCTAAAATTAGCGCAGCAGAGCCAGGTGGACGCAATGGGAGGGTCACACGCCCCTGGAGATACAGCATGTCTCTGTTGGTAGACCCTGCTCCCAGGCACATGAGGTTTGAGCGTCTAGAAAAGCGGATCGGCTCGGTTACTTATGAAGCTAGTTGTGTCTCATATTCCTCAGTAGGAGGAACCTCTAAGGTATAGCCAACTCCTGCTACGGTGAGAATATAGCGCGGTTCCTCTGGCTCTGGTTCGATCTTCAGGCGTAAGTGGCGGATATGGGCTTTGATCAGATGTTGATCGCCGTCGCCATCATAGCCCCACACATAGGTAACAATCTGGCTCAATGTACACACCTGGTCCCTATTGACCGCCAGGAAATGCAGCAATTTGCTTTCGGTTGGCGTTAAGCGACCCGTTTTTCCGTGCACCCGCACTTCATTATGCAGAAAATCCACTCGAATGGGACCTACCGTTATAATGGAGGAAGGACGCTGCTCCAAACTAGAGCGAGCCCGCCGGCTGGCTGCGCGGATGCGTGCGAGCAATTGAGCAGGGAAGAACGGTTTGCGTAGGTAATCATCCACGCCCGACTCCAAGCAACGAATTTCCTCCTGCACCTCTTTACTATCGGTCACCACGATGACCAGTGCATCGTGGATGCTACGCATTTCACGGCACAGCGCCAGTGCATCCACGTCCTGAAACGCGGTATCCAGAATGACCAGATCCGGGTGATGTTCGATCCACTTGAGTTTAGCTTGTTGGGCGCTGTACGCGGGATGGACCTCATATCCGAGCGTTTTGAGCCAACTGGTCAACATCTCGACCAAAGCACGATCCGTATCGACGAGCAACACTTTCATGATATCCTCCAGGTAAAGTGATATGGTATCTTCCACTGTGTAGAGAATAACTGAAATAAGCTGATAAGTATATTAAAAAGTCCTTAAAGTTTTATATTACGGTAGAAAATGCATTTATGGAGTAAACAATTGAGACATGCTTTTCCATGTCTTGAATATGAGGATTAGTGAAGCAACCTAGGAGGCGGCGGGATTTTGAGGGGTACCTGGGTCCCACCTCTCAGAGCGGTCCCTGAACACAGCAGACGCATCAACATAAACAGCCTCTGTAGCCGATAGATATTTCTGTGATTTCCGTTGACATCATCTTCTTGCTGAGGGAAGCTGCACAGCACTTCGGCACCTCCCTAAGCCGCTTTTTCAGCTTGTACTGTGAGAAATTTTTCAATGAAGTGATTAATCACTCGTGAGCTGGCTTCACTCTCTTTGGCTTGGCTTGATCGCATCCTGGTGGCGGGATACTTATTCATCATCGATGAATTTCACATGCCTTCCTCTTAAAGCTTCTTGAGCCTTAAAAAAAGAGAGCGTCAATGTCTGCTCCAATGACAATGTCCGCCTTTTGAAACAGGTAAAATTTGGCCTCCTCAGCGTCTTGGCACAAGTGCAGCCTGTTGAAAAAGGCCCAAAAATGTGACCAGATTACGTTGATCGTGTAAACGAGTATGAGCGTGCAAGGCTTCCGACAAGGATGGTTTGACCCATTCCACCCACCGATGAGGTATAATGCGAGAGGAAGCACAATAGAAGCGTTTTCCCACTGCTTGGGACACACAGCGAACAGGAAGCAAGCGCTCTCAAGACGATGCATCGCATGAGCCTAGACAAGGAGACCATCCATGTCTGATCTTCCGACGGGAACTGTCACGTTCCTGTTCACCGATATCGAGGGCAGCACCATGCGCTGGGAACAGTATCCTGAAGCCATGCGCACCGCCCTGGCTCGCCACGATACGCTGCTGCGCTCAGTGATGACCAGCCATGGCGGCTATGTCTTCAAGCTGGTGGGTGATGCCGTCTATGCTGCCTTTGCCGTGGCGGCTGATGGCGTGGCTGCAGCAGTAGCCGCTCAACGAGCGGTAGCAGCAGAGCAGTGGGGCGAGGTCGCTCCGCTACGGGTACGCATGGCACTCCACACCGGAGCTGCCCAGAGCCGCGATGACGATTACTTCGGTCCCATACTCAACCGCGTGGCCCGCGTGCTCTCGACCGGCTATGGGGGACAGGTCCTGCTCTCGGCCGCGACCCTGGAACTAACCCGCGATAGCTTGCCCATCGGGACGAGCGTGCAGGATCTGGGCGAGCACGCCTTGAAAGACCTGCTGCGGCCCGAACATATCTTCCAGCTCAGCATCCCTGACTTGCCTAGTGACTTCCCGGCCCTCAAGTCGCTCTCGCGCCACCCCCACAACCTGCCGGTGCAGCCCACCCCGTTCCTGGGTCGCCAACAGGAGGTGGCGACCGTCTGTGAGCTGCTCTCCCGCCCAGAGGTGAGGCTGCTCACGCTGACGGGTCCAGGCGGGATTGGCAAAACGCGGCTGGGCTTGCAAGTGGCGGCTGAACTCAGTGACCAGTTTGCCGACGGCGTGTTTTTCGTGCCCCTGGCGCCAGTAAGCGATGCCGAGCAGGTCGTGACGACCATGATCCAAACGCTGGGCATCAGCGAAGCTGGGAATCAACCGCTGCTTGTGCTGCTCAAAAGTGCGCTCAAGGACAAGCAACGGTTACTGCTGTTGGATAACTTCGAGCAGGTGGTGCAAGCATCCGTCGTAGTGGCCGAGCTGCTCGCAGCCTGCCCCACACTCAAGGTACTGGTGACCAGCCGGGTGGTGCTGCATGTGCGAGCCGAGCGCGAGTACACCGTGCCTCCCCTGTCCCTGCCCAACCTCAAACGCCTGCCCGACCTGGTGGCCATCTCGCAGTATGAGGCGGTGGCACTGTTCATCGAGCGGGCGCAGGCTGTCAAGCCCGCTTTCCAGGTCACCAACGCCAGCGCACCCGCTGTGGCCGCCATCTGTGTGCACCTGGACGGCTTACCGCTGGCGATTGAGCTGGCGGCAGCTCGTATCAAACTGTTGCCACCACAGGCACTGCTGGCACGGCTCTCGCAGCGATTGAGCGTGTTGACGGGCGGGTCACGCGATGTCCCAGTACGGCAGCAGACGCTCCGCAACACCATTGCCTGGAGCTATGACCTGCTTGATGCTGCAGAGCAGCAGCTCTTCCGGCGGCTTGCCACGTTTGTGGGTGGCTGCACCTTGGAGGCGGTGGAGGCCGTCTGTGCTGTACTGGACGGTACTGGCAGAGTAGGATCGGTACTCGATGGCGTGAGTTCGCTCCTTGACAAGAGCCTGGTGCAACAGACCGAGCAAGAGGGAGAGGAGCCGCGCCTCGTGATGCTGGAAACCGTGCGCGAATATGGGCAGGAATGCCTGCGCGAGAGCAGAGAGGAAGAGTCGAGTCATCGCGCCCATGCGGAGTACTACCTGAGCTTGGCGGAGGAGGCTGAACCACACCTTCATGAGGCTCAGCAGTTCGTGTGGTTGAAACATCTCAATCGGGAACAAGAGAACTTCCGGGCGGCACTGCGGTGGTTTATAGAGCACAAGGAAACCGAGCACGCCCTACGATTGAGCGGAGCGCTGCACTGGTACTGGTACATGCGTGGCTATTTGGGCGAGTCACTCAGCTGGCTACAAGCAGCACTCCAGCTCTCAAACACGGCGTACCGAACAGTAGCGCGAGCCAAAGTGCTCGGGTCGGCAGGTATGCTCACCTTATATAAAGGGAACTCAGCAGAAGCGCGCGCCCTGCTGGAGGAGAGCATCGCTCTCCACAAGGCATTGGGGGACACACGAGGCCTGGCATATGCGTTTATCTGGCTCGGGGAAGTGTACGAGGTTCAGGAAGACTACCTGACGGCTCGCTCTTTGATGGAAGAGAGTGTCGCCCTCTGTCGTCAGGTGGGAGACAAATGGATGCTGGCCGTTGCGTTGCACGATTTGGCAGAGGTCGTATGGGCACAAGGCAATGCCCTGCCAGCGCGCGCACTCTTGGAAGAAAGTTGGGTGCTCGTACAGGAACTAGGAGGAAAGTGGGGGGAGACACGTATTTTTGGTTCGCTGGCAGCATGGGCACGTGCTCAGGGAGACTACGCACAGGCTGCAACACACTATCAGGAGGCTCTCTCCGTTGCCCAACAGACAGGAGATATGTGGATCATTGCCGAGTCTCATGCAGGTTTAGGAGACATAGCAAGATGCCAGGGTGACAATGCAAAGGCCCTGGAGTTGTACAACCAGGGTCTGACGATTGCCCGAGAATTTGGGGATCAACTCAGCACCAGCTGGCTGCTCTGTGGTTTAGGGGACATCGCGCGGGACGAAGGCAACGACACACAGGCAGCGGCGCTCTACCGTGAAGGCCTGTCTCTAGCCATGAAGGACGATTATAATAAATTGATTGTGGGTCGGTGTCTTCTCGGTTTAGCAAGGATAGCCAGAAGGAGTCGGCAGTTCTGGAGAGCAGCACAGCTTCTTGGTGCAACAGAGGCACAACTGAACATCGACAGGGCCCTTAATCCACTCGATCGTGCAGAATACGAGCGTGACGTGGCAGACATGCGAGCCCATCTCGGCGAAGAGGCTTTCACGACGGCATTGGCCGAGGGGCGGACAACCCCAGCGGAGCAGGTCATCAGCAACGCGCTCAAGATGGGGGACGAGGCCGACAAGCACTAACGAACGTCACACAGCACATGGTACTTCTTCAAGGGATCAGAAGGAGCTCAAGCGCATCAAGCCATTCAGTTCCTGACACACCGGATGATCTGGCCTCTCCTCTCGAAGCCCCGATGTGATCGATCATGGGTTGTTTTTTGCACAAGAATCAGGTACGCTTCTCCTGTGTCTGTGTCTGGTTTCTTGGTGATGGGCGCAGATGAGCGTATGGGCGAGAGGGTGTGCATTTCTTCTTGCTGATGAGCTTTGTGGGAAACTTTTTCAACAGTCTGGAAAAGAAAGCGAACGAGTTATAGAGAAAGAGGTATGTATGTCGATGCAAAGGGAAACAGGACCACACACGGAGGGTATCGTCCTGCCACCTGGTGGCGGCAAAGTCCTCCACGTCCTGGGGAACGAGTGGACGATGAAGGCGGGGAGAGAGGACACCGGCGGTCCCATTGCGGTGCTGGAAGCCACCTTCCAGTCCAAGACAGGGGCCCCCGCGCATGTGCATCACCTGCACGAAGAGACGTTTTACGTTCTGGAGGGTGAGTTCATCTTCCGACTGGGCACACAGACGGTGAAGGCGGCTGCCGGAACGTTTGTCTTCGTGCCCCGCGATCTGCCCCATGCTTTCGAGAATGTCGGGAACCAGCCTGGCCGGGTGCTGGGAATCATGACACCTGGCGGCTACGAAAGGTTTTTTGAAGAGCTGGCTCAGCTTCCGCCTGGTCCACCGGATATGGCGAAGTTTCAGACGATCTTTGAGAAGTACGACCAGGAAACTGTCGAGCTCCCGCCGACGGAGGAGGCCTAACATGCCTGGGTGTGTCTCCAGTCCACCGGGTTCACGCCAGCGGCATGGACACTAAGGAGCACTTCGCCCGCCTGGGGCTCAGGACGTGGCTTCTGTTCAAGCCAGAGGGCATCAGAAAGCCAGAGAGAGTCGAAGCCCGTTTCCTCGGCAGTCAGAGCCACCCTCGTCATGGTCTCGTAGGCTTCAACTTCTTCTCGCCTGAGTCCAGGGGTTCGTCTCCTGCCAAGCGTTGACAGCCCAAACCGCTCTGGACGCGAGAGGCGCACGACGTGTTCTCAAGAAATCGGCGAGTTCTGCCCGTCTTTTCGTGTCATTTCTCGTATGGTTCATGCCTGCCTCCTATCAGGTAACCTGTTACTTCTACACCTATGATAACTACACTCTGGTTCCAATCATTCCCAGGCGTTATACTACTCTGATAGAAGGCACAAATGGTAACTCCTGCGGTACCTTACTTGTGCCGCCTGCGGCGGCAGACGAGGAAAAGGGAAGGAAGCGAGGACACCTCGCGCTCCGGCTGGGGGACGCAGTCCCCCTGCACCCCTTGCTGAGCAGTTACCTTCGACTTCTTTCTTCCAATGAAAGGAACGAGGAAAAGGGAAGGAAGCGAGGACACCTCGCGCTCCGGCTGGGGGACGCAGTCCTCCTGCACCCCCTGCTGAGCAGTTATCTTCGATTTCTTTTTTCCAATGAAAGGAACAACGCATATGTCAAAAGTCTGGTTGATTACGGGAAGTTCACGCGGCTTAGGACGCAGTCTCGCTGAGGCAGTGCTGGCTCATGGAGACCTCCTGGTTGCTACAGCTCGCAACCCTGAGCAGCTGGGCGACCTGGTCTCAAGGTATGGGGAGCAGATGCGTGCCGTAGCACTTGACGTCACCAGTCCTGCGCAAGCTCGCGCAGCCGTTGCTACTGCCATCGATGCCTTTGGTCGGCTCGATGTCGTGGTCAATAATGCGGGTTACGCCAATATAGCGTCTATCGAGGACGCCTCCGAAGAAGACTGGCGCGCCCAGATCGAAACGAACCTGTGGGGGGTGATCAACGTGACGCGAGCCGCGCTCCCGATTCTGCGAAAGCAGCGGTCTGGACACGTTGTACAAATCTCCTCGATCGGTGGTCGTACTGGCTCTGCGGGACTGGGTCCCTATCAAACCGCGAAATGGGCGGTTGAAGGGTTCTCCGAAGTTCTCTCACGCGAGGTCGCGCCACTTGGTATCAAGGTCACACTAATCGAGCCGGGCAGTTTTCGCACCGATTGGGGTGGTTCCTCGATGTCCTATACGGAACCGAGTGAGGACTATCGGAGCACAATTGAAGGCCGTTTGGATTACCACCATCAAGCCGGGAATGAACCAGGTGATCCAGCGAAGGCTGCTCAGGCGATCATTAGCATTGTTAATGAGGAGAATCCACCACTGCGGTTGCTCCTGGGAAAGGATGCTGTCCAGCTCGCTCGAAGGATCGATCAGGCCAAACTCGCTGAGACGGACCGCTGGGAGAAACTCAGTTCCTCCACCGACTTCGACGACAGCGAGGAGAACCGTTGGACACATGTCGGATTACCACAATCAAGCCAGGAATGAACCAGGTGATCCGGCTAAGGCTGCTCAGGCGATCATGACGATTGCCAAGGCAGAGAGATCCTTCGCTGGCGCTCAGGATGACAGATGGCGCTCAGGATGACAGATGGCGCTCAGGATGACAGATGGCGCTCAATTCATGTTGAGCGACATCTGCTCAAGGACAGAATATGCACCGAGCATGTAGAATTTAGCCTTCTCGCTCCCTATCATCAAATGATGGAAGTTGTGGGGTGTAATCTTGCCTGTATATAAGAGCGTGGATGGTCATCAGAAGGAAGGCAAAGGATGGCCGGATTATTTTACGGGCCCTTAAGTGTTTTGAGGCGATCCCAGAGCACATAATCTGTCTGCTTCTTAGCAACATAGTAGTGGCCCTCATCAGAAATCATATTAGCCATAGCGACGAACTCACCGCGCTCCAGGTCTAGGAGATCGATGTACTTTGCCCCTTGCTCCAGGCGCTCTCCTAGAGGCACGATCACGATACTGCGCAGTTCAGCATCGGTCAGATCAGCCAGTCTGTCGTACAACTCCTTGATGTCACTAGCCCGAAGCCCTATATCCTGCGGCTCAGAGAGTAGACCGTAGTTCGCTCCCTTAAAGTTATCCGGCCTTAGGTCCTCTGCAGCGTAGTCTTCCTGAGGAGGAAGAGGTTCTGGCTGCCTCTCTGCTTTCTCATGCAGCTTGTCACCCTTGCGGGGCTTGTGTGCGTTCGAGTCACTGCCGCTATGATGCACCCCTTCTTCCATCATGGTCCATGAGTCCTGTTTCTTCGTCGTCACATCCGGCGGTATCACTCTTGTTGGATGAACTTTGGCTTCCTGTGGCAATTTGGCGGGGTTCTTGTGCTCTCGTGCTTGCACTTCATAGGTCTTCTTTTTCTTATATGTTCCGGTCGTAATCACCGTACTCTTCTTTGGATAACTGTGACCATGAACCTCTTTGGCAGGTCGCTGTTGGTGTCTCTTTGCCATGTTTCTTCTCCCAGGGCGCAGGCAAGCTGACGCCCCTACTAACCACTCTTCTTTCTCATCAACTATCCTACATAAAGATACGTCCAACAATAGGGAAACGTGACACCTCTCCCCAAATCCTGTAAATAGCCAGGAAGGCAGGGAACCGACTGCATTGGGATAACTTCTCTGGAGTTCCTCCGCG
>WNFA01001504.1_pt1 | contig 20098 bp, 19 predicted proteins | sample 5400481 | NCBI WGS metagenome assembly WNFA01 (sample SAMN13153340, study PRJNA577476) | soil metagenome | isolation source: 120 cm saprolite under Douglas fir tree site 2 hole 1 replicate 2 | place: USA:California | collected 2015-04-18
CGGAAGCTGGTCACTGGCGCTTGTGCGCACAGGCCAGAAGGGGCAAACAGAGGTTCTCCCACTGGGTCCACCAGTCGAGCAGCTCACTTGCCCTTGACAAGTGCTCTGCTTCTACCACTTATTATATGAGGGGCGAGGGAGGCGGAGTGGGGAAGGGAGGGCCTTGCTCCTTGCGTCTTGCCTGAGTGCGGAGCACTAGCTGCGCAGCAGCGTTGCTCCTTTCGTCCGGCCTGAGTGCGCAGCACTAGCTGCGCAGCAGCGTTGGCCGGACGGATAAGTGCCAGGCAAGACGGATAAGTGCCGGTGGTCGCCCGCGTCCTGTTCCCTGTGCTCACCTGTGGGGGGAACGCGATCACCCCTATAGACGGCCTGGCAAGCCGACCCACCCGTGTATAGTAGGGGCTGGGCTTGCCCCTGCCCTGCCGCGTTGCACTCGTTCTTTCATTCGCCAGAAGGGTCCTTTATGGTCGCCCGCGTTGCTTTAGATCTCGTGGTAGAATATCTATAGCACCATCCAACTTAGTAATAGCAGGAAAGGCCGATACCATGTCCAACATTTTCCAGTTGCTTACCCATGAAGAACAACTGACAGACGAACTCTTTGCATTTATCACCGATCCCAGCGCAGACAATCGCAATGAACGTGCCATCGTTAGTGTATTGCACGAAGTCTTGCCCCATATGGTCTCGGTCGCCGAATGCATGATCTTAGACGGCGTTGATCAGCGGCACTACGTTGCAGACTATGTCCACGCCGTCTTGAGTGGCGAAGGACTCGAATAGAAGGGTGTGCAGATAACCATATTGCCCTGCACCCCTCATCGATTCCTGATAATAGCAACAGATCGGTTCTAATGTCTAGTAATTTGGGGACTTGACAGTATTATGCAAGAATCTGGCAATGTTTTTCGTACAGGGAAGTATCATAAAAGCTTTAGAAAAAAGCATATACACCTTGTACGCGTCTAAGCAGGAGCCTATTTGAGCTTTACGTAACTAGTGGTGGGACTCTTGCGATGCAGCCTGAATGAGATCGAATACCGCCTCAGGATGTGAAACCGGCGACGCGTGGCTTGAGGCGATCTCACACACCAGGCGGTCATGGGTTTCTTTATGGGAAAAATCCTTTCTTTACTATGCCTCTCTTAGGAGTATCCATCCATGAAGGTCTTACGGTCGGACCATGACTTTGATGGCCTGGCGTTGATCCATGGCCGCATAGCCCGCAGCCACCTCTGCCAGGCTGACCGTCACATCCAAGACCGGTGAGGGATCGAGCTTACCAGCAAGAACATCTGCCAGTAGCTCGGGAAGATAGGCTCGCGCCGGAGCCAGCCCTCCACGCACGCCGATATTGGAAGAAAACATGCGCCCCAGCGGGATCTGTCCACTGCCTTGTGGGGCTCCCACAAACCCAACCGTTCCACCTGGACGAGTCATATTCACCGCCATGTTGATCGCCTCCTCGGTTCCCACGCACTCCAGGACGGCATCTGCACCCCCTCCTGTCATCTCGATGACCTGGAGGACCCCCTGCTCTCCTCTACTCGCGACCACATCGGTTGCCCCAAACTGGCGCGCCAGCGTGAGGCGCTGCGCTTGATGTCCCAGGACGATGATCCGTTCGGCTCCCAATCGAAGCGCTGCCAGCGTGGCACATAAGCCAACCGCGCCATCCCCGATCACCGCCACCGTTCCTCCTGGGCGGACCCCCGCGGAGACAGCGGCGTGGTGGCCCGCTGCCATGTTATCGGTCAGCGGAAGGAGGGCTTTGAGGAGAGCTTCATCTCCTTCCACGGAAGGGGGAAGCACCACCAGCGTTGCGTCTGCGAAGCGTGCGCGAATCGCCTCGGCCTGTCCCCCTTCGTGCCCAAAGCCCCAGAGACCTCCTTGCAGGCAAGCGCTATCCAGTCCTTTGCGACAGAATTCACAGGTGCCATCACAGAAGTCATAGGGCGCGATCACCCGGTCCCCGCGCTTGAGTGTTCGGACCTCTGAGCCAATATCCTCAACCATGCCCATCCATTCATGGCCGATTTGCCAGCCTGGTTGGTACGTTCCTTGACCCCGATACGGCCACAGGTCGGTTCCACAAATACTGGCATGGGTAATCCGAACCACGGCGTCAGTTGGTGCGAGAATGGTCGCATCAGGGATCTGCTCCACCTGGATAGCAAAGGCTCCACGAAAAATGGCTGCACGCATCGTCTCTTCCTTCCTCTTTTGATCCTGACATCCAACAAGTGATGTACACGAGGGCATTTCGCCTGTAAAATAGCTATTTTTCATCCGCTTCCCTGTCTGCCACGGACATCGCGCTTCCTCACTCCAAGGCCCACCTTGTCAGGGTTTGAGGCCACTCCCCAGCTGAGGCGCCTCGCCCTCTCTGGTGCTAGTATAAGCAGGAAGCGTCATGAAAGCGTTATGAGCAGCGTCATAGCCAGTGGCCTGAAACGCTGACCCACAGATGATCAAGACCAGCTCCCGGACGTCGTCGCATTCCGCCAGGAGTGGAACAGCCGCTATCAATTTGCTTCCGTGTACACACTACAAGACATACTTGGTCAAAGCAACCTGCTGCCCCATTTTTCCTGGGAGAATTTCTATGTGTATCGAGAGCGTGGGAAGGTTATGGGGACATTGGGAGTTTGGGACCAGCAATCATTCAAACAAACAGTTGTAACGGCCTACTCGAGAAAAATGCAATTCATCCGGCCATTTTACAATCTACTTGCCTGCATGCAAGGAAACCCTCGCTTACCACGGGCCGGGGCAAATATTAACATCTTGTATGCAGCATTGATGAGCGGAAACAAACCTGTTTTCGCAGAGCTATTGAACCAGGTTTGCAGAGACTGGTCTGGCAAGGGCTACGATTACCTTTCAGTAGGTCTCTGCGAGGGCAATGAGCGGGTCTCCTCTGCGTCTCGTTACGCGGCTCGACAACTTTCAAGCACTCTGTACATCGTCTATTGGCAGGATACCAGTGTTTTACTCCCCGAGATGAATCTGCCGGTGCATCTTGAGATTGCAACACTTTAGTCTTGGCTAGCCATCGCTGGATTCACTCAACAACGGCGGTTGGTCCTGCTTCTCTACTTTCAACCGTCGTTTCTTCGCAGCCCTGCGCCGTTCCTCAACCATTTTGCGGATGGATGGAGCTGGCGGCAGGTCCTCAGGCATCGGTGCCTGCAGCGCTTCAAGTGTCTTTCTCACCTGGCTACCAACGTAGAGATGGGTAGCGATCGCTTCATCCTCGCCGATCACCTGGTCGCGTCTCAACTTTTCGTCTGTCTGCACATTCTTGAAATCAATGGCAGAGAGTTCTGCCCTGGTGATGTTATCCAGGTAGTCTTCTTTTGGTGGGATGCCCTTCCTGGCTTTCAATTCTTCAACCGGTGCATGGTGCAATCCAATGTAGCCAGCATCGACAAACAGGCCAAAATTTTCAGAGAGGACGCCGGCGACACTTGCAGTCTCAGCGAGTGATTTGAAGCTCTCGGAAACTTTGAGTCGTGTTTCCAGGCGTTGCTCTTGCTCCATACGGAGCTGGTGGATTTCATGCGCACGAGTGGAGATGGCAAAATAGTTCTGTGCATGCGCAATTTCTGGCTTGCGAGGATTGCCGTTCATCGCGATGAGGTAGCAGGCAAGCCGGCTCAGGTTGTAATCATCAAGTGGTCTTTCTGCTCCGGAGCCGATGGGGACCATTTTAATGCTAGCATTAAAATGGTATTCAACGATCTGTCCATTTTCCCGGCAGGAAATCATCGCCTTTTGAATAGCCGTGGTGAAGTTCTGCCAGTTTTTGCCATACCCCAGCAAGGGCATGAGGGCGCGGGCACTCCAATAGTCTTCTCCATATGGATTGACCTGCTTGATCGAGTCGAAGTCTGGTGCTTGGCTCATACACGCTCCAATTTTCAATTTCACATAGTCATTGGATGTAGGCTATGTGCTATAGTATGTTCATTATAGCTCACGAATATCGCGAATGCAGAGGCCTATGGCTGCCGGTACCACCACGAGTATACCGGCAAGAGCGAAAACTTGAGCCGGCCCGATGTGGTCGGCCAGCAAGCCTGCCAGGACAAGCCCCCCGGGTAGGGTAGAGGCTACTCCCAGTTGGGTTATGCTGCTCACGCGGCCCAGTTTGTCGTTCGGCACCTTCTCTTGTTGTATCGTCCCCCAGAGGATCGTGAAAGTTGCCACGCCAGCGCCGACGAGCGTCGATGCAACAATTGCGATTGCAGGCTCGACAGGCCGTGGCAGCGGTATAGCACAGGCTATGAGTGCGAGACCGCCGGCGAGGACTGCGCTATATGCAACGATGCCACGTCGTAACTTGTGTGCATTGCCTATAGTAAGAGCAGCGATAATCGAGCCAACTGCATCCGCTGTCGCCATTGCCCCGATCAGCCAGACCCCCGCGCCATAAACATTATGGACTAGCCTTGGCAGCGATACCCACATCGACCCTGCAAAACCGGCGCTGACCAGCGGCGAAGCCAGAACCGTCACCCACAGCCTGTATAATACTGAACACGTAACGCAGGCCTTCACGCGCATCTCTCATTGCGCCCCATACCCCTTCGCGTGGGCCACCTGCTTCAGCAGGATGAGCTGAGGCTATCGCTTGAGAGGGCGCTGGTGAGGGAGGAAGACGAAGCGCCAGCAGGCAGAGCGCCGAGATCGCAAAGGTCAACCCATCGAAGGCGAAGGCGCTTGCCTGGCCAAGCAGCGTGGCACAGATTGCTCCCAGCGCGGGTCCTAGCAAAAAGCCTACATTCCGGCTCAGGGTAGTGAGCGAATTGACAGATGAAAGTGTCTCTGTCTCTACCAGCTGCGGCATAATCGCTTGATAAGCCGGGTCAAAGAAGCTGCTCACAATGCCAAACAAAGGGGCCAGGGCTACGAGGTGCCAGAATTGCAGCAGGTGAGCCCAGCTCAGCCAGGCTACCACCATTACGATGCATCCACACCCTGCATCAGCCCACAGCATGAGGAGGCGCCGCGACATGCGGTCAGCAATCACTCCGCCAAGTAAAAGAAACACTATTCTTGGAGCCCACTGCGCAATGAGGATAAGGCTCATTGCCGTAGCCGAGCCGGTAAGGAGCAGGACTTCCCAGGCTATGGCTACATTAAACACGGCATCGCCGAGGACGGAGACGGTCTGCCCCACCCAGAGGAGCGTGAACGGGCGTGAACGGAATGCCCGCGCAAAATGCAGTCGGGCAGCTCGTTTCATATGCTGTGGCTATTCTCCGTAATGCTCGTATTTAGCCATCTCGTTTTGTTAAATCTGATGGTGAATTGCGCTCTATAATCTCCAGAGCTTTGTCACGGCTAAGTGGACAGTTAACTAGATCGTGAAATTGCTTAGAAGTCTCAAGCCCTAACTGGCGAGCCATCTCCGATACTCGGTTAGGACCTAATGAGTGCTTAGCACCTTTGGAAAGGAGTGTTCTAGAGACTTGCTTTTTTTGATCGTTGTAGATGATGTACTTCCAATCTTTACCTTCTCGACGCACTGCTCGCATCTTTCCAAGAAGTGCTTTCTCCACCTTATCCGATTCAAGCCCAGCCATTCTACTACGCCGCTCTAATAAGATCACGAAGATATTGAAGTTCTGCCTTTAGGCGTGGTCCCAATTCCTCTTCATCAGCGGTGAGTTCGTCTAGTTCTTCTGAAAGGAGACGCCTGAGTTCTGCTAGTGCCTGTGCTATTGTTGGACCTACAGCATGGATATGAAAGCGTGGCTCACTCACAACAACCTCTCCATCATCATACGCAATCTTTACATCTAATGGACGCGTAAGCTGTCTTCCGCCAGGTAAAGGCCCAGTGATCTTGAGAAAAGTTGGAGGAGGCGGATCGACAGGAAGAGATATTTCATCTGACCGTTGCTGTTCCTGCTCTGTTTCACTCATAAATGCATGCTCTTTCTTCTCTAAGCTATATTTAGCTCTTCTACCCGCTCCGCATATCCTACTATAATCCATATCAGCAAAAAGCGCAAATCAAATAACTTATCAGGGTTTTTGGGCCCATCCTTTGGAAGCAACCTGCCAGGCATGCACCGGCGGCACCTCCTCCAGCTCCGATTTCGTCGGTACATCAATGAATACAGGCTCATTGCTGGCCAGCGCATCGGTAATGGCGGGAATCATGTGAATTATTGCTGAGAGAGGCTTCTCACAAGAGATAAGATAGCGATATCGATTCTACTCTTATCCAAAAGACATGAGCCTCTACTTTTTGCCCCGCGGTATGGTAGAATATCTGTACCAACGCCTCATAGGGATTATCATCCATCTCTGCGCTAACGCAACGAAGGGAGTTCCCTTGATCAAACGCGAATTCACTGTGGCCGGCGAATACCGGTTTAACCAGGCCAGTCCGGTACGCTGGGTCGCCTCTCACCTCGCTCGCTATCCCCATCTTATTATCACCTACGTGGTGCTTGTTTTGATCGTTAACATGCTGGTGTCTCTTATGCCGGTGCTGACGGGCCAGGCTTTTAACGCGGTCCTGCAAGGTGACAGAGGCCAGTTAGCGCGCCTGTCGCTCATCCTGCTGGGCGTCGTGGTAGTTTCGGGGTGGTGCGATTTGAGTGCGCGTCTGTTTCCCGAACTGGTTGGGAAGCGGGTAGCGCGTGATGCGCGCGCCGAGTTGTATGCCAACCTGCTCGGCAAAAGCCAGACCTTCCATAACCGGCAGCGTGTGGGTGACATCATGGCTCGCGCCGCCAATGATATGGCCCAGTTAAGCATGATGATCGTGCCCGCTTTCGATCTCATTTTCGACTCGTTTACCAGCCTGGCGATAAATCTTATCTTCATCGGGCTGTTGAACTGGCAACTGCTGCTGACACCTGTACTCTTCACGGCGGCGTTTCTGATCGCGTTGGGCTACTATTCGCGCAAACTCGACCCTGTCTCGGACAGTATGCGCGAGCAGTTTGGCAACCTCAACGCTGGATTGAACGAAGCGGTGAGCGGCATCGAAGTCGTCAAGGCCACCGCTCAGGAGCGACAGGAGAGGCACAAGTTCGAGCGCAACGCCAGCCGTTATCGCGATTTCTTCATTCAAAACGGGCTGGTGCAGGCGTGGTATCTCCCGCCTCTGCTGCTCTCGCTAGCCCTGGTTGCGGCTTTCTTGCACGGCCTGCTATTAGTGCTGCATCACCAGCTTTCGGTGGGCGGCCTGGTAGCGTATATGGGGCTGATGATCTTATTGCACTACCCGGCTTTCAACGCCAACTGGTCCTTTAGCCTGGTGCAACTGGGCATGTCGGGCGCGGAACGCATCCTGGTGATCCTGAAAGAAGAGACCGAGCTGGACGAGAACGAGGGCGGCTATAGCAAGCAGATACGCGGCGACATCGTCTTCGAGAACGTCAGCTTCAGCTATGGCGATACACCCGTCCTGAAAAACATCTCGTTCCACGCGCTCGCAGGGCAAACTATCGCTATCGTTGGTCAGACCGGCGCTGGCAAAAGCACCCTCACCAAGCTGGTCAACCGCATCTATGATGTCGATGAAGGACGCATCCTGGTCGATAGCGTGGACGCGCGACAATGGAGCCTCGACGCCCTGCGCTCGCAGGTATCCAGCATCGAGCAGGATATCTTCCTTTTCTCGCGCACAATCTCCGAGAATATCGCGTATGGCCTGGGCCAGGATGCCGACCAGCAAGCCATCGAGCAGGCCGCGCGTGATGCCCAGGCCAGCGGCTTCATCGAAAGCTTCAAAGACGGCTACGCTACTCTGATTGGCGAACGTGGCATCACTCTTTCGGGCGGTCAACGCCAGCGCATCGCCATCGCCCGCGCCCTGCTGACCGACCCGCGCATCTTGATGCTCGACGACTCGACCAGCGCTATCGACAGCGCCACTGAAGACGAAATCCAGAAGGCCATTCACCGCATCTTGCAGGGCCGCACCACGCTGCTGATTACACATCGCCTGTCGCAAATCCGCTGGGCCGATAAAATACTCGTCTTGAAACGCGGCGAACTGATCGACCAGGGAAGCCACAACGAATTGTTGCAGCGCTGTGACACCTACCGCCGCATGTTCGTGCATTATGAAACAGCCTTACCCGCCGCCTCCGATACGCGGCACCTCGCAGGATAAAAGGAGCAACCTATGGGCTTCATCATGGATGGGCTGGATGCCGAGGCGTATGATCGCAACTATAGCGACCGCCAGTTGATCGCGCGCACCATTGGCTATTTCCGCCCCAAACTGCGTATCATGCTGATCGTTGCCGCCCTCATCGTCCTTACCTCGCTGCTTGATACGGTCTTTCCCATTCTTATCTCCTATGGTATCAACCTCGTGGTTGGCTCACCTACAGGACAGGTGATCCTGCTGCTGATCGGCGCGATCCTCCTCTCAGGCGTCTTTTCGTGGGTGAGCAACTTCTTCCGTCAATGGCTGACAGCGCAAGCGGTGGGCGATGTTGTCTTGCATCTGCGTAAGGACGCTTTCAACGCAGTCCTCGCCCGCGACATGTCCTTCTACGACGAGTTCCCATCGGGAAAGATTGTCAGCAGGGTCACATCTGACACGGAGGATTTCGCTTCCGTTGTGACGCTGACACTCAACTTGGTCAGCCAGGTGTTGCTCTTCGGACTGATCGCGGTCGTCTTGTTGCTAAGAAGTTTCGAACTGGCGCTGCTGACGTTTAGCATTGTGCCGTTCATCGCGGCTATCGCGCTGCTCTTCCGGCGCATCGCGCGGCGCACCACCCAGCGCTCGCAACGTTCAATGGCGAACGTCAACGCCAACGTGCAGGAAGCCATCAGCGGCATCACAGTCGCCAAGAACTTCCGCCAGGAACAGCACATGTACGACGAGTTCAAGCGGGTCAATGACCAGTCGTACCATGTGAATGTCCGTTCGGGCTTTGTCTATAATGGCGTATTTCCCGTGCTGGTACTGGTCGCCAACATCGGTATGGTCATCGTCGTCTACTTCGGTGGGCTGGACGCGCTGAATCACAGCATCACAGCGGGTGACTGGTTTCTTTTCTTGCAGGGCATTCGCATCCTGTGGTATCCCATTACCAGCATCGCGGCCTTCTGGAGCCAGTTCCAGCTTGGACTGGCGGCCAGCGAACGTATCTTCGCCCTCATCGACGCGGAACCGCGTGTACATCAGGAAGATCAGCAGCCCGTAGGCCGCTTGCAGGGAGCAATTGAGTTCAAAAAGGTGTTTTTCAGCTACGATGATCGTCAAACGGTGCTGGCAAACTTCAACTTGAAGATTGCTCCTAAGGAAACGGTCGCTCTCGTGGGACACACCGGCGCGGGTAAAACCAGCATCGCCCGCCTGGTGTCGCGCTTCTACGAATTTCAGGGTGGTCAGCTTTTGATCGATGGACGCGCTATTCGCTCGTTTGACCTGCACGAGTATCACCAGCGCCTTGGCATTGTGCCGCAAATTCCTTTCCTCTTTTCGGGAACGGTGGCCGACAATATCCGCTATGCCCGCCCCGACGCCAGCGATGAAGAGGTCGTCTATGTTGGGCAGCATATCGGCAACGGCGACTGGCTGGACGCACTGCCCGAAGGGCTGGATACGCTGGTAGGGGAAGCTGGTCGATCGCTTTCTTTAGGCCAGCGTCAACTGGTTGCCCTGGCGCGCGTCCTGCTGCAAGACCCCTCTATCATCATTCTCGATGAGGCCACCGCCAGCGTTGACCCGCTCACCGAGGCACAGATTCAGGAGGGGCTTGATTTGATCTTACAAGAGCGCACCGCTATCCTCATCGCGCACCGCCTCTCCACCATCCGCCGCGCCGACCGCATCATCGTACTCGACTTTGGCAAAATTGTGGAGGAGGGCAATCACGCCACCTTAATGCAGCAAGGCGGTCACTACGCGCAGCTTTACAACACCTACTTCCGCCACCAATCGCCCGACTATAAGCCAGGCGAGGGCATGGTGCCTGTTGTCCAGGCACAAAATCAGGTCCGGTAGTTCTCAAAAGAGGCTAGCAATAATTCACAAGCCCTGTTCGTCCTCACAGTGTTTTTGCAACGCAGCCTCTTCTATGAAGATACACTACCCAAATAACTTATCAGGGTTTTTGGTCCCATCCTTTGGAAGCAACCTGCCAGGCATGCACCGGCGGCACCTCCTCTAGCTCCGATTTCGTCGGTACATCAATGAATACAGGCTCATTGCTGGCCAGCGCATCAGTAATGGCAGGAATCAGTTGCTCTGGATCGGTGATGCGTACACCGCGTATGCCAAATGCTTCTGCGATAGCGGCGGCGTCCATTTTGCCGGTGAAATCAACGCCAAGATAGCGTTCGCCGTAGTAGAGGCGCTGCAGCATCTTGATCCAACCAAAGCTGCCGTTATTGAACAAGATGATGGTGATGGGCAGGTGCAGGCTGGCGATGGTAGCGAGTTCCGTACCAGACATGCCGAACGAGCCATCGCCCACCAGGCCAACGATGCGTTCGTGCGGCCTGGCGAAGGCCGCGCCCACCGTTGCAGGCAGGGCATAGCCCAGGCCACCGTGAGCACGCGGGATGACGATGGAGCGCCCGGGACGCCTGGTGCGGAATTGGGCAGCCGTGAAAGGGGTCATCGTGCCCGGGTCGGCGACGACTACCACATCGCCTGGGGTATGCCGCCAGAGGGCATCGATCACACGCTGCGGCGCAATCGGGACATCGTTGCAGGCTGATCGCTCCGCTACCTCAGCCCAGTAGGCCGCTGCGCGCTCTGCCAGTGCCTGCACAGACCACTGGCGCGATGGCGCGGTGGTATTGCGCCCGCTCGCGATCTCTAAGAGCGCGGCGAGGGACTCTTTCAGATCGCCACAGGCCGCAATGGCCGTAGGCACGTTGTTGCCCAACTCATTTGGATCGACATCGAGTTGCAGCACTGTAACGGCTCGTCCAGGTGCTGGAATCGTGCCTTTCAGGGTAATCAGCGAATTGACCTTTGTGCCGAGGTAAAAAATACAATCCGCCTCTGCCAGGAGTTGATTGGCATAGGGACGGCCGCCATTGCCGCCGATAACACCTGCACTCCATGCACGCATTTCATTGATACTGCCCTTGCCGTTGATGGTCGTCGCGACGGGAATATGTAGAATCTCAGCAAGCCGTGTGATTTCATCCCAGGCGCCCGAGAGCACTGCTCCACCTCCTGCAACGATTACCGGGCGTTGTGCCGCCAGCAATGCGTCCAGCATTCCCTCGAGCGAGCCTCTGGGCGCTTGCGTGCGATAGGAGGGATAGCAGCGACAGGCTGGCTCAGCATAGATCGCCATGTGGGGCGCCTCTTCCATCAGCACATCTTCTGGGAGGACGACGTGGACGGCTCCTCCCCGGCCACTGGTAGCTGCGCGGAATGCTCTGCGAACGATGTCAGGGAGCATCTGCGGCCGTTTCACCACAGCGCTCCACTTCGTAGCAGCCTGCAAGAGGCGCTGCTGGTCGATGGCAGTGAGCGTTCCCTTGCCTTCATCAATAACCGGTATGTCGGAAGTGAATACCAGCATGGGCACCGAAGATCCGTTCGCTTCGGCCACGCCTGGAATCACGTAGGTAGCGCCACCACCGCTTGGGGCCTCGGTAATGCCGGGTTTGTGCGCCAGGCGAGCGTAGGCATCGGCCATAAACGCCGCCGAGCGCTCGTCTCGTGCCATGATGTGCCTAATCTCGCTGCGAGCGTCATAGAGCGCGTCATAAAGTGGCATTGTGGTATCGCCGGGTACTCCAAAAATGTGCTCAACCCTGTATTCCTTAAGCAGTTCGACCAGCACCTGTGCGGTATTCATCGTCTCTCCTCCTGCTTTTCTTATCGCAATCCATACACCCCTACAGCGGGTTTATAGCTCTGCATCCTTGCGGGGGCAATCCCCTTCCCGTAGAGTGTAGATTATGGGTTTTAGGCATGGTTCAAATGAACTTGACAGTTCCTCACCAATAGCAAGGTCCAGCCCTGTCATCCTGAGCGCAGCGAAGGATCTCGCTGCCGATCGCAACAGACCCTTCGCGGAGTTTCCCCTGAGCGAAGCGCATGGGCTCAGGGTGACACGGGGTGACGGTTCAACCTGTTAAGGACTCTTCTTCACCATTGAACCTTGCCTTAAGCAAATAACCTGGATACCAGTAGGGGCCTCAGCGAAGCGGAGCGCGTATCACTACTTCGCGCACACCGCCGATTATGGGTTTTAAGCAAATACCCCGAATACCCGTAGGGGCCGGTTCACCGTGCCCATCGCCGATTTATCGGCCTTTGCTGGCTGTTCCGCTATCCCACTTAATTTGTTAAAACTCATCATCCAGCACGCGGGCGAGGGTAGTGAAGAGTGCGCCTGCTGGAATTGTATCATATGACGCTGCTCATCACGCTTTCATGACACTTCCTCCTTATACTGGTCCCAGAGAGGGCATGGGCTCGTCGATTGGAGGGGATGGTCCAAACCACGGCTTTCGGGCCTTTGTGTGATGAAATGCTCTCAAGAGGAGAAAAAATCATGACAAAACTTGAAGGAAAAGTCGCTGTCATCACGGGTGGCAACAGCGGCATCGGCCTGGCCACGGCCAGGCGCTTCGTCTCAGAGGGCGCGTACGTCTACATCACCGGTCGCCGGCAACGCGAACTGGATGCAGCCGTACGGCAGATCGAGAAGAACGTGACCGCGGTTCAGGGGGATGTCTCCCAGCTCGCGGATCTTGATCGCCTGTATGCCACGGTGAAGCAGCAGCACGGCCGCATCGATATCGTCTTCGCCAACGCCGGTGTTGGGGAAATCGCTTCATTGGGGGAAATTTCTGAAGCCCACTTTGACAACACGTTCAACGTCAATGTGAAAGGGCTGCTCTTCACGGTGCAAAAGGCGCTGCCGCTCTTGCAGGACGGCGGGTCGATCATTTTGACCGCTTCGATTGACTCGATCAAAGCGGCACCAGCCCTCAGTGTGTACTGTGCGACCAAGGCTGCGATCCGCTCCTTCGCGCGCAGTTGGACCCTGGACCTGCAAGCCCGCAAGATCCGTGTCAACGCCGTCAGTCCTGGATCGACCAACACCCCGGGCCTCAGTGCTCTGGGGCTGACTGAGGAACAGAGGAAGCAGTTCTTGACGTCACGCGCGGCCACCATCCCGCTGGGGCGGCTGGGCGATCCTGACGACATCGCCAAAGCGGTGGTGTTCCTCGCCTCGGATGACAGCAGTTTTATTACCGGGATCGAACTGTTCGTCGATGGCGGTCAGGCACAGATCTAAGTGATCCTGGTCCTGGAAGATGTGTTCCATAGTCCCATACAATTTGAGCATCCTGAGTGGACAGCAGAGCCATGGCTCTATGCACTGGAGACCGTCTTGCTATCGGCAGCAACGCCGTCCAAACCATCAATGCCGGTTATCTCGACTATAGCGTCATCTTGAGGCTGCTCTTGCTCTACATCACTCATCGAAGCATCCCTTTTAGATCTTTTCCGCCGCCAACTGCTGTGCCAGCCGTTTCTCATACGCATTGGCAACCGGCAAAAACGGCAACAGGCGATGAGCCAGGTTGTTTACAGCCAGCAGCACACCAAAACGATGCAGGTAATACGCAGCTTGAGAAGACGGGGGTGGTGTAAGCGATGATGACGAGGCAGGTTGTTGCGTTATCGTTACCAGGCACCCGGCCCCGAGGTCTGCACGAGGTACAGACGGATATTGAGTCTGTATCTGCATCCCACTATTATTCAGCGCCGCGCTCTGCATAGTCTGGGTATTATTCGCCGCCGAGTCACAAACGGGGTCACCAAAGGGCAACTGCGAGTTCGAAAAAGGAGGCAAGATGCTCCACCCCGGATTTCCCCACACCGTGTTAAGCATCACAAGGTATTCGTTTCCCTGACCGGCAATAAATGTATCCGCCTGGTCATGCGCAATAACCTGCCCGTCCAGCGTGGCAAACTGCCAGAGCGGGCGCACCACCACAATAAAATTCCAACCTGCCGCAGCAGACATTGAGTACTCCATCGGCCCCACTATATCTGAAGCATCGCAGAACAAGCGGCAATCATGCTCATTGATACTACATGCCCCTGAAGTTATGCATGGCGCATCCGGTGAGGTGTCCATATCCAGCTGAAAACTCAGTGTCGCTTTCAAAGGCTGCGTAGCAATGGCATAACATAAAACCACCTGCGATGTCAGCCTGCATGGATTATGCGCCGCGTAAGCAATTTCTGAAGAAAGAGCATACGGCTCACCTGGCTGCACCATCTCGCTATAGTGCGTACCCAGTTCCGCTTGCACCGCCTGTATTAACAGAGCACGCTGGCTAGCGGGGAGCATTTTTAACGACTCAGAGAATGTAATGATCGAGGCAAAGGATCCATTCCCCACTTCTATGGGAGGATCATAGCGACAGCTATCCACGCCAGGTTTGGCAGGTACCGTTATAGTGCAGCGTTGTGCCAGGAATGCCGCAGCACGCCATACCAGCACATGTTGACCGGGTGATAAGCGCCGGGGTGGATCAACACTCATACGTGGCAAGTGAGAAACGACATGTCCATCAATGGTGAGATATCCCCATGAAGGACTGGTCTTGAAATAAAAAAGATCATTTTGTAGTCCTGGTGCAGGTGAGGGAGTTGGCGTCGGACCGGTGAAGATACTCCCTACAACCTCGCGCACCGGTGCCATACTTGCCAGGATCATCAAGACCACCAGCACAACAACACTTGTGGTTACGCCGAGCTGCAAGCCGCGCCTGCGAGCTAAAAATCGCACTGGCTGTGATGGACGCAGCAACCTTTTATTAGATGAGTTGGATGAGTCGGGAGCCGACGCCAGCTCATCTAAATCGACTATCTCAACCTCGAAGTCCTCTTGCGGCTGTTCAGACTCGACATCTCCCATGAGAGCCTCCATCCATCCGTAGGTGCCGATGATGATTTTTACCAACCAAGAGCGGTCATACCCCGTAGGCGCACAATTTATTGGCGCACCGCCGATTTATCGGCCTGGGGAGCGCATCGACGTGCCATTGGCCGATAATGAAATTTCCCACCCACAACCGGTCATGTCATCCTGAGCGCAGCGAAGGATCAGCGCAGCGAAGCATCTCTGTGCCCATCGGGCCAGACCCTTCGCTTCGCTCAGGGTGACAGCACCTGACCGCTCTTGGTCGTTAAAATCCATTATCGGCCTCCTGTGCCCCATCGAATATCCAGGTTAAAAACTCGTTATCGGCCTACTGGTTGTCCGATTATGTTGCCCTGCCCCGTCAATGCTGTTGAATATAATTATACATCCTAATCTGAAATCAACCTGAAAACAACCAACCGCGTAGGGGCGGGGGCGGCGTGGAGCGGGGAGGGGATGCTTCTCCTTGCGTCTCACCTGACCCGCAGGGTAGCTGCGCAGCAGCGTTGGTGAGACGGATTGGTGCCAGCATCGCCCCCTGTCCCAGTGTGAAACGGACCTCGTCCCGCGTAGGGGCGGGGGCGGTGTGGAGCGGGGAGGGGATGCTTCTCCTTGCGTCTCACCTGACCCGCAGGGTAGCTGCGCAGCAGCGTTGGTGAGACGGATTGGTGCCAGCATCGCCCTCTGTGCCGGAGTGAAACAGACCTCGCCCCCGGTGATGAATCAATTAGCCCCTCATTGTTGGTAGAACCGAGGCCTGAATCAAGGGCGCTTCATGGTCGCCCGCGTTGCTCATCGATCTGCTCAAGCTCCGCCTCTGACAGGCGAAACTCTGCGGCCCCAATCACACCATCGACCTGGTCAGGCCTGCGGGCACCAACGATCGCCCCCGTAACCGCCGGATTACGCAGCGTCCAGGCAATAGCCACCACGCCAGGAGAAAGGTTATGCATGAATCCTATCTCAGTCAATTTTTCAACCAGCGCCAGGTTGCCTGATAAGCGCGGCTCCTGGAACTCGGGATCGCGTTTCCTCCAGTCGTCTTCGGGCAGGTTGGCTATGCGCTCGCGCGTCATTGATCCCGTCAGCAGCCCCGACATCATCGGTGAGTACACAATCGCTCCAATATTTTGCTCGCGGCAGAACGGGAGAATCTCGTTTTCAACTCCCGGCTTGACCAACGAGTACGGCGGCTGGAGCGAACTGATGGGCGCAATCTTCATCGCACGGCGTATCTGCTCAACATTAAAGTTGCAGACACCAATGTAGCGCACCTTGCCTTCGTCCTTCAGCCGGGCCATCGTCTCCCACCCCTCCTCAATATCCTGCTCAGGCAAAGGCCAGTGCATCTGGTACAGGTCGATTACGTCCACCTGCAAGCGTCTCAAGCTGTTCTCGCACTCCCGTCGAATCGACTGCGCCTTCAGATTGCTGCTGAGATCACCATGCTCGTCCCACACGCGCGAGCACTTCGTGAAGACATAGGGCCGCTCCGCCCGGCCTTTAAGCGCACGACCTACAATCTCCTCGGCATGACCTAAACCATAGACGGCAGCAGTATCAATCCAGTTGATACCCAGGTCAAGCGCGTGATGGATAGCAGCTATCGATTGCTCATCGTCCTGGGGTCCCCAGGCGAACTGCCATCCACCGCCGCCCAAAGCCCAGGTCCCGAAACCAATCGGCGTAATCTGCATATCAGTGTTCCCAAGCTGTCGCGTCTTCATCTTTCCGTTCCCTATTCCTTTCTCACTGTAACAAGCTTATTACACTTTAATACACGTATGCCAATTGTACAGCGTTACATCCTCGTTAGCCAGCAACGTTGACACCCTCTTTTCTAGACAGGTACAATAGAATAGCTGAATAAACTACGAGGCTGACTACCTGAGGCCTATTCTGCATATATCAAGATGAGGCAAAAACACGATGAAGATGTACGTCTGTATCAAACAGATCCCGGACCCTAACACCGTTGTTAGTAAGCTCGACCCGAACACCAGGCGGCTCGTGCGCAGCGGCGTCTCCCTTGTCCTCGATCCCGGTGACGAAAGCACCATCTCAGCCGCGATCAGCCTTCGGGATACCATCGGCAACAGCGAACTAACCGCTGTCTCCATGGGACCCACGAGTACGCAGGAGGCCATGCGCCGCGCCCTGGCAATGGGCGCCGATCGTGCCATCCTTGTCACTGACCCCGCCCTGGCTGGCTCCGACGCGCTCAGCACGGCACGTGTACTCGCCGCCGTGCTTAAAAAAGAAGAGCCTGACCTGGTCTTCTGCTCCACCGAAAGCACCGACGGCTATACCGGCATGGTTCCCGGCGGCATCGCGGAGTTTCTTGGTCTGCCCCAGTTAACCTTCGCGCGTGAAATCACGATAGAAGGTCAGAAGGCCGTCATCAAACGTGTCACACAGACTGGTTACCAGACCGTCGAGAGCCAGTTGCCAGCCGTTATCACCATCGCCAGCGGCTCGTTTGAAGCGATTTATCCCACCATGAAGGGCATCATGGGCGCCAAAAAGAAGCCCTTTACCCAGCTCAGCCTCGCCGATCTCGGCATCGATGCCTCAGAAGTTGGCGAAGCGGGAGCACGCGAGCGCGTCATGGCGATAGGCAAAGTCGAAGCGCGTGCCGCAGGACAGGTTATCAAGGACGATGGCAGCGCGGCCCAGGCTATCGCCGACTTTTTGCAGCGCTACCAGCTGCTCTAATGTACCTGATGATTTTTGCCAACCGAATCGGGGAATGAGTGGGAATGTCTGCCTGCGTCCTGTAGGGACAAGGGGTGGATGTGGAGACGGGTGGGGGCCTGGTGCTTGTCCTGGTGGCCTGACGAGTGGTCTGGGTTGCGTGAGGCCAACCGGTCGCATCCCCACCAGGACAAGCACCAGGCCCCCTCATCCACCCCACTGCGCCCCTTGTCCCTACAGGATGCAGGACGCACCTTCCCCGATGCGGTCGGCACCATTCAGCAGGAGGCTGGGCCGCAAGCGTCCCAATGGGGATGATTACCCCATTCGGTTGGCAAAATTCATTACGGGCGAGGGTGGATGATGTGAGGAAGGGCAAGAAAGATACGGGGTATCTTTACAAGGCCTTTATGGTCGCCCGCGTTGCTCTATGAGGAGAGAAAATTATGTCTAAAACTATTTGGGTGCTGGTCGAACTGGAAAATGGTCAGCCTGCTCGTTCCTCGCTCGAGGTACTGGGAAAAGCCGCTCAACTGGGCAGCGCCGAAGCCATCGTACTCGGCTCGAATGCCGCCGCGGTCGCTCCCACGCTTGGCGAATACGGCGCGGAAAAGGTCTACATCCACGCCGATCCCGTCTACGACACCTATCTGACCTTACCCGCCGTAGACACGGTCGGCGAACTACTCAAACAGCACCAGCCCGCGCTGCTGCTGCTTGCTACCACTTATGACCTGCGCGACATCGCGGCCCGCCTGAATGCACGCAACAACATGGGCCTGATCACAGACGCCACCGACCTGCAATTCGAGGGAGATACCCTCCAGGTAACGGTCCCCTGGGGCGGCGAAAACATAGTCACCGCGGCCTTCCCCAAACAGGGTACAGGTATCGTCCTGACCCGCCCCAAGGCCTTCGGTTTGGAGCGTCACGAGGGCAAAACTGCCGGGGTCGAGGCGATCAGCCCATCGCTCAACGCTGCCTCGCAGCAAATCAAGATTCTTGACCGCGTCGAGGTACAGAGCGAAGGCCCATCGCTCGAGGACGCCAGTGTAGTTGTCAGCGGCGGTCGCGGCCTGGGTAAGGCCGAGAACTTCCACCTCATCGAAGAACTCGCTGCCGCCTTAGGCGGTGCCCCTGGCGCAACTCGTGCCATCGTCGATGCCGGATGGTTGCCTTACAGCTACCAGGTCGGGCAGACAGGTAAAACCGTAAAACCAACCCTGTACATCGCCTGTGGCATCAGCGGCGCTATCCAGCACCTCGCGGGTATGAAAGGTTCCAAGTACATAGTCGCCATCAACAAAGACGAGCACGCTCCCATCTTCTCTGTCGTCGACCTCGGCGTTGTGGGCGACGTTCTAACCATTCTCCCGCAACTAAAGAAGCGCAAAGCCCAGTAATGCACATTGACAAAATGATCCGGCGGCCGATGATGCACATTGACAAATTAATCCGATCAGGCATGGTTCAAATGCACTTGACAGTTCCTCACCAACAGCAAGGTCCAGCCCTATCATCCTGAGCGCAGCGAAGGGTGACACGGGGTGACTGTTCAAACGGTCAAGGACTTTTCTTCACATTGAACCTTGCCTCAGCAGTAGGGGCCGATTTATGACTCTGTTGGTAAATTTTGTAAGCATGTCCGTACATCTCCGTTCAGCGAAAGAAGGACCGAGCATTATGAGAAGAACCTGCATATGCAGAGGAAACGAGCAGCAATCCTTGCTCCTCCCTCGTGTCTCATTTATCGCGCCCATCGCCGATTTATCGGCCCTCGGTGGATGTGATGATGTCCGTATTAAAAAGTTAATCTGCATAACTTGTGACCATCCTTTACTAACCTGATATGATAATTAGGCAGGAGGATTTCAACTTATCAGGAGGAATGTATGGCAACTATGCCAGAAGAGATTCGTTCCGTTGTCGAACGACTCTCGCCTGACCTACAACGGCAAGTGTTAAAGTTTGCCCAAAGACTTGCCCAATCAAATAGGGATGCCGTGCCTTTGCCTGAAACACCACTTCCTCCAGGCACACCGGCTGCTGCTCTACTACGCTTCAAGCTACCGATAGAGGACACTGAGGCCATGGAGCGTGCTCTGGAAGATTGCGAGAGGATTGAGCCAGGTACGTACTAGCTATTTGTGATTGGAGGTTTATATCATGGCCCCGCTATCACCAACCGGAAACTGGATCGGCATACTACTCTTCGTACTCATTGCCGTCGCAGGCATAGCCCTCTTCGGCGTACGCGCTGGAGAACTCATCACGCTGCTCGTGAAAGCGCGGCGCGAGAACCGCACCGACCACATCGACGACCGCATAGGCGGCTTCTTCCTGGTCGTTCTCGGGCAGAGCGGAGTGCTGCGCGATCCCATCCCCGGTATTGCACATTCCTTTACCTTCTGGGGTTTTATTATCATCCAGTTTGGCCTGCTTAATCTCATGCTCAGGGCCTTCAACGTCTCTTTGCCATTCTTCGGTGATAATCACGG
>WNFA01004603.1_pt1 | contig 20078 bp, 22 predicted proteins | sample 5400481 | NCBI WGS metagenome assembly WNFA01 (sample SAMN13153340, study PRJNA577476) | soil metagenome | isolation source: 120 cm saprolite under Douglas fir tree site 2 hole 1 replicate 2 | place: USA:California | collected 2015-04-18
GCAATGTAGCTCCACATCCCGGCCTGTTGGTGATCGTCGCCTCGCATACGCGCCTCCTCGCGGTGAGTTACGCGCATCGTAGCCGACTCCTCAACCAATCCAACCATCCAAAGTCGGGTTTTTCCGCAGCCTGCTAGGGCCGCAGCCGATCCCACCTCGCGAGCGCGGCTCGCCTGGCCCGCTCCTTCCGCTCCTCGGCCGTCAGCGACTTCGCCGCGGCCGGACCGCCCGCCTTCCCGCCCTTCTTGCCGATGCGCTTGAAGAACTCGTGAAGCTCCTGGCTCACGCGGATCTTCCGTTTCTTCCTGGCCATGGGCGCGAGCCTACCCCAAACGCTCTCCATGAGAAAATGGGCGTGGATGTCCAAAGGCAAGGCGGATAGCCCCGAGGCTCAGCCCGATCCCGAAGCGGAGGCGCGTGAGAAGGTGGAGCGCCTTGAACGCGAGAAGGACGACCTCCTTCGCGACATCGCGGCCTCCACGACCAACGATCTCCGCGCCAAGATCGGATACGTCCTGAACCACTACCCCGCGGCACGCGACTCAGACGTGGCGCTCGCGCACCTCGTTTGGGAGACGTTCTACCCCGAGTACATCGAGGATGGGCAGGTTCAGCTCGAAGACATGTATCGCCTGCCTCGCCAGGGCACGATGTCGCGGACTCGCGCCAAGATCCAGAACGAGTACGGCCTCTTTCAGCCGAGCGCGGAGGTCGCAGGGTATCGGAAGGGCCTCCGCGAAGACACGGAGAAGGAGGTCGTGGCGGACAAGCCCGGCCCGCCCGTGCTCTCGGTGCATGCGGATGAGAGCGGGAAGAACCAGCGGTTCATGGTCGTCGGCAGCGTATGGGTGGTGGACGTGGGCAGGGAGTGGCGGGTGGTCGATGCCCTCCGGGAATGGAAGCGCGACGCGGGCGTAACCGGGGAGTTCAAGTTCGCCGATCTGACCAAGGACAAGCTCCCGCTCGCCATCGCTTTCGTCAAAAAGGCGATGGAGCATTCCGAATTGCTCGGGTTCAAGGCCTGCGTCCTGGACACCCAGAAGGTGAAGGGGATGGCGAAGGAGGAAGTGCTCTACGGACTCTACTACGAACTGGCGATGTCGGGGATGGATCACGAGATCACGGCCGGAAGGGTGGTGCTTCCCCGCTGGCTCTACCTCGTGAAGGATGCGGACGATGGGACCGACGCGCTGCGCCTCCCTGAACTTCAGCGGCGTCTGACCGAGCGATGCCGAGAGTACTTCAAGGACCAAGTGCAGGTGGATTCCATCATCACCGCAACGTCCGATAGCTCTCTGCTGCTCCAACTCGCGGACTTGTTCTCCGGTAGCGTGGGTCGAATGTACAACAAGGTCGGAGAGGCCATGAACCAGAAGGACGAGTTCGCGAATTTCTTTCAGAAGCTCGCGGGATTCGAGTTCGTCGGGAATGCCGAGTCCGATGGTGAATCCGTGTATCTGCGACGGTTGATGTAGGGAGAACCGCATCCACCTCGCCCAGTAAGCACATTCCTGCCCGCCGCCCGTCGGCGCCCCGCATCGTGCGTCGCCGGATGGACCTAAACTCGTGCTAGCATCCCCGCCCAAGAGCGATGGCCTTCAACGCGATCACCTACCGGGTCCTCATCGCTTCGCCGTCCGACCTCGCCGAGGAGCGGGCGGCCGTCGCCGCGACAATCACTGAGTGGAACGCCCAGCACGCCGCGGCCGAGTCTGTCGTCCTCCTCCCGGTCGCGTGGGAGACGCACGCGACGCCCGCGACGGGCGTCCGGCCGCAGGGCGAGATCAACCGCCAACTGGTCGACGATGCTGACATCCTCGTCGGGATGTTCTGGACGAGGATGGGCGCCCCGACGGGAGTCGCGGAGTCCGGGACCGTCGAGGAGATCGACCGGTTCGTCGGCGCGGGCAAGCCCGCGATGCTGTACTTCTCCCGGCGGCCGATCGACCCCGGCCGGATCGACCCCGATCAGCACGGCAGGGTGAGGGTCTTCGAAGAGCGGATGCGCAAGACCGCGGTGGTCGGGCGCTTCGAAACCGTGGACGAGTTGAAAGCGCTGGTGCTGCGCGACCTGACGGCGCGAGTTCGGGAGGTGGCCCCGGGGCGCAAGGCAGGCCCGATCAGCCGCGCCGCGAACATCACCGAGATCATCATCAAGCACCGCGAGCACGGGATCACCCCGGAGGTCTATCAGGAGTACGAGAGGCTCGTCGGGGCTCGTCGCGCGAAGCGGACCAAGGCGCAGACGGCGGACCCGCCGAAGGAACTCGGCCCGAACGGCCACCCGATCGTGTACCTGCCGAACGGGGACAAGGTCGAGTGGCTGAAGGAGCTAGACGAGGACGGGAAGTTGGTGGACGTGCCGCTGCTCCTGCGCCGCGGCGACCAGACGATCCTCGCGGCCTACGAGGAGTTCTGGGACAAGATCTGGTGGAATCGCCACCAGATATGGGCAGAGCGCATCCAGGCGGGGGAGGAGCAACTGACGCCGGAACGCCGGGCTCTGTTCGAGCAGGCTGAGGCGGCCGCCCGACGAATTGAGGAGAAGTACGGCAGGGAGAACCTCGGCTGGGATGACTTCGAGTGGGGCCTGCTGAGTGGGAAGCTCTCGGCCCTGGCCTGGGTCCTCGGCGCGGAGTGGAACGAGTCGCTGGACACGTGAGGTAGACTACGGCTCCCACTGACGAACGGCCGAGAGGACGCCCTCAGCGATGCGGCGCGGCCGCTCGCTCATCCCGCGCACCTCCCCGACCCTGCCGCGCGGGTCGACCTCGATGACCTTCGTTCCGACCGTGACCGGGACGTCGTCGTGGGTGAGGCCCCGCAGCACGCCGTCCAGCGGAGCGCGCAGGACCGCCGCGCCGATCTGGGCGAGGTCTTGCCCGGCGCGGACGGTGTCGCCGATGCGCGCCGTCGTGCGGAATAGTCCGGCGACTGGGGCGTAGACGTAGCGGTCGCGAGCGTGCCCCGCAATGGTGCGCGGCTCCCCGGTCAGCGGCAGCGAGGCACCCTCGGTGATCACCCCGCCGAGCCCGTCCCAACTCGTCTCGACCACCGCGTGGGCGTGGCGACCGGCGACGAGCGCAGGACCCAGGCCGATGGTCAGGTCAGCGGACCCGATCTGGACCTCCGGCGCGGCGTGCTTCCGCATCCGGGCATCGACGAGCACGCGGTGCCCGAGAGCGGCCAAGAGCGACTCCAACGGGCCGACGTACACCGGGACGGCGTCGCGCCGGTTCAGGGCGTGCACGACCTGCTCCACGGTGTCGGCGCGGACCGCCCGCACCTCATCGAGCACTGCCTCGCCGTCGAAGACCGCGTCCGCGAACGCCATCCCGCGGCGCGTGGTCGTGGGCCGAGGGTCGTCGTGCACCGCCACGCCGTAGCCCGCCTGGAACAGGAGGTGAGCCACCACCGAGCCGATGTCGCCGACGCCTCGCACGAGCACGACCATCCCGCTACCGACGCACTAGGATCAGCTTGGCCCCGGTGATGACCAGCACGAGCCCGAGCAGGCGGCGCAGCGTCACCTCAGCGATCCGGCGCACCCCTATCTCGGACCCGACGAGTCCTCCTAGAACCGCGGCGACCGCCCAGACGAACGCGGCGGGCGGCAGCGACTGCACGCTGGAGAGGTGCCCCGCGAGTCCCGCGGCCGAGTTGAGCAAGATGAAGACGGCGGAGACGCCCGCCGCCTCCCGGAAGCTCGCCCACCCCATGAACAGCAGCAGCGGGCGCAGGAAGATGCCGCCGCCCACTCCAGTCAGGCCGGACACGAAGCCGAGCGCTGCCCCCCACAACAGGGCCGTCAAGAGGCGCGGCCGCCTCCGCTCCGTCTCCTCCTCCCCGTACAGGAAGAGCCGGTACGCGGCGAATAGCAGAACGAGGCCCACAAGGACTCGGTACACCGCGCTGGGTAGCGTGATCGCCCCTCCGATGAACGCCAGCGGAACCGACGCGGCGATAAACGGCCACGACAGGGGCCACGAGAAGTGCCCGGCTCGGTAGAAGCGCACGCTCGTGACGATCGCGACCGCGATGTTCAGCGTCAGGGCCGTCGGCTTCATCACCTCTGGCGCAACCCCAAACAGCGCCATCGCAGCGAGGTAACCGGAGGCACCCGCATGGCCGACCGAGGAGTACAGGACCGCTGCGGCGAAGATCACGACGGCGAGGACGGCGGTGTCGGTCACGCCCGGAGTCTAGCCGAGTGGCCGCACTCCGTCATTTGGCTTGGCGAAACATAGTGTGGACGGTGAAGAGAGGCACCGGGTAGCCGGTTGGCGCTAGCCAACGGCCAGGCGTGCGCCCGCTTGCCTGGAATATTGTCCCGCTGTACGGTGGACTCCCATGAGCCCTGAGCCCGACACCGAGCCCGAACCCGCGGCGTTCATTCTGGATTGCAGTCCCCTCGTCCTTGTCCGGCTCATCGAGACGACCGATGACGACGAGGATTCGGAGGAGTCAGAGCAGGCGTGACTACCGATCAGCCCGACTGCCGTTCAGCGTGATCGTTAGATCGCCAGCGCCGGAGAGACATGTTGAGGGTCTACCTAGACAACGTCATTGCTTCGGCGTGGATACGCGGCGACCTCGGATCACCCGAGCAGCAGACGGCGCTGAGGCTGATCCAAGAGCACATGAACTTCGACAAGCTCGAAATAGTCACCTCCCGCGAGTCATGGCGCGAGCAAGACCGTACCCGTGACGCAGAAGTCCGCGAACAACTCCGCACATCCCGCGAACGAATGGCGGTGGTCCCGAAAGACCACAAGCTGCTTGGGTTCAATAGCGTTGATCTCGGATACCGTGGCTTCATCTCGTCGCCCCTGATTACCGACATCGTCGACGAAGCCACGTTCGCCAGCCTGCAGGCTATAGGCCTCAGAGATGCGGATGCTCGACACCTGATGTACGCGCTCTTCAACGGCTGTGTCCGCTTTGTCACCACAGACCCAGACTTTCTCGATCGGCGCACGATCATCGACGCAGCCCACCCCCAGATCCACATTGTGTCGCCCACGGAGTTGTTTGAAGAGATGGAGAAGCTCCACTGAATCGGACTATCGGGCAGCAGCATGCCGCCCGGCCAGAACTTGGGTCGGGCGTTTCTGTGTTCAGGCGAGCGGCCGCCCGAGCGCCCAGGCAACACAGCGCTCGCGGCGGGCCAGCGCCGTGCTTGGGCGCTTACGGCTTGAGAACCCGGACGATCTCACCGAGTAGCAGATCTAGCTCATTCGAGAAGTCGACCTGCACGAGTGTGGGGAGGACTTCGCCTTGCCGGATCGTCGCATGGAGATGGAGATCGGCAATCTTGCGTGCCGACTGCTCTAATCTCGTCATCGACTCCTTGAACGACTTGCCGCCCCCGCCGTAGTTGTTGGCGACTTCGGCAAAGGTCTGGTAGCCCAAGATCGGTGGAACGCACGATGAACTGAATCGCCGTACCCCCGGCGGCGACGGCTTCACCGGGAAAGTGCACGATGTGCTGGTCGTAGATGGTGCTGAAATGCGCGTGGAGGGCCGTGGCGACCTGTTGAACGGTGGAGTGCGGGACCAGCGTCGGCTTGAGGGCTTCGACGAGCGTCGAAATGTTCTGGACCGAGGGGGCGTTCTGGGACCGCAGGAAGGCATAGCCGGAGGTCGCCGCCACCACCGTGTCGGTGAGCTCAAACACTTTGATGGCGCTGTCGGAGCCGATGCGCACCGCCGCGTGTCGGTAGGATTGACGACTGTCCGCCGCCATGACAATGCCCTCCGGATTCACCAACCCGATCGCGAGTGTCATGCCGAAGCCCTCCCACGGGGTTGAGAACGGTGCGAATCTCACTTCAACCGCCGAGGATGCTATCACGAGCCGCCCGCACCGAAGGGTCGTCGCTACCCAGTAAGGACAGGTAGTCGAAGGAACACGAAGCGGGCCTCTGCTAGACTCGGCCCGGCAAACATGCCCGCGCCATTCCCTCAAGCGAAGCAAGGGAGGCCCATCAACAGTCCTCCGACTGGCTTCCCCGCCTTCTTCGACGTCCGTCAGCCCCGAGTACTCACGGCCGACCCATGGGCCTTCCTTTCGGAGTTAGTGGCCACGCGCGTAGACCGACGGCAGCGCGATACGGGCTACAGCTACACCAATCAGGCGTGGGCGTTGTTTGAGGCGGCGAGCAACCCGCACGTGGGCTCCCGCCCGCTGCTGTACTACTACTCGTTCCTCAACCTCGTGAAGGCGGCGCTCCTCATCCAGGGGGCGCCGCTGGCCATCAAGGCAGAGCATGGGATTGCGGACCCGCGCTCGAATCAGCGCCGCCGACTCCGCCTGGGCGGTCAGCGAGTCCTCATTCAGGGCCTCGCCCAGAACCACTCGCAACTATTTGCGGAGTTCATTCGCGTGCTGGGCGGGAGCACGCGACGCCGCGAAGTTCCAGTAATTGAGCTGCTCGCCCAGATCCCGAGCATTCATCGGACCTTCATGCGAGTCACCCGTCGGCGCCGATCCATCTTTACGCCGATCAAAGCCGTCAAGGTGCTGGCCGCTGGAGGCCAAGTGTGGGCCCGGGTGATTCTACGGAAGGACGACGGCGACGTGGCCGCAACGCTTCCCGCCCTCAAGGGACGGCGCGGCTTTCGTCGGCATTTTCAGCAAGCCTTTACAGAACAGAGCGATGAGATTTGGCTGGAAACGCCCGTGGTCCCCGGCCAGCGGCGGGGGGTCGATGCGGCCGTCCGCAAGGTGGCTGAGCACTTTCGCGAGACGGGCATCTCCACCGTGTTGACGGGCGAGGGCTATCGCTTCTACTTCTGCAACATCACACCGCGCCATCGTCTCCCACAACTGGCCGCCACCTACGCCGCGTTCTTCTACTTGGGCTCCATCAGCCGGTATAAACCGGACGCCTTCGAAAGCCTGCTCTCGGGCGGCTTCTCGTGGGTCGTCCACGAGCGGCGCACTGGAACAGACTGCTTCCTGTGCGTTACGTACCAAATGCTCTCCCGCAAGAGCGCCCGGAGCGCTGCTGGCTTGGACGCTGCGGCGGCCGACAGCACAACGTACTCCTTTTTGATCGGCCCTCCCTTGAAGTAGCGGAGAGGCCGGGCTCGGCGTTTGCGAAGCAGAGCGGCTCGCAATTCCTCGGGCAGCTTTACCGCGAACCCCACCGGCGAGAGGGACGCACAGATGGTGCCGTTGGCATAGAGGGCCGCACCGCTGAAGAAGTGTCTGCACTCGAGCCGGATACCGCTCGCGTTCCTCCGTCGGTTGGCCTGGCGAAGCATAGTGTCGAGGCGCTTGCGATACGGTTCAGCCATGTATTAGCAAGAGGTTCGCGTCTCAGTTGCGAGGTGCTGAATCATGGCCTCACTCGTGCTCTCATCCCCACCCTAACGGAGGGGGCGCTGGTGGCCCTAGTCGTCCCTATGCTCATGCTCCCTTCCTATGCTCTCGAAGGGGTAGCCACGAGCCGCCCATTCCTTGTCACCGCCGTGCATGACCATGATGTCACGGAAGCCCAAATGGTACGCGGGCCCTCCGCAGTAGAAGACGAGCGGTCGAGTCCGGTTGGGCGGCAGCCGCTCCGGGTAAAGTAGCCGCTTCGGACGTCGGGCATCGACCGCGTTGAGGGGAGCATCCTCGGCGGGGATGGAGATGGCGCCGGGCAGGTGCCCGTTCTGGAAGTGAACCTCGTCCCGGGCGTCGATGAGCACGAAGCGCTCGCCGCGGTCCATCATGCCCTTGACCTCCGGGGCGGTGACGAAGCGGATACCGATGGCTCCGAGCTCTCGGTACCAGGGCGGCTGCCCCGTGAGGCAGGCGGTGGCGGTGCCGGCCAGTACGAGCAGGAGGAGCGCAAGCTGTTTGCCAGAACGAGGCGGTCTGAGCATGCGTTGTCAACACCGCCTATATCAAGCGACGCCTCAGGTAGGCGCTGAGCGTGTCGACAAGGGTGACCATCGCGTAGATCGCGAGGATCAGCGTCAGGAGCTGATGGTCCAGGAACAGACTGATCGTCACGTGGATGCGCTGCCCGAGCCCCCCCGCTCCAACGAAGCCCAGGACCGCCGCGGCCCGGATGTTTACCTCCCAGCGGTAGAGGGCATAGGACACGAACTGCGGAGCCGCCTGGGGGAGGATACCGTACAGCATGATCCGGAGCAGGCCCGCTCCCGTGGCCTGGAGCGCCTCGAGCGGCCGTGGGTCCGCGTCCTCTAGGACCTCGCCGAAGAGCTTCCCGAGCACCCCGCCGGTGTGGAATCCCAGGGCCAGGACTCCGGGGAACGGCCCGAGACCCACCATGAAGACGAAGATGAGCGCCCAGAGGATCTCGGGAATGGTCCGGAGCAGGTTGAGCAGCGCTTTCGCTCCCGCATAGATCCCGATCCGTAGCGCCCGGGCGCCGGGGGCCAGCGGCCGGGCCTCGAAGAGCACCCCGCGATACAGCAGGGTCCGCGCGGTGAGGAGGGCCAGCGGCAGCGCGATCCCGACGGCCAGCAGTGAGCCCACGAGCGAGATCGCGAAGGTCTCCACGGCGCCGATCCCCGCGTCCCGCAGGGCGGCCCACGACAGGTCGGGAGGGAAGAGCCCGCTGACGTAGACCGCAATCTGCCGAAGCCCCTCGGGACCGGCGAGCTGGCCGAGCTCCACGCCGGTCCCACGATAGGACCAGACGACGAGCGCGACGAAACCCGCTGAGACGAGCCAGCCGTGGTGGTCGTGACCGCTAGGCCGAGGAGGGACGGTCTCGGTGTCGGGCCTCGTGGTCGTCTCGCTCGCGCTCGGTCTCATCGAGTCAACCGAGCCCGCAGACGTCCGCTGACGAAGTCGACGGCGCCCACCAGGCAGAACAGCATCCCGAGCAGCGTGACGACCTCGTCGAACTTGAAGAATCGCATGGATAGCTCAACCTGCTGGCCGAGCCCTCCGGCACCCACCAGGCCCAGGATGGCCGAGGCGCGGATCGCGCATTCCCAGCGATACAGCGTGTACGAAACGAGTGACGGAAGCGCCTGCGGGACGAGCCCGTACAGCACGATGCCGAGCTTGGAGGCTCCCGCCGCCTGAAGCGTCTCCAGCGGCCGCGGGTTCACGCCCTCGAGGATCTCCGAGTACACCTTCCCCAGCATGCCGCCGTAGGCGACGCCAATGGCGAGCACCCCCGGAAACGGGCCCAAGCCCACCGCGCGGACGAACATGAAGGCCCAGACGTATTCGGGAACGGAGCGGAAGACGGACAAAAGACCTCGAGCCACGGCGTAGGGGAGGAACCCGAGGACCCAGCGGCCCATCGCGGCGCGGCGCTCGTGCAGGATCCCGCTCCACGCGAGCGACGAGGTCGCGAGCAACCCTAGTGGGAGACCGATGAGAACCGCGAAGAGGGTGCCGACGACCGAGATCTGGATGGTCTCAATCGCCGGCCGTATCATCTGACCGAGGAACGCGGCGGAGAGATCGGGAGGGAATCCGCCGCGCAGGAAGCGCGCCGTGTTGGCGAGGGCGTCCCGCTCGAACAACCGCCGCGGATCCACCTGGGCGGTGTAGAGCGACCCGGCCAGCACCGCCAGGAAGCCGGCCCCGAGCAGGGTCGAGAACGCCGACTTACTCGGCGAAGCCGGGAAGTGGGCGACAGGCTCGGCCAAAGGGATTGAGGCCGTCCGGGGGCCTCTCCAACTGGAGCTCGTCGTCCCGGTGCCCGGCGTAGAGCCCGCGGAGCCGCTCCTCGGTCACCTGGTCGCGCGCCAGGTCGAAGTGGATCCGGCCGTCGCGAACGCCCACGATCCGGGGAAAGTACCCCAGCGCGAGGTCCACGCTGTGCAGGTTCATCAGGAGGGTCTTGCGCGACTCATGGGCCAGGTCGCGGAGCAGCGTGACGATGGTCACCGCCAGCGACGGGTCCACCGAGGACACGGGCTCGTCCGCCAGAACGATGGCCGGATCCTGGACCAGGACGCGGGCCAGGGCCACGCGCTGCTGTTGCCCGCCCGATAGTTCATCGGTGCGCGCGTAGAGCTTCTCCGGAATGCCGACCTGGACCAGCGCCCGCCAGGCGGCCTCGGAGTCCCGCGGCCGCCAGAGCGAAGCCAGGGCGCGGGTCGTGGACCAGCGTCCGAGGTTGCCGGCGAGCACGTTGTGCACGACGCGCAACCGACCCACCAGGTTCTGCTGCTGGTAGATGGTCCCGATGCGCTGGCGCTGCCGTCGCAGCGCTTGGTCCGAGAGCCCCGCCACGTCTACCCCGCCGATGCTCAGCGAGCCCGACGTCGGGCGGAGGGTGAGGTTGAGGAGACGGAAGAGCGTGGTCTTGCCGGCCCCGCTGGGGCCGATGACCGCGATCTGCTCGCCGGCCCCCACGGTCAGACTGATCCCGTCGACGGCAACGGTGCCGTCGACGAAGACCTTCTTGAGCTCGCGGAGCTCGTACGAAAGGCCGGGTACGCTCATCACCTGATCTTCGCGGGCCGTCCGCCGGCTACTTCAGGAGACCCGCCGCGATGGCCGCCTCTTCGATACCCTTCCAGTCGGCATCGTTGGCCTTGATGTACTTCTTCGTGCGATGGAGATCCAGCAACTGACGGTGCTCGGGGTTGTTGTAGTCGAGCTTGAGGAACGCCGCGGCGATCCGGTCCTGGAGGCCCCGGTCAAGGTCGCCGCGGGCCGTCCACACATAGTCGACGTAGGGCGGCGTCGTGTAAAACACGTCCACCTTGGACAGATCGACCTTCTTCGTCGCCACGAGCTTGTCCCACACCAGGAAGTTCAGCGCGCCGGCCTCCACCTTGCCCGACTCGACCCACAGTGCGGTGGCGTCGTGGGCACCCGAGTAGGCCAGCTGCTTGAAGTCCCGTTCCGGGTTGACCGTGGCCTCGAGGAGGAAGGAGCGCGGCATCAGATGCCCGGAAGTGGAGCCCACGGACCCGAACGCGAACGTCTTGCCCTTGAGATCCGGCAGGGTCTTGATGCCCGAGCCCGGCCTGGCGATGAAGACCGACTTGAACTCGGCGTCCTCCTGGCGCAGCGCCAGCCGAGTGGCCTGGCCCTGGGTACGGCGCACCGCCTGCACCGAAGTGAAGCCCCCGTACCAGACGAGATCGAGCTTCTTGGCCGCGAGCCCCTCCACTGTGGCCGCGTAGTCCACCACCGGCGTGAACTGCACCTTCATGCCCAGCTCGCGCGCAAGATACTGAGCGAAGGGCGCATAGATTCGGAGAAGCTCGGTTGGATTCTCGTCCGGAATCGCCGAGACTCTCAGCACCTCCGGCACGTCCGCACGGCCGAGAGCCGCGCTGATCACCAGAACTGCCGATGCCGCCGCTACGGTCAGAGATTTCATCGACGAGGATCCTCCCGAAGGTTGAACTGCGCTGAGTCTCCGTCAAGCGACGGTGATGAGTAGCTCCTGGGTGACCTCGCCGATCTCCCAGCACGACTCGCGGCGGCGATCGAAACCCTCGCGGACCGTCGCGGCGCGCTCCGGAGCGACGCCGAAGATGAGTCCCCCGGAGGTTTCGGACTCGAACAGCAGGCCCACCAGGGCCTCCGGCAAGGACGAGTCGAGCGCAAGCTGCCCGCGCCCGCCGAAGGTCGTCTCGACGTGACGGCGGTTCCGCTTCATCCCGCCGCTCCAGTAGCCCTTCTCCGCCAGCGGCAGCGCGCCCGGCAAGACGGGGAGGTCCTTGGCCCTCAGGCGAACGCCCGCGCCCGACGCGCCGACCATTTCCCCGAGATGCCCGAGGAGCCCGAAGCCGGTGACGTCGGTGGCGCCGGTAGCGCCCGCCTCCTGGGCCACGCCCGCCGCCCCGCGATTGAGCCTCAGCATGCTTCGGACCGCCCCCTCCAGCACCGCGGGGTCGCAGCCTCCATCCTTGGCGGCGGTGGCGATGACCCCAGTCCCCAGGGGCTTGGAGAGGAAGATCCGTTGACCGGGTTTGAGCCCCCCTTTCACCAGGATCCGGTTCGGGTGCACGCGCCCGGTGACGCAGAGGCCGTACTTGGGCTCGGCGTCCACGACCGTGTGTCCCCCCGCGATGACCCCGCCCGCCTCGCGCACCTTGTCCGCCCCGCCCCTGAAGATGGCGGCGATGATGCTCTTGGACAGCTCTCGCGGGAACCCGGCGACGTTCAGGACGAACAGGACCTCGCCTCCCATCGCGTAGACGTCGGACATGGAATTGGCCGCCGCGATGGCGCCGTAGGTGTAGGGGTCGTCCACGATGGGCGGGAAGAAATCCACGGTCTCGACAATGGCGACCTCGTCGCTCACCCGGAACACCGCCGCGTCGTCGCTCTTGTCGAGCCCCACCAGCAGGTCCGGATGCGTCTCCACCCGGAGCCCGTCCAGCACGTCCTGGAGATCTCCAGGACCCATCTTCGACGCTCAGCCCGCGCAGGCAGCATAGCTCGTGAGCCGGATCTCCTTCCCGCTCGCGGGATCACTCGGCCTGGTATCCATGGTCATCCGGGGCGCCTCCTCAAATGATCTCGATGCGCGGTCGAACAGGATCGATTCCACGCCTGTCTTCAGGGGGCGTCCCCGCCGACGCTCCATACACGTCTCGGACAAAGGCGTAGGTGCGCGTGGGGCCTTGGCCGGTCGCGGTCATCTCGGTATGGAGCCGCCCCAAGTCCGTCTCCGTGTCCACATCGAACCAGCGCGGCAGCACGTGGACGGACAGACCCCGGCGGGAGGCCTTCCCGAGGGTGATCGAAAACACCGCGTCCGTGCTCCACGGAACGCCCACGAACAGGTCGGGTTGAGGCGACCGGAGCCCGATGAGATAGTACCCACCGTCTTCGCACGGTCCCAGCACGACGTCGCACCGCTCTTCGGCGAGCACCCTCGCCGCCTCCACCACGTACGCCATCGGGAGGGTCGGACTGTCGCTATCGATCGCGATCGCACCGGCGTGCCCATCCTCGAGCAGCTCCCGGAGCAGTGTCGAGAGGCGCTCCCCAAGGTCTGCTCCACGCTGCGGGATCAAACGAAATCCAGCGGGAGCAAGCTCCTGCATCCGGCCGGCCGCCTCCACCGGGGTGAACGCCACGACCCGGCTCACACCGCCAAGCTCGGCGAGGGCATCCAGACGATCCAAAAGAAAGCATCGATACAGCTCGGTGGCCCGCGCCGCCGTGAGAACGGAATGGAGGCGCGACTTGACCGGGCTCACCCCGGGCACCTTCGCCATCACCGCTACCGCGGGAGGGAGTGATGTCGGCATCATCGAACTTCGCTCGCCGCCCGGAGCGTCGCCCTGACAAAGCCGTAGCCGGCGCGGAGGCTTCCGATGAGCGTCCCCGAGACCTTGGACCTTCCTCGGAGACGCGCCGCCTGGGAGACCGGCACCTCCACGATGCGCGCGCCGAGGGCGGCGGCCTTGACGACCATCTCCACCGGCCAGCCGAAGGCTCGGTCTCGCATCCCGAGCCGGCGAAGCAGTTCGACGCGGATCGCCCGAAACGGTCCGATGTCCGTGATCCGCCGGCCGTAACGCCAGGAGATGAACGCGGCCACGAGCCGAGTCCCCAGGGCCGCGTGAGCGGGATGTTGTCCAGACAGCTGACGAACTCCCAGGACCAGGTCCGCTTCCTTCGCGAGGATCGGCGCGAGCACACGAGGCAGCTCCTCGGGACGCTGGCTCCCATCGCCGTCGATGAACACCGCGATCTCGGTCGTCGGATCGAGCGCACTCACGCCGGCCCAGCAGGCGGAGCCGTACCCGCGGCGCGGCTCGGTGATCACGCGGGCCCCGGCTCTCGCCGCGACGTCCGCAGTCCTATCGGTCGACCCATTGTCCACCACGATCACCTCGTCGAGGATGTTGGCGGGAACCCGCGCCAGGATGGTCCCGATGACCTCGGCCTCGTCGAGGGCCGGGATGATGAGCGTCGTCTTCACTGGCGGATCACCTGCTGCGGTATGGGGTCGTGGGGGTAGCGCAGGATGTCGGAGGTATTGCACTGGTGGTCGGCCACGACAAAGTGCCAGTCGCGCGGGTTGATCGGCCTGGCCGGGGTGTCCACCGCCAGCTGGTAGACCCCGTTGGGAAAGTTAGCCTTCAGGTCACGCACCTTCTGGGGCGGCTCCATCGCGTACGCGCGACCCGTCGCGGCGTTGAAAGCCAGGACCTGCGGGCCCAGATCGCTGTTCGGATCCGTCACCTCGGCCTTCACAAAGGTCACCAGGCCCTGGCGCGCCTCCCATGGGAAGAAGCCCACCTTCCGGATCACGGGCGTATTGGCGCGCGTGGGCTCGGGCACGAGCACGAGCTGGACCTCCAGGGTCTTGCCCGCTTCGACCTTGACCGCTTGCGGGGCGTAGATGTAGCCGGAGGCGTAGACGTGAAGGCCGTACTGACCGCCCGATGCCACCTCGATCCGGAAGCGGCCCTGGGCGTCCACGAGTGCGCCGCGGTCCCAGACATTGTTGTGGATCTCGCCCTTCTCGAGCAGCGCGAGCCCAGGCAGCGGCTTGCCCGCCTTGTTCTTGACGGTGCCGGCGATGATGGTCGGCGTCTGAGCATCAACCGGGCCCGCTCTGGGGACGAGCGCAACGACCAGCGCTAGAAGAACCGCGATGCGGATCATGGATTCTCCTTTTGTGCGTGCTCCATTCGCGCCCCCACTGGCCGACCCGCCAGGTGCGAGACAAGATACGCCGCGATATCGGCCACCTCCTGCCCCGCCCAGTCGAGCGGCCGGCCGGTTGACCGATGACCGACGAGGAACGTCTCGAGCGATTGAGGCCAGCCCTGACTCATCCGAGGAAACATCCCAACTGCGGGCGCGACCTCCGCGGGCCGGTGGCAGTCGCCGCAGCGAGCGCCGAAGAGAGCCGCTCCCTGCGTGACGCTCGCCTCGAGCAAGCGCAGGCGCTCCGGAAACACCGCCTGGCCTGGGCTCATGCCCGGGGAAATGGGAAGATCGGCGCCGAGCGCGGTCAGATAGGCGGTGATGGCGGTCGCCGCCGGCCGCGCGTCCGGTAACCGGTAGTGGCGAGCGACGGCCTCGGCATTGGCCTGGAGCAACGTCATCACGCGCGTATGAGGCGGCGGCAACGGCTTCACCTTCGGAAAGCCGGCCGCCCAGCCGCGCACGTCCATCACGTCATGGTGGCAGGTCGCACAGGCCACCGGATTGGTGGGATCGGGCGAACGGGTCCACCAGCGCTCACCCTCGATAACCAGTGACCGCGCCCCGATCTCTTCCGTGGCCGTCGCCGCGCCGGGCGCCAGCGCACCGCCGAGCGCCATGAGAAGCAGGGCCCCCCGCACCCCCGGCATCGCGTGGAGCATGGTCAGGGCGCCGACCGTGAGAAACCCCGCCGTGTAGAGCAGCATGAATGGGAGCACGCCGTACAGCCCGTGAGAGCCCACGAACCAGGCCGTCCAGGCGCAGTAGAAGGCGAGTCCCAGCTCCACCACGCCGCCCCAGGGGCGACCGCCCGCATAGTCCTTCCCCCGCCACTGCCCCCCGTGTGGCCCGATGCCGAACTTGGGAGTGCGGACGAAGCGCAGGTCGCGGCCCCAGAACGCCGAGAGCACGGCCAGGCTCGTGCTCCAGGCCAGCCCGACGCCGATCACCATGATCGTCGGCAGCCGGAGGGCTCGGCGCCAGCCGCTCTCCGGCAGCACCGTCTGAGCGTAGATGAGCATGCAGGCGGGGCCGATGCTGGCCAAGGCGAAGACGACGGACGCGAACACGAGGACCGTCGCCGATTGCGCCGGAGCCCCGAGCGCCAGCGCCGGGACCGACAGCAACACCACCACCAGCATCAGCGGGTGAATCATGTAGTACGTCAGATGCACGAAGGCCTGGTACTTGGTCCAGGGGCTGAGCGGTGAGCTCAGAACCTGAGGCAGAAGCTTGAGCGCCGTCTGGATCGATCCCTTGGCCCAGCGTCGCTGCTGGGACTTGAAGCCCGAGATGACGACCGGCAACTCGGCGGGGCAGACCAGCTCCGGCAGATAGAGGATACGCCAGTGTCGGAGCTGGGCTCGGTAGCTGAGGTCGAGATCCTCGGTCAGGGTGTCATGGGCCCAGCCGCCGGCATCCTCGATGGCGGCCCGGCGCCAGACGCCGGCGGTCCCGTTGAAGTTGAGCAGGAGATGGCCGCGGCATCGGGCGACCTGCTCGACGCCGAAGTGGCCGTCGATCCCGAGCGACTGGGCCACGGTGAGGACGGAGAAGTCTCGGTTGAGATGCCCCCAGCGCGTCTGCACGACGGCCACGCGCGCGTCCGCGAAGTGCGGGATGGTCCGTCGCAGAAATTCCGGCGGCGGGACGAAGTCGGCGTCGAAGATCGCCACGAACTCGCCGCGGGCGCTCACGAGGCCGGAGGCCAGGGCGCCGGCCTTGAAGCCCGTGCGATCGGTCCGGCGGACGTGGACCACGTTCACCCCGCGGGCTCGCAGGCGCTGCGTCGTCTCGGCGACAACGGCCGTGGTGTCGTCAGTCGAGTCGTCGAGCACCTGGATCTCGAGCCGGTCGGCGGGGTAGTCGAGAGTGCCCGCCGCCTCCAGCAGGCGCCCGGCCACGTAGCGCTCGTTGTAGAGCGGCAGCTGCACGGTGACCAGGGGCCACACCGGTGGGTCGGCCGGGGGTGGCGCGGCGCGCGCGGATCGGCGCGTCCACCAGTGAAGCGCGATCATGACATAGGCGTTGAGACCATAGACCAGCAGGCCCAGCAGGGCCAACGCATAGAGCAGGCCCGCCAGGAGGTGGAGCGTCACGAGCATGGTCTACCGCGCCGTCACGTCCGGTGTGCGCAGTGCGCCGGCACCGCCGACCTGCGAGCCGATGGCGTGGCCCGCCGAGACCGCCGCGCGCCACCGCCATACCAGGAGCGCGTACAGGGGGCCGTACTCGGCGAGCCAGGCCCACCAGGGCAGCGTCTGAGGCTCCACCAGGTACTGAACGTAGCCCAGCGACACTGCGGCGCTGAAAAAAAGCAAGGCCGGCGAGGGGTGGAAACACAGGAACGGCACGACCCAGAGCACGTACCACGGGTGCATGGCGGTCGGCACCAAGATGACGTAGGCGCCCACGGCCAGCGCCGTGGCCCGCCACAGTCCGACGGCCTCGGGGCGGCTCGTCCGTGCGATCCAGACGAGCACCGCAGCCAGCAGGGCGAACAGGAGGGCCATGGCCGTTCCTCGCACCAGCGGGTCCGAGAACCCGAACGGGTACGTCAAGAGCGCGCGGAGCCCGAGGTTGAAGTCTTCGTACGGGCTACTGACATAGGTCGGAAGGAACCCCAACGCCCCTAGCCCTACCGTCGCCACGTAGGGCAGATAGCCGAGGCCGACAATGGCCACGACGGCGGCGGGGAAGCGCCAATCGCCTCGGCGCCACCAGGCGACAAGCAGGACGGCCGGGTAGAGTTTCAGCAGCACCGCCACGCCGAGCGCCAGACCAGCTCGGACCGGGAATCCGTCCATGCGCCAGGTCAGGGCCAAGAGCACCACCGGGATCATCGCGAGATCCACGTGCCCCGCCTGGATCCCTTCGAACACCACCAGCGGCGACCACGCATAGGCGAGCACGGCCTCAGCGGACGCGCCCAGCCGCCCGAGCAAGCGCAGCAAGAGCAGGACGGTCAACGCGTCGGCCAGCAGCAGGAGAACACGCCACCCCGGCAGGCTTCCCGGCGTCACCGTCGCGGCCAGCGCGAAGAGCCACTGCGCCCCTGGCGGGTACACCGTGACCGCCGTCGGTCGGTTGATATGCGGGTGCACGTCGAGGTCGCGAAGCGTCGACAGCTCAGGCGCGCCAGGCGAATAGCGGTAGGGGCTCACCCCGGCCCACTGCACCCGACCGTCCCAGAGATACCGATAGGGATCAGACGAGAGATACACCGGCGTCCACAGCATGAGGATCCGGAACAGCAGCGCGAACCCGAGGATGATGCCTAGCGCCCCGCGCCCGGTGGCCGCGCCGCGCGCGACGAGCCAGAGTGCCAGCAGATAGAGCGTGACGGCCACGCCGAACACCGGGAGATGCAGGCGGACGGGTTCGAGCCCGAGCCGCGCCGACAGCGGCACCGCCGAGGCATACACGGCGGCCGACAGAACGCCGACGCCCGCGAGCTTCACGCATCCGGTGACGCGTCCCATGGACCGCCTCAGCTAGCCAGGAGCAGGAGACGAGACCAGCCGGTCGGCGGCATCCGGCTAAGCCAGGGTCGGAGAATGGCGTCCAGGCCCCAGACCCGGCCCGCGGCCAGAAACGCGAAGCAGAACTGAGGCATGGTCAGCAGCACCCAGATCCAGTACCACTCACCGGGCACATTAAACGCGCCGACCGCGATGTTGACCTGCCAGAGAAACCCTCCGATTCCCGCCAGCCGGGTGAGGAGGCCGAGCAGCAGCCCGAGCCCCAGCGCCAGCTCCACTACGAAGGTCATGTACCCGAAGAAGGTGAAGTTCGGCAGCACCACACTCTTGAAGAAAGCCGCGACGGCCGGGAATGCCGGGTGCTCGATCTCCTTCTCGATGAAGCCCTTGAGCCACCCGAAGTTGATCCAGGGCGCCTTCTGGAGCGCCATGTCGAGATAGAGCAAGCCGAAGGCGATGCGGAACACGGCGAGCGGCCAACCTGGGACTTGCATGGCTAGAGGCTCCACTTGACGCCGCACCCGCGGCACGGCTCCGGCGGCCGGTCGGTTTGGATCGCCGAGCGGAACTCGATGTAGGGCGCGCCCCACCAGACCTCTTCGAGCGGCTGCCGGAAAAGATTGCCCAGGATGATCCCCTCGTAGTGCCCGGTGATCCACGGGGCGATGCAGCAGGGCAGCACATTGCCGTGCACCGTCACGTAGACGAGGGTCCACGGCCGCCGGCAGGCGCTCCATGGGCGATCGTCATGAGACGAGGCCGTTGTAGACCAGGCGCTGGAGGTTGATGCCGCGGGCGCCGACCCGCACGGCCAGCGGTACCAACCCCGCGATCTCCTCGATGTTGTCCTTCAGACCGGTGAACCAGAGCGAGACGTGCGGGCCGTCGGCGCGAGCATCGCGCTTGGCCTGAACGAGCGCTTCGAGGTTGGCCACCACTCTCTGATACGCGTCCACGCCGCGCACGCGCGCATAGGTGGCGGGGGTGGTCGCATCCAGCGACACGCGCAGTTCGTCCAGGCCACTCTCGATGAGCTGCCGGCGCAGCCGGGGACCCAGGGTGATGACGTTGGAATTGAAGAGCACGGTGGCGCCGCGCTCCTTCAGATGGACGATCATCCGGATGAGGTCGCGGTTGAGCAACGGCTCGCCGATGCCGTGGAGCAGGACGCGGTCGAGTGCCGGGAACTGGTCCACCACCCGTCGGAACTCGTCCCAGCCGAGGTCCTTCTGGGGCTCCCGGCCGCCGAAGGTCAGGATGCAGGTCTCGCAGAGCGAGTTGCACCGACTCGTCGTCTCGAGGTAGAGCGAGCGTGGCAGAGGGGGCTTCACTCCAATCGCGAGCGTACTCATGCCCCTCCCCGCGCTTCTGTCACCGTGCGGTGACGACCGTGGTGCAGGCGCTGCCAACTTTCGGGAGGTCTGCCCCCGAGGCGGACTCCCAATCGAGGACAACACGCTCCCGCCGGGCGAACGGACAGTACGGATCAGATTCGGAGAGCCTGCCCAGCAGTGCCCGCCGCCCGGCGCAGCCCCCGAGACACGGGCAGCCGACGCAGGCCGCGGGTACCTCCCGCGCCTGGTGGAACTCGGGCGTTTCGACGATTGCCTCCCCCCACGCTCGAAGGTCGGCGACGGTGAGTCGACTCTCGGGCCAGTACGTTCACGGGAGGACCCGGCCGTCGGGGGCCACCCGGACCGTGGTCCGGCCGCAGCCCGGCCCCGTGAACCCGGGTAGGCCGAGCACGGCAGCCAGGACCGGCTCCGTCGTGGCCACGAGACGCGCGGACCCGAGGAGCCGCCGGAAGCCGTCCCAGAACTGTTCGTAACTCAGGGCGAACCGCTCCGTCTTCGAGGGCTGATAGATGTTCACCCGAAGGTGGGCGCCGCAGGCGGCCGCCACGCGGGCCAGATCGGCCATCCGATCGTAGTTGATCCGCATCATCACGGCCGTCACCGTGACCGGAACGCCCAGGCCGGTAC
>WNFA01001491.1_pt1 | contig 20075 bp, 18 predicted proteins | sample 5400481 | NCBI WGS metagenome assembly WNFA01 (sample SAMN13153340, study PRJNA577476) | soil metagenome | isolation source: 120 cm saprolite under Douglas fir tree site 2 hole 1 replicate 2 | place: USA:California | collected 2015-04-18
ACCTGTGCCTGCGTCAGCCATTGCCGCGACCGTCCACACGATGTGGAGTTGTGAATCCACATGTCCCCACACGACCCGGCCAAGCTGCGGCGCGGCGAGTCAGCTTTCGAGGCCGACTTCGTGGTAGGTGTAGGCTTCGGCCGGGCGGGGAGGCAGGAACAACACGCCGGCACCACCGGTCGCGAACCAGCCGGCCAGGAGCTGGGTCGAGGCGGCCTCGCCCGCGGGCTCGCTGAAGAGCGCCTGCAGCCAGCGGCGGATATGGCGCAGCTCGGGGGCCCGACGACCGAGCATCGCGATCACGGCCCCGAGGCCCAGCGTAGCGCGCAGGAAGTGCGCGATCGCGTGTACCCGCTGCGCGAAGATGTAGGCGCGGACCCCGGGCTGGTCGTAGAGCAGCGTGCCCTCGTACGGATCGGCGGGTGGCGCGTCCATGCGGGGACCGAAGTAGATATAGACGTGCTGGTCCCCGTCCCGGCGCTCCACGACCGCGGCCGCGGCGTCGAGACCAGCACGCGCAGCGTGGATCAGGTCGTCCTGGGCGAGGATCCCGACCGCCGCGGTCCACTCGATCGCGGCCAGCGCCTGGTCGAGCGGGCAGCCGACCGCGTCGTCGTACGCGAGCAGGCGCGGTGCCTCGCCCGCGCGCAGGAAGAAATGCGCGAGGGCGTCGGCGCGATCTTCGAACGTGCGCGTCAGACGCGAGGTTGCGGGAACCGTCATTGTGACATTATAACCCAGGCTCCCAGTGGCACAAAGAGGACGACCGATGCGCTCCCTGGCCGTGTTGTTGTGTGTCTCAGCCGCCACGTCGCTTGGCGCGCAACAGCCGACGCCCCCACCCGACTCCGTTCGGCCCGAATCGACGGCGGCGGCGGCGGTGCCTCCCGTTCCCACACCGCCACCACCGCCCTCGCCGGAGCAGCGGAAGTTCCTCGACGGCCTGAAGACGGCGACGCGGGGGATCGCGCAGCTGAAGGAGGGGGTGAACCGGGTGTCGCGAGCGACGACGCGCGACTCACTCACGCAGCGCCGCTCGGGGCGACTGCTCGCGGGGCTGTGCGGCTCGAGCCGCGCCTTCCTCAAGCGCGGGCGCCCACGGCTCACGCCCACGGTGTACAGCGACACGGTGCGGTTTCTGGCACGCCGCCTCGTCACGCAGATCGACTCGCTCATCGCCTACACGTCAAACTGCGAGCAGGAGGCCGTCGCCACCCCCGGCCCCACGGCGGCGGAGGTGGGCAAGCGGATGAAGACCTACGACGCCGCGCTGCGCGACTTCAGGCTGGCGATCGGGTTGCCAGTCAGCGAAGACACCGTGAAGACACCAAAACGACAGCAACATACGCACTGAACAATCCGCAACGTCGCAAGGCGCTATACCTGAGTCGCTTACGACGTGGCGTGCCGCGCGTGGCAAACTGTCGTTACGGAAGCGCCTGCGGCTTAGGCTCGAGCTTCAAGACCCACAGCCCGCTGTTGATGTCGGGCACGAAGATGGTGCCGTCGTGCACGATCGCGCCCCAGGCGAACGGCGTGTGCGGCTGGAACCCGGTCGAGTCGGCAGTCAAGATCCAGCTCATCTCGCGGCCCTGGCGTAACAAGTCGCCCCTGAGCTCGCCCGAGACGTCGAGCACCCGCGCGCCGCCCTGATAGTTCCCCAGATACAACGTGTCGCCCACCACCCACACGTTGTGGACTCCCCCATCGGTCGGCTCGTACCACGCCACTTCCTTGGGATGCTCGATGTCGCTCACGTCGAGCACGTGCAGTCGCCCAAACGTGAGGTCGTTCCCCTGCGTCAGGCCCTTGTAGGGTCGCGCCGCGTACACTTCATCTCCCACGAACGCGTATTTCCCCCCGCGCCACACCGTGTGGGTGCCGCGCACGAAGCCCGGGCCCCACAGCTGCTCGACCCGCGCATACGTGGCGTTCAAGTCGTACTTGTACTGTGAGACGAGCTGCGGGTGCTCGGGACTGCCGCCCCTCATCCCGTTGCCGACGTCGAGCACGATGAGCCCGTCGTTCCAGTATGCCAGGTAAGCGATCCCGTCGACGACCATGACGTCGTGCAGATAGCGTCCCGCTTGCGTCTGCTGCGCCTCCCAGCGCGCGACCTCCTTGGGATGGGCGGGATCGCCCAGGTCGATCACCCGCAGCGAGCCGGTGGCGTCATCGGTGATGTACGCGTGCCCGCGGTACACGTACGAGCTGTGCACGCCGCCCGAGACCGTCTCCGTGTACTCGGCGATCGGTTTGGGATGGCACGCGTCGCTCGCGTCGAACACGACGATGCCGTTCTTGCGGTTCGAGGCCCCCTCGCGCGAGAACACACCGTACTTCCCGTCCTCGGTGGTCATCACGTCGTTCACGATGCGCGCGTCGGTGACCATCGAGTCGACGATGCGCGGATGGGTCACATCGCTGATGTCGAACGCGTACACGCGGTCGGCGATGGTGGACATGTAGAAGCACTTCCCCGCGGGGTGCACCCAGCCTTCTGCGGTGCGGTACTTGATCGGGACATGGGCGAGCACGCTGATGCCGCGCGTGACGCGCCGCTGCTCGACGCGCACCATCGCGTCCGCCGTGCGCTCACCGAGGGTCGCGGTCACGGTGTAGATCCCGGGCGTCTCCGCCACGAAGGTGCCTTGCGGATCGATCTCCGCGACGCTGGCCGGACCGGTCGCCGTCACGGCCCACTCGACCGGGAGATCGGCGAGCGGCCGGCCTGCGCGGTCGCTAGCCCGCACCGAGAGGCGGACCACGTCACCGCTGCGCACAGCGCTCGACGCCGGCTCGATCGCGAGCTTGGCGAGGGTGTTCGGGACCACCTGCAGCGCGAGCCGAGTGATCGCGCTCCCCGCCGTGACCGTGACGCTCGCGCGCCCGGGTGCCACCGCGTGCAGCCGGCCCTCCGGCGTAACCGCGACGATCCGCGCGTTGCTCGAGCTGAACGACACGAGATCCCCGCGTCGGTCGCCGTGCTGCGAGAACGCCGTGCCCACGAGGGTAAGGTGCGTCCCCGCCAGGACCCGGGTCGGCGCGGGCTCGACGACGATGCGCGCCGGCGCCTCGGGGAGCACGTGGACCAGGGCGAACTCGATCTTCTGGCCCGGCTGGCCGGGCAGCGCGGCCACCGCGGCCACGCGCACGGCACCGGCATAGCCGCCCGTCACCAGCCCGGTCGAGTCGACGCTCCCGTCCGTGCTCGCCACGAACCAGTGGACCACGGCCCCCGCGACCGGTTGGCCGCTCGCGTCGAGCGCTCGCGCCGCAAGCTGGATCTTCTGCCCGACCTCGACCGCCGCGGTCGCTGGGGTGATCTCGATCTGCGTGATAGGAAACCCCGGCGGCGTGGCCGGCTGTTGCAGCAAGGCCAGGACGAGCGCGAGACGCATGCGAACTCCTCAGTAGGCGGGTGTTGGGGGTGCGACGGGACGGCGACATGCACGTTATCCCCATGCCGTGCAGCGCGGTAGGGCGCTCGGGGGCCGCGGGCCGGAGATGATGGCGCCACACTGTCGTCATACTGCCACCAAGCCGCGCGCCACGGTGCAACCGTCGCAGGGCGTGTCGGTTACTCTATTGACAGGGGTCGGGTCGGATCCTAGCTTTGGCCCCGGTTCAAGCAATACGTGGCACCGTCACCGGTTTGTCTGCGCTCCGCGAGGACCACTTGTCTCGCGGTTTTTGTTTGAGCCCGTCTCTGGTCGCGGTGACCAGGGTCGAACGTGTCCGGGGCAGTGCCCCTCAGTGCTGAGGTTCGAACGGTTATGGCAAAGGGTAAGGTGAAGTGGTTCAACGACGCGAAGGGCTTTGGCTTTATCGCGCAGGAGTCGGGTCCGGATGTGTTCGTCCACTTCACGGCGATCCAGGCTGAGGGCTTCCGCAGTCTCGCCGAGGGCGATACGGTTGAATTCGAGGTCGCCCAGGGTCCGAAGGGGTTGCAGGCGCAGAACGTTCGGAAGGTCTGACGCAGCGCGGATGGCGAGCGACAACGGGTCCAGGATCTCCTCCTGGGCCCGTTTTGCTAATGCTCCAGTATATTGGGCCATGACCGCGCGTCGTGTCGGGCTCTGGGCGCTGCTCTTTCCGGTCGCTCTCGCGGGTCAGGCGCCGCGCGCCACCGTCCCACCGCAGCCACCGCCCTACCGGGGCTTCACGCCGGGCCTCAGCTATCGCGCCTTCCTCCAGCGCGCCCGCGTGCTGGCGGACGGCGACGTGGTCCGCTGTCAGACCTCCACGCACACGGCGCAGCTCATGGAGTGCGCGGTCGCCATCCGCGATCCGCGCGATGGGGCGCGCTTCTACCTGAGCGCCCATTTCGTCGAAGGCATGGCGGCGATGATCGCGCTCTTCGATTCCGCCGGATTCGGCGACGCCCGCGGGGTGCCGCTGGTGGACCGCACGAAGCGTGATCTCACGCAGGTATTCGGGCGACCGCATCCGCTCGACCGCGCCGCGTGGCAGTGGAGCTACGGCCGCCGCGTCGTGCGGTTCAGTTGGCGCGGTCGGGGGAGCGCCCGCTGGGTGTCGATCACCCTCACGGACAACGACGTGATGGACCGGATCGCGAGCTATCTGACGCCACCGGTCCGCCGCAAGACCTAGCCGACCCGAACCAGCCGCTCCGCCAGCTGGGCGACGTTGTCCGCGCTCCCCAGCTGATCGAGCCAGCGTGGGGGGATCGCCGTTTCCCCGTCGCGCGCCCCCAAGAGCGCCCCCGCCACCGCGGCGTTCGTGTCCGTGTCCCCACCCGCCTCCACGAGGAACACGAGCGCCTCTTCGAGCGACGGTCGGTGCAGGGCGCACCAGAAGGCGATCTCCACGCAATGGACCACATAGCCGAATTGTCCCGGGACGGCGAGCGGCAAGTCGCGCTCTTCCTCCCAGGGGACGCGCCGGATGCTTTCAACCAAGGCGCGCGGGGCGACACCGTCTAGGCGGTGCAGCACCTCTTCGACGAAGTGGGGGTTGCCGTGGAGCAGCTCGCGGGCCGCGAGATTCACCGCCGCCGCGCCCCAGGTGCAGCGCTCGTCGGCATGGGTGATCGCCGCCTGCTGGGTCGACACCCGGATCAGCTTCTCGACGTTGTCGTGGTAGCGGAGCGCGACGGGAATGCAGCGCATCACGGCGCCATTCCCGGCCGCGGCGCCACCGCTGCGCGCCACGCGGCCTGCCTCGAACGGCTCGGCACCGAGCTCGATGAGACGCAGGGCCTGCTCGGTGGTGACTCCGACGCCCCGCCCGTCGCTCCGGAGCCACTCCACCCAGCGCTCCGCCACATCCGTCGCGTCGAACTCACTCCGCTCGGTGAGCGACTGGGCGAGGAGCAGGGTCATCGCCGCATCGTCGTCGTACGGGGACCCGGCGGGCGGTGGTTGCAGATCCCGCACCCCGCCCGGGAAGGCCGCGCGGATCGCCGCCGCGCTCAGGTGCTCGGTCGGCACGCCGAGCTGATTGCCAATCACGAGCCCGAGCAGGGCGCCGCGCGCCCGCGTCACGAACTGCGGATCGAGGGCGTCGGCAGGGGGCGGCACGCGTCGCCAGTGCGGCTAGAAGGTGAGCACCACTACCCCGCTCGGGGCGGTGACGCGCTCGGCGAAACCGTCGCGGTCCACGTGCGGCCCGATGTAGGGATGGGCGCTGTTGTACGCGGCCACCGCAGAGTTGCGGTACAGCCGGTAGTACCCGATGTGGGTGCGGACGGCGCCGCGGGGAACGAGGCAGTCGCACCGCAGCGCCGCCGCCGTGCCTGGATTCACCTCGAGCGTGATATCCGAGGCGCTCGTATTGGTAATGAGCGGGGCGAAGTAGCCCTGACCAGCGACGTCCGCCGTGACGCGCGCCCAGCGACGCCCCCGCTCGCGGCCGAAGACGGCGAGCGATCCCTCCATCGGCTCGCCGATCGCCGGCTTGCCGGGCCGGATCAAGCGCCAGCGGAGCCCAGGCGGCTGATCACCCGCTCGCTCGACCCGCGCCGTGGCGTCGGGGGCCACCGTGTCGATGGCGACCCCGTCGCGCACGATCTCGACCGGCTCGACGAGGGCATTCTGGACGAAGGCCGCTGAGGAGCCGAGGTAGCCCGCGCGGCGGCCGAGCCCGCCCGCGGCGAGCGCCGCGAGGGCCGCCACCCCCCACCACCAGCGGCGCGAGGAGCGGGGCCTGGTCTCGCCCGAGCGCCGCACCTGCCGTTCGAGCGTCTGCGCCCCAACCAGCTTGCTCGACCCGGCCGTCGGGCCGGCATGCAGCGCTGCCAGCACCGCGTCGGCGCTCGGGAAACGGTCCTCGGGCTTCTTGGCGAGGCATCGCACGATCACGTTCGACAGCCAGCGCGGAATCTTGGCGTTGACATCGCTCGCCACCGGTACCGGGTCGGCGAGATGTTTGCCGACGATCTCGGCGCTCGAGTTCCCGTCGTAGGGCGGCGCGCCGGTCACCATCTGGTAGAGCATGGCGCCGAACGCGTAGAGGTCGCTCCGACCGTCGATCGTCGGCTGGCCGAGGGCCTGCTCGGGGCTCATGTACTGCACGGTCCCGACCGTGAAGCCCGAGGCCGTCTTGGCGCCCCCCTCGCCCCCGCCGGGATCGAGCAGCTTCGCGATCCCGAAGTCCACGAGCAGGGCGCGGCCCGTCTTCGCCTCCAGCATCACGTTGTCCGGCTTAATGTCGCGGTGCACGAGGCCCTGGGCGTGGGCGTGCGACAGCGCCTCGAGGACCGGCTCGGCCACCTTGAGCGCGTCCTCTACCGCGTACGTTCCGCGGCGGCGCAGCGCGTCGGCCAACGATTCGCCCTCGACGAACGGCATCACGTAGAAGACGAGCCCCTCGCCGTCTCCCGCGAAATGAATGGGCAGGATCGACGGGTGCTGCAGCCGCGCCAGGGCCTTCGCCTCCTGGCGGAAGCGCGCCAGCATCCCCGGCGTCCACGCGATCTCGGGGTGGAGGACCTTGCAGGCGAGCCGGCGGTCGAGGTCCTTGTCCCACAGCTCGTAGACCTCGGCGAACCCGCCGCGCCCGACGAGCCGCCGCACCTCGTACTTGGAGCCGAGCGCCCGCGCGAGCCGCTGCGCGGTGGGGACGCCGGCGAGCGCCGGCGCCGGCAGCGCGGCGGACGCGGCCGCCACGCGCTCGTTCGTGATGACGGTGGGAGACGCCGTGCCGCACGAGGGGCAGAACGCGGACCCGGGAGGCAGCTCGGCCCGGCAGGACGGGCACGTCGACGCAGTCGTCACGGCTCCAAAGATTTGTGTTCGCGGCCCGGGGTGCAAGTTACCTTCCCCGGATGCTCGTGCTGCGCATCACGGTCGGTCTCGCGTTCGTCTACACGGTGCTCGTGCTCCTGGCGTGGCTCTTTCAGGAACGGCTCGCCTTCCCGGCCCCGCGGGCGGGCGTACCCGATCCCCGGCGCGTGGGCGTCGAGCATGGTGAGCGCGTCGCGCTGGTGTCGGCCGATGGGACGCGACTCGCCGGGTGGTACCTGGCCCCGAAAGCAGTCGTGGCCCGGCAGCCCTCGCCCGGGCTGCTCTGGTTTTACGGCAACGGCGAAAACGTCGCCGCCATCTGGCCCGTGGTGCGCGACTTCCAGCCGCCCGGGACCGCGGTGCTGGTGGTCGACTACCCGGGCTATGGCGGCAGCGAAGGGCGCACGACCGAGGCGGGGCTGTACGCCGCCGCCGATGCCGCATACGCCGCGCTCGTCGCGCGACCCGGCATCGACCCGCGGCGCATCTACGTGTACGGCCGCTCGCTCGGGAGCGCGGTGGCGACCCATACCGCGGCACGCCATCCCGCCGCCGGGCTGATCCTCGAGTCGCCATTCACCAACGCCGCGGCCATGGCACGGCACCTCTACAAGTTGCTCCCGCCCTTCAGCGTCACGCTCCGGCTCGACAACCTCGCCAACGTCCGGCGCATCCACTGCCCGACCCTCGTGTTTCACGGCGACGCCGATCGCCTGGTGCCGACGGCCATGGGCCTGGCGGTGGCCGCGGCGGCCGCAGGGGGCGCCGAGGTCGTGCTGATCCACGGGGCAGGACACAACGAGACGTATGCGTTGGGGGGGCGCGAGTACCGCGACAAGCTGTGGGACTTCGTCACCAACCGGGAATCGGGGCCCCAGGACGGGGGCGGGCCACCGCTGCGCTCGCTGCGCGGCCCCGAGCCCTGAGCGTTCAGATCACCACGACCGGCACGATCCGATCACGCGTGGCCTCGAAGTGACGTTCGGCGGCGTCGAGCGTGCGCCGCACCGCCGCCTCGTCCGCGTCGGCGAACTTGGAGCTCGGCGCCACGCGCCCCGTCAGGCGCCGCACGGCGACCAGGGCCCGCGTCACCTCGCAGCGGTCCACGTCGGGATCGGTGTGGCCCGTCACGAGCAGCTCCTCGAACAGCGGCAGCGTACGCTCGTCGGCCAACACGTAGAGCGACTCGAGAATCTTGGGCCCGAGAAAGCGACGCAGCAGCTGGTCGCCCCGGATCCGCTGGAACAGACGCTCGAGCACGTCGGCGCGCCCCACGTAGAAACGCGCCGCCTCGACCGCGGCCGCGACGAAGGCGTGATGCGCCCCGGGAGTCACGAGATAGCGCTCGAACAGCGGCCACGCTCCCTCGGGATGGCGCTCGGCGAGCGCGAGGAAGGCGAAGTAGCGGCGCGCGAGTGGCGCCCCGGTGTCCGCGATCACCGTGCGCAATCCCGCCACGCCCCACCGCGCCGCCACCAATGCCGCGGCGGCGGCGTGCTGACAGCGCTCGAGCTCGGGAATCCGGAACGTGACGAGGTGCGGATCGAGGAAGGACCGACAGCGCTCGAGCACGGCGAGCAGCCGGCGGTCTACCTGCGCGAGTGCCGGTTCGAGGCTCGGCGTCGCGGCCCGGCGCGCGAGCGCGAGCGCCTCCCAGGCCAGCTGATCGACGTGCGCCGCCTCCCACGTCCGATCGAACGCCGCGGCGTCGGCAGCAACGAGCAGCCGGTCCAAGGCGTCAGCGAAGCGGCACAGGCTCGGCAGGGCTTCCACGCCGAAGAACCTAGCGCGCCGCGGGATGTTTGACCACGCGCGCCGTCCCTTACGCGCGCGGGGAGGCGGGGCACGCCGGGCGACAAGCGGGGCCCGAGGTCGGGCGTGCGCTCCGCGCCCGGGCTCTCGCGCGGAGCGCGATCGCACCCAACCCGGTGTCCCGGTGACGACGGCGAGGGATGGGGATCCCCCGCAGCGTCCGAGCGGTCCCGATTGTCCACATTGGTCTGGAAAACCGCGTGGAAATCCGGTGCGGGGCCACAATGTTGCGCTTGGCAGCGGTGCGGCTTAACCTTGCCCGGCGTCCGGCCGGTGTAGGCATCCCGTTTTCCCCACGGAACTTGGAGGGCCTACTGCGAAGCTCAGCTCTGATAGGCGCCGCCCTCTGGCTGGCGGCCTGCTCCAACCCCAGCCACCCGATCGCGATCGGCCTCGCCGGGCCCTTTTCCCAACCGCGCGGCGCCTCGATGCTGCGCGCAGCCCAGCTGGCGGTGAACCAGATCAACGCCAAAGGGGGGGTGCGGGGCCGGCCGCTCGAATTGCGGGTCGCCGATGATTCGGGTAGCGAGGACGTGGCCGTGCGGACCGCGGACAGGCTGTACGCGGACCCGAGCATTGTGGCGGTCGTGGGGCACCTCGCGTCGGCCACCACGATCGCGGCCGCGCGCGTCTACGGCGGGGGCACGAATCCGGTCGTGCTGATCTCACCGTCGGCGTCGAGCCCCGCCCTATCGGGTATCAGCCCCTACGTATTTCGGGTGTGTCCGAGCGACCTCCAGCACGGGCCCCACCTCGCGCGGTTCGCCTCGGAGGGGCTCGAGGTGCGGCGCGTGGGCATCGTCTATATCAACAACGACTATGGCCGCGGGGTGCGCCGCACGTTCATGGCGGAGTTCACGCGCCTGGGCGGGACGGTGCTCGAGGCCGATCCCTACGTCGCGACGACGCCGTCGCTCGAACCGTACCTGTCCCACATGCGCCACGCCGGCGCGGACGCGCTGCTCATCGCGGGCGAGCGGCCGGGCGCCGAGCTCGCGCTGCGGGAGATGCGCGTGCTCGGCGTGCGGTGGCCGGTGCTCGGGGGAGACGCGCTGACGGGCATCGAGGCCGACGGCGCGCTCGCGGAGGGCGTGCAGGTATCTACGGCGTATCTGTCCGATCGGCGTGATGAGCGCAACCGGGCGTTCGTGGCGGACTACGCGCGCGCGTTTCCGGGGCAGCGCCCGGACCACCGCGGCGCGGGCGCCTACGACGCCGTCCTCCTCTTGGCGCGGGCGATCGCCAGCGCGGGCGTCGAGCGCAGAGCGATCCGCGACTATGTGGCGCACGTGGGTCGGAGCCGTGCGCCGTTCGAGGGCGTCACCGGCACGATCGCGTTCGACGAGCATGGGGACGTCCCGGGGAAGACCGTCGTGATCGGCGTGGTGCGGGGCGGGCAGCTCGTGAGCCAGGCGGAGCAGTGACGCAGGGCTTGTTTGACACCATTCGCGCGCGCATCCTCGTGGGGTTGGTGCTCCTTATGGTCGGCCTCGTGGCGACGGCGATCGCGGGCGCGGCCGCGCTACGCCGCATGCGGTATGCGGTCGCGGATGAGCTCGAAGGGCTGCGGACCTCGTCGGAGGTAGGGAGCGGCCTCGTCACGAGCGCGCTCGAGGAGATCGGCGCGGCCGAGCGGTATCTCGCCGCCCCGAGCGAGGAGGCGCGGCGACAGTTCCAGGCCGCCGCCGAGGACGCCTTCGACTACGAGCGGCGGCTCGACGCCCTGGTGGGCCTGACCGCGGAGGACCGCCTCACGGTCAACCGCCTGAAGCAGCTGCACGCGACGATCCAGACCGAGTATGCCATCGCCCATGCGCTCAAGGATCTGGGCCGCGACCAGGAGGCCGTCGCCCATGCCAGCGCCGTGCGGCCGCACGCTGCGGAATTGACCCGCCTAGTGCGCGACCTGTCGCGCCGCCAGTCCCAGAAGGCGGCGCGGGCCGGCGAACGCCTCACGCTCGATGCGGCCGAGCGGGAACGCAACCTCATGCTCCTCGTCGTGGCCCTCGTGGTCGCTGGCGCCTTCCTGTCCCGCTACACCCTGCAGTCGGTCCACACGCCGCTCGGGCGCCTCGTGACGGCGGCCGAGCGGTTGGGGGCGGGCGACCTACGGCCGGTGACCACGGGCGCGATGCCCCGCGAGTTCCGGGTGCTCGCGGACGCGATGCAGCGCATGGGCGACCGGCTGCGCCAGATCGTCAGCGAAGTGATCACCGAGTCGGACCTGATCGCCGGATCGGCCGGTGACTTGTCGGCGGTGAGCGAGCAACTCGCGGCGTCCTCGAGCCAGGTATCGACGGCGATGGTGGAGATCTCCTCGGGTGCCGACCAGCAGCGCACGGCACTCGCGTCCATGGGCACGGGGCTCGAGAAGCTGGGCCGGTCCACGGGCGACATGGCGGAGGCAGCGGACCGCGCCGCCCAGCTCGGCGAAGAGATCCGTACGGTGGCCGACCGGCATCGCGGCGACGTCGCCGCCGCCGGCGGGGTGCTGCTCGACGTGCGCGAGGTCGTGCGCACGAGCTCGAAACAGATCGAGCAGCTCACCGATCTGAGCGCCGCGATCGACGACTTCGTCGCCCTCATCAAGCGCATCTCGTCGCAGACCAACCTGCTCGCCTTGAACGCCGCGATCGAGGCCGCGCGCGCGGGCGAGCACGGCCGTGGGTTCGCGGTGGTGGCCGAGGAGGTCCGGCAGCTAGCCGACGAGTCGGCGCGCGCCGCCGAGGACGTCACGCGGACGACCGGGCTGATCCGTGAGCAGATGGAGGACGTCACGGCCACGATGGCCGCCGGGCAGGCGAAGGTACGGGGCATCGAGTCGGTGGCCGAGGGAGCGGCCCACGGCCTCGCCGAGATCGCCGCCGCGGTCGAGCACGTGGAGCAGGCCGCGGCGCGCGTGCGCATGGCCGCGCAAGTGAACCGCGAAACGACGATACAGCTCGAGGGCCAGGCGGCGCAGGTGGCGGCGCGCGCCAATGCGCACGCGACGGGCTCAGCCCAGGTCACGGCCGCCGCCCAACAGCAGGGTGCCTCTACAGAGGAGATGGCGGCCGCGGCGGCCACCCTGCTGCAGGCGGCCGAGAAGCTGCGTAGCCTGGTGCGGGGGTTCCGGATCTAGTCAGTCGGTTGCGGATCGCGCAGCAAGCGGCCGGGGCGCAGATCAGTCACGTCAGTGCCGCGAGCCATCATTGGACGACGACCGTCCCGCTCATAGCCACCCCGTGGATCAAGCAGTTATAGGTGTATGTCCCCGCCGTCGGGAAGTAGACGCTGTAGGTTGCACCGGGCAACATGTTACCGCTGTTCCAAATCGGCGTCGGGATCGCATTCGACGTCGTCGTATGAGCGATCACGTCTGTGTTCTTCCATGTCACATACTGCCCGGCCGAAATCGTCACCGCGAGCGGTGAGAAACTCGTGGGCGCCACCATCTTGACCAGGGCGCCCGTTGCCGTGGTGCTCCGGTTCACCCCCACGTAGTTGGTAGCGTTTGCGCTGAACGTATATGTCCCCGCCGTATCGACCGTGACGCCCGTCTGCGCCGAGTAGGACCCCGCCGGAATCGTGATCGTGCTCGAGTCGAAGCTCGTGTGACTCGGCTGGCTCGACACCAGCGTGACGACGAGCGGTTGGGCCACTATCTGGATCGCGCCGTTCCCGTCCTCGGCGGATACCGTGATCGTGGCCTTCTGACCGACCGTAAGGCTCGTCGCAAGGCCGAGGGCTAGCTTCGGGGCCCCGACCACATCGACGATCAGCTGCTTCGACGTATACAGGCCGGAGACGTCGGTTGCGGTGAGCACCGCACGGCCCGCTTGCAAACCGGAGATGGTGGCCGAGGTGACCGATCCGCCGGCGGGAATAGTGACCAGGTTCGGGATCGCCTTCGCGATGGTGCCGTCGGTCGAGCTGATGCTGACCGTAAGCGGCGTCACGGATGGGACCGTGACTGTGAGCCCAATCGAGATATTGCTGCCGCTGCCCACAGCGGTCGAGTCGAGGGCCCATTGTAGCAGCTTCGGCACCGCGGCCGCCGTAGTGTCGACCACCACCTTCGTCGAGTCCTTGAAGACCTTGAGCCCGTCCACCAGCGTGTCAACCGCAAACGTCACTCCCAAGGCCAGACCCTTCACGAGCCCGGTGGAATCCACGCTGGCAATGGGGCCGCCGTTGGCAGCCAGGGGCCGTGTCACCCATGAGAACGACTTGCCGGGGATCGCGTAGCCGTTCGAGTCGATCGCGCTGGCGAGAATCTTTGCCTGACCGTTCGTCGCCACGAGGACGCTGTCCTTGGGGTTGTTGACGATCCCGAACGTCACCTGACTGACGCGCTGCGTGGCCGACCCTTGCACGACGATCCCAGGACCCACCGTGTCCACCGCCAGGATGACGCCGTTTCCGGGCCCCACCAGCTTCGCCTCCCCCGTCGTGTCGACTTTCACGACGTTGAGCGAGCCCGAAATGAACTTGATCTTCAATCCGGTCGTGACCGGCGCCCCGAAGTTGTCGAGCGCGCTGGTCCGGAGCTTGAGCGAATCTCCCACGGCGGTGATCACGGTGTCCGCGGGCTGCACGCTCACGGTCCGCAGCACCCGCACCCAGAGGCGTGCCGTGTCGGCGACGCCCCCTGCCGATGCGATGATCGTGGTCGCGTCGCCCGCGAGCGCCGTGGCGAGTCCTGAACTCGACACGCCCGCGATCGTGGGGACCGTGGAGGTCCAGCCGAACGTCGTCGTAACCAGGTTGCCGAGTGCGTCCTTGGCAATCGCGCTGTACTGGACGGTCGTGCCGTAGCCGATCGTGTCGATCTTAGGACTGATGACGATCTGCTTGATCGTCCCAGTGACCGCGGACGCGGTGAAGCTCACCGGCGAGCCTTGGAGCCCCGGGACGGCGGCCTGCACCGTGAGCGGACCGAGGGCGAGCGGTGTGACAGCCATGGCCGCGTAGCCCGCGGAGTCCGAGACAGAGACCGGCGCCTTGAGGCTGGCCAATCCCGCCGTCACGGTCCAGTGGACCGTGTCGCCTTTGAACCCGCCGTTCAGGGCGTCGAGCACACGGACGACCAGCGGCGCGGGAAGCGCGGCGTTGAGGACGCTCGTCTGCTTGTCACCCGACTGCAGCAGGAGCCGCGCCGCCGGCGGCAGGATGTGCACCCGGGTCGAGTCCTTCAAGTGCGTGGGCGTTTCGGCCACGACCCACACGCTGTCTCGGAGCGAGAGCGCCGCGGTGAGCGTAGCGGTCATACCGGTGGGATACGTCACCTTACCACGCGTCGAGTCGCTCAGGCGGTAGCCGATCGGCACGCCCACGATCGAGTCGCCCGCCGCGCCGTACACCAGGGCGCGCAACGCGAAGGCCGTGCCGCCGATCACGGTCGTGTCGGGCGGCCGCATCGTGACGCGCACGGCGTTCGCCCCCGGGCCGACGTAGAGCCCGGTCAGGGCCGGTTGCGCGACCCCGCCGGCCGCGATCTGCACCGGGCCGCTGTAGCGATACCAGTCGACGCCGCTCCCAAAGGCGCGGACCAGGACGCTGAAGGTCTCACTGTTCTGCTGCAGGTCGACGTTGAGGCGGATGACGGCCGAGTCGCTCACCAGGGTGTCGGGGCGGAACCCGAGCCGCTGGTCGAGGGCGACGGACCCGTCGGCGCGCCGGAAGGTGATCTCGAGACTGTCGATGGGAATGAGGGGCGCGCCAGGCGCGAGGCTCGCCCAAGCGCGCAAGTCCAGCGCGGCACGCCCCGGGTACTTCGGTCCCGTGACGCTCTGGTCAGTGCAGGTGATGATGACAAGAGCCAGCCCAAGGCCGGCTCCGATTCGCAGCGCGCGACGCACAGACACCGTCAGCGGCGAGGCTTCTTCTTCCCCGGTTTCCTTGCTGCCGCCTTGGGCTTGACGGTACGCGCCGCTTTGCGCTTCGCCCCCAACGCGGCCTGCACTTCCGCCAGCACGCGGTCCCCCTCCTCCGGGCCGATCAAGCCCCGGCGGACCGCGTACCGCACCAGCTCTTCGGCATCCTCTACCGCGAACTCGCCTACCCCGGAGGCGGCGCGAATCGCCTTGACGAGCGCATCCGCAACCGGACTCCGTAACACACTGGCGATACCGGGGAGGGCCTCGAGCAGCGAGGAGATTTGCGACCCGCCGAGCTCGGCTGGCATCGAACGCGCTGCTCCGACGCTGAAGGTCGCGCCAAGCTACTATCGCCCCTCCGGAGCGTCAAGCGTTGCGACGCCCCGCATCCCCCTACCGCTCGTAGCGCAGGAAGACGGACGCGCCGTATCCCTGGAGAAACGCGAAACCGTGGCCCCGCGCCAAGATCCAACCGCCATCATATCGGCCGGCGATGGTCGTTGACAGCCGATCGGTGAGCGCGGCCCGCACAAGCAACCCGCCTGACTTGAGTCGCCCGCCGCGATAGTCGGCCGGACTCCACTGCCGGAACGCCACCATCGGCTCGAGTTGCACGCGCGGCGACACGGGATAGGTGACGCGCAGTTCGCCGTTCAGCACGTTCTCCTTCGTGTCGGGATTCGACCCCGCATTCGTGAGCCCCGCCGGGCGGTAGTAGTCCCACGCGGAAAAGCTCACGGTGGACCGGCCGACGACGCGCACGAACCCTAGCTCCCCGATGTAGCGCGTGCCGGGGTAATACCAACCGCCCAAGAGCCCGCTCGAGCCCGAGTACACGTCGGTCGAGAACGTGCTCACGGTGAGCCCCACGAGCAGCCGCGACGCGCGGCCGATCAGTCGATCCGCGCCCGCGCGGACGCGCCCCTCGAGGCCCGGTTTGTACGACAGGGTGTCGTTTGCAAACGGCTGGTATGTGGCGAGGTAACGCAGGCTGCTCGACACGCCTACGTTCCACGGCCCCAGGCGCTCGGCGTACGCGAGCCCGCCGGTCATGCCGAACGCGGTGCCGAAGTTCGCCACAGGGAACGAGAGGTAGTTCGATCCGAGCGCTGCCGCGACCTCGAACTCGCTCGGCGACAGCGTGTGGCTGCCGGTCGGCAGGTTGAGCGAGAGCGTGCCAACCAGCCGATCGCGATCCACGGTGTAGAGGAACCGCACCTGCGTGTCGGTGAATCCCGACAGCGTTCCCGGGCTCCCCGAATATGCGTCGACGCGGCCGCTCACATAGCGCGTCGAGAGGTCGACCGAGACTTTGCGACCGAGCGGCGTCACCACGACCACCGGCATGCTCCATTCGGAGGCCGTCTTCGTCCCGATTCCGGGATCGAAGCTGTACCCTCGCACGTCCCAGCCGCTCAGCGCAGTGAAGCGCGCGTACAGCGCATCTGACGCTTGCCCGAGGAGCGGGGCCGCTGTTGCGGTGCAGGTCGCCGCGAGCAGGACGCACGCGAGTCGTAGGGGCCGCACGCGCTAGGGCCGCTTGAGGATGATGATCACCGTGCCGACGAGCGTTACGCGCGCCGGCCCGTCGCAGGCCGCGCCTTCGCAGAGGCGGTTTGGGTCGGTCGGCGGCAGGACGATGGTGATGGTCGCGCTGCTGCTGCTGGACGTGGTTGCATCGACGATGGTCGAGGTGCTCGCCACCGCTTGCAGGGTGATTGTGCCAGTCGGCACCGCACCGTTGATGGCGTTGAGCAATGTGCCCGGGCCCGCGGCCCCGGGGAGCGGTTCCGCCCCGGCCCCACCGCCGATCGCCACGGCCAGGTCACTGGCGGGAACGCCTACCGACGCCTCTGCCGCCTGGCTCGTCGCTGCATGCTCGGCCGCCGCTCGGAAGCCAGGATCGAGCCGCGTCGCCTGTTGGAAGGCCTGCGCCGCGGCGGCGAAGTCGCCGCGATCCTCTGCTTCGAGGCCACGGCTGTACAACAGGAACGCCGCCAAGTCGCGCGTCGGACGCTCGCTGATGGCGACGCGCTCGGCGGGCGTCAAGGTGATCCCCAGCTTGGTGAGCAGCTCGAGCACCACGGCTTTCTCGATGTCGAACAGCGCGCGCAACTGGTCGGCGTTCGATCCCGCGGCTGCGACCTGCGCGTCCGCCACTCGCACCACGGTCGCATCGAGGCGGAGTTGGTCTCGCGGCCCCGTAGCGAATTGCCCCTCCACCACCTGCGCCGCCCCGACCAGGCGGCCCGAACGCGCGCCGGTGGCGGGATCCACCCGCCCCGTTTCCGCGAGCTTGAGCTCATCGAGCAGCACCTGTACCCGGGCCCGCTCCACCAGCCGTAATTGCTGCACGCGCGAGAGATCCGTCACGACGAGGGCCGCGAGGCCCCGCTCGAGCGGGCGGAAGGTCGTGTCGCTCCCCGTGTAGCGGAACGGCAGCACCGCCACCGTGTTTGGATCGGGAGGCGTGCGGATCAGCAACGACTCCCGCGCGATCACCTCGCGTGCGGCGTGGCGGAGTTCCTCGCGTGTGAGCAGCGCCAGCCGCCCCGACAGGAGGCGGCGCACTCGACCGTCGAGCTTGGACGCAAGTAGCTGGGTGTAGACGGCGCGGGCAGAGTCGTATTGCGCGAGACCTTCGTAGCTGAGACCGAGGTACGCCCGCGCTTCGCTGCTCGACGGAGCTGCGGCGAGGGCCACGGCGACCGCCTTGTGCGCATCGGCGAAGCGGTCCGCCGCGTAGTAGGCTCTCGCGAGCTGCAGGTTGAGAGTGGGGTCGTCGGGATGTTCGGTGACCCGCGCCTCAATCGCCGTGAGATCGACGGGCGTGAGCGTAGCCGGGTGGGGAGCGCCGGCGCAAGCGAGGCTCAGGCCGACAATGAAGACGGCGAGCGTGCGTCGACGCACGTACGACCTTCGGTGTGGAAGGATCGACACGATAAAAAACCGGGTCCGCGGCCGCTGTGACGGGCCGTGATCAGGGCTTGTGAGCCCGCTCACGCCGCGCGCGCAGCGCCGCGACCAGTCCGCCCGGCGTACGCCGCGAGATCGTCAAATCGGAGTGCGACAACAGTTCCCCGAGCACGGTCCGGGTACGCGCGTCGAGCGGCATGTCGAACCGCAGGTCGAGCTGGTACTCGGCATGATCCGGGCCCTGACCAGTCAGGGTAAACCCCTGAGGCTCGGGTCTGGCCGCGTCGACCTCGATCTCGGCGACGGGCTCGAACGGCGCGCGCTCCATGGCAACCTCCGATCTGCGTGAGAGATACGCCGCCTCCGGAGGCTGTCAAGACGGCCGCAAACTGTCCGTTTGGCTGGCCTTCCTGGGGTGGCTACATTTCTGCTTTGGAGGTGCGACGGCAGACGTGGGGCGACGCGGAGTCAAGGAGTACCGGGCGCCGGAGGCGCTGGCGTTGATTGGAGCGGACCGGGAGCACGTGCCCTTGGTCTGCCCCTCCTGTGGGACGCGGTCGATCGTGCGCGCCCCCCGGCGGCGCGGAGGCAAGATCCTGGCCCTTCCCCGGGAGCGCGTGACGCTGACCTGCCAGAGCTGCGGTCGCCACGCGTCCTACATCGAGCGCGGCCCTGAGCCCCCCCGAGACGAGACGATGGATCCGCACGCGGCGCGAGCGTAACGCCCGCGCCATTCCCGACGGGAGAAGGAGGGCGAGAGGCAGCGTGGCTGGCGACGCGATTCAGATGATGGGCACGATCACCGAGGTATTACCCAACACGACATTCCGCGTGAAGCTCGAAAACGGGCATGAGGTGCTGGCGTACGTGAGCGGCAAGATGCGCAAGAATTACATCCGTATCCTGCAGGGGGATCGGGTCGCCGTCGACCTCTCGCCCTACGACCTGACGCGCGGCCGCATTACTTACCGCTACAAGTAAAGCCGTCCTGCGGAAACAGAAGAGGCCGGGATCGCTCCCGGCCCCTCGAGTTATTGTACGGCGTTGCTGCGATCTAGTAGAAGAGCATGAACCCGGCCGAGATGTCCGTCCGGTTCAGCGTGAGCCCCCCCAGCACGGTCTCTGGACCGCTGTGGGCGTTCACCTCGCGACTGCCCTCAAACACCAGTTTCAGAGACTTGGTCCACTGGTGGTAGACACCGACGGTGTACAGGGACACGACGCCGACCCGAGCGTGGTCCCGAGCCCACTACCGGTGTAGCCTGACACCACAATCGACAGGTCCTGAATATTCGCCTTCACGCCCGCCGTGCCTCCGATCGTGCTCTTCGTGCTGTCACCGGCGTCGCGAGACGATGTCGACTGCCACTCAGCACCCGCCCAGACCGTGAACGTGTTAGTGCCGCTGGTCTGATGATAAGTTACCTCGGCCTCGAGCCGCGGCATCTTGGTAACGCTGTAGATCGAACCGCCCAAGAAAGTTGACGGCTGGAACAACCCGATCGAGAGTTGCGCCGGATTCTTCGGTGAAGTGGAGTAGGTCACCTGCGCGTTGAAGTTCGGATAGATGTAGCCGTATCCGATGCGCCCCAGCGTCGTGCCGCCACCTTGCGGAGCGCCGACCGCGCCCACACCGAACAGCGTCATGTCGGTGAGGATGTTCTGCCGCTGGAATAACCCGAGCTCGCGGCCCACGAGAAGCGACGATCCGTCGGCGAACCCGATCGTCATGTACACCTGGCGCATGTCGATCTGGGCGCCCGCTGCGTCAGGCCCGAAGTGATCGTGCACACCAGCGTTTTGGACCTGGGGCGCGAACCCGAAGTGGATGCCGAGGTTCATCCCGGCTTCCTTACCCTTGGCTTCGAAGGTCGCGAACGCGGGGAGCAAACCCGTGCGGATGCTGGAGTTCTTGCCGGCCTTCGTCGAATCGGCCGAGAATACCCAGAACGCATTCACGTTCCCGGAGAACGAGAACGTCCAGCCATTTGACATCTGCATCGTCAGGCCTTGCGCCTTGGCCGTCGTCGCGACGCCGAGCGCCAAGCCCAACAACAGCAACGTGAGACGCTTCATACGAGAATCCCTCCTTGGGAGTTTACCTGATCTGCCGTACCGCTCGTGCCCTGCGAGGCACTGTCACGACTCTTGCCCCGCGCTAGGTACAGTCGAGTGGGAACGTGGCCCTCCCACCAGTAATGCTCGTCTGGCTTCTCACCTACGCGATGTGACTGAAAGGAAA
>WNFA01007709.1_pt1 | contig 20073 bp, 17 predicted proteins | sample 5400481 | NCBI WGS metagenome assembly WNFA01 (sample SAMN13153340, study PRJNA577476) | soil metagenome | isolation source: 120 cm saprolite under Douglas fir tree site 2 hole 1 replicate 2 | place: USA:California | collected 2015-04-18
GGCGGCGAGCACACGGGCCGCGAGGATGGTGGCGTCACGACGGTCGGTATAGCGCGAGACGATCAGGAATTCTTCGCCACCCCAGCGCACCAAAACATCGGAGAGGCGCACGCAGGAACTGATTCTGCGCGACATTTCAACGAGCACACGATCACCGGCGTCGTGGCCGAAACGATCGTTGATCTCTTTGAAGTTGTCGGCGTCGATGAGGTAGAAGACCAAGTCGCGGGTGCGGGGGTCGTTGCTGTCGGCATAGGAGCGCAGGGTCTGACTGATATCCGCTTCGATGCTGGCGGAAAGATAGCGGCGGTTGCGAACGCCAGTCAACGGGTCGGTGAGGGAAGCTTCCTGGAGCACGCTGTTGGTGCGCTTCAATTCCTGGTTGAGGCGATGATGCTTGACGAAGATCAGCAGAGCCATGAGGAACATGGTGGCCAGGGTCGCGATGATGCGAAAGCGCTCCACCCGGGGCGATGCATCGCTGCTGAGGAGAGCTGACAGCGCCATCACGGGAAGGGAGAGCACCGCCACCATGGCAGCCGTTGCGAGCCAGGAGCCGTAAGCGCTGTCGCTGCGGGTTTCATCGGTGGGCGAGAGTCCGCGTCCGGACAATGCAACCGCGGTAAAGGCGGCAAACGACGCGGCGTAGGGGATGTCATACCAGCTGCCGGTGAAGTAGACATCTCGTTCAATGGCCTGGTTGAGGATGTAAAACGCGATTCCGTTGAACGCCGCGACGGCACAGAAACGCGCGTAGAAGGTGCGCCAGGCTCCAGAACTGGTGCGCCAAAAGACGGCAAGCACGGAAGCCAGCACCAGAAAAGAAGCCACGGAAAGCCAATCCCAATTATGGTCGTAGAAGGCTTGGTTGGGAGAGAGGTACTGCCAACAGATGATAAAGAATACGTACAGATACAGCCACCACAGCATCAGCAGCAAAAAGTCGAGAATCCCAACCCGGGCCGTGGACTTGGAAGGCTGCAAGTGGGGGCGCAGCAGGAGGCCGGCAAGCATGGGAACGCCGGCGACGAGCAGGAGAATGTCCGCGGGATGCATGGCGGGCATTTTCTTTTGCAGCACGAGATCCCAGATGATCCAGACGACTTGGTCGCTGAGCCAGAGACCCCATCCGGCGGCCTGAAGCATCCAGAAAACTCGAAAGCGGCCCTTGCTGGCAAAGCCATTCTGCGCAAATGCGAGAAGCGCGGAGAACATCAGGAGAGCACAAACGATGTCGCTGATTGCGATGCGAGCGAGTCCGCGCGGAAGAATGGCACACGCGAGTATCAGCGCTGCAGTGAAAAACACAGCGGCACCCACCCAGAGTTTTGAATGGTTACGAAGGTCCAATTTTTGCTCTGCAACGATTGTAAGAAATTAAGTGATGGGGCTGTAGTTACTGTAGTTACCTGGGATCGAGCGAGGATTTTGGCTCCAGCTGTTTGCTGAAAACGCAGTTTAGCTGAAAAGCTCACTCGCAGACCGGATGTGACCTCGGTGGCTGGAAGCCATGGCTAATCTTGCAGTCATTACGGCGCGGCTTGAAGCCGCGCCCTTTCAAAACAGAGCCGCTCAGAGCAGAACCGCTCAGAGCAGAACCGCAATCGAGTCTTTCAGAGCAACTGCTAGATTAGCGGCGGCGCGGCGCCTGGTCCGGGGGAAGCTGAGTGTCCTTTACTTTTCGGCGCGGGAGGAATCGGTGCGGGATAGTCCTGGGCGCCGATGGCGCGGCGTAGTTCTTCAAAGACCTCGTCGGGCATGTTTTGGAAGGCCGTGACCACTTCAGGATCGAACTGGGTGCCGGCGCAACGCACGATCTCCTCGCGGGCAGCGCCAAAGGATCTGGCCTTGCGATAAGGGCGGTCCGAGATGATGGCATCGAGCGTATCGGCGACGGAGAAGATTCGAGCCCCGAGAGGGATGTTCTTGCCCTTCAGTTGGCGAGGATAGCCAGTGCCATCGAAATGCTCCTGGTGGGAGTAGATGATGTCGCAGGCATCGGCCAGGAAGGGGATCTTTTTGACGATCTGATAGCCCTTATAGCAGTGCTCACGCATGATGACGATTTCGTCGGGATCGAGTTTTCCGGGCTTGTTCAGAATCTTATCCGGGATCGCCATTTTACCGATGTCGTGCAAGAAGGCACCGCGGGCGATCATGGCGACCTGGTCGGCGGGCAGTCCCATGTGGCGGGCGATGGCCATGGTGAAGGCGGTTACGCGCCGGGAGTGGCCTTCGGTTTCACGATCCTTCAAGTCGAGGGCGTCACCCAGCGCCTGGAGGGTGATGTCGTAGGAGCGCTTGAGTTCTTCGATCGCATCCTGAAGTTGATGGGTGCGGGCTTCGACCAGGGACTCAAGGTTGGTTTGGTAGACGCGGTTCTCGACCTTCAGGCGTCGATTTTCCATGGCCCGGCTGACCGTGGCCAGCAATTGCTCGCGTTCAAAGGGCTTGAGCAGATAGTCGTAAGCGCCGTTGCGGATGGCGGCCAGGGCGACGGAGATCCGTCAAGTTCGGCCATCATGAGGTCGGAGAGCAGGAGTTCGAAGGCCTCGCCAGAGTTCAGGACGGCGAGGGCTTCCATCCCGGAACGCGCTTGTTTACAGCTATATCCGGCGGAAGTAAGCATGGACGAGACGATTTCGCGAATGGCTTCTTCGTCGTCGACGACAAGGATGCGATCGGGCATTAGGGTTCCTGAAGAGCCTATCGGCGATTGTATCCCAACCGCGAGATGCCGAAAGTAATCAATCAGGTCCGGAAACTGCATCGAGAACGGGCTGCGGCGTGGTATTCAGGAGCGAGGAATCCCTACGTTCCCAACGCGATGAGCACGTCCCTCTGGTCGATCTGGAATGCGGCACAGCTTGGGCTGGTGAAGCCGACGGCGGCAGAATTGTCTCTGCTGATCCTGCTGGGCACTTTTTTCCTCGCGCTGCGTACTTTCCGTGAGCGCTATCTAAAGATCTGGGTTCTGGGTTGGACGGTGCTGACGGCATCGCGGCTGGCGGAGCATGTTTTTGCGGCTCGGATCCCCTCACAATATTTGCCGCTATCGGTGCAGGCGGCGTTCGTAGTCGCAGTGGGACTGCTGTCCGGGGCGGCTCTTGTCTATTCGCAGAGCAGGGATTTGTATATTCCGCTGGCGGTAATCACGCCCGTGTTGGCCGGATTCGCCGCAGCGCGCGTGTTGCTGTGGCCTGATTCGGTTCCGCTGCGCATGGCCCTGGAGGCTGGCTACCGGATGGTGCTGTTGACGGCGGCGATTGCAGTGCTGCGCGCGCGACGCGGAAGGTGGGAATTGGGAGCCTGGACACTGGCGCTGGGTTTGCCGTTTCTGCACCTGCCCTGGGAGCCTTTGACGAATCAGGTTCCGGCGGCGATTTTTGTGGCGGCGGAGGCCTTGCTTGGATTGAGCATGCTGGTGATGGTGTTCGACGAAGCCAAGGCCAGAACCCGGCGGCTGAGAGTGACTCACGCCTTGACCGCGGGGATTGCGAGCGCGCAGCAATACGGAAACCTGGTGCAGACGGCGCTACAAGAGTTGCAGCGGGTGACCAGGACGAGGGCAGCATGGTTCCGCCTGGTAGAAGGTGGGCATATGGTTGCCACCCATGCCGTGGGTGTGTCCGGGGATTTCCTGCGCGATGCCGGTTTTGCGGAAGTCACGGAAGACGTGTCGCGCATGCTGGAGAAGGCGCAGGCTCAGGTTGTAAAGATTGACGACGCGGCTCCGGAGAATCCGGTGAGCCTGGAGGCGGAGAAGATTCGCCAAGTCGTAATGCTGCCAGTGGTGGGAAAGAAATCAGCGATCGGCCTGCTTCTGCTGGGCAATTCGCGGACGGTTTGCTGGACGCCGGAGGAGTTGGGATTCCTGCAGACCTGTGCGCAACAGCTGGCTATCGCGGTAGAGAACTTCCGGTTGCTGGAGCAGGTGCTGCGTTCCCAGCGGCAGTGGATGAATACGTTTGATTCGATCCACGACATTATCCTGGCGCATGACGAGGACTACCGCATCATCAAGGCCAACCAGGTCCTGCTGGAGCACGTGGGGCAGGCGACGGCTGACGTGCTGGGCAACACCTGCGAGTCAGTCCTCCCGCACACTTTCGGAGAGTGGACGGGCTGTCCGTACTGCGCGATGGGCGGCGACGAGGAGTTTACCGAGGGCGCGGATCCCTGCTTTGGCGGGTTTTCCGTGGTTTCGACGTCATCTTACAACGAGCAGGGAAGTCCGCAAAAAGGAATCATTCACGTTGTCCGCGACATTACCGACCGCCGATCGGCGGAGGAGAAGTATCGACTGCTATTTGAGCAGGTTCAGGAAGGCGTGTACGTGGCCACGCCGGAGGGAAAGATACTCGACTGCAACGATGCGTTCGTACACATGCTGGGGTACAACGGCCGCGACGAATTGCTGGCGATCAACCTGAATACGGAGATCTGCGTCGATCCCAATCAGCGGGCAAGCTTTCAGAAAGAGATCGAGACGCACAACTACGTGCGCAACTTCGAAGCGACGCTGCGGCGCAAGGATGGGACGATCCTGCTGGCGGCGGAGAGCAGTTTTGCGACGCGCGATTCGATGGGGAAAGTCGAGCGCTATCAGGGCTTCGTGCTCGACATGACGGAGAAGCGCCGCGCCGAAGACGAAATGCGCCGCCGGAATCGCGAATTGAACGCGCTGAACGCGATGGCGGTGGTGGCTACGCAGTCCTTCGACCTGGATGAAATTCTGAATCTTACGTTGCGGCAGGTGGTGTCATTATTCGGGGCGGAGAGCGGGTCGGTTTATCTTTCCGACACCGACGCTCCGACCTACCGGCGCCGGGCAGCCTGGGGACCGCGGAGCCGCGATAAAGGCCGGCCCGCGGAGATCTCGCTTTCCGATGGCTTTGGCGATCTGGTGATGCGGTCGCGCACCGAGGTGATCACGGCGGAGTATTTGCCGCACTTGCCGGCGCAGGTAGCGGACTTTATTCGCTCGGATGCGGATCGGGCGTGGATTTGGGTTCTGTTCTGGGGTAAGGACGCACCCACCGGGATCATGGGGCTGTGCAGCCATCTGGGATACGATTACTCCAGCAACGAAGAGAATCTTCTGGTGGCGATCAGCCGGCAGTTGGCTACCACGATTGAGAAAGTCCGGCTATACGAAGAAACTTGCCGGGCTTATGAAGACCTGCGCAAGACGCAGGAACAGTTACTGCAGAGCGAGAAGATGTCGGCGGTAGGACAATTGATTGCGGGAGTGGCGCACGAACTCAACAATCCGCTGACCGCGATTCTCGGATACGCGCAATTGCTCGAGAGCGAGGGATTGAGCCAGCGGGCGCAGGACTATGTGGCCAAGCTCTTCAAGCAGGCGCAGCGCACGCATCGGGTGGTACAGAACTTGTTGTCCTTCGCGCGGCAGCGGAAGCCGCAGCGGGATGAAATCGATCTCCGAAAGGTGCTCGACGAAACGCTGGCGCTGCGCGACTACGATCTGAAGATCAATAACATCCGCGTGGAGCGGGAGGCGCCGAGCGAGCTTACGGCGGTGGTTGCCGATTCCCACCAGATCGAGCAAGTGTTCCTGAACATCATCAACAATGCGGTGGATGCAATCCTGGAGACGGGGCGAGCGGGAAAGCTGAAAATTCGTCTCTTCTGCGAGAACGGGCATGTATGCACGCAGTTCGCGGATGATGGACCGGGGCTGAAGGATCCGAAGCGGATATTTGATCCCTTCTACACGACCAAGAGTGTGGGCAAAGGAACCGGGTTGGGCCTCAGCATCTGCTATGGGATCGTGAAGGAGCACGGTGGCGACATAACGGCGCGCAATGGTTCTGACGGTGGGGCGATCATTGAAGTGCGGCTGCCGGTTGCGGCACAAGCAGCCGCTCGACCGAACGTTGTGGCTGCGCCGGTCCGGCGGCGCGAGGGCGCCATTGACGGCCGCGTGCTGCTGATGGAAGAGGAAGAGGGCGTGCTAGAGTTTGAGCGCGATGTACTGGCGGGAGCCGGTGCCAGCGTGGTGACAGCCAGAAAGAGTCAGGATGTGAAGACGCGTCTGCTTTCCGAGCAGTTTGATGCGGTAATCATGAACGGTAAGATCCCGGGCGACTGGAATGTGAAAGAGGCGTATCTCTGGTTGAAAGAGAATTGTCCGGGAATGGAAAAGCATCTGTTGTTTACCTTCTCGAATGGCATCGACCAGGGGGACACCCGGAGCTTGCTGCAGGAGAACAACATTCCCTGCCTGGTTAAACCTTTTGAAGTAGCAGACCTGATCTCGCAGGCGCGGCGGCTGCTGCAAAAGACCGCGGCCGCGACAGCATCTTCCAGTTAGAGAGTTGCCGATTCAATCGGCTGGAAAGCACCGCCTCCTGGTCGTTTCAGTCGCCTTCTCAATAGTCAGCTCGAATTCACCTCAGCGCTGAAATGTTTCCTTACTGTACTGTGTGCTCGAAGCCGGAGTGTCGTGGCACCCCGGTGCCCTTTCCGCGGAATCGTTGCTTGAATCTCTTGCCAGACTTCTAGAGCTTGCTGCGAAGTGTCTTTACGAGGCGGCGGATTGCGCTCTCGTTGCGGCGATACCAGCGCCATTGGCCACGTTTCACCGCCTCGACTAATCCCGCCTTGGTGAGAATTGCCATGTGATGGGAGATTGTAGGCTGGGTGAGACGCATTCGTTCCTGGATGTCTCCGGCACAGAGGCAGGGGGTTTTTCCAAAAGGGGCTTGTGAATTATTTGCTAGCGAGTGCGGCGGGCGGGACGCCCGCCGGACAGCCGCCGAGGACGCCGGCGCTACGGGTTGCTTTAGCGCTTGCAGAATGCGTCTTCGCGTGGGATCAGAGATGGCGTGTAGAGTGCGGTCTAGGGCGGTGTCGCTGGGCATAGAGGACTACGAATAGCTGGGAAATTGATGGATGTCAATGTATGAATTCAGCCGGCGGGTGAGCGACGACAGCATGGGACGCCGACGTGGGCTGAGCGGTCAGTCAGGTTACTTTTTGAGTATTGGGTTGTAGCCGTCGCTGATGAGGCGGGCGCGCATGGCCTCAGCATCTTTGATGTCGGAAAAGGGGCCGACCTGAACGTGGAAGAGCTTGTCTGCGGTCGAAGTTGCGGCCACGAATGCGGGATACTGCTTCTTCTTAAGTGCTTCTACAAGCGCTTCTGCATCTTCCTGCTTGCTCACGGCGGCCACTTGGACGAAATAGCTGGCGGAGGGCAGGGTGGTCGTCGGGTCGGGCGTATTGCCTGCGGGAGTTTGAGTTTGGCTCGATGCAGAGTTTGCCTGGGTTGTGTTGCTATCTGGTTTCGGCTCGGACGGGGGAGTGAGTTCGGGATTCGCATCCTTCTGCTCGACGGCCTTGTAGAAGGTCATGGGAGGCTGCGACGTGCCGTTGGCAGCGGTCTTCGTCTTGGTGGATGCGGGCTGCGGTGACGGGGCCGCGCTCGCGGTGGTGATTCCCGGCTCCGACTTGCGGCCCAGCGAGTAGCCGACGGCAAAGAAGGCGGCGCAGGTCGCGACCAAGCCGAAGAACAGGACGAGTAGTTTTCCGGTGCCTAGCGTGATTTCAGTGTCTTGTGAGGAAGCCATAAGTTACTCCAACTTCGTTCTGTTTGGCCGAACTTCAAAATCCCCACTTCTCGCAAAAGACGCGAGAAATGGGGCACCCGGTATCTCGTAATTTTACGCGGTCTTCGTCGTCGTGCCTCCATCAGACTTCCCTAGAAGCTTTTGAAGTCCTGAGAAGAAATCCACCGGGACGGGGAAGACTACCGTTGTGTTCTTTTCTACGCCGATCTCGGTCAGGGTCTGCAGGTAGCGGAGCTGGACGCTGACGGGTTCGGTGGCGAGCAGATGGGCGGCATCGACCAGACGCTGCGCGGCCGAGAACTCGCCTTCGGCGTGAATGATCTTGGAACGCTTCTCGCGCTCGGCTTCGGCCTGCTTGGCCATGGCGCGCAGCATGGATTCCGGCATGTCGACCTGCTTGACTTCCACGTTGACCACCTTCACGCCCCAGGGGGCGGTGTGCTGGTCCAGTATGCTCTGCAGGCGCAGATTGATCTTTTCGCGATGGGCGAGAAGCTCATCGAGTTCCTGCTCGCCGAGGACGGAGCGCAACGTGGTCTGGGCAAATTGCGAGGTCTGGTAAACGTAGTTGGAAACTTCAACAACCGCTTTGCTGGGATCAATCACGCGCAGAAAGATTACAGCGTTGACCTTCAGGGTGACGTTGTCGCGGGTGATGATGTCCTGGGGCGGCACTTCGAGAGCTTCCTGGCGTAGGGAAACGCGCACCATGCGATCAATGGGCGAGAACACCAGAATGAGGCCGGGGCCTTTCGCGCTCGACAACAAACGGCCAAGCCGGAAGATGACACCTCGCTCGTACTCGGCCAGGATCTTGATGGAACTCAGAAGATAAATGAGAACGATGACGACGACGACTGTGGTGAAGCCAAACCCGAACACTTCCATCACTACCTCCACGCAAGGAGCAGCGGGCGCTCCTCAAGCGGATTGTATAGCAGTGGGGCGGGGGCGGCGCGCATTTCGAGGGTGAAGTGGTTGCTTGGCTTGATACGCCGTGCCCGTGAAATTTCGGCAAACAGAGGCGGCCGGGCTTTGCCCGGCCGGACAGCCGGGGGCGGCTGTCCCCACATAGCTATTCCCACATGGGAACTGCTGGTGTTCCGGCTAGATCGCGGCGACCGTGGGTTGGGGCGACTGAGGAACCGAGAGCGGCTCTACTTGCAGCGTGAGTCCGTCGACCTGGCGCACGACTACTAGTTGGCCCACTGGAATGTCGGAGGACGAGACTGCGTCCCAAAGCTCGCCATGGACGAAGACTTTGCCCCGAGGTACCAGGGCGGTTTGCGCTACACCGGTTTCGCCGACCAGACCTTGGGCTCCGGTGACGACCTTGTTGCGCCGAGCCTTGAGGGCGATGCTCATCAGGAATGCTGTGATGAAACCGAGCGGAATACTGACTCCTAATGCAGTCCAGAGATGAACGCGCATCTCTGGGATGGGAGCGTCGACCAGCAGCAGTGCGCCAAGGGTGATCAGGGCTATACCGCCGACGGTTAAGACACCGTGACTTGCGAATTTGGCTTCCGCGGCGAACAGAGCGAACGCTCCCAGAATCAGCACCAGAGCGGCAAAGCGCGTAGGAAGAAGATTCAGCGCGAAGACAGCCAGCAGGATGAACACGACTCCCACGGTTCCGGGGATAACCGCGCCGGGATGGTTGAACTCGATGTAAAGGGACAGCGCGCCGATCGCCAGAAGCAGGAAGGCGATGTTCGGGTCCATGAGATAGGCCAGGATGTGTTCCTTCAAGGTCATATCGAAGAGGACGATGGGCTGGCCGGTTAGCTTGAGTGTTGTTGTTTCGCCGCTAAACCGTTTGAAGGTCTTCCCCTCGGCCTGGCGAAAAAGATCCTCTTCGCTGGAGGCGACGTAGTCGATGAGATGCTGCGAAAGCGCCTCCTGTTCGGTGAAAGACTTCGAGGCACGAACGGCGCTTTCAGCGACGTCCACGTTGCGTCCACGCTTGGCGGCAACTGAGCGCATGAGGGCGGCCGCGTCGTTCTCCATTTTTGCTTTCATTACGTCGTCTATCTTGCCGCCACCGAGCACAACCGGGTGAGCTGCGCCGGCGTTTGTGCCCGGGGCCATGGCTGCGATGTCGGCCGATTCAAGAATGAAGAATCCCGCTGAGCCTGCCCGGCTGCCGCTCGGGGTAACGTAGAGGATTACCGGGACCTTCGAGGCGGTGATCTTTTCGATGATGTCGCGGGTGGACTCGACGAGTCCGCCGGGAGTGTTGAGTTCGATCAGTAGCGCCTGAGCATTGCGGCGATGAGCTTCGTCGATGGCGCGGGCGATGTATTCGGCGGTGATGGGCTGGATGGTATCGTTGACGACGATCTTGAGAACTTCGGCGGAGGCCAGGGAGCACAGGAAACATGCCGCTCCCAGGCCAGCGAGTACTCGCGAGATCAGACCATTCTTCATGCGAACCGAGTCGCGCCTATTGCTTCGGGAAGTTCGGATCTGCCTTCACTTCCGCGATCTGTTTGGTGTGTCGTTCGCTGTGCCCGGCGATGAAGAGGATGAACTCGTAGCCATCCAAGTTCTTGCCCAGCGGGCTCATCATGGCATGCTCGCGCAGATCGTTCGTGTTCTTCAAAAAGTCTTCAGTGGTAGCGCGCGCCTCAACGAAATGCTTGAGAGAGCCGTCGGGCGAACCGTAACGATTGGTCGGCTTCAGCGGATCTGGAGCCTGCGCCTTATGGGAACGATCGGGAATCTGCACCACCACCATCGAGTCGATCGCCGCCACGTCTTCGCCGGCGGGCCGGGGCGGAGACTTCATAACCTTTTCGACGATCATCCCGCGGATAAAGTCCTCAGCCGCGGCGATATGTTCCGTGCACTCGGCTACCGACCAGCGGTCGGGAGCGGGCTTGAAATTCCACTGCGCCGCAGACAAGCCCTTGGTCGCGTCGATGACTCCCTGGCGGGTGGACTCCAGATACTGCATCGCCTTGTCACGGTCGGCTTGAGTGAGCGATTGGGCGGAGGTGGCAAGCACACTTGAGATGAACAGTACCAGCAGTGAAATCAGAGCGTATCTCTTTGGCATTCAGATCTCCTGACTGTTGGCAATCCAGGTTAAGCCGTTTTTCAAAATCCAATCTTACCCTTACTTGCGCACGGCAGCAGGAAATTCTTGGGGTTTCGATTCCGCCGCTCCTGCGTGCTCGGCGTGGAGGCCGGTCCAACCGGGCAGGTCGGTGCTTCCAGTGATCAACCGGGCGCCGCGTTCGTAGGTGACATAGGACCACGCCCACTGGATCATAACTAAGAGACGGTTGCGAAAACCGACGAGATACATGATGTGGATGAACAGCCATGCCAGCCAAGCTATGAATCCGGAGATGTGGATCTTGCCGAACTCGGCTATGGCTGCGGCGCGGCCGATGGTGGCCAGGCTGCCTTTGTCCCAGTAGTGGAAAGTGGGACGTGAGTCAAAATCCCCACCTTTCGGCTCCGCGTCGCCTTTCGGCTCCGCTGCGCTCAGGGCAGGCTCCTCTCGCACAGGACGCGAGAAGGGTGGGGCACCCACGGATCCCACTTCGTCGCGAATTAGTTTGGCTACGAAGCGTCCTTGCTGCATTGCGACGGGGGCTACGCCGGGGAGCATCTTGCCGTTTTCGTCTTTCAATGCGGCTAGATCGCCGATCACGAAAACTTCGGGATGACCGGGGAGGCTGAGATCGGGCTGCACCAGCACGCGGCCGGCGCGATCGGTGGGCGCGCCTAACTTCTTCCCGCGAGTTCAACGCCGGTGGGTCCGGCTCCGACCACGATGAAGGTCAGAGGCCTGTTAGTCTCCCCCGCAGCGGCCTGGCGCTCGGCTAACTCGAACGCGAGCAGGACGCGGCGGCGAATCTCGAGGGCATCTTCGATGGTCTTCAGGCCGGGGGCAAGCGGCTCCCAGTCGTCGTGGCCAAAGTAGGCGTGGCGGGCTCCGGCGGCGACGATCAGATAGTCGTAGGGAATGGCCTGATCTTGAGCTTCGACGACACGGCGGTCGAGGTCGAATCCGGTTACCTCATCCATCAGAACTTTGACATTCTTGTAGCGTCGGAGGATGGACCGGATGGGCGCAGCGATTTCTCCTGGAGAAAGGCCTGCCGTCGCAACCTGATAGAGCAGAGGTTGAAATGTGTGGTGATTCTTGCGATCGATGACCGTGATCCGGAGCGGCGCGCGAGCCAGGATACGCGCGGCATTCAGGCCGCCGAAGCCGGCACCGATAATTACAACGCGCGTTGTGGTCTTGCTGTTCATCGCTCCACCTAGATAAGATTCAGCGCGATGGTTGACGATTCCAGAAGTTCTTCGGAGGAACCACAGCATCGCGGTTGGATTCGGTGGCTGATGCCTTCGGTGGGGGATGTGATTTTCATCGCGTTGCTCGGACTTTTGTGCTTTACGCCACTGTCGGTGCGATTGCTGGGGGATGCGGGAATCGGGTGGCACATCCGCACGGGACAGGGAATTCTCGCGACGCATGCAATTCCGCGCGCGGATTTGTTTTCCGCGACGATGCTGGGCAAGCCGTGGTTTGCGTGGGAGTGGCTGTACGACATTCTGGTCGGTGGGCTGGATCGAGCAGCTGGGCTGAATGCAGTTGTGTTCGTTACCGCGCTCGTGATTGCGGGTGTCTTCGCGTGGACGTTTCGGCTGATGGTGCGCCGCGGGACCAATGTGCTGATTGCGGTGCTGCTTGTGCTGCTGTCGGCGTCGGCTTCGATGATTCATTTCCTCGCGCGGCCGCACGTGGTGAGCTGGTTGTTTACAGTGGCGTGGTTCTGGGTCCTGGATTTGACGGAGAAAGAATGCCTTGCCGATGGGGCGTGGAAAAAGAGGAGAATACTGTGGCTGTTGCCGCTGCTGATGCTGGTTTGGGTGAATCTGCACGGGGGATGGCTGGTTGGATTCGTGTTGTTGGCGATTTATTGGATCAGTGCGGTATGGATGTCCTTTGCGAGGGGACACGACAAACTGGAGGAGATTCTACTTCGGTTGCGGTTGGCCAAGCGGGCGACCGAATTGGCGATCATGGGCGTGATCGCTGCGGCGGCGACGTTGGCAAATCCCTATGGATGGAAACTACATAGTCATATTTATCACTATCTTTTCAATCGCTTCTTGATGGATCACATTGATGAATTTCAGTCGCCGAACTTTCATGGTGTGGCGCAGAAGTGCTTCGCGGTTTTGATCATGATTGCATTGGTGGCCTTGGGAGTGCGGGCGCGTCGAGTGGGCTTGAGCGAAGGTTTGGTTGTGTTGTTCGCGGTTTATTCGGGACTGGTTGCGTCGCGGAATATTCCGGTTTCGTCGCTTCTACTGGTGATTGTTGCCGGGCCACTGCTGTCGGAGGCGTTCGCAAAGACTCGATGGCGTCGGTTTCTCGGTTGGAGCCGCGGAGCCGAGCTTCGCTCGGCTGGACAGCCGAGGGCGGCTGTCCCCACATTTTTTGCACGGATGGGGGGCGTCGAATTGGGCATGCGGGGACATGTTGGGGCGGTTTTGGCTGGGGTTCTGTCGTGCTGGATTGTGCTTCATGGGGGCTTCGCGGGATCTGCGAGGCTCATGGACGCGCACTTCGATGCCGCGCGGTTTCCCGATAACGCGGTGAACTTTATCGCGCAACAAGATTCACGAGAGCCGGTGCTGAGTCCTGACTATTGGGGCGGGTATTTGATCTACCGGCTTTATCCAAAGGTCCTCGTGGTTGCGGATGACCGACACGATCTGTATGGCGAAGAATTCTTCAAGTCTTACTTGAAGATGGTGCATGTTGAGCCGGGCTGGGACGCCCTGATTCGGGAACAGCGCGTTCATCGCGTCCTGATGCCGAAAGGGTCAGCGGTGGCGAACATCCTTGCGGAGAGCGGGGGATGGCAGATCGTCTATGAGGATAACGTCGCGGTTTTGTTTGAAAGGAGATAGTCTGCGACTGCCCCGAGACTGTTTTCCTAGTGCTGCAAAACCCTTCACATTGACAGCGGCTAAGCTCCCAAGCTATGTTCAGCAGCGCGTTTCACGCGTGCGTGGTATCCGTCCACGAATGCCCTGCCATTGTTTGGAACAGAACTGCGCCGGCAAGTCACTCTCAGATCGTAAGGACGATTTCCAATGAAGCGAATTTTCTGTGGTTCTCAGCGTGTAGGGACTTTGTTTGCTGTTGTAACTGCTCTAGTGGCTCTGGGGTGTGGAGCGCCGTCGAGTCCGGCGCAGACGACGCCCGACGCTCCGGCCGCGACCTTGACGCAGGTTAGTTCAGACCCGTTCACGGTTGGTCCGGGACAGCATGCGACGGAAGTGGAACCGCATGTCTTAGCCAATGGGTCGACGCTGGTGGCTGCTTTCCAGACCGGGCGCATCTCGCCGGGCGGTTCGACCGACATTGGGTGGGCTACTTCGACGGATGGCGGCACGAGCTGGTCGCACGGGTTTCTGCCGGGGCTGACCAAGGGTGAAGGCACGGGTCCTTACGACGCGGCGAGCGATCCCGCGGTCGGGTTTGATTCCAAGCATGGCGTATGGATGATCGCGTCGCTGCCCATTTCGAACACGTCGCGGACGCCGGCGGTCGTGGTGAGCCGTTCGACGGACGGCGGGTTTACCTGGCAGAATCCGGTGAGCGTTGATACGAACGCCATCAGTTCGGACAAGAATTGGATTGTCTGCGATAACACGTCCACCAGCCCCTTCTTTGGGAATTGCTACATGGAGTGGGACGATCCTTCGGCGGGCGACCAGATTCTGATGAGTACGTCGAGCGACGGTGGTCTGACCTGGGGGGCAGCCACAACAACCTCGAACCGTGCGACTGGGATTGGTGGGCAGCCGCTGGTGCAGCCGAACGGTAACGTGGTCGTTCCGATCGAAACCTTTGGAATGTCGGCATTCTCGTCTACCAACGGCGGAGTGAGTTGGTCGGCGCCGACCACGATTGCGGGCATTCAGAGCCACACCGATGCGGGAGGAATCCGCAGCAGTCCGCTGCCTTCGGCTGCGATCGACGGCGCGGGAAAAATATACGTGGTGTGGCAAGACTGCCGCTTCCGGACCGGGTGCTCGACCAACGATCTGGTTTACAGCACATCCTCCGACGGGACTGCCTGGTCGGCGGTGACCCGTGTCCCGATCGATCCGACCACTAGCACGGTGGATCATTTCATCCCGGGGATTGGCATTGATCCGGCGACTTCGGGTACAACGGCGCACATCGGAATTCATTACTACTTCTATCCCAGGAGCAGCTGCACCAAGTCGACGTGCCAGCTTTTTGTGGGGTACATCTCGTCTCGCACGGGGGGTGCGAGCTGGCACACAAAGTTGGTGCTGGCGGGACCGATGAGCCTGCCGTGGCTTCCGAACTCGCAGAATGGGCTGATGGTCGGGGACTATATTTCCACGGCTTTCACCAATGGAGTACCACATGGCGTGTTCGCGGTGGCTTCGGCGAAGGTTGGAACGACCTTTAACGAGTCGATGTTTACGGCACAGGGTTTGACCGTGGCGGTGGCGGAAGGAGCAGAGTTGTCGTCGGCCGGTGACAAACCTCTGCATCACCTGTCGGAGAAGGCCAGGAGAGAGCGTCCGGAGAAGGGCGTGATCCCGCCACAGCGGAAGGCGAGGAGAAGCGCGAAGTAGATTTTCGGAGTTTTCGCAGGGGCCGCCGATTTAGTCGGCGGCCTTTCTTGTTTTCAGAATTTGTCGTTGGTGTTGACGTTGAAGCCCAGGATCGCGTTGACCAGGACTGGCTGATCCCCGCGCATGGCAGGCCGAAACTTCCATTTCGACAGGGCAGAAAGAATCTTCGTGGTTACGTCGGATGGACCAGACTCGAGCAGGCTGACGATCTTGAGATTCCCGGAAGCGTCGATGACACAGCGAACCACGATTTGCGAGCGCGGAAGTCCCACCGGCAGATCAGAACGCAAAGGCTCGAGTCCGCCAAGGCTTCCCGCGTAGGAATGTGTCGCGGAGTCCGGATCAGCGTACTGCATGGAGAGGGGACCAAATGCTGAATCTGGGAAATATACCGAATAGTTGTCCCCGGGCAGCTCGCCGTACCGGTTGAAGGCGCCTCCGGAGCGCGCCGTGGCCACGATTGTGATGGCAGGGCCCAGTTGCTGTTTCACCGGCGACCGTGCAAGAACCGTGGGACTGCTGCCGCCTCCGTCGGAACCGAAGCTGGGCAAGTTTACGATTGCGGTACTTCCTCCACTGATGGCGACACCGGGTACTGCGGGAGTGCCGCTGGCGACTCTGCCTGCGCCGCCCGGGCCTGGCGTGGGAGAGATGCCACCGCGAGCATTGGGGTCGACGCCGTGACCGGTTCCCACCTTTCCTGCTCCGGCGCCTTCTCCTGTCATGCCGCTGCCGGGGCCGTTGCCGTGTCCGATGCTGGAGCCTCCGCCAGCGCCTCCGAGGCCGGGCTTGTCGCTGCCTGTTGTAGACATGGCGAGTGAACCAGTGCCAGCGTTCCCGGGGATGCCGACTTTGGAGCCAGGCTGGTTGCTGATAACGACGCCGTAACCGCCGCCACCGCTGCTGGGTGGAGCGAGGGCAGAGCCAACGTCGAGCGGGCTGCCCAAGCCTGCGCCTCTCGTTCCTCGCCCTGAGCCCGAGAGGGGCGTTCCACCTCCGATCGAAGGAGGTGGGGGGACAACGTTTCCGGCGAGCAGCGTGCCACCGGGACCCCCGGTCGGAGTCGAAGCATTCCCTGCGCCGCGGCCTGAACCTGCGATCGAGGGCGGAGGCGGGACTACGTTGGTGGTCAGAGCACCTGCCATAGATCCGCCACCGGGGCGGCCGGTCGCGCCACTAGCCGACACAGACGGTGGAGGGGAGACAACGTTTGCAGCGAGCGCGGTTCCGGTTCCGCCGGGAGTGCCACGGGGATTACCGGAGGTGCTGCCTCCGCTGACGTTAGGTGGTGGAGGGACCACGTCGGTCGTGCCGAAGATCTTGCCCACCAGGCTGCTCATCAAGCCGCCGTTGCCGGACGGCGTGGGCGGTGGAGGAACGACGGACTTGGACGGGTCAGCAACACTTCCCGACGCCAGCCGGTCCAAATCGCGGGACATGTCGGCGGATGGCGGCGGCGCAATCACGGAAGGAGCCGGCATCGTCAGCTTCGCAGTTCGAGAGGCCTCGCGCTCGGGAGAAGAGACCGGGGGCGGAACGACGGCGACGTTTGTCATCTGCACTGGCGATCGGGAAATCTGTGGGCTGACGGCGCTGGGCGCGGGCGGAATAACTGTCCCGGCTAATGCCGGTGCACTGCGAGCGCGCTCGGGAGCGACACTCGGAGCGGGCGCGATGACGCTCGAATCCAATTTCGGCGCAACCAGAGTGTGCTCCCGAGAAACACTCGGAGCAGGTGGGATGACAGCAGCAGTCAATGAAGGAGCCGTGAGCGGATTATTGCGCGTGACGCTGGCAGCCGGAGGAATGATGGAGGGTGAAGACAGGGTTCCTCGCGTGTAGTCGCGCGTGAGCTTCGGCGCAGGCGCGATCACGTCTGCCGGCAGCGTTAGAGATGGTCGAGATGCGCGCAGACCTTCCAGCGGGGGCGGCCCCGGATTTGGCTTGATGGCAAGCAGATTCGCTACGGCGTCGCGGGAGACCGGAAGCTTGAGATTGGGAGCATCGACGACCTTTTCAACCAGCGAGCCGCCGCGGGCAATCCGAATGGTCTGGGTATGGTGACGTGCTTCATTGCCGCCCGCATTGCCGGCAGTGCCGGCATGCGCGCCTCCTAAGTCTTCGGTGCGAGGCAGTTCATCGCCCGAATAATAGATCACATCGTGGCTGGAGAGCTTGGGCGGAGCGTAGGGCCGGAGCTTCGCGATCTTCACGGGGAGAATGATCACGGCAAGAAATAGAAAGGCCTCGAGCGCCCAGGTGGCCAGCATCGTGCGATAGGGGCGAAGGCCGTAGGGAGCTTCGCCCGCCAGACGCGCCGTAGAGCGAGCCAGCGCCGGGCGGATGGAGGTGCGGAATTCCTCCCAGGGCGAAGACCACTCGACCAGCAGCTTGGGCGCTTCGTGGAGGCGGATGGTCCTCACTTCGATGGCTTCTTCGAGTTGGAGTGTCTCAGTCACGCGGTCGGTATTCGCCCATCCTTCCCCACATTGAATTCAATTTTATCGCCTAATGCTGTCCGCGTCTGGGCGATCGTCTGACACGGCAGTTCCAATACTGACGCGGCCTGCAGGCGCACGGGAGCGAATCGCCAGGGCTGCAAATTCTGTTCGATGTGGACGACCATCTGCTCGCGATCGAGGTAGACCACGTCGATGGGGAAGCTCATGGCTAGAGTATGAACGCCCCGGCAGGGAACGATCCAGAGCCCCCGACCGTTACGGAAGTCACTCTCAGAGGCTCCCAGAAGACCGCGGAGGCGCGTCCAGTGCGTGTCAGCCAGCGCCAGCGCGGTCGCCAGGTAGGCCTGCCGGGTCTGGTTGAAAGCCTGTGACTGAGGAGAAAAAACTGCCATGAAATAACAAATGCTCCCGGTTTCCTGTTCGGCCTCTACTTTCCTGACATCGGACCCAATTGCCGAATCAACTGGATGACGGCAGGGCCGATCGTGACAAAGATGATCGAAGGCAGAACAAACAATACGAGGGGAGGGACCATCTTGATCGTTGTCTTGGCGGCCTGTTCTTCGGCCCGTTGCCGGCGTTCCGTGCGGAGGGAGTCGGAATGCACCCGGAGGGCTTGGGCGACGCTGGTGCCGAAGCGGTCGGTTTGAATCAGAGTACCAACAAGAGAGCGGATGTCGTCAACGCCCGTGCGATCTACCAGATTTCGGAGAGCTTCTGCACGAGGCTTTCCGGCACGCATCTCCAGATTGACCAGGTGAAACTCATCGCTGAGATCCGGATGGGCATGATGCAGGTCCTGGCCGACGCGCAACATGGCCTGATCAAGAGCGAGGCCGGCCTCTACGCAGATGACGGTCAGGTCCAGGGCGTCAGCCAGCCCGACACGGATGCGTTGCTGCCGGTCCCTGATCATGCGCTTGAGAAGAAACCTGGGGATAAAGAATCCGAGACCAGGGACTCCGGCGAGGAGCATCATGTTGTCGAAGCCGGAAAACAGAACTACTCCCGCAAATCCGACGAAAGCCAGCAGAAGTCGCGCGCCGAAATAATAGTTGACGTGACCAGCTTCGCGGAAACCCGGGCAGGTTTTTCCTGGACTTGCTGCTGTTGCTGGCCTCCAAGCGCGCGCAGGCGGGCGCCCAGGACGGAACTGGGAGTTACCACGGCGGCGCCGAGGGAAAATACGACGACCACGACGGTCAAAAACACGACGATAGTTAGCATCAGCGGCAGCATCTCTAGACCTGAATCTTGATGATCTTGCGAATTACGAAATATCCAATGGTTTGTAGCGCAATGCCGGCCACCAGCAGCGTGTGACCGATCGGGTCGGAGAACAAGGGTTGAATAAATGCCGGGTTCAACACCAGCATGACCGTCACGATCACGGGGGGCATGCCCATCAGCAGGGCCATGGTGAGGCGTCCCTGAGCGGTGTAGACGCGGACCTGGCGTTGAATCTTGAAGCGTTCGCGAATTACGTAGGACAAGTTATCCAGAATTTCGGCGAGATTGCCGCCGGTTTCGCGCTGCAGCATAACGGCGGTCACAAAGAACTTTACGTCGACCAGCGGCATCCGCTCCGTGAGATTGAGCAGTGCGTCGCGGACTGGCATGCCGAATTTCTGCTCTTCGTAGAGCTTGCGAAACTCGCTGCAAACGGGCTCGGCTACCTCATTGGAAATCATTTCAAGGGCGGTGGTAAAGGCATGGCCGGCACGAACGGCGCGAGCCAGAGTGTCGATGGCTTCGGGGAAGAGTTCCTCAAATTTCTCGAAGCGCTTGTTGCGACGATAGGAAACGTAGGAGTAGGGCAGCACGAAGCCGATCATCATTGCGAACCAGATGACAGCGGGATTGGTGCGGGTAAGCGCAATGACCAGGAATGCTGCGACGATGCCGCTGGCCACGCACAAGGCGAGAAAGTTACCCGCGCGCAACTTCATGCCGGCCTGCGCCAGGGTCTTCTGGATGGCGGAGACTCGCTCGGAGCGGCGCAACAAGCTATCCAGTGCGGGGATCTGGCTGAGTTGTTCGTCGCGCAGGAGCGCGAGTTCCTCTTCCGGCGCGCGCTCGGGAGCTTTCTGAACTACGGCCAGCCGTTCCTTGATCAGGCGGGCGCGGGCGCTGCGCTGGTCGAGAAACGAGCCCAGGGCGAAGGCCGCAAGTGCGACTACGACGAAAACGAGAAATGCAAGGATGGCTTCTGGCATGTTCAATACACTTCCAAGCTTCTTAGACCTCCGCCTTCGCTTCGAACAGCGCCGGTCGGAGACGCGCCCCGGCGGTTGCCAGGCGATCGGCGAATTCCGGACAGATGCCGGTCGCACGGAATGTCCCCCGCACCTTCCCGCTGTCAT
>WNFA01003221.1_pt1 | contig 20066 bp, 17 predicted proteins | sample 5400481 | NCBI WGS metagenome assembly WNFA01 (sample SAMN13153340, study PRJNA577476) | soil metagenome | isolation source: 120 cm saprolite under Douglas fir tree site 2 hole 1 replicate 2 | place: USA:California | collected 2015-04-18
ACGCCCGCACTGGGGCAAGATGCATACGCGCACAGCCGGGGAACTGGCTGAGCTTTATCCACGCTGGCATGATTTCCGTCGTGTGCGGGCGCAGCTTGACCCACAGGGAATGTTTCTGAATGATTACTTGAGAAGTTTGTTTGATGCCGGCACACCCGTTTCAAGCGAAACGGGTATCAGCGCATATACAGCGGAAAAGGAGGAGCAACCGACCGAGCAGACATAAACAGTTGTCCACATTGCAAGTTTTCAGCCTTCACCTCGTCTACGCATACTTTCATGCTTGGACTGTATTTTGAAACAAGGAGGGATTCATGAGCGAGATCGCTTCCACCCCTGAGGGGGCAGCTTCCCCGACGCTCAAGCGTGACGCACTCAAACTACGCCACGCCATCGTGATCTCCGTAGCGGTTATGTCGCCTGCTTCCATCTTCTTCAATACCATTCCCCAGGCAGGAGTCGTTGGAGCGGCTATCCCGTTGTGTTATGTTATAGCGTTTATTATCACACTCTTTGTGGCGAATCAGTACAGCGAGTTCTCGCGGGAAATTCCGTCCAGCGGCTCATCCTATACGTTCGTCACCGCGGGATTGGGGTCACGTATGGGCTATTTGACCGCCTGGGTTGGACTCATCGCGGTAGCTATCGGTATTCCTTACACGTTTACGCTGCTTGGCGCCAACTTGGAGGTGCTGGTGTTTCGCTGGTTCGGACTGGATTTGAACTGGAGTTTCTGGTATGTTCTGACGCTTGGCATCGCCTTTGCCCTCTGCTACTGGGGTATCAGGCAATCGACGAATGTTGACCTGACCTTTATGGTCTTTGAGGTGGGAGTGGGAGTCATCCTGGCGGTGATCGTGCTGTTCCACGTTGGTCAGCAGGGTGCCCTGACGCTGAAGCCGTTTACATTAGGCGTGATCCCACCGGGAGGCAATCTCTCCATTGGCGTGATTCTGGCCGTCCTCACCTTCATTGGCTTTGAGGCGGCGGCTGCGCTTGGAGAGGAGACGCGCAATCCGCACCGCAGTATTCCGCTTGCCGTGTTCGGGTCGATGATTCTGGTGGGTCTGTTCTATGTCTTGCTGGCATATGCAGGTACAGTAGGCTATGGCATCAACAATATGGTAACGGGTTTTGCCAAAGACGCTGCGCCATATGATACCATCAGCCGCCACGTAAGTGGCCCGGTCCTGGTTCTCTTGATTGATATCGCGGGCGTGGTCTCCTATTTCAGCGCCTCTTTGGCCATCATCAACAGCGGCGCGCGGGTTGCATACAAAGTCGGACGTGACGGTTTACTGCCTCGCTGGATTGCCTGGTTGCATCCCACGCGTCTGAACCCGGTAGCCGCGATTGCAGCGATCTGTGGATTTGGCCTGGTACTCGGCCTGGTGATGGGCTTCACGATGGGACCTCTCACCGCATTTGGTTTCTGGGGTACACTAGATGCGCTCTTTGTCATGATCGTTTACGCCCTGGTCTGTATTGCCAGTATCATCTTCTTTTGGCGCAAGCGGCGCGCGCAGTTCAACATTCTTCGTCATTTCATTTCACCTGTGCTTGGCACGATCATGATCGGGGCCGTTTTCGTTTTCTTGCTTATCTCACCCGCACCACCGCCGCTCAATGCCATCCCGTTTGTCCTGCTGGCCTGGGTCGTGCTAGGCGTCGCAATGTTGTTTGTCCTGCGAAGAAAATTGTCGGAGAGGAGTGGTTAGCAGGCAAAAGACACAGCGGAAGGTGTCTGCCTGTCATGCTGGCCTTCTTGGAGATAATCGGACGCTCGCCGGTTCAGTTTGATAAATAGTGCAGTGTTACTCAATAAAGCGGTAGCCGACGCTCCACACGGTCTCGATTTTTTCGCCTATGTCATAAAAGCGCACCTGCTTTTCTCGCCAAAGCGGTAAATATACCTCTATTGTATACTATGCCTAGCAGCTATTAGCTGTGGAGGGCCTTCGCGTCGATCTGCCCGAGCAACAATGTTGCTCAGCCCTCAGAAAAGTTGAGGCAGTCAAGATGTGAAGCGATACCATGATACAAGATACCATGATACAATGAGAAGGTCTATTGTAAAATGTTTTTTGTAGCAATGCCGACTATTTACAGTAAAAAACAGCAGGGCGAAAGGAGGTAAGCAGCGTAGAAATCAACACGTTTGTACACGTTTGGAAAGACAGAGCAATAGTCACTCGTCAGGAAGCTAATTACTGACACCTGAATGGAAGGAGAGCCACATGGCAGAAAGTGTTTACAAGGTGATCGAGTTGGTGGGGACCAGCAACGAGTCGTGGGAGAAGGCGGCTGCGGCGGCCATCGAGCGGGCTTCACAGTCCTTGCGGGACCTGCGGGTCGCCCGCATTCTCGAGCAAGACGTCCACATCGAGACCGGGAGGCCTCTTACCTATCGTGTGAAGATGGAGCTCTCGTTCAAGTACGAGGGCGGTGAATGAGCAGTCGCCAGGTGGAAGATGAGGATTTCTGGTCTGGAGACTGCCAAGTCGGGAGTCCAGCGTGACCTCCCGGATTGAATGGGTCGCGGTCATTGGCATTGACACGATGGGCCGTATTGCTTGCAGCGCCGGTTGTCTGGCTACCTGGGCCATCCGTTCTGAACGAAACGAGACCCCACAAGAAAACAGCCCTGTGCGCTGGAGACAAACTGGCCGGTCGTGTCTGCCTGTCAACTGGGAGCCACCTCACAATTAGACCGCACTTCGACTTGGACCAGCACTGGCTTCCAGCATATCCTTTAGCGTCAGCAAATCATGTTCAATCTGGCGGCGGACCACATTTGTGACGACTGATTCCGCCAGACCCAGAATTCCTCGTGGATGGATCACCGCCTCCAGAGAGACATTGGTTCCACCATCTTCGACCGGCTCGAACTGGTAGCAGAAAAGGCAAGGTGCAACCCCAGCGATACTTTTGATGGTCAGGGAGCGGCTGGGTTCACACTCAATGACCTCAAAAGTCATCTCCAACCACCTTCCCAGAATACGGGTGGTGCTCTGCATCGTCGCTCCCACCTGTATCGCCCCTGGCGAGCTTTTCCTGACTGCGATTACGGCACTTGACCAGTCAATCAGGTTCTCAAAGTCGCTCATGTAGGCAAAGATTTCCTCGGTGGGCAGATTGATAACGACACTCTGTTTGACGCTCATCGTAAACAACAGGATCTTTCCTCCTTTCACATCAAAGACCGACCACCGCAAATACCGGCGTGGGATGGCCTTTTCCATCCCCTCCTGAAGCGGCATTCGATAATTGCAGTCGTTTTGAGGCTCATGCTCGGATAAGCGGTGCTAACTGCTCACACGGATGCACACATCGTCAGATGCTATAGGAGCGCGCGGGATTGTTCCGGCACGCCCATGAAGAAGGGCTCAACGTCACATCGTCTACCTTCACCGACCCAAAGAGTTCACTCAGAAGAGAACCCATGCGTTTTGCTACCGCAAGCTTTATATGCTCCTGTGTGCGTGGGAGCAATGCGAAGCTATCGCAAGAACATAAGGCACATATCTGGATAGAATAATGTTTTAGGTCTCTATGCAGGGTGGAAGGGAAAAGAATAGTTACATCATTCACCGCCACCTCACCAAAAAGATCAACCAGTAGATGGCTCACTGCATGTTCTACCGTGAGTTCAGCATTTTCTGCTTCGTCTGGTAAGAGTTCCAGGAACCTGTTATTGCCCTGCGCCTGAATCTGGATCATACACATAGCGGCTTCCTCTCCTTTTCTATTGATTTACTACATCGATTTAAGTATACTTTAGAAAGGCTCAGCTTTCTATAACACCTGGTAACCCAAAATCTACTCAAAGTCTAGTCACCAATGGAAGTAGTGCCACGCCTTCATGGAGGAGCAAACGTGAGAAGCGAAATAGGCGTGAATATGGGGGCATTTAGCGAGCGCGTAAAAGCGTATCTTCGTACCAGTGGCTATTCTCAGAGCGAACTGGCGGATGCGCTTGGCATACACCCAAAGGTACTCAGCCGCAAACTGCATGGCAACGGGAACGCCCGTCTGACACATCTGGAAATACAGCGCGTCATCACGATACTGGCAGGCTGGCATGCAATTACCACACAGGATGAGGTATTCCACCTGCTCGAAGTGGCAGAGGTGGCCCCAAACATCTTTCGTGACGACGAATGGCAGGCACCACCTCTCAGTACACTTGCAACGAGACGCGCTCAACCAATTTCCTCCGACGACTCCCGCTCTGCCGCGCCCCAGCACAACCTTCCTTCTCCGACGACGCGCCTCGTTGGACGAGAATGGGCGATTGAGCGACTGCGGCAACGGCTCGGACGCGCCGAAGTGCGCCTGGTGACGCTCGTCGGGGCGGGCGGCAGTGGCAAAACACGCCTCGCTCTGCAAGTGGCTAGCGAACTGGTCGGCACGTTTGCGCAAGGGGTGTGGTTTGTAGCTCTGGCGAGTGTGAGTGATCCTGATCTGGTGCCAATAAGTATCCTCCAGGCTTTGCATGTGGGCTCCACGTCCGGCTTACCTCCGCTCCAGAGCCTGATCAGCTACCTGCAAAACAAACAACTGCTGCTAGTGCTGGATAATTTTGAGCAGGTTCTAGAAGCGGCGGATGTCGTGGGCGAGCTGCTAGCAGCAGTACCTGACCTCAAGATACTGATAACAAGCCGGGCGGTGCTGCACCTGTATGGTGAACATGAGTTCAGCGTACCGCCCCTGGACGTTCCCGATCCCGGCATCGTAGTAGATACCGTGGACCTTCTGCACTATGGAGCAATACAACTCTTTGTTGAGCGCGTTCAGGCAGTGAGACCCGACTTCGCTTTGACCGATGAAAATGCGGTGGTCATCGCGAAGATTTGTGCGAAGGTCGACGGTTTACCACTGGCACTCGAACTGGCAGCAGCGCGGGTCAAGGTATTACCGCCGGCTTCGCTCTTAGAGCAGCTCTCGCGGGCGAGGCTTTCCATGCTGACCGGAGGGGCCAGGAATCTACCCAGCAGGCAGCAAACCCTTCGCAAGACTATCTCGTGGAGTTACGACTTGCTCTCCCCGGTCGAGCAAGCGTGGTTTCGCCGTCTGGCGGTATTTACTGGAGGCTGGTCACTGGAAGCAGCAGAGGAGATGATGCAAGGGATAGCGGCAAGCCGGGGGGACACAGCTGCAAGCAGCTCGTCGGTGGAGATACTAGAACAGTTGGTGGACAACAGTTTGTTGGTGTGGCTGCCAGTTGCGGGTGGGCAGGCACGCTTTGCGATGCTGGAAACGCTGCGTGAATACGCGCTGGAACAGTTGGCCGCTCAGGGAGAACGTGAGCAGCTACAGGATTGGCTTGCCTGCTATTACCTGAGGGAATCTGAAACAGCCGAGATCGGTTTGAGGGGTCCACAACAACTTGCTTGGCTGGCGAACCTCACTGCCGATCGCGAGAATCTCCGCGCGGCCCTCGAATGGTCACTTCAACGAGCCAGAGAGGGCATAAGGATAAGCGACTGCTCGATCTCAGGGCAGGAGTCGAGCGCAAAGAATAGAAAAGTTGCCGGGAGCAGTACACTCTCCTTGAAAGGAGATTCCGGTGCGGGATTGCTTGCCACCGAAGTATGCCTGCGCCTGGCTTCGGCGCACAGGCACTACTGGGAGTGGCAGGGCAACTTGACTGAAGCGCGTCAATGGCTTAGGGCAGCCCTTGAAGTGCCCCTTGGGGATGAGATCGGGGAGACGCTGCTTGCTGCGCGAGCCAAAGCATTGAGCGAGGCCTCGCGCCTCATGTGTTTGCAGAATGATCAGACCCGCGCGGTAGCACTGGCTGAAGAGAGTATTGCGCTCGGGCGGCAACTGAATGACCCGATCAGGATAGCGAGCACGCTGCTTCACCGAGGCTGGGCTGCTCAGGCCATGGGTGAGTATGAAACGGCAAAGGACGCGTACCGTGAGGGCCTCGAGCACCTCTCAACTATGGACGATGCCTGGTTACGCGCTCAATTGCTCTTTCATCTGGCAGCTGCAGTAGGATTTGCCGGGGACTTCGAGGAAATGCGGTCGTTGTATACGCAAGGCAGAAAGCTCTTTGAGCAGCTGGGTGACAAAAGTTCCGCCGCTGATCTATTGAAGGATCAGGGCGGCATGTCGCTGCTCGAAGGCAACTGCACTATGGCCATTGACTGCCTGCTCAAGAGTGTGAAGTTGTGCTACGAGCTTGACCATAAACAACACATGACGACGGGCATGTGTTTGTTGAGCATTGCGTTTGGAATGAATGGGAAGCCGGACCCGGCTTCGGCGAGCATCCATTCGGCGCAACTGGAGGGTATCGCCGAGAGCTTAGAGGAGAGGATCGGCTTGACTCCCTGGACAAAAACCAATCCACTCGTTCAAATGGTACGCCAACATATTCGCTCACAGGTGGACGAACAAAGCTGGGAAGCAGCGGTAGCCTGGGGCCGAGCGCTCACTCTAAAACAAGCAATTGATCTGGCCTGTCGACTGGGAGAAGATTTGCAATGATACCTCATTTACTACGAGGAATCCACGTGGGAGTGGCCTGTCTCGCGTAGGGGCGGGGGCGGAGAGGAGCGGGGAGGGGATGCTTGCATCGCCCTGGCGGGGGCGGAGAGGAGCGGGGAGGGGATGCTTGCATCGCCCTGGGTGGGAGAACGCTACCCTGGCCAGGGCGATGCAAGTATCCCCTCCCCGCCCCTACGCGGCTGGCGATGACCATCCAATAAACCCCCCTTGCAAGCACCCTCCTGGTCCCACCTCAGGAAGAGACAGGCACTGTGAGAAACTGCTCGACGACCTGCGCGAGCTCCCTTGCACTCGTCCCGATCCCCAGATGTCCATCGTGGAAGATGTAGAGTTTTGAATGCAGGATCAGGCGATGCATGATCTTCGCGTTGACGAGTGGGACAAGCGGGTCGTCATCCCCATGCATGATCAGCGTTGGCTGCCGGAGTTTGCGGAGCCAGGGGACGCTGGTCCAACCCATTCCTCCCAGCATTTGATAGAAGTAGCCGAGTACGCTTCCCAAGTTTACGGTACGGGCAAACTCGTGTGCATACTCGGGATGTGTGCGCACCTTCCCGCCGTACATTTCTCCGGCGATCTGCTCCATATAGACCAAGTCCTGATAGCGTCGTGGCGTGGCCATTTTCGCCAAAACTGAAAGGTTCCCGGGGACCATGAGCGCCCCCGTTCCCGTGCTGACCAGGATCAGCCGCCGGCAACGAGTTGGATACTGGAAGGCGAACTGCTGGGCGAGCGCACCCCCCCAGGAGACACCCAGCGCATCGACCTGCCGGTAGCCCAACTGATCAAGCATCTTCGTCACCAACCAGACATGCATCGAAAAACGGTATGGGATGAGTGGTGCCGGTGAGCCACCGGTGCCAGGCGCGTCAAAGCGAATGACCTCGAAAGCTGGGTCGAGGGCGTTGACAAAAGGCTGGAGTACTTCGAGATTGACACCTATCCCATTCATCAACAATAGTGGTGTATGAGTGCCGTTTCCTCGTCGAATGTCGACCCGCAGACGCTGGCCCTTGACAGTGATGGTACGGGTTTCGGCCTGTGGCCTGGTCGTATCTGCTTGCACGGAGTGTCCTTTCACTTCTAGTTAGACTCGAATACGCTGAGTCTTATGATGGCTTGAACACAGTAGGAGCCATAGCGGCTCAAACAGCTACGAGTCGTCATGGCTCGAACACATAGGTACCCGGAGCCGGTACTCCTGGTAGATACTGCTCGTTGCCCAGTTCCTGTGGTGCTGGCTTCTTTTCACCTGCACGTGTGCCCAGCCAGTCTCGCCAATCCTCCCACCAGGAGCCTGCGCGTTTCTGCGCCTTCGCAAGCCATTGTTCGGGATCGGCCAGGTAGCGCTCATTCACGAAGTAGGATGCCTTCGGGTTGCCCGGTGGGTTCAGAATGGCCTGGATGTGGCCACTGTTACTCAGGATAAACTTGACCTTGCCTCCCAGCAACTGCGTGGTCGCATAGCAGCCCTGCCACGGCGTGATGTGATCGGTGATGCCTGCGATGATATAGGTATCGTTGGTTACCCTGGATAGATCGAGAGGCGTCCCCAAGACCTCGAGCGTGCCTGGACGTGCGAATGCATTGGTCTCCAGCAGGTCGAGCATCTCCCCATGCAGCCTGGCTGGCAGGCGGGTCGTGTCATTATTCCAGTATAATACGTCAAAGGCCGCCGGATCGTTGCCGATCAGGTAATTGTTGACCCAGTAGTTCCAGATCAGGTCGTTGGGGCGCAGCCAGGCGAAAGCGCGTGCCATCTCCTGGCCCTCGACCACACCCCTCAGGCGTGACGCCTGCTTGGCGGCAGCAATCGTTTCTTTGGTAGCGAACAGCCCCATCGTCGACTCGACGTTGGAATCTAGCACCGTGACCAGGAAAGTCACGGCGTGAATACGCCGGTCCTCCTGCGCTGCCAGGTATCCCAGCAGCGTAGCCAGGGTCATGCCGCCCAGGCACGCTCCCAAGATATTTACGTCCTCGCTGCTTGTAATAGCGCGAACGGCGTCAATCGCTTCCAGGATGGCTCGGTCGTAGGTTTCGAACCCCCACTCGCGATACTCGGGCGTGGGATTGCGCCAGCTGATGGTGAAGACCTGCAGTCCATTGGCAACCAGGTACTTCGCCAGGCTCTTGTTCGGTGACAGGTCCATGACGTAATATTTGTTTACCTGGGGTGGGACAATGAGCAGCGGGCGACCATAGACCTCTTGTGTCGTCGGCTTAAATTGGATCAGCTCGAGCACCTCGTTCTTGAACACGACGGCACCCGGTGAGGTAGCCAGGTCCTTGCCGACCTGGAAGGCCTTCATATTGACCTGGGAGGGCATACCCCCATTATTGGCCAGGTCTTCGAGCATGTGGGTGAGACCTCGCACCAGGCTGGCCCCACCCGTCTCGTACATCTTCTTCATGGCCGCCGGATTGCCCAGCAGGGTATTGGATGGGGCGACGGTATCGGCGAAGAGCGAGAGGACGAAGCGCGCCCGGTCGGCATCCTTTTTGTCCAGATCTGCATCGTTGATAAAAGCATTGAGGCTCTGCTGCCAGGTCAAATAGGTTTGCAGGTACATGTGGTAAAAAGGATTCGTTTTCCATACCTCGTCGGTGAAGCGTTTATCCTTGGCATCCGGCTCGACGGTGGATTGACCGGTCATCACACGGCCCATCTCGAGCATGAAATTCGTGTAGTGCTTCAGCAGTAACGGCGGTTGCTGTATCGCTTGCTTGGCGATCTGCTGACTGACTTCGAAAAGATCCGCGCCGCGAAAGCCGACGAGGGGCATGAGGCCAAAGGCAGCCTCCCCACCAGGCATCTGCTCTGCTGTTTGCTCGTGGGTCTCAGCGCGTGTTTCAGCGGCCTGTCGCTGTTGCGCAAGTGCCTGCTGCGCCTCGTCGGCCTTGCGCCGTTCTTCTGCAAGCGCCGCTTCAGCGGCCTGTCGCTGTTGCGCAAGTGCCTGCTGCGCCTCGCCGGCCTCGCGCCGTTCTTCTGCAAGCGCCGCTTCAGCGGCAGCCAGCCGACGCTGCATGTCTTCCAGCGCAGCTTGAGCTTTGGCGGCTTTGCGTCGTTCCTCCGCAAGAGCGGCTTGCGCCGTTCCCGTTGTGCTGCTTTTTTGTCCGGATGCGCTGTGCGTGGAGGCTGACTTCTTTCCGCCTGGCTTCTTGTCAGGTGGAGCGGTCGATGCTCCGCCATTCTGGCCTTCCGTTTCTGCTTGAGTTAAACGCTGTGGATCGGTCGTCACCGTTTTCCTCCTTCCTTGAAGAACATAACTCCAAATAACTCCAATCGTCGGAGTCCAAGTAGCGTCGGCACGAAGAGCTTCTTTGCCATCGGTGCCGGCCTTCCCGGCTTTTATGCTCATCTACTGGTCGCTAGTCTGTCCCTGCTTCTTCGTCCCAGTGATGCCTCCTGTCCAGCGCCGAACCAAATCCGCCTGCGTATTGATCATCTTGTTTGCGGTGTCTTGCCAGAGTTGTATCAGGTCCGCTCCCGTTTGCGCTCCGGCTCCAGGTTCTGGTCGGAAATTGATCTCCCGTACAGCGTTGAACCAGCTCTGCCAGAGATCACGCTCGGCCTCAGTCCAGTGCTGCAACTGCTCGCGTCCTTCCCGCGCCAGTTCACGGAGCTCCTCGGGGGTTCCCTTGGCATTGGCCAGGGTCTCGGTCCACTGCTGGGCCCAATCCATCTGCGCATCCAGGGTCTCCTTCACCGAGGTCTGCCAGGTATCCACCGTTTTCCTCCACAGCTCCAGCGTCGGTGTCCCACCGAGCCTGCGCAGGGTGTCGAGCCAGTCCGTCAGCAGCCTCTGCTGCGCCTCCGCCCAGGTCTTCATCAGGTTTTCTCCGGTGTACTTGTCACTCATACCAGTTCTCCTTTCATCGATCATATGTACGAAATTCGGCGAGAGTCCTTTATCTAAGGACAGCATTGTGCAGGGAGCACTTCCCCACACCCCAGATTACAACATGAAAATCTCTCACTTAGCATATCACAAAAAGGAGAATTGTCGTTCAGCTAGAGCGTCGTGCGCTAGAGTTAGTATAGTTGATGAGCGTTAGCAAAAGCGTTTGTCAGACTGGCATCAGTGCCAAGCAAGCGTTTATTTGTGACACGACTGCTGTGCAATAAACGTTCGCTCGCAACGCTGATCCAGGGTGCTGGACGACAGATCTTGCCGGCTGGTAATGGAAACTTCGCATGGTGTATGATGATTGTACGCCCTTTCGTTTAGAAGAGGAAAAGGACGGGGATCAACCCATGGCTTCTTCCTCAATTTCATAGCGCGTCGTAACTGGCGCCACCTTCCCCAGCATGCCGATCACCGGACAGTAGCGGGTGGTGGACAGCTCAATCGAGCGCTCTACCGCTCGAGGATCGATGTTGGTGCCTCTCACCCTGTAGAGCACCTCGAACCGCGTGTAGACCTTGGGATGTTGATCTGCCCGGCTCCCCTGGACCTGTACGCTCAGGCCACTGACCTGCTGGCGTTTTTTGCGCAGGATCGAGATGACATCCATCGCCGTGCAACTGGCCATCGCCAGGAGAAGGAGGCGATGCGGCTTGGGACCAGCGCCCACTCCGCCAACACTGGTATCGCCATCGAGGTCAATACGAAAGCCGTCAATGGCCCCGGCAAAGTGCATATCGGTCACGAGCGTGGCAGAGGCTGATTCTAGCTCCTGATTTTGATTCTCTGTCTCCATATGAAACATCTCCTTTGTACCTGCTGCGTTGGCTTCATCTTGATCAGGTAAACATGGCCCTGCTTGTAGATTGGCAGTTCGTTCCTGACTCTATTCAAGTATATCCTGTGAGCGTATTTTCTGCATAACATTGCCTTTTGTGGTTTCTCATGCTATATTGGACATCGCTGAAAACGTTACTAATGTCGTGCGCGATCAAATGTTGGTAAGACAATAGTCCTACAAGATGTACAGGAGATTTCCCAAAAAGCATATGAGAATCTTAGTAATATATGGGCCAAACCTGAATATGTTAGGCAAAAGAGACCCGACAAAATACGGGATATTAACAATGACTGATATTAATAAACAGCTACAAATGCTTGCTGTTGAATTAGACTGCGAACTTGAATTTTTTCAATCAAACCACGAAGGTGCCCTTATAGATTTTCTACAGCTAGAGTCATCGCGAGCAGCCGACGGTGTAATTATCAATCCCGGGGCACTTGTGCGCTATGGCTATTCTCTCAGGCAGGCATTCGTTGACTTGGGAAAACCTATAATTGAAGTACATATGTCTGATATCCACAAAACAGGCGTCAATACATCGGTAAATGTCCTTGAAGACGTACGTATTGATCAAATAGTTGGGCTGAAAGAGCAAAGCTATTATGTAGCCCTACAAAGACTGATCAATTATTTGAGAGCAAATTAATGCCATGCAGAAAACAAATGTATTTTTAAAAGTTACGAAAAGCCAGAGTTTGAGAGGCGAAGTGCGTATGCCTCGGAGTAAAACGCATTCTTTTCGAGCGTTAATCCTGGCGTCGCTTGCTCAGGGCATATCAGTTGTGAGGAATCCAAAACTCAGCGGCGATTGGCATGAAGCAGTAAAGGCCATGCGCATGTATGGTGCAAAAATTGAGGAAATTGAACACGGTGTTTTTCGTGTTGAAGGGGTAGGAGGCAATTTACAAACGCCATCAGATGTCATTAATGTAAATAATTCTGGTACCATGCTCTTCTTTGTGGCAGGAGTAGCTGCGGCATGCCCTGGATGGTCGGTGATTACCGGAGATGAGTCCATACGGACGCTCAGAAAAATCTCAACAAATTTGTTTGAACCATTTCAAGAATTAGGCGTTGAGATCATTTCGACAAAAAATGATGGCATGGCACCACTTGTGATCAAAGGAAAAGCAAATGGCGGAGTTGCCCATATGGATGGTGTTGGCTGTCAACCCGTTTTTAGTGTACTCATTGCCTCTGCATTTTCCGAAAAACCCGTTGAGGTATTTGCAAGAAATCCCGGAGAAAGAGCATATATCGACCTTTTGTTATACTGGTTTCGCAAAGTAGGCTTGCAGTATGAAAATGTTGAGAATAGACATGAACATTACATATTTCCAGGTAACAACCCTCCCCAGGCTTTTGGCGCGGAAATACCTCTTGAATGGTCTGCTCCTGCGTATCCATTGCTCGCGGCCATCCTTACTCCTAATTCAGAAATAACCGTAAAGGGAATGAATTGGGAGGATCCCTATGGAGACAAACAGGTTATTGCTGTTCTTCAAGACATGGGTGCCGACATCACCATTGATGGTGATTCTTTGACAGCCAGAACCAGTGAGCTTCATAGCATTGAAGTAGACATGAACGATCTACCGGATCAAGTTCCAACGATAGCAATTGCAGCTTGCTTTGCGAAAGGAAAAACACGTATCAACAATGCGTTAACTGCACGCTGGAAAGAATGCGACAGGATTGCAGCAGTATGTAGAGAGCTGTCTAAGATGGGTGCCAAAGTTATCGAAAAAGAGGATGGGCTAATTATCGACCAGGATGGAACATGGAAATTACGGGCTGCACAGGTTGATGGCTATTACGATCACCGCATGGTATTATCGTTTGCTATCGCAGGGATGCAGGTAGAAGGAGAAACGCTCATTTCCGACGCGCAGATGGTGCAAAAATCTTTCGAAAATTTTATTCCAGATATGATTAAAGTTGGTGCAAATTTTGAGTTAGTGGAAGAGCAGCTATGAGAATTATTCTCATTGGTATGAAAGGCTGTGGAAAGACAACGCTAGGGACATTACTGGCAGAAAAGTTGCAAATATCATTTATTGATTCTGATACTGAAATCGAAAAAACGCACGGACGGGAGAAAGATGAAGCTATTTCTTTCCGTCAGATTTTTAAGAAATATGGAGAAAAGTATTTTCGTGTTTTGGAGACAAGAACCTTAAAGCACATTGCGAAAGAATTTGGTAATACGGACTTCGTCTTTGCTTGTGGGGGGCGAACGCCTTTACAGGAGGAAAATCACGAAATTTTACCTGGACTGGGGAAAATCATCTTTTTGAATGTCGAAAAGGACGTTCTTCTAAAGCGTATCCTTGCTCAGGGCATCCCTGCGTTTTTCCCTTATCAAGGTGATCCAGATAGATCACTTGATGAATTATTAATGGAAAGAGTGCCTGCCTATAAAAAATTAGCAGATGTAACTATAGATGCCAGCGAGGGAACATCTGAGGAATTAGTTCATACCATCATGACGGAATTAAGAGACTATGACAAAAATTGATGGCGAAACACAAATCATTGGCTTCTTTGGAGCAACCTATAAAACAAGCAAGATGTATGGCATGTACAATGCTGCTTTTGAAGCATTAGGGCTTAATTATGTCTATGTCCCATTCATAGTGAAAGACTTAGCAGAAGCAATTGAAGGAGTACGTCATTTAGGAATAAAAGCAATCGGCGTAACGATACCCTATAAAATCGATATTATGCCGTACCTTGATGAATTGGATAGCGATGCAAGAAGAATTGGGGCCGTCAATGCTGTTCTCAATCATAACGGCAAGTTACTTGGAGCAAATACAGACGGAAAAGGAGTACTTAAAGCACTACAAGAAGTAACGGGTATTGCCGGCAAGAAAGTAGTATTACTCGGCGCTGGTGGTGCAGCGAGAGCTATCGCGTTTGCAATTGCAGATGAAGGAGGGAATGTAGTTATTGTAAATAGGACAAAAGATGCAGCAGAAGATTTGGCAAAAGCAGTTGATTGTAAATACGAAACTGTAGATAAGCTAGAACAAGAAATAAAAGATGCTCATGTTGTGATTAATGCAACTTCAGTCGGCATGGTGCCGGCTGAAAACGAATCATTAGTAAAAAAAGCACTGTTATCGTCAGAATTACTTGTTATGGATCTTGTCTCTCATCCACATGAAACAAAATTACTACAAGAAGCCAAAGAAAGCGGATGCACAATCGTCTATGGCGAGCGCGTGCTTTTCTGGCAAGGTGTGCTGAAATTTAAAGTCTATACGGGAGTAGAACCGCCAATCGAAGTAATGGAAAAGGCTCTAAAGGAGTAATTGCAGGGTTCTTTTCGAAAGAACCCTGACTTTTCACCGCCGAGGAGCACTCGATCCTCGCACCAGTAACTGTCCCTTCAGGATCACCTGACGAATGGGACGGTGGGGATCGGCAATACGTTGCAGGAGCAGCTCGGTCGCTGTTTTGCCAATCTCATAAGTCGGTTGGGCAATGAGGGTGATGGGGGGTTGGACGAGCGACGCCCAGGTGGTTTCGTCAAAGGTGACCAGCGCTATGTCGTCAGGAATGGTGAGATTGCGCTCCCGAATGGCTTCCAGGGCTCCCGCCCCCAGCAGGCTGTTCGTGGTGAAGAGGGCGTCAGGGGGCTCTGCCGAAGCGAGCAATTTCAATGTCGCGGCGTAGCCTGCCTCTATCTTCGGTTGGATATACTTCACCTGTTCGGCCGGTGGAGCAAGACCCTGCGCCCGCAAAGCCTTTTCATACCCCGCTCGCCGTTCAAGCCCGGTCGTACTCATCTCCCCACAGAGGGCCGCAATCCGTTGGTAACCATTCTCGATGAGATGCGTGGTGAGGCGATACGCGGAATCGACGTTATCAAGCACCACGACATCGACATCGCTGTTCGGGATGGAGCGGTCAATGACCACGAGAGGAAAGCTGAGGTTTGCAGCTGAGAAGCTGGCAAGGGTTTGTCGTGTCGGCGAGAAAATCGCCCCCGCGACATTTTCATCTCGCTGCAGATTGAGGTAGATCGCTTCCTTCTCAGGATTTTCATCCGTGTTGCACAGGAAGACGCTGAACCCCTGCTCATAGGCGACATCTTCGACGGCCCTGCTGATCGAGGTAAAGAACGGGTTGCGAATATCGGATACGATCAGGCCAATGGTACTGGATTGTTGAGAGCGCAAGCTTCGCGCTACCAGGTTCGGCCGATATCCTAATCGTTCCACCGCTGCCAACACACGTTTGCGCACCTCGGGGCGCACATGCAGGCCATTAGAGAGCACCCGCGACACCGTAGCGGTTGATACCCCAGCAGCTTCGGCGACATCTTTGATGCTAACCATACAAAATCCTCGCCTCCTAATAATGGCATACACTCTTTTGAAGGAAAGGAGAGAGCCAGTGCAGGGATCAGCAACCCGCCTCACATCCCTCTGTATCCTTCCCAGAGATAGACTCGTTAAGAATATAAGGCACAGAGTTAGCCATTGTAAACGATACTATCAGAGTATAACACATTTTCGTCAAGTGCGCTATAAATTTTGTAATCGATATCACAGACGAGCATGCTAAAGGTCCCTTATACTAGTGATTGGTCTCGTTTGGAGAGATCTGCGAACGAGAGATCCTGCAAAATAAAAAGAAATCCTTGACAAACCAATTGTAATCGATTACAATTGGTTTGTAGCGACGAAATCATTTCCATTTAAGTTGTTGAAACGTGTACGAGTGGGAAGTTGACGTGTGCGTTCCAGCTACTCCCGAAAGAAGGGCCCCAACGTCTTTTAGGCTGAACCGCGCGAACAGCTCTCCTTATCACGAACCCTCTGGAGGAATTATGATTACAATTGATGAGCGCCTGATCCGCTTGCGCTCCAGGGCGGCCGATAAGCAGGAGGCTATCCGCCAGGCCGGTCAGCTCCTGGTGGACAGTGGGTACATTGACGCGGGTTATATCGCCAGCATGCTCGGTCGGGAGGAGGTGGCTAACACCTATCTCGGCAATGGAATCTCGATTCCACACGGACTGCCCCAAGACCGCGACTTGATCAAGCAGACAGGCATTGCAGTGGTGCAAGTACCTGCTGGCGTGACCTGGAATCCCGGCGAAACCGCGCATCTAGTTGTAGGCATCGCTGCTAAATCCGACGAACACATTGAGGTGTTGCGACGGCTCACCCGCGTTTTGGGCGATCAGGAGCAAGTGGCCCGCCTGATCCAGACGGACGATCCGCGCGACATCATCGAAGCCCTGACGGGAGAGCGGCCTGCCGTGCCCCCCAAGAGCGCCGATACGGCTGATTATGCGGTCTTCTTCGATGCGGTGGTCCTGAACAAGACCGGGCTTCATGCACGTCCTGCCGCCACCTTTGTCGACCTGGCCAAGCGATTTCAAGCTAACATCAGGGTGCGACACTACGATTCCGTTGCTAACGGGAAGAGCCTCATCTCCCTGTTGCAATTGGGCGTCGAATATGGCTCGACCATTCGCGTTTCGGCAGAGGGTGCTGATGCCGCAGCCGCGCTGGATGCACTAAAGACAGCCATTGCCGTTGGTCTTGGAGATGAGCCGGAAGAGCAGCTTCCCCCGGCTCCTGGCAGCGGCATTCAGGGCTGGGCGCCGCAAGCCCCAGGCGCGACCATTGTCGGCATTCCCGCTTCCGGCGGGCTGGCCATCGGCCCGGTTCGTCAGTACAAGCAGCAGTCTATCATCGTCATCGCAGACCATCCCAGCGACCCGATCACTGAAGGGGACCAGTTGCAAAACGCCCTGAATGCCGCACAAGATGAGCTGGACCGGCTGCATGAGGAGGTCAAAACACGCCTGGGCTCGGGCAAAGCGGCAATTTTCCGCGTGCATGCCGAATTTCTCAACGATGCCACGCTCGTGATGCAGACCATTTCTCTCATCTATCAAGGACACACCGCCGCCTGGGCGTGGCAGCACGTCATCAACGAACGCGTGAGCCAGATGCAGCATCTCGACGACCCTATCCTCGCTGGCCGGGCTGTCGACCTGAGCGACGTGGGGCAGCGGGTGTTGCACCACCTGGCCGGGGCGGTTGACGAGCAACCGGTAGCCCTTGATGAGCCTACCATTCTCGTCGCGGAAGACTTAACCCCGTCCGATACTGCCACGCTCGACCGCGATATGATCCTGGGCTTGTGTACCGCCAGAGGTGGCCCCACCTCGCACACGGCCATTCTGGCCCGCGGGTTCGGCCTGCCTGCGGTCGTAGCTGCTGGGGAAGCGGTGCTCGACGTGGCAAACGGCACGCTGGGCATCCTGGACGGCGAGAGCGGCAAACTCTATCTCAAGCCGAGCGAGGTCGATGTGCAGACGGCCAGGGACCTGCAACAGCAGTTGAAACGCCAGCAAGACGAAGCTCATGCCGCCAGCTCTGCTCCCGCGATCACCACCGACGGGTATCGGGTGGAGGTGGCCGCCAACGTCAATCGCGCCGCCGACGTCCCGCAAGCCCTTGAAGCGGGAGCCGAGGGCGTCGGGTTGATGCGCACGGAGTTCCTGTTCCTGGCCCGTGATTCAGCCCCTTCGGAAGATGAGCAGTTCGAGGCCTATCGGGCGATGGCGCAAGCGCTGGATGGCCGTCCACTGATTATTCGCACGCTGGACATCGGGGGCGACAAAGAGGTGCCGTACCTGCACTTACCCCATGAAGATAATGCCTTCCTGGGCGTGCGAGGGATTCGTCTTTGCCTGGTGCGTCCCGACCTGTTCATCCCCCAGTTGCGGGCCATCTATCGAGCCGCTGCATATGGTCGGATCCACATCATGTTCCCTATGATTGCGACGCTGGAAGATGTGGAGCGAACACGCGCCATCGTCGAACAGGTCCGGCAGGAGTTGAACGCGCCACCTGTTCCTCTTGGGATCATGATCGAAGTGCCATCCGCCGTTGTGCTGGCCGATCACTTTGCGCAAGAAATCGATTTCTTCTCCATCGGCACCAACGACCTGACCCAGTACACACTTGCCATGGATCGGTTGAATCCGCAATTGGCGAGACAGGCAGACGCACTGCATCCCGCGGTACTACGGATGGTGGATAAAACTGTTCAAGCAGCCAGGAAAGCAGGCAAGTGGGTCGGGGTGTGTGGCGGCGTTGCCGGTGACCCGAAGGGGGCAGCGATCTTGACGGGACTGGGTGTATCAGAACTGAGTGTCAGCGTTCCCAGCATCGCGGCGGTGAAGGCGCACATCCGTAGTCGCTCGCTCTCAGAAATGCAGCGCATCGCGCAGCAGGCCTTGCAGTGCCGCACAGCGGCGGAGGTACGCAGTCTATGAGAATCGCAACTGTGACGCTTAACCCTGCGATAGACCAGACGGTGAGGGTCGATCATTTTCGCCCAAACACGGTCAATTACGCGCAGACGATGCAATTCGACGCTGGTGGTAAGGGGGTCAATGTCGCCTCGTTCCTGGCGGATGCCGGCATCATTACCACTGTGACGGGCTTTCTCGGCCAGGACAATGCTACTATCTTCGAGCAGTTCTTTGCCAGCAAACACATTGACGACCGCTTTGTCCGCATTCCTGGGCGCACCCGCACCGGGGTCAAGATCGTAGACGAAGCCAACCAGCAGACAACCGACATCAATATGCCGGGTCTGCCTCCTCCCCTAGAGGCGATGGACACCTTGCTCAAGACGATTGAACAGTTCGCTGCTTCTTGCGACTGGTTTGTGCTGTCAGGGACACTCCCGCCAGGGGTGCCCACGACGACCTACGCCACGCTCATCACCCAACTGAAGAGACATGGCAAGCAGGTGGTGCTGGATACCAGCCGTGATGCCCTGAGGGAGGGTGTGCTGGCAGGCCCAACCATCGTGAAACCGAATGTTGACGAACTGCAACAGCTGACCGGACAATTGCTTACGGATGAAGTCGCACTTGAGCACGCCGCTCGCCAACTGCTGGACGGTGGCACGCAGCTGGTGGTCATTTCCATGGGTGAGCGGGGCGCGATGTTTGTCGATCCAGCAACCACACTGCTTGCAGTTCCGCCAGTTGTGAAGGTGAAAAGTACGGTGGGAGCGGGTGATGCGATGGTGGCGGGGCTGATTGCCGGCCAGGTACAGGGATTAAGCCTCCCTGATTGTGCCCGGCTTGCCACGGCCTTCTCGCTGGGGGCGATCACCCGTCTCGGCTCTGGGCTCCCCGATGCCGAGACGCTGCAGATGTACAGGGACCAGGTGTCTATCCACACGCGTAGCGGAGTTCCTCGTAGTGCGTAAGGGAGGGCGCTCCAGAGAGAGGCGCTCCCGATAACTAGCACCCGCTTTCTCGTCGTCCCGGGACATCAGCAGGCGGGCGATGCCCATGGGGCTGGTAGAAATGGATGTGCCTATGAATTGGTGTGTTCGATTGATCTTACTTTTACACAGGTCAAAGACCTTATCTTTTCTACGAAGGAGGGGCCAACATGGCTAAGATTGTCGCAATCACTTCATGCCCGACAGGGATCGCTCATACCTTCATGGCAGCGGAAAGCCTGCAGCGGGGGGCGGAAGCGTTGGGTCACACGATTAAAGTGGAGACCCAGGGATCGGTGGGTGCGCAAAATACCTTGACCGATGCTGAGATTGCGGCCGCCAACCTGGTCATCATCGCGGCCGACACCAAGTGATTCCCTCCTGTATCGTGGGCTCGGCAGTGGCGGGAGGGTTGTCGATGCTCTTCGGCTGTCAACTGCGCGTCCCGCACGGTGGCATCTTCGTCCTACCCATCCCCAATGTGGTCACTAACCTGCCCATGTACCTGCTCGCGATTG
>WNFA01003747.1_pt1 | contig 20062 bp, 12 predicted proteins | sample 5400481 | NCBI WGS metagenome assembly WNFA01 (sample SAMN13153340, study PRJNA577476) | soil metagenome | isolation source: 120 cm saprolite under Douglas fir tree site 2 hole 1 replicate 2 | place: USA:California | collected 2015-04-18
ATCCGCTTCTTGATCTCCCGAAGCGACGCCGCCCACAACGCAAGCGTCTCCTCAATCGACGCTGCCCGCGTCCACGATCTTCGAATCATGGTTGCCCATGGATTCAGAACCGCGCAAAAAAAGCAACTGTAATGCTAGGCGCGTGACCTGATGAGGCTCCGGATCGGCATCGCTGATTCGGAGCCACGTTCTTTGGGCTACCCGATCGCTGCATCGCCGCCGGCTCCCAAGCTACGTTTATACCGCTGACGTCGATACCGGAAAGCGCATCCACTAGCCCCGGACGCGCTACGATAAGCGCATTGCGGCGCAGCGTGAGAAGGGCTATCGCGAACCAAGGGATCGTCTGGTCGATCAAGCCCTTGGTAAGGCTCCGAAAAGAGAGCCATCCTGGCGTCAACATCTGGAGGGAATCAATGAAGACAACGCTCGCGCGGCGCACCGCCGCGCTTATCGCATGTGCCGGATTGGGCCTCGCTGCTCCCGCTCTGGCCCAGGACAAGACCGTCAAGATCGGCGTGCTGAATGACATGTCGAGCCTGTATGCCGACATCGGCGGCGCCAATTCGGTGGTCGCGATCAAGATGGCGGTCGAGGATTCCGGCCTGCCGAAAAAAGGCTGGACCATCGACGTCCTCAGCGGCGACCATCAGAACAAACCGGACGTCGGCGTCAACATCGCACGGAAATGGATGGACAACGAGAAGGTCGATGCAATCGCCGATACCCCGAATTCCGGCGTCGCGCTGGCGGTCAGCAACCTCGTCCGCGACAAGAACGCGGTGCTGCTGAACTCGGGCGCCGCGACCGCCGATCTCACCGGCAAGGCGTGCACACCGAACACGGTCTCCTTCGCCTACGATACCTACATGCTGGCCAATGGCACTGGCAAAGCCCTGACAAAAGCCGGCGGCGACAGCTGGTTTTTCCTGACCTCCGATTATGCCTTCGGTCAGGCACTGGAGCGCGACACCACCGCGGTTGTCACCGCGAATGGCGGCAAAGTTCTGGGCGGCGTCAAGCACCCGATCAACACCTCGGATTTTTCCTCGTTCCTGCTGCAGGCGCAGGCCTCGAAAGCCAAGGTCGTCGGTCTCGCCAATGCGGGCGGCGACACCACCAACGCGATCAAGCAGGCGTCCGAATTCGGCATTGTGTCGGGCGGCCAGAAGCTCGCAGCGCTGCTGCTGTTCGTCAACGACGTGCATTCGCTGGGCCTGAAGACCGCGCAGGGCCTGTCGTTCACGGAATCCTTTTACTGGGACATGAACGACCAGACCCGCGCATGGTCCAAGCGCTTCATGGCGCTGTCGCCGAAGGGCACGATGCCCTCGATGACGGTGGCGGGAAACTACGCGGCCGTGTTGCACTACCTGAAAGCCATGGAAGCGCTCGGCGGCAATCCGCATGACGGCGCCAAGGTGGTCGCCAAGATGAAGGAAATCCCGACCGACGACCCGCTGTTCGGCAAGGGCCCCTTACGGATCGATGGCCGCCGGATCATTCCGGCCTATCTGTTCGAAGTGAAAAAGCCCGAGGAGTCGAAATATCCCTGGGACTACTACAAGACCATCGCCACCATCTCGCCGGAAGACGCCGCCAAGCCGCTCGAAGCCAGCGAGTGTCCGCTGGTGAAGAAGTAAGGCAATGGCAGCTGGCCGGACGCACAACGTCCGGCCAGCACGATAATGATTTGAGGGACTACGTTATCCTGTGATAAACTCACAGGCGACTTCGGTAACGGCCTGGATAAGATATCGGTCGGAGATTGCGGCTCGAGAAACTGAGTTAGTCCGAGCGTGGGGCTGCCCGCCGTAGCGTTGGTGCCGTCAGGTGTTTTGGAGCCAAATGATGCTTCAATTATATGGTAACCTCAGATCTCGAGCGATGCGATGCCTGTGGATGCTCGAGGAGGTGGGCGAGCCATATCAGCTGATAGAGAAAAGTACCCGAGCCGACGATCTGCAAAGCGCTGAATATCTACGGCTCAATCCGAATGCACGGATTCCGGCCCTCGTGGATGGTGAGGTGGTGTTGTGGGAGTCAATGGCCATCAACCTCTACCTCGCTCAAAAATACGAAGGACCGATGCACTGCGCCGGGCCCGAAGTGTTGGGACTGTCCGCCCAATGGAGTTTTTGGGCCGTTCTGGAGATAGAGGCGCTGCTGCTTGATTTGCTGCAGCATCGTGCTGTTCTGCCCGAATTTGCCCGCGATGCCTCCTATGCGGAACGCGACGAGTTGCTGCTAAGAAAGCCACTGGGAATCCTCAACGATGCTTTGGCCGGGCGCGAGTACTTGGTCGGCAACAGCTTTACCGTCGCCGACCTGAACGTGGCCAGCATTCTCGTCTGGGGCAAGATCGCCCGCCTGGATATGTCGACTCATCCGGAGGCGACACGATGGCTTGACGGTTGCTTGGCGCGCGCCGCCTACGGCCGAGTGCGTGATCGGATTAGCCGCAAGTAGTGGCCCGGCCTGGTATCAGGATTTTCTAATTGGTGCGCGCGGCATCTCGCTTCGGGTCCAATCGCGACGATGTCCGAGCCCCTTCCGATCTACACCCGATAAACAGACATTCTCAGTATCCCGTCGGCATGTCTCAAAGGTGCCGCACTCGAACATCATCACTATGAATGGATTGCCGCGTCGAACTTGCCGCACCTCTCCATCGCCGGCGCCCCGTCGTGCGATAACAGACATCGCACCCAAGCTCAGCTACTCTGGGAACCTATCTATTCCGGTTCAAACGCTGCCAGGAGACGGTGCCGAACTCTGGCATACTCGACATTGAGGAAACGCCATGAAGCTCCCTCGTAGAGCCTTTCTACATCTGGCAGCAGGCGCTGCCGCACTCCCGGCCGCCTCGCGGATCGCGTACCCGCAAAGCGATCCGACCGGGACGCCGTCGGAGCCACCCGTCCATCCGCTTGCGGAAGGCCTTGCTGCCTATGCTGATGGCCTGCGCTATGACGATATCGACGCCGCGACCATCGAACGGGTCAAGACGCATGTTATCGATACGATCGGATGTGGCATCGGCGCCTTCGATGAGAGGCCGGTCAGCATTTGCCGCAACGTCGCGCTTGCGGTCGGCGGTAACGCAACCATTGTCGGCACCGATCGGCGCACGACACCTGACCTTGCATCCTTCGCCAATGGCGCCGCTTTCCGCTACTTCGACTTCAATGACACATATGTGGGACGCTTTTCCGTTCATCCGAGCGATCATATCGCGGCATGCCTCGCGGTTGCGGAGGCCGAGCGGTCCAGCGCGCAGGATTTGATTACCTCGATCGTCATCGCCTATGAAGTGAACTGTCGGTTGGTCGACGCCCTCGACATCACGACACGCGGCTGGGACCCGCCGGTCATGAGTCTTCCGGCAGTGGCGCTCGCCGCAGGGAAGCTCATGAAACTCGGTCCCGACCGGCTCGCACAAGCTGTCAATCTCGCCGTCAACGACCATATTCCGATGGCCCAGACCCGAGTGCAGACGCTGTCCGACTGGAAGGGGTTCGCAGACGCCGAAGCCGCGCGCAATGCGGTCTTCGCCGCACTTCTGGCGCGTGGCGGCCTGACAGGCCCGGCTCCCATTTTCGAAGGCCAATCCGGTTTCTTCAAGCAGGTGTCCGGGCCGGCGAACATCGACCCAGACACATTTGGTCGACGAGGCGTGCCCTTCCGGATTCATCGGTGCGCCATAAAGCCCTATCCCGCAGTGATCTACACTCAGACGGCGATCGTGGCCGGAATCGAAGTTGCCAGGGAAGTGGGGGCGCTTGATCGCATTGCAGCGATTGAGATCGCAACGACGAGTCGGGGCTATCAACGGACCGGCAGCGAACCTGAAAAATGGTCGCCCAAAACCAGGGAGACGGCCGACCATAGCCTACCCTACATCACGGCACGGGCGATGTTCGACGGTGACATCACCAATGAGAGCTTCGCACCACATATGTTTAGCGATCCAAATATCCTCGCCTTCATGCAAAAGATCACAGTCAGCGAGGACCCCAATCTCACCGCGCGGGTCGGAGCAGCTCCCACACGCGTGACGGCGATCCTCGCCGACGGGCAGCGAATTTCGCGCGAAGTCGACTACGCCCCGGGCTTCGCAGAACGGCCAATGAATAGATCCGAAGTCGAAGGGAAATTCCGCGGCAACGTGGGCAAGCGTTGGCCGCAGCAGCGGACGGACGCCACCCTGCAGGCATTGTGGGCGCTCGATCAGACGGACGATCTATCTGTCTTGCTCGGCCGGCTCTCGATGCAGGCAAACCCGTAAGGCGCCGCGCGCTTGTAGCTTTGGATGTCGATGGGTCGTATAAAGTCGAGGCATCGGCAACATTCTTTAGCCACCCGGCATGCACTAAACTTGGAACGGCTGGAGGCCCTCATGAGCTATCTAAGGATCGCGATAGCTGCCTTTGCTTTAATAGCCGCGATGCGCACCGGTGGCACTGCGGATGCCGCCGAAATCAGGGTTCTGTCATCTGGCTCTTTGAAGGCCGCGCTATCCCAACTACTTGCAGACTTTCAAAAGTCATCCGGTAACACTGCAACAATTGAATATGGTCCAGCAGGCGCAATAGCTGGCCGGATTCAGAATGACGATGCCGCGGATGTGGTAATCGTATCCAGATCTCAGCTCCAAAAGCTCGAAAGCAATGGCAAGGTCGTCCAAGGGAGCCTCGTCAACATAGCGGGAATCGCACTTGGAGTAGCCGTGCGCAAGGGAGCGCCCAAACCGGATATCAGCAATGTCGAGGCGTTCAAACGGGCCCTGCTCTCGGCACGGTCGATTGGGTACCGCGATCCGACAACTGGTTCAACGTCCGGCATTTATACCGCCAGCCTGCTCGAGCGGCTCGGCCTTGCACAAGATTTGAAGCCGAAGCTCAATCTTGACAGGTCAGAGGGCGATGTTCCCGAGAACGTCTTCCTGGGGGTTGCGAAGGGCGAAATTGAAATGCAAATCGGCCAGATAACCGAGATTGTTATCTCGCCCGGCGTCGATCTTGCTGGTCCGCTCCCTAGCGAGATTCAGAATACCACTTTGATGGCAGCTGGGATCATCACGACCAGTAAAGCGCCAGACGCTGCCAAGGCACTCATTAGCTTTATATCATCTCCCTCCTCTGCCGCCGTCTTGAAGGCACGCGGATTCCAGCCGGTCAATTAGAATTAAGCCTGATTGGCTGCCGCGCCGACGGAGTCGCCGCGTCGAACTTGCCGTTTCTCTCCATCGCCGGCGCCGCGTCGCCATTTTTCGGCGCGGTCGTTTGTGCTATAACAGAGCCGCCAGACTTGCGACGTCGGTTTGTGAGGACAGAATGAGCAGCGTCATCGACGACTATCTCGTGGATCCCAAGGTATCCCTCCTGGACAAGACGCGCATGCAGGCCCAGGTCCTGGTGCCGGTGCTGCGTGCGTTGCGGGCCGAGCTCGGCAACGACAAGGCCGACGCCATCGTGAAGCAGGCCTTGCGCGACTGGTCGAAGCAGTTGTTCGCTGCCATTGGCGACGGCATCGAGGGCAGCCCGCGGCGCAAATGGGCGGCCATCCAAAGCGTCTTCGGCGAGGTCTCGGGCAAGGAGGTCGAGGTCAGCATTCTGCGCCATGACAAAGAGGCGCTGGACATCGACGTGACTCGCTGCCGCTTCGCCGAGTTCTTCCGCGCACTGGGCGAGCCCGAGCTCGGTGCGCTGCTGATTTGCGAGGCGGATTTCGACATCGCGTCGGTCGGCGAAGGCGAGGTCAGCCTCGAACGCGCTCAGACGATCATGCGGGGCGCGCCGAGCTGCACCTTCCGCTACAAGTTCGCACCGCGGTAATTTCTCTGCAAGGTCGCAGCTTGCGGAGCACGCGCCTCAGCGGGGGCGCGCGACAGCCAGCGTGCGCGCCGCGATCACCAGCGCCAGCACCAGCAGCGCCGACGCCAGCAGGAACGGCGCGCCCGGCAATTTCAGCGGCGCCTGGGCACCGATGAAATAGGCGAATGTCAGGGTGAACAGAAATGGTCCGACCAGCTGGGACACGCTCTGCACGCTTGATGTGGCGCCCTGCAATTGGCCCTGCTGGTCCGGCGCGACCCGCTGCGTCGTCAGCGCCTGCAACGCAGCCCCCGCCACACCCCACAACGCCATCACGGGAATGCCGAGCCAGAACAACGGGCCGGTCGGCGCCGCGCCGTAAATCAGAAAGCCTAAGGCGCCACAGCCGAGGCCCAATAACAGCGCCCGGCGCTCGCCGAAGCGCTTGACGATCGGCCCGATCGCAGCCCCCTGCACGGCCATCGAGCAGATGCCGACGATGGCCAGCGTCAGACCGACCGTTGTCGTATCCCAACCATATCGATAGGTCGCATAGAGCACGAAGGTAGAGGGCAGAACCACATGCGCCAGTTGGGCAAGGAAGTTCACCACCGACAACCCCGTGAGCACCCGGTCGGAGCGCAACAGATGCAGCGCGCCCAGCGGATTCGCGTTTCTCCAGTGGAACGGCGAACGGCGATCCGGCGGCAGCGACTCCGGCAGGATCAAGAGGCCGTAAAGCGTGTTGGCAAAGCTCAAGCCCGCCGCGACCCAGAACGGCAATCGCGGATCCATGCCTCCGAGCAGCCCGCCGACCGCCGGTCCAAGAATGAAACCGGCGCCGAACGCCACGCCGATCTTGCCGAACCGCCGCGCGCTGTTCGGCAGGCGTCAGGTCCGCGATGTAGGCGAACGCCGTCGAGACGCTCGCCGAAGTGATCCCCGAGATTACCCTGCCGACGAAAAGCCAGGTCAGCGACGGCGCCAGCGCCATCAGCACGTAATCGAGCGCGAGCCCGAAATTCGACAGCAGCACCACCGGGCGACGGCCGAACCGGTCCGACAGACCGCCGAGTATCGGCGAGAACAGAAACTGCATCACCGCCCAGGCGGTGCCGAACAGGCCGAAGATTCGCGCCGCATTGGCGGTGTCGTTGTCGACAAAACTTTCCACCAGCTTGGGCAGGATCGGCAGGATCAGGCCGAGCGCGAACATGTCCAACAGGATGGTGACGAAGATAAAGGCCACCGCGCCGCGGCGGGGCGCACCCGTCAGGGACGCCGCCATGACAGTCACGGGCGGTTCTTCAATCATGATTGCGCTGGTGTTGATCGGCGGATGGACTGGATACCCGGCGCAGACTAATCCAGGCACCAGCGCAGTGGCAATGCAGGGCAAACCGCGCCGGACCAGCTCGATAGCCGATGGACCCAAAAATCGGATCGGCGGGCTTTGGGATTTGAAAGCGACAGCGGATAGCCGGATACGTCGCTTCGGTTACGAGGCTTCGGTTACGAGGCTGCTGCAAATTTGCAGCCATCCGGTTGCGGCCAGTGGCTATTTCAAAACGCCGGCTCTGACATCCATCGGTGTGGCGCCGTACAGCCGTCGAAAGCAGCGGTTGAAATAGGAAAGGTCGCCAAAGCCAACGTCGTAGGCGACCGCGCTGACCTGCTTTTCGCCAGACCGCGGCTCGCAGAGCATGCGGTAGGCGCGGGCGAGGCGCCGCCCGAGCAGAAAGGCAGAAAACGTGGTGCCATCGTTCTCAAACAGTCGCTGCAGATGGCGCGGCGTCATGCCGACATGCGCGGCGACGGTGCCGATCGAAATATCCCGATGGTGGAGGTTTTCGGCAATATAGGTCTTTGCTGCTTTCAGTCGGGCAGCCCCCAACCCCCGATTTCCGGCAACGTCCGCGGCTTCGCGGGTAGCTCCGAGCGCAAGCACGGTCAGATCGTGCATGTGGGTCGCAACGTGATGTCGAAGCGCAGGCGACACCATCGCGTGATCGTCACCCAGCAAGGTGTTCGCGTAGCCTGTCAGCAGGTTGAGCGCGGGCGCATCCCGGGAGATGTGACGCATGATCGCATCATCGACATCAACGACGGCCGGCGACAATATCGAATATGGAATTCGAATGGCGATGGATTCGCCGAAGGAACGGCGGTCGAACACGACGGCCTCGCTGCTGCTGATCAACACCGCGTCATTCTCGCGGAGCGTGACTTCACGGCCGCGCGCAGAAACGGTGACAATACCCGTCTGATTCACCAGCAGCGAAAGATCGTCGTTGCCGTCTGCGATCATCTCGCGCGTTCGTACGATTCGGGCGGCGGTAAATCGACCCGACACCAGCTGCAGTCCCGGCAGGGAACGTGAAACCACCGTTGCGTCGAACGAGGCGTCGTCACCGGGGTCGATGTCAGCCCGGAGCACGGTGTGGCTGTAATGCTCGCGCCAGGTGGCGACCCGCAAATTTTCCGGAAGATCGGCCGTCGAGAAGCGAACTGTCGTGGAGCACTCTGGATCGGTCACGTGGCTCATTTCCCGTCAGCGCCAGTCAGCAATATCGGCCATCATGCCGCAATGCTGCAGGTCGATGCGGAATTGGTAGATCGCGGCAAAATTCGCCGCTTCCACCGATCGGTGGAGACCGGTTTTTCGCTGCAGCGCAGCGATCAAAATAAATTGAATAACAGGTTTTTTGACATCATCAGCCTGACGGCGGACGTGGCTCGAAACCACTTTCCGGCCGCCGGTACAATGATTTAGGCGCCTATCCTCGTGGCACGTGTGAACGCGGCATGGCCGAAGTCAAAAATGGCCTGACGTCAGATAAATGACATCGGATTGGACTGCGCCGCTGGCGGCTCAGCCGCGGTCTCACACCAGGCGGGTACGCTACTGGCGCGATTCGATGTCAGAACGCGGCACGGACGCCGCCAAACTCTCGATCGTGCCCGGCACACAACAAAAAGCCCGGCGCGAGGCCGGGCTTTGCGTTGAAGCGCTGAACCGACGCCAGCCGGTCGCCAACGCAATCAGTTGAAGTGATAGTTCACGCCGACGCGGGCGATGTTTTCCCGGGTATGCCAAGTGTATCCGACCTTAGCCTCCGTGGGATCTAGCGGGCCCTTTACCGTAACATCTCCGATCGCAGACTCGCTGCCGAGGTCAACGTAAAGGTACTCCAGCTTGGCCGACCAGTTGCGCGCGAACATCCATTCGGCGCCGGCGCCTGCGGTCCAGCCGATTTTGGTCTTGCTGACACTTGCAGGTGCTTGTGCTTGTGCTTGTGCTTGTGCTTGTGCTTGTGCTTGGCCGCCTCCGAGTTCGAAAGATTCGAACGAATTTGCCGAAGCGTCAACACGGCCATAGGCCAGACCGCCAGTACCATAGAGCAACAGCTCGGGCGTGACGGTGACGCCGAGACGGCCCCGCACCGTGCCAAACCACGAAAGCTTGTGCTCGGATGAAAGAGAACTCTCGAAGGGGACAAGCGGAACGACTGTTGGGATTGCTGGCGCGCGAGCTGAGCCTTTGATGCCCGAGCCCTGGATATCCGCCTCTAGGCCGGTCACCACAGAGCCGATCTGCCAGTTGTATCCGAGCTGCGCACCGCCGATGACGCCGCTCGATCGGGCCCCCAAAGTCGCGTTGTTGAAGCCGAATTCCGCAGGAAACGAGAAGTCTGTATTTCCGCTGCCCCAGCCATAACCGAGGTTGCCGCCGACATAGAGGCCGCTCCAGTTGCTGACTGGTGCCGCCGCAGGCGCCTTGGCGTAGGTGCGCGCGCCGAGATCAGCGGCGAACGCCGAACCGGATAGCGCCGCCGCCACAACCATTCCGCCCAAAATCCGCTTCATTGAAATCTCCCCGAATTTGTCCGCCGCGCGAGCGGCCCAGCCTGACGACAGGAATCTCACAAGCGAGATTCGATATCCGCTAGTCCTATGTGCGACGGGAATTTGCGGCTTGGACGGCGGCGAACGAGAATAGGACACAAGCGACACCCAGAGATTTTGCCGGCGGGTGATGCGGATTAGCTACACGCCGCGCTTACCCCCAGGGCTATCGCATATGGAATTTTCTCGTGCCTGGTGTTTCAACCGATTCGTCCCTGCGAACGCAGGGACCCATAGCCACCGGCGTCGGTTGTTATGCAAGGCCTCTCCGCTCCGTTCCGCAACGAGACGGCACGGCGTATGGGTCCCTGCGTTCGCAGGGACGACCCGCTGAGAGCTTGCGCGCAACCACGACCGCATCAACGCACGGCTCAATTCAGTCATATGCGATAGCCCTGCCCTGACCCCGGGGTAGCGCCCCAACAACGGGCTGGCATCCAACAGAGGTGCAACCGACGACGATCGTTTGTGCGCTCCGGTCAGACCCTGAATATCCGCCTCGAGGCCTGCGACGTACAAGCCCGAGAACCGATAGTTATATCCGACCTGGCTGCCGCATCGTCAGTCAATCCTGTAGTTGACACCGACGCGCCCGCCATAGGTGGTGACGCCGGTCTGGCCGGCCTGTGCCGTGAAAGAGGCAAGCCCGGTGAACGCATTGGACAGCTTCAGGGTGGTTCCAACCGTTGCGGTCGCCCAATCGCGACCCAGCTTCACCGCCGCCATCTCATAACTTGGCGCGTCGATTGTCGTGAGCGCCGCCCTCACGGTCCGGTCGATCGGCCCCAGCTCGTGATTCCACACCGCCTGCACGAAAGGACGGAATTGTCCGAGATTGTAAGTAGCCTTGTAGCCGAGCGCAGAGATGACGGAGTCGCGGGTCTGATCTCCGAACGAAAGTGCGGTGAAGCCGCCGGTTTCAGTAAACCCGCCGACCTTGACTTGCTGCCAGGTCAATCCCGCCACCGGGCCGTGAGTCCACGCGCCATTGACGAAATCGTAGCCGGCCTGAGCGGCGAGCGAGACGTTGGAACCGTTTGTCGTGCCGTTGCTGCCCTGCATGGTGATGCCGATCGGCACAATACGATTCACGTCATAGCGCAACGCGCCATAGGTTCCGATCACGCTGGCCCAGGTCGGACCCTTGACAACGCTGCCATAGACGCTGCCGGCGACTTCCTTCTGCCGGAAGCTACCGCCGAGCTCGAAGCCGGGCGTTTGCGTGCCGACCGTGATCGCGCCGCCGAGCAGATAGCCGCTAGCCCACTTGTAATCGAGACCGACGGTACCGGACAGCGGCGTGCTGGGATCGCCGGGGAAGCCAGGCGCGGGATTATCGATCTTGAGGCTTGAAACATCTCCGTTGATCCAGACGTTGAAACCCGCGGTCTGGCGCTGCCGCGAAATGCCGATCTGGTCTTGAATGCCTGCGACGGTGACGGTGCGCGACTGCACGGCGTTTTCCGCCAGGAATGAAATCTCGCTCGGCGCGACGATCAGGCTGTAGAAGTAATCGGCCTGCAGCTTCTGGCCCGCCGTGGTGAGATGCTGGTCGTCAGCTAACAAGTGAGTCTGGGCAGCGTCCGGCGAGACCAGATGCGACGGGGCCGCAGGATTCGAGGAACACAGCAGCGCATAGGCGGTTCTAATTTTAACGCCGCCGACGACGGGTTCTGTACAGGCCGTGCTCGCAGCATCGCTCTTAATAAACTGGAAGCCGAATGCCGAGGGATCGGCTGCGATCGCGACCCGCACCGAGTTGAAATCTGCCGGAATGAAGTTGACGCCTCGCGCCGCCAAATCCGACCACAAAGCGTGAGTGTAAGCGAGTTCTGCTGCCTGCTGCTCCGGCTTGCCGATTGGAAACGAAAAACTCCGGCCAGGAACAATAATAGTCCGCGCACCCGCGTTGTGCAGAACAGCGATCTTGTCCGCCAGGCCGTTGGCCGTATCTTGCAGATAAGCGATCCTGTCAGCCTGGTTTTTAGGGCTGGCAGGAAACCCTCCAAACGCAAAGGACACGTCGTTACCGCCGGAGCTGATCAGATAAAGGCCGCTGCCGTTGGCGCGGCCGCCACTCGCCGCAAGATAGCTATCGATCTGGGTCGCGACAGGAATCGCCTTCTTAAATCCGCCGTCGGTTCCGTCGTTGATCGCAAGATCTTTGGCGCCGCTGGTTGCAAAGTTGGTGCCCCCCGGCTGGTTGGCTGGATTAGCCGTCAACCCAAAATAAGCCGCCAGAACCTGCGAGTTCATCAATCCCGGAGCGTTGGTCGGCGCCCCCGCGCCGGCAGCGACCGCAGCCGCCCAAGCGTCGTTAAAGGGCGTGCCGCCACCCGGATTTGGCAGGGCTTTATAAAAGCCGGCATCGACCGAGCTGTCACCGAACACCAGCATCTGACTAAACGATTGGGCCTGAGCCGGTGCAGCCACAAAGATTGGCGCAGCCGAAAAAAGAAGGGCGGGCGCAGCTGACATCAGCAAGCTCGCGGCGATCGCCGCCATACGATCATTCATCGAACTATCCCTAGATATCCATGCGTCTTCCGAATCTCAGACCCGAGCCCGTGGTGGTGACTGGGCGCGCGACGGAAACGAAATTCGACGTGCCTACGCCTTAAGCGCCGGTGCCATTTTTGACTTGGACGGAAACGATTTTGCTTTGGACACAACTGCAGTCGAAGCCCTTTGCGGCGTGCCCGACGCATATTTGCAACATCCAGCAGGTCTTGATCCTCGTCGGCTAGAGCGTGATGGCTTTGAGTTGAATCGGCGCGAGTGCTTGGATCACCTCGCCCCGCTTCAACCTAAACTCATCACGCTCTGGTCGGAAAACACGATCACGACGTCTGATCGGAGGCTGCTGCAAATTTTCAGCACTCCACTCGCGGGCTAGGGCAGTTTTGGATGAAATGACGCGTCACGCAGCGGCTTCCCGGATATCCATCGGCGTGGCGCCGTAGAGCCGCCGGAAGCAGCGGTTAAAATACGAAAGGTCGCCAAAGCCGACGTCGTAGGCAATTGTGCTCACCTGCTTTTGCAGGGACTGGGGCTCGCAGAGCGTGCGGTAGGCGCGGGCGAGGCGCTGGCCGAGCAAAAATGCGGAAAACGTGGTGCCATCGGTCTCAAACAGTCGTTGCAGATAGCGCGGCGTCACGCCGAGATGCGACGCGACGCCGCCGACCGAAATTTCCCGGCTGCAGATATTTTCGATCGTATAGATCTTTGCTGCCCGTAATCGGGCTGCCGCCATCCCGCGTCCGTTTGCAACGTCCGCGGCTTCGAGGGTGGCTCCGAGCGTCAGCGCTGCCAAATCGTGCACGTGGGTCGCAACCCGATGTCGATGCGCAGGCGTCGTCATCGCATGATCTTCACCCAGCAAGGCGTTCGCGTAACCTGTCAGAAGCTTCAGCGCGGCGGTATTTTGGGGTATGCGACGCATGATGGCATCATCGACATCAACGACCATCGGCGACAACATCGAATATGGAATTCGTATCGCGATACATTCGCCGAGAGAAGAACGGCGGTGGAACACGGTGACCTCGCCGCTGCTGGTTAGCACCGCGTCATTCTCGCCGAGCGCGAGCTCGCGGCCACGCGCAGAAACGGTAACGTCACCCGTCCGATTCACAAAGAGGTAGAGATCGTCGTTGCCGTCTGCGATCATCTCACGCGTTCGTATGGTTCGGCCGGCCAAAAACCTCCCCGTCATCAGCTTCAGTCCCGGCAAGGCACGTGAAGCCACAGACGCCTCGTACGAGGCGTCGTCGTCAGGCTCGATGTCAACCCTGAGCACCGTGTGGCCGTACTGCTCGCGCCAAGTGGCAACCCGGTTTTTTTCCGGAAGATCGGCTGTCGAGAATCGAACTGTCGCGGAGCTGTCTGGGTCGGTCATGCGGGTTACATCCGGTAGGCGCCGGTCATGATTGCGGCGATATCAGCCATCGTTCCGCGATTTTTTGGCCGCTCAGGCCGATGCAGTGTTGATAGGTGAAAGCGGGATTCGCCGCTTCCGTCGATCGGAGGATACCTGTTATTCGGTGCAAAGCGCGGGCGTGGGCTAACCGCCCGCCGCCATTTTTGCCGTGCCCGAGAGGGTTCCGAAATTCTTGATGACCAAGTTCACTACCCCTCAGACGTCACATCGCTCGCGATTCCCGCAAACGGCTAGGGCCTCCATGGATACTCAAGCAAGTTCACGCTCAGATCCAGACCATAGATTGCTGCGCACAGCGAGACCAGCAAGCCCAAACAGCAGATGATGACAATCCAGATCGGCACTGGAGCGTCGGATGTAGTTTTAGAAGACGGCCGTTCGTCTGGCGGCGGAACCGATAGGCCGCTCATCTGGATCACTCCCTTGCCGCTGCAATAAGATATTCGTGACGTGTCAGAACGCGGCGCGGACGCCGCCCTTGGCGGTGACGATGCGGCTCTGGTCGGACATCGCGACGCCTTCGACCGCGCCGAACACCGCGACGTTGGTGTTGATGTGATAGTCGAAGCCGGCGCCCGCCACTGCGCCGACCGTGCTGCCCTTGCCGGGCGTTGCGAAGGAAAGGTTCTGGCCGATCAGCACGGCGTTGATGGTGCCATCGCCTGCCCGCTGCAGCGCGATCACGCCGCCATGCAGATTGGTCTTCAAGCTGTGATCGCCGCCGAAGAAGGTCGTCACTCTGGACACGTCGAGTTCGCCGCGTTCCTCGAAATCCTGCAGCGTGCGGCGGCCGACCGATAGCCCCTGCGCCGAACCGGTCTCAGAGTAGCCGTCGAACATCCCTGCAACATAGCGCACGCGCGCCGTCGGCGTCAGCACATAGCCGTTGCCGATGTTTTGGCGGTAGCCGTAGGCCACTTCCGGGCTGACGAACCAGCCGTTATAGCTGGCGCGCGCCCGCTCGCTGCCGCCGGCCGCGAGGTTGTTCAGCACCAGCCGGTCCGATTTATTGGCCGCGTTGCCGCCCTGCAGCGTGAAGTCCAGGAAATGCGAGGCCCATTCGAAGCGGCTGTAGGCGCCGGCGAACACGTAGTCGGTATCCACCTTCTGCGAGCCAAGATCGACCGACAGCCCGCCGCTGCCGCCGCCGATGAAGGCGCCGACCAGCCAGTCCGGCCGCATCTTGCGGTCGATGCCGATCGCGCCGCCAAACGCCGTCGACGTCGCGCGCAAGGTGGAATCCGTCGCGTGCTGGGTGCGCTGGCCGCCAAAACTGTTGGCCCACACCGTGATCGGCGCCGGGCTCAGCCAGGCCGGGTTGATCCCGGTAGCCTTGTCGGTAGCTTTGGCGAAGGGTCCGGCATTGCCGCCGCTCTCGGGCGCGTAACTCATCGCCATCATCGCGCCATTGGCCGACGGCGCCACGCCGTTGAGACGCCCCTGCACCAGCGACGACACCCCGCCGGTAAAATCCATCAGGGTGCGGTCGGCCTGCGCCAGCGCGGTCGGATCCAGCGTCGCGAGCTGGGTCCCGCTCTGCACCGTCGGGCCCGTAAAGCCGCCGCCGGAGAAGATATAGTTGGTGACGCCGCTGAAATGGATGAAGGTCGGCAGCGCAGCAGCGGTCGTGAGCGACGACACCTTGCTGCTCGGCGCGACGGTCACGACATTCACGGTGTCGTTGCCAACTTTCGCGACATCGCCCATGTCGACCACGCCGACAATGCGCGAACCCGTCAATAGCGTCAGGGTGTCGGCCGCGGCGGACAATTTGATCGCGGTGCCGCTGGCGCCGGCGGTGCTGACGATGGCGCCGGCAGTGGTGATGGTGCTGCCCATGCCGCCAAAGCCGTCGGCCTGAATGGCGATATTGCCCGAGATGGTGCCGGTGCGCGAGGAGTTGGTGATGTCAGCATTATTGCTGAGAATGCCAAATGAGACGCCGGAGATCGTGCCGGTGTTGCCGGTCACAATGACGGTGCCGGTGCCGGCTTCGATGCCGATGCCGGACGTGCCTGTCCCCGAGATGGTGCCCGAGTTCGCCACCGTGGCAGTATGATTGGCAAAGATACCCCCATCGCCCCCCGTTATGAGCTTGGAGTTGGTGATGTCAGCATTATTGCTGGAAATGCCAAATGAGCCACCGGAGATCGTGCCGGTATTGCCAGTCACAATGACGGTGTCGGCCTCGATGCCGGAGCCGAACCTGCCTGTCCCCGAGATGGTGCCCGAGTTCGCCACCTTGGCAGTATGATTGGCAACGATACCCCCATCGTCCCCCGTTATGAGCTTGGAGTTGGTGATGTCAGCATTATTGCTGACAATGCCCTGTGAGCCACCGGAGATCGTGCCGGTATTGCCGGTCACAATGACGGTGCCGGCTTTAATGCCGATGCCGAACGTGCCGGTCGCTTGTATCGCGCCGGCGTTGCCGGTGACGTTGACGGTACCGGTGAAGTTGACGGTGCTGTCGTGGATGGCGACCCCATCCCTGCCCGTTGCTTCTATCGTGCCGGCATTGCCGGTGACATTGACGGTTGCGGCATTGACGGCGAATTTGTCGCCCGTGATGAGGCCGCCAATGGAATTGTTCACGGTGACAGTGCCAGCCGCCTGGATCGCGATGCCGCCGGTGGCGGTCGCTTGTATCATGTGGGAATTGGTTACGGTGCCTGAACTGCCAAAGGAGACGGCGACGCCGGCCGTACCCGTCGCCGAGATGAGGTCGCTGTTGATCAATTCGCCGGGGAAGCCATTTACACTAAGGAAGCTAACCGCGAATGTGCCGCCCTTGATGGTGCCGGCATTGAATAAAGCGGGGTTGCCGGTTGTACCATTGTCCAGAATCTCAACACCAATAAACCCACCTGAAATCGCGCCGCCGCTCATGTTGGTCACGGTGCCGTTTTGAATTTGAACGCCGCGGTTAGTTCCTGAAATCGTCCCGGAGTTGGCCACGACGCCCGTAGCAAGGATTTGGATACCGAACCCGTCAAACCCCGACCCTGTCCCTGTCCCTGAAATGGTGGCGCCGGCCTTGTTGTTCACTTTCCCGCTGGAACCGGCGATGCCGAACGCCCCCGAAATGGTGCCGAAATTGTTGACGGTTTCGGTGTCGTTAGCAAAATCACCACTGCCAGTTATCTGGATCCCAACGTTTGTTCCAGTCACCGACGCCTTGGGCTGGACTTCAGACCCGACGTTGATGGTGTTGCCAATATCCTCTGCGACGCCGAAACCGGTGGTGCCGTTCTGGGTGGTCGTGCCGATGCAGTTGACGGTTTGGTTGATGAGCGGGCTCGCCGACGAGGTGACCCGATCACAGTTCGCCTCGGCCCGATCGATCGCCGCCAACGCCGCGATCGTCACCGCCAGCATCAGCGCGCGTCGTCCCGTCAACAGCTTCGGTTTCGCCGACTTCATTATCATCTCCAGCCCAGGCCAGACTCAGTTCGGCGTGTCGCCGACGTCGACCAACTGAGTAGATGGGTTGGCGATTCAGGACTTGGACGGAGGCGCGGGCGGCTTGGACCCAAATGCACAGTCGCGCTATTGTCGGCGGCTGATGCAATTTTGCGACACGAACTTGCGCCGTCGCGGCCGGATCGGCTCAACCGTTGTCGTGATGGAACCACGCGACCCGATTGACGCAAGCGTCAGGCTGGAACGATGACACGGGCCCGTCATTGATATCCAATGCTTCGGATCGGGCATGATGAGAACGGGACACGGGGCAACGCTGCGACGATCGTCCCATCGCAGCGCATCGCCCTGGCAGGCGATATCAGCTATCGCACTTGAGCCTTCTCTTCGATCTCAGAACGCGGCGCGGAGGCCGCCCTTGGCGGTGATGGTGCGGCTCTGGTCCGACATCATCGTGCCCTCGACCGCGCCGAACAGCGCGACGTTCTTGTTGGTGTGATAGTCGAAGCCGGCGCCGGCGACCCAGCCGACGGTGCTGCCGCTGCCCGGCGTCGCGAAGGCGAGGTTTTGGCCGATCAAGACGGCGTTGATGGCGGTGTCGCCTGCCCGCTGCTGCGCGATCACGCCGCCATGCAGGTTGGTCTTCAGGCTGTGGTCGCCGCCGAAGAAGGTCGTCACTCTGGACACGTCGAGTTCGCCGCGCTCCTCGAAATTCTGCAGCGTGCGGCGGCCCACCGATAGCCCCTGCGCCGAACCGGTCTCAGAGTAGCCGTCGAACATCCCTGCGACATAGCGCACGCGTGCGGTCGGCGTCAGCACATAACTATTGCCGATATCCTGGCGGAAGCCGTAGGCCACCTCCGGGCTGACGAACCAGCCGTTGTAATTGGCGCGCGCCCGCTCGCTGCCGCCGGCCGCGAGGTTGTTGAGCACCAGCCGGTCCGATTTATTGGCCGCGTTGCCGCCCTGCAGCGTGAAGTCGAGGAAATGCGAGGCCCATTCGAAGCGGCTGTAGGCGCCGCCGAACACGTAATCGGTGTCGACCTTCTGCGAGCTCAGGTCGACCGACAACCCGCTGCTGCCGCCGCCGATGAAGGCGCCGATCAGCCAATCCGGCCGCACCCTGCGGTCGATGCCGATCGCCCCGCCAAACGCCGTCGAGGTCGCGCGCAAGGTGGAAGCCGTCGCGTCCTGGGTGCGCTGGCCGCCAAAACTGTTGGCCCACACCGTGATCGGCGCCGGGTTCGCCCAGGTGCCGTTCATCCCAACAGCGTTGCTGGGCGCTTTGGTGAATGGCCCGGCCTTGCTGTTCTCAGGCGCGTAGCTCATCGCCATCATCGCGCCGTTCGCCGACGGCGACACGCCGTTGAGGCGGCCCTGCACCAGCGACGACACCCCGGCGGTGAAATCCAGCAGCGTGCGATCGGTCTGCGCCAGCGCGGTCGGATCGAGCGAGGCGATCTGGGTGGCGCTATGGACCACCGGCGCACTGCCGCTGGTGTTGATCGTGCCGGTGAAGTTGTTCAGCCTGACCAGCTGCGCGACGTCCTTGCCCGAGCTAAAATTGACGACATCGCTGCCGCCGCCCATCTCGATGGCGCCAATGATGCGCGAACCAGTCAGCAGCGTCAGCGTGTCGGCCGCGCCCGACAGCTGGATCGCCGTGCCACTGGCGCCGGCGGTGCTGATGATGGCGCCCGAATTGGTGATGGTGCTGCCGATGCCGTCGGCGCCGCTGGCTAGAATAGCGATATTGCCCGAGATGGTGCCAGTGCGCATGTTGATCACGTTGGCGGCATTGACCGACACGACGGCAAACTGCGTTGCTGTGATCGTTCCGGAATTGATGAGATTAACGTCGCCGCCGCTGTCAACCGCCTCGCCACCGAAGATGCCAATTAAGGAGGCTTGTATTGCGCCGGAATTGTTCACGGTCGCTGTGCCACCGGTCTCGATACCAATACCATCGATGCCGGTGGCTTCAATCCTGCCGGAACTGGTCACGTTGGCGTCTTGATTAGCAACGATGGCAGCGGTGTTCGCGCCATTCGCTCGTATCGTGCCGGAGCTTTTATTGTTCACGGTGACGGTGGCGATAGCAACGATGGCGCCGGCATTGCTGCCCGTGGCCTCGATGAGGCCGTCATTGTTGATCGTTCCGTCATGCAGTAGGACGCCTTCGAGGGTCCCCGTCACCGACGCGCCGGACAGCACGTTGATGGTGTTACCGATATCGGTATTGGTGCCGTAGCCGATGGTGCCGTTGCCGTTCTGACCGTCGGTCGTGCCGGTGCAGGTGACGATCTTGTCGTTGACCGGCGACTCCGGATCGCACTTAGCCTCGGCCCGATCGACCATCGCCAACGTCGAGATCGTCACCGCCAGCATCAGCGCGTGCCGTCCCGTCAACAGCTTTGGATTTGCCGACTTCATTATCATCTCCAGCCCAGGCCAGACTCAGTTCGGCGTGTCGCCGACGTCGACCAACTGAGTAGATGGGCTGGCGATTCAGGACTTGGACGGAGGCGCGGGCGGCTTGGACCCAAATGCACAGTTGCGCTATTGTCGGCGGCTGATGCAATTTTGCGACACGAACTTCGGCCGTCTTGAAGTTGAGCCGTCCTGGCCTGGATCGGCTCAACCGTTGTCGTTGCGGGATGCACGGCGCGGCCGGGTCGACGCAAGCGTCAAGGCCGCATCCTCCTCCGAACAGATGATGAAGCGACGCGCAGGCAGCGACGAGCTTGGTCAAGCGGCTCCAGTGATTTGCCCGCCGGGCATTTTTGTGTCGAGTCCCCTTTGCAAAAATATTTCCGTTTCCAACCACCCCAAATCACTTCTAGAACTTTTCGCATCCCACCCCACCAGAGGGGCGTATCGCGATCGTCACGGACGTAGGGTGGGATGCGGTGGACGCGGCAGCGTTTTGCGCGCGAAATGGTTGCAGGGCGGGCTTCGGCCCGTGAGCGATCAAAGA